>Ga0335073_10008421_pt1 | contig 14476 bp, 14 predicted proteins | sample Lox_Sample_22_FD_207093 | JGI IMG/M metagenome (GOLD analysis project Ga0335073, IMG submission 207093) | Soil microbial communities from Loxahatchee National Wildlife Refuge, Florida, United States - Lox_Sample_2.2 | ecosystem: Environmental > Terrestrial > Soil > Wetlands | place: USA... | reverse complement strand
CGCACCCAGGGCCTGCCGCACCGCCAGTTCTCGGCCGCGCGCCACGCCGCGCGCAAACAGCATGTTGGCGATGTTCGCGCACGCAATCAGAAGAACCAGCGCCACGATGCCCATCAGGATTTCGAGTGGTTCCGAATAGCGCAGTTTCAGACCGGGCAACCCTCCTGCCGCCAAAGTCAAATCCACTCTGGCTTTTTGCAACTCGGCCAGATCCTGCGGGGAAGCATTTCCGCCGAGATATTCGCCGCGAACGATCTGCCGAAACAGAACGTTCGTCGCGGTTGCTGCCTGCGCCAAAGAAACACCCTGCTGCAATCGCCCGACAAGATAGAGAGATTGAAAATCGTGATCCGCCAACCCATTCCACCCGGGCGAAATCTCCTTCTCCATCGAAAGCGGAATCCACAAATCCGCCGGTTGTGCCGCATCGATTCCCGTGAATCCCGCCTGGGCGACCCCCACAATCGTGTAGTCGCGCCCCTGGATATGAACCGTCTGTCCCAGCGCCGCCGCGTTCCCGCCAAAATGACGCTGGAACCATCCAAAGCTCGCCACCGCCACCGGGCTCGCGCCTGCCGCCTGATCATCGCTCTCGCCCAGCACCCGGCCCATCGCCGGATTCACTTCAAGCACATTAAAGTAGCTTCCGGAAACGAGATCGATGCGCACGTGCTCCATCGCGCCGCCACCGAGTGAGACATGGCTGCCCATCTGGATGCTGCTCTGCGCCGCCACTCCACGGAACGCAGTGGCCCGCGCCGCAAAATCCTTGTACAGCGGATAGGAAAAAAGCTGCCAGCTGCGATTCGGCATTCCATCCATGCTGCCGACCCACTGGCCTTTGCCGAACAGGTACAACTGCTCCGGATGCGGAACCGGAAGCGGCCGCAACATCACCGCATTCAGCAGCGTGAAAATCGCAGTGTTGGCCCCGATACCCAGCGCCAGCGAAAGCAGCGCCACCGACGTGAATCCCGGAGTCTTCGCCAGCCCGCGTAAACCGATGCGCAGATCCTGCAGCAACGCCTCGAGCGCCGATTCCCATCGCGACACCCACACCTTGTGCTTGACTGCACCGCGGCTGCCCATTTCGGCCAGGGCCGAACGTCGCGCATCTTCCGGATTCATCCCGCGCCGTTGCTTCTCGGCAATTGAAGCCGCGACGAAGGCATCCAGCTCTTCGTCCAATTCGCGGTCCACCCGCCGTTTCGCGAACATCGACTTGAGCCCGATTCCGAAGCTGCGGATCCGTCGCATCCTGTTTCTCCTTCGCTCAGGCCTCGAGAATCCTGGCGATTGCCGCGGTCTGCCGCTCCCACTGCTCGGTTTCAGCGGCGAGTGCCTTTCGCCCTTTGGTTGTCAGCCCGTAATACTTGGCCCGCCGGTTGTTCTCGGTTGCGCGCCACTCCGATTTCACATTTCCCGCGCGCTCCATGCGGCTGAGTGCCGGCAGCAACGATCCCGCATTCACCCGGAACACCCCGCCGCTGATCTGCTCAATGCGCAATGCCACGCCGTATCCGTGCATGGGTTCCAGAGCCAGCGTCTTCAGGATGAGCATCTCCAGCGTCCCTTGGACTAGCTCGGCCGACTCCGATGCCTGGTTCTTGTCTGTCGCTACCACCTGCTTGCTCCTCTAGACGATCTAGAGTGCGAGAATACAGTTTGTCCTCTAGATAATCAAGAGGTATTCGTCGCGCGGATCCGAAGCCCATGCAAGACATTTCTTTGTTGATCGCGTCTTGTTCGGCACGCGAAAATCGAGGAAAAGGCGGCGACACACAACTGAGCCATGACGGCGGATCTGTCCAAAACCTTTCGCGCCAATCTCGAAGCCACCGGGACGTCGCTGCGCTGGGTCATCGTGCGCGTTCCCGTCGACCTGAAGAAGGCGTGGACCATGTGGAAGAGCCGCCGCGTCTTGGGCGAAATCAATGGCTTCGCGTTCAAGACCGCCCTGATTCCGGGAACCAAAGGGCAACGCCACGTGCTCATAGTCAACAAGAAGATGCAAGCCGGTGCAGGTGTCAGGGCGGGCGATCGGGCACTGATCAAGCTCATGCCCGATCTGGGGGAACTGGTCATCGATCTGCCGCCCGAGTTCGCAAAGATACTCAAAGGCAGTCGCGAACTGAAGAAATTTTTCAACGCGATGAGTCCTTCGATGCGCAAGGGATTCACCAATTTCATTGGCGATGCCAAGACCCAGGAAACGCGCCAAAAACGCTCCGAAGCCATGGCCGAGAGTCTGATGCTGGCCATGGAGGGTGAGATCGACCCGCCGCCCATCCTTCGCGCTGCATTCCAACTTCAGCCCGAAGCGCGGCGCGGATGGGACCGGATGACTCCCACCCAGCGCAGGAACCATCTGCTGGGCATCTTCTACAACCAGACGGTGGACGCCCGCGAGCGCCGCGCTGCCCGGGCCATCGAAAGCTGCCTGGCCGTCGCCCGGCGCCGAGGCAGCCGCTAAATCGGCCCATCTACACTAGAGGAATGGAAGTTCTCTACGGCGTTCACCCGGTAGCGGAAGCCTTGCGAGCCGGGCAACGCCGCTTCGATCACGTTCTGGTTGCCGCCGAACGCCACGACGATCGCCTCGCGCGTCTCGCGGCCGAGTGCCGTCACGCGGGCATCCGCGTACGCCAGGAACCGCGCGAGCATTTAACGCAGATCGCCGGCACGAACATGCACCAGGGCGTTGTCGCCTATGTCCATCCCAAAGACATGCTTTCGATCGAGGACCTTTTCGAAGCGCCCGATCCCTCGCAGTCTCGTCTGCTGCTGGCTCTCGATGGCGTCGAAGACCCGCAGAACCTCGGTGCGCTATTGCGCGTGGCCGACGGTGCGGGTGTCGATGGCGTAATCGTGACGGAACGCCGTTCCGCGCCATTGAGTTCGGTTGCCGTCAAGGCCAGTGCCGGAGCAGTCGAGCATTTACGCATCGCACGCGTCGTCAATCTCGTTCGCGCACTCGAGGAATTGAAGCAGCAGAACATCTGGGTCATTGGCCTCGACGAGCGCGGCGAAACCGACTACGACCGCTTCGACCTGACGGGAAATTGCGTCCTTGTCCTGGGCCGCGAAGGCGCCGGACTGCACGATCTCGTCCGCCGCACCTGTGATCACCTGCTTCGCATTCCCATGGCTGGCGGAGTGAGTTCGCTCAACGTCTCCACTGCTGGCGCCGTCGTCTTATATGAAGCTGCCCGTCAGCGGCGCGCAAGAGTTCACGACGCGGTTGGCCCTGCCTCCGGTGGCGCGTCTAAGAAGAAGCAGAAAGGTTTAGGTTCATGAAGTTGTTTTCCGCCGGCGTACTGGCGATCGCATTCCTCACCACCGCGTTGGCAATCAATCCCGTCAGAGCCCAGAATCCACCGAGCCAGCCGCAGGACGGGCAGGACAACTCCGCCCCGGCAAAATCGCCAGGGAAGGTCCTGTTCCATCGCTCCCTGGATCCCAATGGCAACACGGTGAGTCAAACTGGCCCAGCCGCCAACCCTGCGAATCAGAACGCTACGGCTTCTTCGGTCGAAGACGGAGTCCGCAAGGCCGTCGTTCTGACGGGCCTTGAACTTGACGTCCACCTGAACACGGCCGCGCAGCAGATTACGGTTCGCGGAACCCTGTCGGCGCGCAACAGTGGCAAGTCCGCACTATCCAGAATTCCGCTGCAGCTGTCATCGTCGCTGAACTGGGAACGCATCCGCGTAGCCGGCCACGACGTTCCGCTCGCCGTCGCCACCGTCAACTCCGACTCTGACCACACCGGCCAGTTACATGAGGCCGTCGTTCCCCTCGCCGCACCGCTCGATCCCGGCGCAACGGTGCAACTGGAATTCTTTTACTCGGGCACCATCGCGCCCACAGCCCGCAGGTTGGTTTCCGTCGGAACTCCCGACGATTCGGCGGCGCACTCTGACTGGGATGAGATCAGCCCCGATTTCACCGGCCTGCGCGGCTTCGGCAACGTGGTCTGGTATCCAGTCGCAAGCACACCGGTCATGATCGGCGACGGCGCCCAGCTCTTTGACGAAATTGGTCGGCAAAAACTTCTTGCAGCGGGCAGCAGTTTCCGGCTGCGCTTAACAGTGGAGTTTCCGCACGGGCAGTCTCCAACCGTCGCCGTCGTAAACGGCCATACCGTTTCCCTGAAGGTCGCAGATCCGCAAAATGGAGGTCCCGAGGTTCCCGGTGTCGCCACAGCGGATACAGGCTCGACCCGTCTCGGATTTGAGTCGCCCAGTCTCTTTGTCACCACCGAGATCGCGCATGCCGGCCCTCATATGACTGCATACGCGGCTCCGGCGGATGAGCCCGCAGTCAAAGCCTGGCTCGCAGCCGCTGCCAATGTCGTCCCCATGATCGAACGCTGGCTTGGCCCCGATCCGCGGTCGCAGCTCACGATTCTCGACCTGCCTGATCCCGACGACAATCCCTGGGAATCGGGTACAGTGCTTGCCATTCCGGTGCATGATGCTCCGCCCGATCAGATCGCGTCGGTCCTTTCCCATTCGCTGACCCATGCGTGGATGTCGCCGACACCCTTCTGGCTCGACGAGGGCACTGCCAATTTCATGGGCACGCTCTGGGACGATCATGAGCACCATCGCGATCAGGCGCTGGCCACGCTCGAAGCCGGCCGCCAGGCCCTCGCCATGGAAGAACCGCCGAGTCCCGGCGAAGGCGCCGGACAGCCGATCGCGCAGGCCACTTCGCCTGTCTATTACCGGACCAAGGCGGCTTACATCCTGTGGATGCTGCGCAATCTCGTCGGCGACGATGCCCTCGGCGCGGCCCTTCGCGAAGCGAACGCGGCAGCGGCCAAAAACGCTGATCCGTTGCAGGCGTTTCAATCGTCTCTTACGTCCGCTGCCCCGCGTCAGGATCTGACATGGCTTTTCGCTGACTGGATCAAGGCGGATCGCGGTCTTCCGGATCTGACCATTGACAAGATATTTCCCAACGCCGTTCAGTCCGGCAACTGGCTTGTCTCGGTCACAATTTCCAACGCAGGCTACGCGGCGGCGAAGGTTCCGGTCACGGTTCGGTCGGCAACCAATACAACTACGGACCAGGTGCTTGTGCCGGCCCGCGGAAGCGTTACACCAAGGCTGCTGATCCAGGGACGGCCGACAGAGGTGCAGGTAAACGACGGCACAATTCCCGAAACGCAGGCAAGCATCCACGTTACGCATCTGGATCAACAACCGGATGCGCAAACCTCGTCAACACAGCCGCAGCCGTAACCGGGGTCAGTTCATTCGGATTGAAACCGTGCAAATTGGTTTTTGGACGGTGATTTTCGGCCCCTGTCTCCACCCAAAGTCTGTTGCGCATCCGTAGCATCGATTCGTAGCATGACGGAACCATGCAGGCCCTTCCCCAAGTCGAAACCCAGCGGCAGATGGGGGTGTGGGCGGCCACGGCCGTCGTAACCGGCGAAGCAATCTCGCTGGGAATCTTTCTCACCCCCGCCGCCATGGCGCGTTCCCTAGGTTCACCGGCGTTGCTCGCTGCTGTCTGGTGCGGCATGGCTCTGGTCACCCTTGCCGGCGCGCTCTGCTTCACTGAGCTCGCGATCCGCAATCCTTACGATGGTGGCGAGTACGTATACCTGCGCCGCGGATTCGGTCGCCGCGTGTCCTTCCTTTATGGATGGATGGCTGCGATGGTGATGTATCCCGGCGTGGCAGCGGCTCTGACCGTAGGCGCCGTTCCTTATGTTCAGGCACTCGTCCCGATTCCGGCCAGATTTGCCTCAATCCTGCCGGCCTTGATCCTCGTCACCCTCGGCGCACTCAATTACTTTGGCACTCGCCTCAGCAGCGGCGTAATGACGGCGTTCAATTGGCTCAAGGTGCCGGTGCTTGCAGCTTTGATCGGATGGGCATTGTTCTCCGGACACGCCCGGATGGAAAACATACTTCCGCTCGCTCTACGCCGGCCCGGCTCTGACCCGCTTTTCGATGGCATCGCCGGAGCGACCATCAGCGCATTCTTCTGTTTCGGCGGATGGTGGGAAGCGGGAAAGATCGCCGGCGAAGTGCGCAATCCAACGCGCAACCTTCCGATTGCATTTTCCGGCGGGGTGCTCATTGTCACCGCAATCTATCTGCTCCTGAGCCTCGCCTTCGTCGCTGTCGTTCCCTTGCAGCAGATCCAGTCGAACGCCGCGTTTGTGGCCCTCTTCGGACAGGCGCTCTTTGGCGCCGCCGGAGGCCGGGTACTGGCAACCTGCGTGGTGCTTTGCGTACTCGGCGGCCTGATGGTCATCAGCATGGCGGTGCCTCGTGTGACTTATGCGCTCGCGCGGGCAGAGTCGGGAAGCGCCACGCAAGGTCCGCTGGCCACATTTGCGCAATTGCATCCTCGCTTCGGCACACCCGCCAATGCGGTCATTCTGCAAACGGGCATGGCTCTCCTGGTTTTGACGCTGGGTGCATTCGACCGCATACTGGCGTTTATCATCTTTTCCGCGGTCGCGTTTCTCGCGTTGACAGCCGCTTCGCTGTTTCGGACCATCACGCCGGTCCAGCGATGGTGGTATCCACTGGCCCCAATCGTGTTTATTGTCGGAAGCGGAGTCCTGGCGATAATGCTGCTGCTTCACAACCCGGGTGCATCCCTGCTCGGCGCCGGCATCGTGGCCTGCGGATTGCCGGTACGCTGGCTGCTGACCCGCCACACTCAATCGACAGAATCGGTCGCCGTCGATTCCGTTTCCCCGTGATGCCGAATTCATCGGTCAGTTATGAGCTCAGAACTAAGATCTGTGAACTAAGAACTGGAGGTCCTCACATGCCCCACATCAAACTTCCTGAAGATCTGCCTGGCATCAGCGCAGGTTTTGCCTTTCGTCCTGAAACCGCCAAGCCGATGCGCGAACTCGCGCACATCCTCCTGCACGAACCCAATTCGCTCGCACCCGGCGAACGCGAACTGATCGCGACTTACGTCTCATCCCGCAACTGCACCACGTTCTGCGCGCTCAGCCACGGCGCTGCCGCCGCCAATCATCTCGGCGATGCGGCCATCGTGGAAAGTGTGAAGACCGACTTCGTGAATGCGCCGATCAGTGACAAGCTTAAGTCCCTGCTCGTGATTGCCGGCAAAGTGCGCGAGGACGGCAAGCTTGTGACCTCGACCGATGTGGACGCCGCTCGAATGCTCGGCGCCACCGACATGGAGATCCACGACACGGTCCTCATCGCCGCTGCGTTCTCCATGTACAACCGCTACGTTGATGGACTCGCCACCGTGCAGCCCTCCGACCCCGGCATGTACGAACAGATGGGAAAGCACCTGGCCGAAAAGGGCTACACCACATCTTCGGTACGACAGCCGGTGGAGGCTTAGCGTCGAAATCAGTCTTCGTTCTTGTACGCGTTCCGTGCCTTCACCTTGAACCAGATCGGCGTGCCTTTGAATCCGAAGGCGTCGCGGATCTGGTTCTCAAGAAAGCGCTCGAAGGCAAAGTGCAGCCGCACATCGCGGTCAGTGAAGAGCACAAACGTTGGCGGGGCCACCGCGGCCTGCGTCATATAGAAAATCCGCACGCGCTTCGACATCGGCACCGGAGCGCGCTGAAAATCAATCTTGTCGAGGAAGCGATTCATCTGGCCCGTGGTCACGCGCTTCCTCCGTTCGGCGGCGATTGCCATCACTTCTTTGAATACCCGCCCGATGCCCTTGCCCTCTTTTGCCGAAAGGAAAAGCACCGGTGCGTAGTCGAGATACTTCAAAGCCCGCCGCAACTGCTTTTCAAAAATATCGCGATCGGCAGGTGGCTTGCCATCGGTGCGGCCGGTGGTTACCGCATCCCACTTATTTACGACGAGGATGATGCTGCGGCCGCTCTCATGCGCGTAGCCGCCGATGGTCGCGTCGCTTGCCGTCACGCCTTCGGTCGCGTCGATCAGCAGCAGTGCAACATCGGCCGCCTCCAGATGCCTTCGCGCCATCACCACGGAGAGCTTTTCGGCCATCAGGTTCGTCTTGCCCTTGCGGCGGATTCCGGCGGTATCCACGAAACGCAGGGTGTTGCCTTCGTATTCCACCGTCTCGTCCACTGCATCGCGCGTGGTCCCGGCAATCGGCGAAACGATTGCGCGGGAAGTCCCCGTCAGTGCGTTCAGCAGTGTGGACTTGCCCACATTCGGTCGCCCGATGATCGCGACTGCAGTCTCGTGCTGCTCGAATTCGCCATGGGTCCGATGCGGAACCTGCGCGGTCGGCGAATCCGCTTCATGTTCTGACGCATCGATTCCGCCCTGGTCAGAGCCTTCCACCGCTTCAGCCTGTTCCGGAATCACGGCCGTCACCGCATCGAGCAACTCGCCAATGCCCAGGCCGTGTTCGGCGCTGATGGAGAAGACCTCGCGAATTCCCAGGCGGCGAAAGTTCTCCGCGACCAGCGCCATCGCATCGCCTTCGACCTTATTGACTGCCAGAAAGACCGGCCTCTTTCCCCGCGTTAGCAGACGGGCCAGGTCATAGTCAGGCCGCGCAAGTTCCGTCCGCGCATCCACCACCATCACGATTGCCTGGGCCTCGTCGAGCGCCACCTTGGCCTGGTTGTAAATCTCCGTGGGAATTAGCTCCGGATCATCTGGGATGATGCCGCCGGTGTCGACCAGCCGGAATCGCCGTCCAGCCCACTCGAATTCGCCATAGATCCGGTCGCGAGTGATCCCCGGCTCGTCGCCGACAATCGAACGACGGCTCCTGGTCAGCCGATTAAAAAGTGTCGACTTACCCACATTCGGACGGCCGACGATGGCGACCAGGGGCAGCGTCGCCGCACCGGGCCGGCTGGGAATCACCGATCTGCGATACGTGGGCAAAACATTCTCCGCGTTGGACAAACAATACATTCAGTCTATCTTGGCGCGGTTGTGATCCCGATTCGGCACTGTCTGCGGTAGAACCCGCGCTTCGCATTTCCTTCGCCGCAACGATTCGCCCTATGATGGGGTGAGTACCCGGCGCGATGGCCTCCTCCCAAATCACAACCCGCACGCTGCCCACGCTCCACGAGTTCTTTGCCCCGGGTGGCATTCTGGCGCAGTCGCCGCTGCCCTACGAGTACCGGCCCGGGCAACTGGAAATGGCGAAAGCAGTCGAACGCGCCCTCAGCGAGCATCGCCATCTGATCGTCGAAGCCGGCACCGGCACCGGAAAGACGCTGGCCTACCTGCTGCCCGCCTTGCGCACCGGCCAGCGCGTCATTATCTCCACGGGGACCAAGGCTCTCCAGGATCAGCTTTACTTCCGCGATGTGCCATTTCTCGAGTCTCTGCTCGGCGAACTGCGCGTCTGCTATATGAAGGGCCGCGCCAACTACCTCTGCCGTCACAAACTCGTCGCCTTGCGCGATCAGCCCATCTTGTCGGGTCTGGAAGAAATCGACCAGTACCGCCAAATTGCCGAGTGGGAAAAGACTACGGAAACCGGCGACCGGTCAGAATTATCAGAACTGCCCGAAACCAGCGCCTTATGGCACAAGCTCGACGCGCGCAGTGAAGCCTGCCTCGGTTCGACGTGCCCCGATTACCGCCGTTGCTTCATCACCGAGATGCGACGCCGCGCGCTGGAGTCGGACATCATCATCGTCAATCACCACCTGTTCTTTGCCGATCTCGCCGTGAAGCAGGAGGCCTCCGGAGCGCCCGATGCCGGAATTTTGCCCGAAGCCTCGGCGGTGGTCTTCGACGAGGCGCACGAACTCGAAGAAGTCGCATCCAGCTACTTCGGCCTTTCGGTCTCCAACGTTCGCTTCGAAGAGCTGGCTCGCGATACCGACGTGCTGCTCCGTGGCAAGGCTGGGTCCGAGAAAATGCCGGCGGCAACGCAACAACTCCGCGACCGGGCTCGGATGTTCTTCGCCAGCCTGCCCGCCAACGGCGATGGACGCCAGCCCTTCGACAATCGCGAGGAGTATCTGGAGGCGTCAGGCGACCTGTATCTCTCGCTACGCAACTCGCTGCGCCTGCTCGAGTCGGAGATGGAGTTGCTCACCGACATCGACGAGGCGCCCGGCTTGCGCAAACGCGTCGGCCGCCTGCGCACGGAACTCGAATTTCTACTCGAATCGAATTCCAGCAACATGGTCTATTGGCTCGATCGTAGAGCTATCGGCAGTCTTGATCGGAACACGCCGGGAGCCCGGGCCGGAATGCGCGCCCAAAGTCGGCACACGTTTCTGCAGGCCACGCCCATCGATGTCTCCGAGCTGCTGCACGAGATGGTCTTCGAGTCCATTCCGACCGTGGTGCTGACCTCCGCCACCCTCACTGTCCAGGGCGGATTCGAGCATATCCGCAAGCGCCTCGGCATGACCGAGGCACGCGAGCTGGTGGTGCCGTCGCACTTCCGCTACGGCGAGCAGGCACTGCTCTACCTGCCTCCGCAGATGCCAGACCCGCGCGAGCCCGAATTCCCTGAGGCCGCCGCCAACTGCATCCGTCGCGTTCTCGAGCTATCCAAGGGGCGCGCTTTCTGCCTCTTCACCAGCTACGCGCAGATGCGCGATCTGTATGAACGTTTAGTGCCCGTGCTCGATTACCCCATCTTGTTGCATGGGACGGCTCCGCGCAAGGCGCTGCTCGAGGAATTTCGATCGACTCCCAACGCCGTGCTCTTCGGAACATCGAGCTTCTGGCAGGGCGTGGACGTCCAGGGCGAAGCGTTAAGCTGCGTCATCATCGACCGACTGCCCTTCGCCGTGCCCAACGATCCGGTCGTCCAGGCGCGCATGAAAGCGATTGAAGAAGCCGGTGGCCGTCCATTCTTCGACTACCAGGTTCCGTCGGCGGTGCTTACGCTGAAGCAGGGATTCGGTCGCCTGATCCGATCGCTCGAAGATCGCGGCGTGCTGGTGCTCCTCGACCCGCGCATCCGCAAACAGCGCTATGGGCAAACCTTCCTGCAAAGTCTGCCACCATATCGGATGACAGCTACGATTACGGATGTCGAACAGTTTTTCGAGCGGAATTAACCTGGCAGAGAAGATGTTCGGGGAGAATCAGGACAAAGCAACATGCCAGTGAGCCCACATGACGTCCTCCTCGTCATCGATGTGCAGAATGATTTCTGCCCCGGTGGTGCGCTGGCTGTTCCCGACGGCGATGCCGTCATCCCTGTAATTCATCACGTGGCGCGATACTTCGAGCATGTGATCCTTACCCAGGACTGGCACACTCCCAATCATTTTTCCTTTGCCTCCGCGCATCCCGGCAAGATGCCCTATGAGCAGATCGAAACCAGCTACGGCCCGCAGACGCTCTGGCCGGATCACTGCGTGCGCGACAGTCACGGAGCCCGGCTTCACACCATACTTCACTTGCCCACCGCGGAGCTGATCCTCCGCAAAGGCTTTCACCCCAACATCGATTCGTACTCCGCCTTCTTTGAGAACGACCGCACCACGCCCACCGGCCTCGCAGGATACCTGCGCGATCGTGGCTTGACCCGCGTCTTCCTCGCCGGTCTCGCCTACGACTACTGCGTAGGCTACTCGGCGCTCGACGCGCAGTGTCTCGGATTCCCCGCCGTGATCCTGCGCGATGCATGCCGGGCGATCGACTTGAACGGATCCGTTGCCGCGATGGAGCGCCAGTTTGCCGAAGCCGGCATAGCCGTGAGGAACTCAGCGGAAGTCGGCGCCTGAGCTTGCTTCCTTGAATCTGCCGCTTCGATGGGCGCTTCTGCAGGAACAAGCCACGAGACGTAAGATCAGGGAAGTCCGTCATGTCGCGCAACTTCTACATCCTGGCCGCCGCGCTGGCCTTTTTCGCCCTGCTCTCCGGGGGAATGATGCTGATTCCATCGAGCTTTCAGCCGGGCCTCCCTGCCAACGGCTCGCTGTGGAGAACGGTCGCGCTGCTCATGTTATTGGGCGCGCTGGCCTGCGCTTTGATAGGCGTCATGACCAACCTCTTTGAGCAGGTCGATCGGCGCAGCGAAGAGCACCGACAGGAGGGTCGCCGGAAGCGCCGCGAATCGGGTCCGCCAGGATAGCTGCTGATTCCAAAGAGCTTGCTTGCTCGATAGAACCCATCGCAAAGCTTCGACTTAAAATCAGGAGAGGCAGGATGTTTCCCCGTAAGGACGTGATCGCCGATGTTTGAAGTTACCGTGGAGTCCGATTTTTCCTCCGGACACTATCTTCGCAACTATCGTGGCAAATGCGAGAATCCGCACGGCCACAACTACAAGGTGCGCGTGACCCTGCACGGCAAAGAACTGGATCAGGCCGGGTTGCTGCTCGACTTCAAGCTCCTCAAGCAGGTGATGCGGCCGGTGATCGAGCGCATCGATCACCAGATGCTCAACGAACTCGAGCCCTTCACCGAGCTCAATCCTTCCGCCGAAAACATCGCCAAGTATTTCTACGACCAGACCAATGCTCAGCTTGCCGAAATGACCAAGGGCCGCGTGCGCGTAAAAGACTGCACCATCTGGGAAACCGATACCACCACCGCGACCTATTACGAGTGAACAGTGGTCAGCGAACCCTGAACGTTGAACTCTTGCCAAGCTTCGCGCAGATGTTTCTCCTGAAGCACTCACGCGAGTGGTCATTCACAATCCCCGCCGCTTGCATCCAGGCGTACACAATCACCGGTCCCACGAATTTGAATCCGCGCTTTTTCAGTTCCTTTGAAAATGTTCGCGAAAGCTCGGTCTCTGCGACCAGCGGTCCGGTATTCTGAATCGGCCTGCCGCCGGCCAGCTCCCACGCCCACGTCGCAAAATCCATGCCTGCGTTCTTCAGCTCGAGGAATGTTTGCGCCCCGCGGATAGTGGCCTCGATCTTCGCGCGCGAGCGAATGATCCCGGGGTTCTCCATCAGCCGTGCGATGTCCCCTTCCTTGAACCGGGCGATCTTCACCGGGTCGAATCCTCGAAACGCCCTGCGAAATGCCTCGCGTTTGCGCAGCACAGTGATCCACGACAGGCCGGCCTGAAAACCTTCGAGCATCAACAGTTCCCAGAGCGCGCGGCTGTCGTGCTGGGGCACGCCCCATTCTTCGTCATGGTAGGCACGCATGAGTTCGTCGCTCCCAGCCCAGGAGCACCGCTGTTTCTCTTTCATGGCTTCATGGTAAGCAACCACGGTCAGGACGAGGGGCAATTTTCCGGAAGGTATGTGAGGAAGTGAGGACTTTGACGTCAGTCGATGAAGTAGCCGATTTTCGTCAGCACCGAATCATTGAGCTCCACGCCGAGCAGCCTGGCGCTGGTGCAGGAGAGCAGATCGTCCTCAAACCGTTGCAGGACGCTTCCGGGCAGATCGGTTTGCGCACGAAGCAACCGGATCAGGGATGCGCTATCGGTCGGAAACTCGTAATCGCCCGGCAGTCCGCAGGCTGGCCGTATTGTCAGCGAGAGCTGGATCGGACCTGCAGCAGGTCCGCCATACGACCGGGTGATGAGATTCATCCGCATTCGGGAATGTTGGCACCGGATTGCCCCATCCTCAATGACCCGGATAGGTCATATTCATACGACCATCGGGTAGGGAACGGGTAACCGGGCGAATTGCTTCCCTGAGGCTACTTCATCTCCTTCGACTTCGACTTGAGATATGTGTCAAAGGGAATCTCAAAGTAAAACAGTTCTTTGCCATCGGCATCCCGCAGTTCGTGCAGGTGCAGCTTGGCATGTACCAATGGGTGGTCGAGCTGCGATACGTCGTAGAAGAGGAAGCCGGCGCGCGTAGTGTGCGGCTCAACCACCAATGCCTGGTACTCGAACTGGTCAAAGTCCTCTTCAACTTCCTTGTTGCTGGCCTTGGGTTTTGTCTTGATCGACGGGAAGGGGCCGGGCATGGGAATCTTCGTGCCTTCGCGTTCCTTTCGTGTCATCAGCCGTTCCACATCTTCCGGTTCAGCGGCCTGAATGCGGTCGCCGCCCGCCGTGTAGAAGAGGATACGGGCGTCTTTCAGCGAAATCGGCCGGTCGCCGTTATTGGTTACGATCAGCCGGACGGGCATCACGCCATGGGCCAGGTAGTCGATGCGGAAAATGGATTCCTTCTGCCTGGTTTCGTAGGGCTCGACGGCAATCGCCACGTGCTCTTTGTCGTGAATCTCAACCGCGGGATAAGTGGTTGCCGGCTGGACCGCAGGAACAGTGTGATTGCTGGCCCAGGACGTCACCCCCAGCCCAATGATCAGAAGCGGCAACCCACGAACGACCTTCATCGTGCTCGACTGTATCATTTGAGGGTTAGACAGCAACACGGCCAATTCCGTCTCGAATGATTCTGTTTTTGTATAACCTCGCGCTCCTCACGGTCCTGCTTGCCGGGGCGCCATGGTGGCTGTGGCGGATAGCAACCACCCGGAAATATCGCGAGGGTATTCGCGAACGCCTTGGATTCGTTTCCTCGCGTCTACGTGCCGCGCAGGCCACGGCGAAGCCGGTCATCTGGCTGCACGCCGTCTCCGTCGGCGAGGTGCTGGCCGTC
>Ga0335073_10008418_pt1 | contig 14478 bp, 12 predicted proteins | sample Lox_Sample_22_FD_207093 | JGI IMG/M metagenome (GOLD analysis project Ga0335073, IMG submission 207093) | Soil microbial communities from Loxahatchee National Wildlife Refuge, Florida, United States - Lox_Sample_2.2 | ecosystem: Environmental > Terrestrial > Soil > Wetlands | place: USA... | reverse complement strand
CCTGGACGGCACCCCGGCCTCGATCCGGGCGCTGCCCGGGATCGCCGACGCCGTGGGCGGGCAGATCGAGGTGCTGCTGGACGGCGGCATCCGGCGGGGCAGCGACGTGGTCAAGGCGCTGGCGCTCGGCGCGCGGGCGGTCATGATCGGCCGCGCCTACCTGTGGGGACTGGCCGCCAACGGCTCCGCGGGCGTGAAGAACGTCTTCGACGTGCTGCGCGGCGGCATCGACTCCACGCTGCTCGCCCTGGGCCGGTCCTCCGTCCACGACCTGTCCCCCGACGACGTGATCGTGCCCGCCGAGTTCAGCCGGGGCCTGCACAAGTAGGTGGCCGGTCAGCTCGTGTGGCGGCGGCCGGTCAGGTCACGGGCGCGCAGCACGGGCAGCAGCGGCCGGATGGTCCGGCGTTCCGCGCACCCCTGCCAGACGCCCAGGCTGTACCCGGCGTCGTCGAGCAGCCGGGCGGCCACGTAACGCGCCGGGTCGAGCGGCGGGCGGCGGTCCAGCCAGTCGAGCAGCGGCGGGGCGAGCACCAGCGCGGCCAGCGGCAGCCGCAGCCGCCGCACCGCGATCGCGGCCGGGAGCGCGGCCGGCCACCAGGTCCTGGAGATGGCGCTGCCCAGCGGCCGGGCCGCCGCGAGCGTCCCGCCGGCCGCCTGGCGGGCCGCCAGCCGCCACGCCGCCGAGCCGGCCGGGCGGGGCCAGGGCTCGCCGGTGACCTGAGCCAGGCGCCGGGCCAGCAGGGCGGTGCCGGTGCCGGTGACCGCGGCCGCCGCTTCCGGGTGGCCCAGCGCCGCGGCCAGCCACGCCGCCGCAGTCCACACCGACGCGTAGAGCGGGCGGGCCGCGCCGGGATGCAGCAGTTCAAGCGCGGCCGCGGACGTGCCGTAGTCCTTCCGCCTGGCAAACCACTGGCGCAGCCGCACCCGGTGCTGGTGCCCCATGGTGGCCGCGGGCTCGTAACGCACCCGCCAGCCGGACGCGCCCAGCCGCCAGACGAAGTCGACATCCTCCCCCACCCGCATGTCCTCGTCGAAACCCGCCCCGGCGGCCTGTCTGCGCACCACCAGGGCAGCGCCGGGAACGTAGGGCACGCGCGATCCGGGCCGGACGATGCTGGGCCGCTGGCCCATGTCCAAGGTGGAACTGGCCCCCTCGTACCGCGCCAGCCAGCTGCGCCCGGCCTCGTGCGGCGCGATGCGCGGCGCTACCGCGCCCACGGCCGGGTCGGCGAAGTGCGGCAGCAGCGCGTCGAGCCAGCCCGGGGCGGGCACGCAATCCGAATCGAGGAACGCCACCAGCGGCGTATCCGCCGCCGCCAGGCCGGTGTTCCTGGCCGCCGCGGGCCCGCCGTTCACCGCCCGCCGGAGCACGCTGGCCCCGGCCGCGGCGGCGGCGCTCTTGATCGCGGCCGGGTCCTCGGAGCCGTCGTCCACCACGATCACCCGCGGCACCCCCGCGGGCCCGGCCCCGGCCGGGCCGGTGTCGGCCAACCCGGTTTCAGCCGGTCCGGTTTCGGTCAGGCCGGCCAGGCAGCGGGCCAGTTCGGCGTGCCGGTCGCGCACCGGGATGACCACCGTCACCGCGGGCCTGCCGACCGGCCCCGGCAGGCCGGGCGCATCCAGGCTGCCCAGCACGGGCTGGGCGATCCCGGCGTCCAGGAGGCGGCGCGCCAGCGCGCGGGCCTTGGGGTTATCCGGTACCGGCGTGCCCGACCACCAGCCGGCCACATGCCGCGCCCCGGTCTCGGTCAGCCGCAGCACCCGGGTGGGGTAACCGCCCGCGATCACCGTCCCGCCGGCCGCCGTGCGCATCCCCGGATCCGGCCGCAGCCGGAATCCCGCCGGGACCAGTTCCTCACCGGGCCCCCGTCCCGCCAGGACCGCCTTCCGCTGGCTGGTTCCCTTCGGCACGTGCCCAGACTAGTACGAGCCCCGCTCACCGGTCCGGCACCGTCCGCTACCGCCGGGCAGACCTATCGGCAAGGCGGCAGCCCGGTGATCCGGCCGTCCAGCGTTACCCACCTATTCCCCTAGCCTCACTCGCCTCACCGGCTGGGCGCCGAGGCCGTGTCGGCACGGACTTGCGTGGTTGTTCCGGGCTTGGCGGTCGATAGGGGGGTCTATCGTGCACCGGATCAACCGCGAAGCCCGGATCTACCACAATCTTCCCACCACAGCTGGGTAGTGCGGGACGACGTACGAGGGCGAGGCCGGAGGCTGGGGGCCGCCGCGGGTGGCGCCGGGCGGTCGCCGTCGCCCGTCACGGCCACCACCGCCCCCGAGACGCCGACCGCCACTGCGGCCGCGCCCAGTCCGAGGAATGCCCGCCTGCTGGCCCGGGCATCGCCACTCAGACGAGTCATGGCGAGCAAGAATGCCCCGTGAAGGCTAACGCCGGGCTAACACGCAGTGTCGCCAGGGTGGCAGCCCAGTCCGTTCGGGATAAAAATTGCGAGCGGGACCGGGCTCCGGGGGGGAAGGCAGCGCGCGGTCCGGTACCGGCCAAGCACGGCGCCAAAGGGCGCTAGGTTGTGGCAATCCCTTTTTCCACTGGACGTGACCGCCATCCCGGCGGAGGCCTGCACGGAGGATATTGATGACCGAGACGATCGCACCTCCTGAGAATCCGGTGGCCGAGTCGCCGCATATCCCGCGGCCGGAGACCGACAATGCCGCGCTGCGGGCCATCGACGAGGCCGCCGCGCAGGTCAGGGAGCGCGCGCTGGCGATCAGGCAGAACCCGGAGGCGCACAAGCCCAAACTGGTCCTGTCCCGGCACGTGCGCGGGACCAGCATCCTGGACCGGATCGCGGACGGGGTCAACAAGTTCTGCGGCTCGATGTACGTATTCATCGCGATCACGGTGGGCATCGTGGCCTGGCTGTTCCTGGGCAACATCGTCGGGTTCGACAAGACGCCGTGGCCGCTGCTGCTCACCATCCTCAACCTGCCGCAGCTGTCAATCATGATCTCGCTGCAGGTCAGCGCCAACCGGGCGCAGGCCGCCAGCGACCGCCGGGCCATCGCCGACCACGAGACCCTGATCGCGCTGCACGAGATGGCCAAGCAGCAGCTCGATATCCTGAACGGGCAGGACCGGGTGCTGGCCATCCTGGACAACTTCGCCAGCAAGGACATGCCGGGCCGGCAGCGGCATATCCAGGATTGCGTGGACCAGATCCTGGCGAAGGTCGACCCCAAGCCCGCGGCCAGCTGAAATCGGCCAGCTGAAATCGGCCAGCTGAAATCGGCCAGTTGAAATCGGGGAGCTGATGGACCGGTCCAGGCTCGAGGCGTTCAGCGACGGCGTGTTCGCCGTGGCGATCACGCTGCTCGCGCTCGATCTCACCGTGGCCGGGCCCGAGGCGCACATTCCCCTGGCCGATCAGCTCCACGGCAAATGGCCAGCCTTCCTGGCCCTCCTGATCAGCTTCTTCACGATCGGCATCATCTGGGTCAACCACCACGCCCTGGTCAGGTCGATCGTGAAGGTGGACCGCACGCTGCTGTTCCTCAACCTGGTGCTGCTCCTGTTCGTGGTGCTGATCCCGTTCGCCACGGCGACCGAGGCGGACTACTTCCCGGCCAACACCCCGGACGCGCAGCTCGCGGTGGCGCTGTACGCGGGGGCGTTCCTGGGCATGTCGGTCGGCTTCGCCGCCATCTTCGAGTGGACGCTGCACGGCCAGCGCGTGTACCAGCCGGTGCCACCGGACAAGCGCTGGGCGGCCCGCGCCCGGTTCGGCGGCGGCGGGCTGGTCTACGTGGCCGCGATCATCGTCGCGCAGTTCAACGCCGTCGCCTCGTTCGTGCTGATCGCCCTGATCGCCGTGTACTACATCCTGGAGCAGACGCCCGCCTCCCCCGGCCCTCCCGACGACGTGGAGCCGACCGCCTGACGCCCCCCAGATCAATAGTTGCCATTAAGCAAGTGTTTCGCTGTAGGATGAGTTAACGTGCGGCGAAGCGTGGGCTCAGGACATGTGAACGGGACGGCGGTCGGCACGGCCAACGGCGGGCGGCCCGACCGGTACCGATGGATCGCGCTGTCCAACACCACGCTGAGCATGACGATGGCGACCATCGACGCGTCCATCGTGATCATCGCGATGCCGGCCATCTTCCGCGGCATCCACCTGAACCCGCTGACCCCGGGCAACGTGACCTACCTGCTGTGGATGATCCTCGGCTACCTGCTGGTCCAGTCGGTGCTGGTGGTGACGCTGGGGCGGCTCGGCGACATGTTCGGCCGGGTGAAGATCTACAACCTGGGCTTCGTCGTCTTCACGCTCGCCTCGATCTTGCTTTCGCTGGACCCGATGACCGGCACCGACGGGGCCATGTGGCTGATCGGCTGGCGCTTCGTGCAGGCGTTCGGCGGCGCGATGCTGATGGCGAACTCGGCCGCGATCTTGACCGACGCGTTCCCGGCCAACAAGCGCGGCATGGCGCTGGGCGTCAACCAGATCGCCGGGATCTCCGGGCAGTTCGTCGGGCTGCTGCTCGGCGGCATCCTGGCCGCCTGGAACTGGCGCCTGGTGTTCTGGGTCAACGTGCCGATCGGGCTGTTCGGGACGGTCTGGGCCTACAAGAGCCTGCATGAGGTCGCGACGACCAGGCGCGCCAAGGTCGACTGGATCGGCAACATCTTGTTCGCGGTCGGCCTGAGCGTGCTGCTGATCGCCATCACCAACGGGATCAGGCCCTACGGCGGGCACCCGACCGGGTGGACCAACCCCTGGATCATCGGCGGGCTGATCGCCGGCGTCATCATGCTGATCGTGTTCTGCGTCTTCGAGACGAAGATCGCCGAGCCGATGTTCCAGATGAGCCTGTTCAAGATCCGGGCCTTCGCGGCCGGCAACGCGGCCAGCCTGCTCGGCTCGATCGCCCGCGGCGGCCTGCAGTTCATGCTGGTCATCTGGCTGGCCGGCATCTGGCTCCCGCTGCACGGCTACGACTTCGCGGTAACCCCGCTGTGGGCCGGGATCTACATGCTGCCGCTCACCGCGGGCTTCCTGATCGCGGGGCCGATCTCCGGCACGCTGTCCGACCGGTACGGCCCGCGGCTGTTCGCCACCGCCGGGCTGCTGCTCGCCGCGCTGTGCTTCGTCGGGCTCATGCTGCTCCCGGTGGACTTCCCCTACCCGCTGTTCGCGCTGCTGATCTTCGGTAACGGGGTCGGCTCCGGGCTGTTCGCCTCGCCCAACACCTCCGCGATCATGAGCGCGGTGCCCGCCAGGCACCGCGGTTCGGCCTCGGGCATGCGGTCCACCTTCCAGAACTCCGGGATGGCCCTGTCCATCGGCATCTTCTTCTCGCTGATGATCGCCGGGCTGGCGTCCAGCCTGCCCAAGACGCTGGCCAGCGGGCTGACCGCGCAGGGCGTGCCGGCCGCGGTGGCCAGCCACGTCAGCCACCTGCCGCCGGTCAGCACGATGTTCGCCGCGCTGCTCGGCTACAACCCGGTGCAGACCCTGCTGGCGCCGTCCGGGGTGCTGTCCCGGCTGCCCGCAAGCCACGCCGCGGTGCTCACCGGCAGGCAGTTCTTCCCGCACCTGATCGCGGACGCGTTCCACCACGGACTGGTCATCGTGTTCACCGCCGCCGCCATCATGTCCATCACCGGCGCGCTGGTCTCGCTGCTGCGCGGCAAGCAGTTCTACTACGACGACAAGGGGCCGTCCGTAGCCCGTTCCGCCACCATGATCCCGAACGGATCCGGCCTTTCCTCCCCCGCCGGCGATTCGCCCGCCCCGGCGGCCGGCGCCTCCGGCGCCCGGCGGGACAGCGCTCCCGCGTCCGGGGGCGGCGGCGCGTAGACTGGTGCCGTGCCCCGCTATGAGTACCGCTGCCGCGCCTGCGGCGACACGTTCGAGCTGAGCCGCCCGATGAGCGAGTCCTCGGCTCCGTGCACCTGCCCGCAGGGCCACGACGACACGGTCAAGCTCCTGTCGACGGTCTCGGTGGGCGGCCTGGCCTCGGGCCGCCCGGCCGGCTCGCCCGGCGCCGGCGGCGGCTGCTGCGGCGGAGCCTGCGGCTGCGGCTGATTTCGCGCGTGCGTCAGATGAGATAGCGAAGCTGTCTCGCGTGGTACAACGCCCCGGCGTCTCGCCTGATTCGCTTATCTCGGTGGTTAACGCACGTACGGAGGCGAGAGCGATGGCCGTGACCCTGGCTGTACCGGCGGAAGCAATGAGAGGGCGGCGCAGCTTCGGTGACGATCATCTCGATGCCGGTCGTGAGACGGCAGATCGGGGGCCTGCCCAGGACGTCGTCGCCGACATGGCGGAGTTGCTGCGCGGCACGCAGGGCAGCATGTTCCTGGGCGGAAGCGTTCTGAGCGCGCTCACGATCGGCATTGCCCTGGAAGCCGCGTTCTCGCCTTCCGTACTGCGCCCCGGGCTGGCCGGGGTGCTGTCCGTCAGCCTGCTCGGCTGCGTGATCCTGTGCTGGCTCCGGGCGGCCGCCCTGCTGCTGCTGGCCAACCGGCAGGTCCTCGACCAGCTCAACGACCATCGCTGGCGGACGGGCGCCCCGCTCGATCCCCGGGTGCGGTGGCTGGGCCCGCCCTCGGCCGAAGATAGCGAGGCGGCCTGGAGCTGGACGCGGGTCAACAATATGCTCGGCGCGGCGCGTGTCCGCCGGGAGCGGACCCACCTGGCCGATACCTGGGCGTTCATCACCGTCGCGTTCTTCCTGGTCTGGACCTTGACGGTCCTTCTCGGGGCGTGAGGCCGCGTCAGCCGCCCGCGCCCCCGCCTCCCCGGCTCTTCCCGGTCCGCCGGGCGACGTCCCCCCATAGCCTGGCGGGCCGGGAAGGCGCACGCTGCCTCGGAGTTTGTCAAAATGACCCGGGATGGCCCATCGTTAGTAGCGGTGTCGGCTCCATCCCGCGGCCGGCACGTAACACATTTCAACGGCGGCGCGCACATGCAACCGAACAGCCCGGCCAGGGGATTCTGGGGTCTCCTCACTGGCGATGAACGGGCTGTCCTGGCGGATCTCAGCCTGACCAGGGATTTTCCGCCCGGGGTCACGATGTGCCACGAAGGGGACCCGGCCACGCACCTCTACGTCCTGATGGCCGGCTGGGTCAAGATCTTGTCGGTGAGCGACGGCCAGGAACGGGTGCTGGCGCTGCGCGGCAACGGGGACGTAGTCGGGGAACTGGCCGGCGAGATGGCCGGGCACCGTACCGCCACCCTGCAGGCCATCGACCTGGTGCACGCGCTGATCGTGGGGTATGAGCGCTTCACGGCCTTCCTGGACGCGAACCCCGGGGCCGCGCACGCCTACCGGCGCGTGATGACGCAGCGCTGGGGCGATGCCGCCGACTTGCTGCGCAGGCACCCGCTGACCAGCGGCGCGCAGCGGCTCGCGGCGCTGCTGCTCGAGCTGGCCGACCGGCACGGGACGGTCATGGGGGGCCGGATCGACGTGGCGATGCCGCTGTCGCAGGAGGAACTGGCCAACCTGGCCGGGACGTCGCGGGCCACGGTGGCCCGCGCGTTCAAGAACTGGCGGGACCGCGGCTTCGTCCGCACCGGCCAGAAGCACATCACGATCACCAACCCCGACAGCCTGAAGCGGATCGCCGACAAGCACGCGTGAGTCGTGACCCGGTCAGGACGCTCGGGCCTGGGGCGGTATGACCAGCGGGTACCTGGGAATACGCGGATGGTGGACCCAGCCTTTGCGGCGCCTGTCGGCCACCTTGACGGTCACCATCGGGAGGAATTCGTCCCCGTCGATGCCGTCGTAGCCGTGCCGGATGACCCACCAGTAGATGTCATCCGACGCGACCAGGGCCAGCGGTGACGTCCCGTCGCGGAGGTGGGCCTTGAACCGCGGCGCGTCCAGCAGCCGGAACGCGACATCCAGGTCCTCGCCGAAGAATCCCTTGCCGTCGAAGTGCACTTCGCCCGCGTGGATGACGGCCCGCAGGCGCAGTATGCGCTGATGCTCGGCCGGGCAGATGTCGCTGTTGTACGCCTCGAGCAGGCTGGCCAGAGCCGGTATCAGGCGGCTGAGCAGGAACGGCTTCGGGAACTCGTCCGTGGGGCGCAGCAGGACCAGCACCCCGTCCCCGCGATCGGTGAACGGGTCGCAGTAGTGGTCACCGATGCCCGCGGCCGCGAGGGCATCCATGACGAGGCGGTAGACCTGCTGGCGCAGCTCTTCCTTCACCGGGTTGGTCCGCCGGGTCGAGTTCTCGATGTCCACCGCGAGGATGCTCCGGTGGACCGGGAGCGTCGCTTCCCGGCCGGGCCGCTTGCCGTTCCACCAGTAGGTGTCGGCGTCGGCCTGGCCCAGGTCGGCTGAGGAGGAGCTGAGGGACAGGATCGGCGAGGAGGCGTCCGTCACCATGTCGGCTGCCTCGGATCTCCCCGGGAAGGGACCAAGCAGGCCGTGACGAGTCCGGGTTCCCTGCGCACCGCCCCCGTGGCGGCGGGTGCGGTCCGTCGCCGGACTGGCTGGTATGGCTGAAGACGCATGACGCCTCCCCGACATCCCACTGTCGCCTAAGTTTTTGACCGGGCTTATGCGCCTTTGCGTAAACTTGGCCACGTTTTACGTATGCCCGTCTGGACGCATGTAAAACGTGGTTAACCACATGAAGTGCGGAGTAAAATTTGGTAAAGTTTCGGTAAGGCACCGCGAACTACGCATGCGAGGGGGGCCGCTGATGGTACAACCGAGTATCGCCCAGCCAGTCAGCCCTTCCCGCTGGTCAGGCCGGGCCCGCGAGCCCCTGGATGGAGGTCAGATGGTTGCCGAAAGCGACCACCCGCCCGTCCCGGCTCAGCATCTGGCCGGGCGCCTGAAGGATCTCAGGGAGCGGGAGTACAAGCAGCTCACCCAGAAGCAGTTGGCCAAGATCCTGGGCGGCAGCATCACCATGGTCTCCCTGTGGGAAAAGCCGGGCTCGACCCGGCTGCCCCCGCCGCGGCGGCTGGCGACCTACGCCCGGCTGTTCTGCTCGGGGCGTTCGTTCGCCTCCGGCACCCCCCGCCTGCTGCGCGACGACGAGCTGACCGAGCCGGAGCGCCAGAAGGAAGCCAGGCTGTATGAGGAGCTCATGGCCCTGCGCGAGGAGGCGCACGCGCCCGCTCCGTCACGCGAGGACGCCTCCGCCGATCGGCCGTCGCCCGCGCCCCGGAGCTGGATCTGGCACTTCCCCGATGGCCAGGCCGTCAGCATCGTCTGCTCCGATGCGCCCGAGCCGCCGCCGTACGCCGATCCCGCTCACCTGAACTACACCCGCTCCGCCCGGCTTGCCGACCTGGACGCCCTGCTGGAGGTCTACGGGCAGGTAAGAACCGATAACCCGGAAAGCATGGTGCGGGTCCTGCCGCCCGACGAACTCCGGCGCGATTTCGCCCTCAACCACGTGATCATCATCGGCGGCGAAGCGGTCCGCAATACGGAGTATTTCTCCCAGGATATTCCCCTGCCGTCGGCCCCGGTCGCCGGGGAAACCTACGTCTTCAAGTGCACCGTGGGAGATGAGACCCGCGAGTTCGCGTCGTCTTTTGATGACGGTGTCATGGTGGCGGACGTCGGCCTGATCGCGCGGCGCCCGCATCCGATCATCCCGCAGCAGACCGTGACGATGATATTCGGCATAACCAGCCGCGGCGTGCACGGTGCCGCGCTGGCTCTCATAGACGCGCACGTCAGAGGGGCGAATGAGCAGTACCTGAGGGAAGCGTTCGGTGATGCCGAGGCATTCTGCGTCGTCATGCGCGTCCCGGTCATGGACAACATGGCCTTGCCGCCTAATCTCTGGGACGAGAATGTCCGCCTGTACGAGTGGTCTGCCGAGACAGGAGCGCACTGGTGAACGGGACGATTGAGGGCACCCGTCCGTCGGATGAGAAGGAAAGCGACGGAGAACCCCCAAAACCGGATCCTTTCCATGTGCCATCCTATAAGCATCTTCTTCAGTTCCCGGAGATCCTGCCCGCCACCAAAACCACACCCTCTGGCAGCCGGGATGTCACCGTACCCATTATCGATGCGATAATTGTCCCGACGGTTCGCTCTGCGGAGCAGATTAATGCGGCCGTGGAACTGGCCCTGCGCGCGAGGTGCCAGCTGGTCACCCTTTACACCGACAGCGTGCCGCCCGGGCTCGCACCGATTCTCGACCGGCTTGATCGCGGCATGGCCGTTCCGCTCGCGGTCCCGTCCGGGATCAGGCATCGCCTGCTCGACCTGGCCGCCGATCTACCTCAGAGCCTCGTTTCCGGTGCCGCGCTCGACATCAGCAGGAAACGCAACCTCGGCCTGATAATCGGCCGTGCCTGCGGGTGGACGCGCATGCTCTTCCTTGACGATGACATCCGCAAACTGAGCGTGGGCAAGCTCAGCTCAGCGGCGGCGCTGCTTGATGATTATCCGGTTGTCGGCCTTCAGGTCAACAAATATCCCGACGCATCCGTGGTCGGACACGCTCGCCGACTCACCGGCCGCAGGCAGGAACCATTTATCTCAGGCGGCTCGCTGCTGGTCAACCCGCGGCTCATCAACGGGTTCTTCCCGCCCACATACCACGAGGACTGGCTCTGCATAGTCAACCATCTCCGGCTCGGTGAGGTCGCCATCGGCGGCACGGTGGGGCAGGTTCCCTATCAGCCTTTCACTACCCCGCAGCGGGCCAGGCTCGAGGAATTCGGCGATATCCTGCTGGCCGGGCTGCTGTGGCTGGTTCACGCGCGCCACGGAAAGAACGCGGCCGACCCGAACCGAGAGTACTGGCACGAAGCGACGATGCCGTGCTTCTGGAGGGAAATTCTGAACCAGCGCGCGGACCTGCTTGACACCACTGCCGGCAGGCTTAACCGGCTGAATCCGCATCCGCTGCCGTCTCTCGAGGCCGCGCAGCAGCGTTGCCACGAGCTGGCACCGGAAGAATTCGTGTCATTCACGAAAAAATGGCTGGTTAATCTGGCTGCCTGGCATTACCGGCAGTCTTTCCTACCGAGGGCTGATTCTGTCCCGCAGGCCCTGGCCGAGCTCGGCCTATCACGTCTTGCCCGCGGGCCGGAAGCCCATTCGCGGCAGGACCCGGCGAGGCGGACCCGGTGGACTGGCGGTTTCGTGGGCCGCTGGCCCACCGCGCCCGCGCCAAGTCCGGCCGCCGAGGCGCAAGAGTTCGCGAACTCTGCTTAGCGGGTCATGACGGGTGCTCTGGAGTCGGCGGAGCCGAACATGGCCGCGGTGCGGGCGGCGGTGCCCAGGGCCCACTGGCTGGTCGTGATCAGGCCGAGCACGAAGACGACGGCGCCGTAGGCGGACAGCAGCAGCCAGTCGGCGTGGCTGGCGGGCACGAACCCGGTCCGCAGCGGGCTGCCGCGCAGGTTCCCGGCCAGGATCGAGCCGGTGACGGCGATGCCGAGGCACTGGCCGATCTGCCGGCTGGTCGAGGCGATGCCCGACGCCACGCCGGCCTGCGAGACCGGCATGCCGGACACCGCCGTGTAGGTGATCGGCGCGTTCACCACGCCGCCGCCGGTGCCGAACACGACGAACGCGACGGCCAGCCACCCCAGGGAGGACGTCGCGGTCAGCCGGGACAGCAGCACGCCGCCGACGGCCAGCCCCACGCCGGAGGCCAGCATGGGCAGCCGCGCGCCGCGGCGGGCGAGTATCCGGCTGGACACCACCGCGCCGAGCGCCATCATGACGGCCATCGGCAGCATGTGCAGGCCCGCCTGCACCGCGGACATGGCCCGCACGTCCTGCAGGTACAGCGTGGCCAGGAACAGGAAGCCGCCGACGGCGGCGGTGGCGCTGATCGCGGTCAGCACCGATCCGGCGAACGGCGCGCTGCGGAAGAACCTGGGGTCGAGCACCGGCTCGTCACGGCGCGCCTCGTAGGCCACGAACACCACGAGGGACGCCGCGGCCGCCGCGAACAGCGCCATGATCACCGGCGAGTGCCAGCCGAGCGCGGGTCCCTCGATGATCGCGTAGGTCAGCGAGCCGAGCATGACGATGATGAGCGCCTGGCCGACCGGGTCCGGCCGGCGCGGCCGCGGCGCCCGGGATTCCGGCACGAACCGCGCGGTCAGCGCGATGGCGGCCAGGCCGACCGGGATGTTCACCCAGAACGTGCCGCGCCAGCCGATGGAGTCGACGAGCAGGCCGCCGACGACCGGGCCGAGCGCCATGGACAGGCCGTACGCGCCGCCCCAGATGCCGATGGCCCGGGCGCGTTCGGCCTTGCCGGTGAACGTGTTGGTGATGATGGACATCGCCACCGGGTTGAGCATGGACCCGCCGATGGCCTGCAGCATGCGGAACGCGATCAGCCAGCCCAGGCCGGGCGCCAGGCTGCACAGCCCGGACCCCACGGTGAAGGTGGCCAGGCCGATCTGGAACACCCGGCGGCGGCCGACCCGGTCGGCGGTCGCGCCGGACAGCATCAGCAAGCTGGCGAGCACGAGCGCGTAGCCGTCGACGGTCCACTGCAGCCCGGCCACCGAGGCGTGCAGGTCCCGCCCGATGGCCGGCAGCGCGATGTTCACGATGGTGCTGTCCAGGCCCACGATGAACAGGCTGGAGCAACAGACGACGAGCACGAGCAGGCGGCGCCGGCGGCTGAGCTCTGGCAGGGGTATCACCCGGACTGACTTCAGTGATCGTAATTGCGTCCCTACAACTAACTATTGGGGGCAGGGGCGGGACGCAAGGCCGCGCGGCTGAGATATTCGTCACCGCCAGTGACCGATTTCTCTCCTGCCGAGAAAAGCGCCAGCCGGCCCGGCCGGTCAGCTCAGCCGGGACGCGGTCTTTTTGGCCCACTGCGTCGTGCACACCAGGCCGAGCAAGAGCACGATATAGCCGCAACCCGCGAGAATCCACCAGCCCGCATGAGCCGCCCGGACGAAGCCCGACTGCATCGACCCGCGCATGCTGGCCGCCAGGACCGAGCCCACGATGGCCACGCCCAGTGACTGGCCGAGCTGGCGGCTGGAGGAGTTCATGCCGGAGGCCATGCCCGCCTGGGTCTTGGGCACCCCGGACATGACGCCGTTGGTGATCGGCGAGCTCACCATGCCGGCCCCGATCCCGAAGATGGCGTACGTGACGATCAGGTAGGCGTGCTCGGTGGTGCCGTTGAGGCGCGACAGCGCCGCGCTGCTGATGGTCAGCGCGGCGCCCGCGATGACCAGGGGGATCCGCGGGCCCCGCTTGGCCACCATCCGGCCGGCCAGCGGCGCGCACAGCGCCATGACCACGGGCATCGGCAGGATCGTCAGGCCGGCCTGCAGCGCGGACAGGCCGCGCACGTCCTGCAGGTACAAGGTGGACAGGAACAGGAAGCCGGCCATCGCCGCGATCGCGCAGACGGCGCTGAGGTTGGCCCCGGCGAACGGCACGCTGCGGAAGAACCGCAGGTCGACCATGGGCTCGGCCCGGCGGGGCTCGTAGGCGAGCAGCACCGCGAGCGCGGCCACGGACAGCGCGAAGAACCCGAAGATCTCCGGTGAGTACCAGCCGAGCCCGGGCCCCTCGATGATCGCGTAGGCGAGCGAGCCGAGCATGACGATGAGCAGGAACTGGCCCACCGGGTCGGCGCGGCGGGACCGCGGGGCCCTGGAGTCCGGGACGAACAGCGCGGTCAGCGAGATGGCGGCCAGGCCCACCGGGATGTTGGCCCAGAAGATGCCGCGCCAGCCGACCGTCCCGACCAGCACGCCGCCGAGCACCGGGCCGAGCGCCATGGACAGCCCGAACACGCCGTCCCACACGCCGATGGCGCGGGCGCGTTCGGCCGGCCCGGTGAACGTGTTCGTGATGATGCCGAGCGCCGCGGGGTTGAGCATCGAGCCGCCGACGCCCTGCAGGATCCGGAAGCCGATCAGCCAGCCGAGGCCCGGCGCCAGGCTGCACATCCACGAGCCGAGGGTGAACAGCGAGAGGCCGACCTGGAAGATGGTCCGGCGCCCGATCCGGTCGGCGAGCGAGCCGGAGAACATCAGCAACGCGGCCAGCACGATCGTGTAAGAGGCGACCACCCACTGCAGCCCGGCGACGCCGGCGTGCAGGTCCTCCCCGATGGCCGGCAGGCCCACGTTCACGATCGTGTTGTCCAGTCCCACCATGAACAGGCTCATGCAGCAGACGGCGAGCATCAGGGCGCGGCGCCCGGAGGTGGTGACGGCCGGGCCTGCCACGGCCGCCGGGGCGGCGGCGGGCTGGGGCCTGGCCCTGGCGACGGACTGCCCGTTGACTGGCTGCCTGGCAGCGGGCGGGCGGGCACGGCCGCTGCCAGCCGGGCCGGGGTAGGGGCCCGGGGCCGGGTACGTACCCGGAGCGGGGTGCGCACCCGGGTGGGTGCCGGGGTGCTGGCGTGCGGCAAGCTCGAGACCCAGGACGGGCACGGGCATCCGTTCTGGTAGCCGAGCGGGCACGTTGTGTGACCTCCGATGGGTGGCTCTCATTGGCGCCTGCATCGTGCGT
>Ga0335073_10008417_pt1 | contig 14479 bp, 13 predicted proteins | sample Lox_Sample_22_FD_207093 | JGI IMG/M metagenome (GOLD analysis project Ga0335073, IMG submission 207093) | Soil microbial communities from Loxahatchee National Wildlife Refuge, Florida, United States - Lox_Sample_2.2 | ecosystem: Environmental > Terrestrial > Soil > Wetlands | place: USA... | reverse complement strand
GACCGTTTCGACGATATTGTTGTAGATGCGTCCCATAATTTTTCGTGACGGTTAAGTTAACCGCAATTTGTGCCGGAAGCCGTCCCCGGGCAAGCCTTTTTTTACAGATGAGAATAACGATCTTCGCCCTCCAGCTCAAAAAAACACAATCCAAAAACATTAAGTCCCCGCCTGACCTTTCGGCCAGGCAGGGACAAATGGGGGGTGGGAGTTCGCCAATCTCTCTTTCCCGGACCAGCATTAGGCGCGCACCCTCGCGGGGGCTGCCGGTTTCCCGACGCCATTCTCCACGGCAAGCGGAGTTTTCGGCCTCGTAGCAGGGCCGTCCGGCGCCTTGCGGCCACCGGATTTCGAGTGAGGCTTTTCAGCTCACTTCGGCGGGTGGTTGCGCCACCTGCCTGTGAACCAGGTCAAGACACGCCTGTGATCAGCATTTCGCGTCTTTACCACTTAGCCCCGGGTCAGCCGCCGCTTTTGGCGGTGCGTTCGCCCGGTGCCACGGGTCTCGCCTCTTCACTCTCAGGTTGCTTTTGGCTCACAGCCCAGCGACGTCGTTTTAACATCGCCAGCTTGGGAAGGTTTTCACACGACCTGCCTCGTCAGCGTGGCCTTCCCGGCACCTGCGCTCCCTTTGTCCGCCTTTCGACGGGTTTCATTGGGCGGTTTGACCTGTTCGATTCAATCCGCCAGAGTCGCCGGCACCGTGCCGGTGCACAGTAGCAACCGTTTACCCTCTGGGTAACTGCGATTCGCCCAGGCTCGAAACCGGCCTGAACTACTTGACCCGGCTCGGAACGGTTTCTCCATCGTTCCTCGCCGCCAAGTCCCTCATTCGCTTTTGGCATTTGCGAACATGCCAGAGGAACTGGTGAATGCTGCCTCCCGCCGAACCTTTCGGCCCGACTTCAGAGGGACCGGGCCAACCAGCCTGACCCGACCTTTCCCCAGTCGCCTGGGATTATCCTGGAAACATTCAGCGCAATCTTTCGATCCTCGCTGCCTGCTTCGTTCTTTCAATGAACTGGTGACATCATAGCTGAGTTTCCCAAACCGACAATGAATTGATATGCACAACTTGTTCACTGGAATACGCCGGTGAACAGCACGTGAACAACTCAGGATCAGGGCTCAAATCAACGTTTTTTCCGTTTCGCCCGGCTGAATTATTCACTGATTTTGGAGGCAACCACGAGCGCGGTGAACAAGTTTGTTTGCCTCAAACAGCAAAATTTCGATGCCATCATGGCCCCGGGTGAGTCCCCCAAAAAAAGAAAGCCGCCGGTGCGGCGGCTCTGAGCGGCGAAAGGCTGTCTCAAACACCGAAGCTCACGATGACGCCGTTGCCGGCGCGGCCTTTTTGGCCCTGGCCGCCAGTTTTTTTCGCTTAAGATAGCGCGTTCGACGACTTCGTTTTTCCAGTTTGTTGAATTGTTTGCTCATACAAGTGTCTTTACATCGGCCACGTATTCCGTTTTTGTGTTGGCACTATGGAAGTTTGGTCACGACAATTCAACATCTATTTGGCGCTGGTGGCAACCCTGGCGGTGCTGTGCGGCTGCCAAACCGACAAACCCCACGGCCCCGTTGCCGCTCTTCGCGTCCACATTGAGGCCAGCCCCAGCACGGCGGGCATGACCCAAACCATCTCCGTGCCGCGCGATGATCCCGTCCTGGTCAGCATCATGCAACAGCCCGTTCTGACCGAAGCCAACCTCGTGGCGGCACAGGTTATTAATACGCCGGGTGGATTCGCCATCGAGCTCCGTTTCGATGAAACCGGGACTTGGATGCTGGAACAATACACCGCGGCCAATACCGGCCTCCATTTTGCCATCTTCGGTCAATGGGGCAAGAAACTGGTCGATGGCCGGTGGCTGGCAGCGCCGCTCATCTCCCATCGCATCGCCAACGGCGTCCTTGCCTTTACCCCGGACATGTCGCGTCCGGAAGCCGACCAATTCGCGTTGGGACTCAGCAACATCGCCCAATTTTACAATAAACAATTCAAATGATTTTCCCCTCCGTCTGCCGCGCTGTGTTATTGGCCGTCGGCCTCCTGGCAGCGATCCCCGGGCTGTCCTGCGCCCAGGCGCCGTTTCGATTTCCAACGGCGAACCACTTCCTGTATGAGCCGGGCGGTGAATTGAAATTTTTCGCCCCCACCGCGCCCGACAAACCGTGGACGAGCGGCAGCTTCGGCTGTGTGCGCAACAATGGCACCCGCCTGCACGAAGGCCTGGATATTCGCCACCTGCAAACCGACCGGCGCGGTGAGCCGACCGACCCGGTCATGGCCACCGCCGACGGCACCGTGGTTTATTTCAGCAACAAACCGGCGCTCTCGAATTATGGCCGGTACATCGTCATCCGCCACCTCGTCGAGGGCATCGAAATTTATTCCCTCTACGCGCATCTGAGCGTCATCCGGCCCGGCCTGAAACCGGGCGATGCCGTCAAAGCCGGCGATGTCATCGCCACCATGGGCCGGACTTCAAACGCCGAAACGATTCTCAAGGAGCGCGCCCATGTCCACTTTGAATTGAACGTTTTGGTCAATGACAATTTCGCCTCCTGGTTCCGAAGGGCTTCGCCCGGCGAGCGCAATGACCATGGCGAGTGGAATGGACAGAATCTGAACGGCCTGGACGTACGCCAAATCCTCCTTCAGGAACACGATACCAACGTCACGTTCAGCCTGTTGAAATTCCTTCAAAGCCAGACGGAACTCTGCCGCGTGCTGGTGCGCGCAACCAATTTTCCCTACTTGCGGCGCTACCCGATGCTCATCCTGAAAAATCCCCTGGCTGAAAAGGAAGGTGTGGCCGGCTATGAAATTGCGTTCAACTACAACGGCGTCGCGTTCGCGCTCATGCCGCGCGCGGCGTCCGAAATCAAAAATCCGGCCAGGATTCAGTTGCTCTCCGTGAACGAGACCGAGGAAAGAGCCAATCCCTGCCGCCACCTCGTGGTCCTCCGCCGCGGACACTGGGAATTGGGGAACGAAGGATTGCGGGAAGTGGAATTGTTGATTTACTAGCCGTGCCAACTGACATTAAATCCCTGACCCGCGACGAACTGGAAACGCAGTTCAAAAACTGGAAGGAACCGGCTTATCGCGTCACCCAATTGCTCGGATGGCTTTATGCGCGGCGGACCGCCGCTTGGGACACCATGACCAATTTACCCGCGGCCTTGCGCAAGAAACTGGCGGATACGTTTTCGCTGCAAACATTGGAACTGGTTCGCAAACAGGGCGCCCGCGATGCCACCCAGAAATTTCTCTGGCGACTGTATGACCACGGCTTGATTGAGAGCGTTTTGATCCCGGCCAATCCGGCGCTTTATAGTGACGCCAGCGACCGGCATACGTTGTGCATCTCCACGCAGGTCGGTTGCGCCTACGGCTGCAAATTCTGCGCCAGCGGTCTCGATGGCTGGAAGCGAAATCTCGATCCAGACGAAATCGTCGAGCAGGTTCTGGCGGTGGAACGAGAGGTGGCAAGTGACAGGTGGCAGGTGACAGGAAATGAAGAGATCGTGCCACCTGTCACCTGTCACCTGTCACGTGCCGTTGACAACATCGTCGTCATGGGCATGGGCGAACCGCTGGCGAATTACGAAAACCTTTTGAAAGCGCTGCGGATACTGAATGCCCCCTGGGGCGGCGGCATCGGCGCCCGCAAAATCACCATTTCCACCAGCGGCCTCGCGCCGCAGATCCGCAAGCTGGCGGGCGAACCGGAGCAATTTCGACTTGCAATTTCCCTGCACGGCGCGACGGACGAAGTCCGCAACAAAATCATGCCCGTGAACCGCAAGTATCCGCTCAAGGAGCTGATGGCCGCCTGCGAGGATTACCAGGGGCGAAAGGGCCGGATGCTGACGTTTGAGTATATTCTGATCGCCGGCGTGAATGATTCGGTTGAACAGGTCAGGCCGCTGGCCGCGCTCGCCCGAAAACTCTTCGCCAAGGTCAATTTGATTCCTTACAACCGTGTCGAAGGCCTGCCCTGGGAACGCCCATCCGAGAAAGTTTGCGAAGCTTTTCTTTCGACACTGAGGCGGCAAAAAGTCACGGCCACGCTTCGCCGCGAAAAAGGCGGTGATATTGACGCCGCCTGCGGCCAGTTAAGGCTTAAAACCGAACGCGAGCTTGCCTCAAATTGATTTGGTTGCGAGCAATTCGTTGACCTTCATCATCACCTTAAAGGCATCAGCGACGTAAAGCACGTCGGCCTTGCCGCGCGCCCAGCCGCAGTTCGGATCGAGACTGATCGCGCGACGTTCACCAATGAAACGCCAACCGACCGTGTGCGGCTCTTCACCGTGGCAACACGTGCTCAAACCCTTTGGATGCCGTGGCGTCGCTCCGGTCTGGCCAACCTGATTCAAGTGCGAGAGGAATGGCAAAATGGCCTGGCCTTCGCCGCTCTGGTCCACGAGTGATTTGCTGCTGCCGAGCGAGGCGCGGGATTTTTTCAGGAAATCGAGAATGATTTTTTCGGCTTCCGGCAAATGCGTTTGGCCGTCAGCCTGTTTTTTTGTCCAACCGGCACCGGTCACGAACAACAGTTTTGCGTCGGGACGAATCGTCTGCGCATCGGCTTTTGGTTCGCGAACGCCGATGATCGTTGTGCGTGTGGCTGCGTCAGTGAGATTTACCGAAATCTTTTCCACACTGGCGTTGCCAGCGCCACATACGCACGGTGTCTGGCTGCCGGGGTCGATGCCCAGGATCCACGGACGTTGCGTGCGGGTCTGTGAACTTTCCATGCGCTGGCGGTAATACCAGCGATTTACGGAAATTTTTCCGTCCGCCGCCGAGACGCCGGTGACGTGCGTGTCGGCGCGTCCACCGAGCCGCTGCGCCACGCCGGCCAACACACGTGCCCAGCGCGAAGTCGCCGGCGCCACGACGACGGTGGCTTGTGCGGCCTTACAAATCGCTTCCGCCGCCGCCGCGTCTGTGCCATAGCGCGGTTGTGCAAAATCCGCGCCGGTGACGCCCAAATATCTCGTCGCGGTGCAGGCCGCGATGGAATTCGCTGCCGCCTGAACATTTTCACCGACAAGGCCGATGACGAATTTTGAGCCGGCGAGCGATTTATGCAGCGTCGCTGCCGCGTGCAACGCCTCGCGCGCCGATTTGGCGAGCGAACCATCGGCTTCCGCGTGGGCGAGAATTAGAATGACTTCCATAGTTTGAAAATTCCTTCGTGTGTTTCGTGTATTTCGTGGTTTCTACATCTTGATCCACTCAACGATTTCCTTCGCGATGTCATCCGGTGATTTGTCTTTCACCACCTGCGTTTCGCGCAGTTGTCTCGGCAATGACACGCTGGCGAAACTCAGGCCTTCGCCGGCGAATTTCACCGGCTTCGCCTTTTGCAACGCCGGCATCACGGTGCGCATGTTGACCATGCCGACCTGCGGATTGTTTTTCGGTTCCGGCAAATTTCCGGTGGCCCAGCCGAGCAACGCCGGCGCACCGGCGCACTGGGAGACTTGATGTTTGCCGCCTTCGATGCGCTCCAGAATTTCCAATGAGCCGTCGGCATTTACCTTCAATTCATCCACGCCTTGAAATTGGTCCAGGATGCCGAGGCGTTCGCCGACGATTTGCATCGTCGCGCCCGCGCCGCGCGAGGCGGATTCCCAGCCGCCGAAAACGAGCAACTTGGATTTGTCGAGGCCGGCAATCGCGGCGATGGCTTCGGCAAGCGCCCCCGCGGTTTCCGTGGCGTCGGTGAAGCCGCTGGCCGAACCGTCGAGCGCGACGAGTTCAAACGGCACGCGTTGCGCGACGGTCATCATCACCTGTTGCAGCTTGGCCTTCGGACCGAGGCTGACGAGCCAGACTTTGCTGCCGGGCTGGTTTTTCGCCAGATTGGCGGCTTCGTAAAGCGCGTGGCCCGCCCACGGATCGAGGACGGCGGGCAGCATCATTTCATTTTTCAACGCCGGCCCGGCGAGCGAGGCGACGGGTTCCAACGTTTGCAGCGGATCGGGAACGATGCTGCCGCAAACAATAATTTGATAGGCTGTGCTCATAAAATATTTTGGCCGCAAGAAGGTGAAAGTTCGGAACATGACAGCACTTTACGTTGGCGTAACTCGCCATTTGTTCAAGCTTCTTATCTTTGGTCAGTATGCTTGCTTTAAGGTAGATGGCCGTTTGAACGATGTGCATATCGCCAAAGACATGTTCATATTGCGGGCAGTCGAACTCAAAGCGCGTGCCTTCGTTCTTTCTTTCTTGCTTGTCTTCGAAGAGCAGCGTCGCATAACACAAATGAGAAAGTTTTTGAGACTTGGAAACTTGGTATAGAGAATCGTCCGCCAAACGCATTTGCTTAATGATAATCTTGAACGCATCAGCCATTACTTGCGTGTCGGCGTTTGGTGGCAAGTCAGCGGCACGCCCTGATTTCATAAATACTGTTCCGACAGGCACGCCGCCACGCGCAGTCATTTTTGCCAACATCTGGCGGATAATGTCTCGAATCTTCTCTTTTTCAAATTCGATTCCCTTCCAAACTTCCGCTGGTGGTTCTGGCTTTTGCTTTGATGCCCGCCTTAATCTCAATAGGTCAAATACATCTTTGAATGGTTCATCAATTCGGTCAATCAGGATGCAATTAAGACTGGCATCAATCCCAAAACTGAAAATGTTTCCAAGTCTGGAGCGCGTAGCATTTAGAATTAAATCTTCTGTGATTGGGTTTTCACGAGATAAAGCTGGACAGATAATAAATGCTTTATTGGAGTTTTCAGGAGCCAAGCATTCTGCTTTCCAAACAGAATTGCTATCCACAATATAAATGTCTCTTCCACTGATAATCTTCAGTAAGTCTTCCTTGGAATTTGGATGTGGAATGGGTCTGCCGTAAAAGTCATACATTGCGAACGAATGTTCACGCGCCCGGAGAACTTGATGCCGCCCCGCGCATTGAATCGGATAGCACCTGTCAATTTCTTCCAGCGTCATTAAGTAGGCTGGCTTCGGAATCATAAAGTAAGTGGGTCAGTTATTGGTTTTTGTTCACCCATAATTTTCAATTTTCTGCCGAATGCAATCCGCCGGTGCCGGCGCGGAAGGCGATGTTCATGCGTTCGGGATTTTCCGGGTTCGCCTGCGAACAGTTCCACAGGCACGCGCCGCAGTGGACGCATTTCTCGCGATCGAACGCCGGCACGCCGGTTTCGCCGGGAGTGATCGCCTGGCCGCTGCACGCCTCGATGCATATCCGTGCGCCGCATTTCTCGCATAGATCGGGATGCAGGAAAACGACGTGGTCGGCGTAGCCGGCCGGCGCCTGCACTTTGCCGCCCATCAAGAGCGCGTCCTGATGCGATACAAGCAACTGGCCGTCGAACGGAATCGCCGGCCAGCCGGCCTTGTCCATGAGCGCGCCGTGGAGCGAAACCTTTTTGGCTTTGCACTCGGCGCGGATTCTGGCGAAGTCGTCGCGCGAAATTTTTCCGGCGAAATAATCTTCCATCGTCGGGATGCGTTTCCACGGCTGCACCGGCGCGTGGCCGAGCGAGAATTTGCCGTTGGTCAAACCGGCGAGCGCCATGCCGATCATGCCGGTCACGGCGCCTTTCTGAAAGCCGTCGCGGGATTTTTCGGCGGCGCGGCCTTCGGCCTCCACCCAGCTTGCGCGGCGACGCTTCACATAAGTTGCCTCAAGATGTTCCTTCGTGAACGGCCTTTTGGCCTTAAGCAATTCGATGACGGCCTCGGCGAGTTGCGTGCCGGTGGCCCAGGCTTCGTCCACGCCGGAGCCGGTGAGGACGTTCGTGGTGCCGCTGCCTTCGCCGATGCGCGCGTAGCCATCGCCGGTGAGGTGCGGCTCGCCGTGCTTGCCGGATTCGCCGAGCGTCTTGGCGCCCCACGAGCGGAGCTTGCTGCCCTTGAAATAGCGCCAGAGATACGGATGCAGCATCCAATGCTGAAGATAGCGGTAGGCCGTGCGCGCCGGGTTGTCGAACCACGACGGCACGAAAATACCCAGCGACGCGACGCGGTCGGGATGGACGTAAAGAAAACCAAAAATCTCCGGTTCGGGATAACCGAACGTGTGCAGCACGGTGCCGGGTTTGAGCGGCGTGTCTTCGGGCAAATCCACGACGAACTTCATGCCCACCGCCCAGTCGCGGGTGTGGTGGCCACCGGGCATGCCGAAAATTTCGTCGAGCTGGCGTCCGATGGGACCGATGGGACCGTCTGCGACGACGGTGAGCGCGGCGTGAACGTCCATTCCGGGCGTGAAGCCGTCGGAGGGGTTGCCTTTTTTGTCCACGCCTTGATCCAGCAGGCGCACGCCGATGACTTTTTTTCCCTCGACCAGCGCCTGTGAAACCGGCGTGCCCGGCCAAATCTGAACGGTGCCGGTGCTTTGCACCTGCGCGCCGACCCATTGCATGAACTGGCCCACCGAAAGAATCATGCCGTCATGCTTGCGCAAAAACGACGGCGTCCACGGCAGGTTCAACGCGTGATGTTCAAATGGCAGGGCCCATCTCGCAGCGCAAATCAGCGTGTCGGCAATTTTCAAAGCAGCCGAGCGTCGGCTCGTGCCATGTGGATCGAGCAGATACAAAATCTTTTCCTCGCTGACTGGCGCGGCCATCGGAATGCCGGCGGTTTTAATATCCGGAAAACTGGCCTGCAACGCTCGTGCCCGGGTAACGACGCCGGACACGCCGAAACCGATGTCGTCCGCGCGTTCATAGCAGAGCACCTGCGGCGGCATTCCCGGCGTGACGGCGCTTTCAATAGCCGGCGTGCCATCGGCATTGAGGAGTTGTCGCGACAGCGTGGTGAGAAATCCCGCCGTGGCCGGGCCGAAGCCGACGCAGACAATGTCCGCGTCCAGGCGCTGGCGTTCGATCTGAAGTTGTTCGTTCACTTTTTACTCAAGCAAAGGCGCAAAGGTGTTGAAATGAAATTCTTTGCGCCTTAGCGTCTCTCCGTGAACCTCGTTTTGGGCGTTGCTCACGCCGGATAATCCAGCGCTTCGCGCGTCATTACTTTCGTCAGCGCTTCGGCGGCGCGATCCTTGGCAAGCCGGCAGCCGGTAAGGCAGCCGTCCAGCTTGGCACGGAGGCGGACGAAATCTTCCAACCCGGCAAATCGCACACACGGGCCAGCCTTGAGGGGATGTTTTTCGCCGCTCTCAAAAACATCCGAGTAGGCGCGCGCCGCGCCGTCAATGCCCGGGATAAGGCCCTCGAGCGTTTCCAATTCATCCGCGCAAAAGCAGGCGTGACAGCTCGTTTCGTCCCAAGCGGGATGCCGGTTGTAGCCGTGGACAATTTCGGCACAAATGCGGCCACTTTCACCTGCGGCAATCGTGGTTTGCACGTGACAAAGGTCGGTGAAGAATGAAACGGTTCCCGCCAAGTTTTCGGCGAGCGCGGGATTTTCCGAGCCTTTGGTTGCCAATTCTACAACATCCCAGACGAATTGCCGCGCGGCGAGCAGCCAGCACAGCGCGTCGGCCAGCGGGAATGTCACGCCCTGGCGGGTTTTGTGGTAAAGCTTCGCGCCGTCGGCGTCGGTGGCGGTCTGAACATGTTTAAGTGTCCAGAGCCAGAGTTGCATGGCGGTGGCCAGCGAGCAGGCGCCAGTGCCGGGCCGGTCGGACGCAACCCGGCGCATTTCGGCAATCCAATTCTGGAACTGGGCGAGGAACAACCCATTGGTCATTGTCATGGAAAGCTGTAAGCGCTGCACTGCCTCTGGACCTTCGTAAGTTGCCTCCAGTTGCGCGTCCATCCATTTTTGGCCGAGGAAACCGGGGCAATCCTCCGTAATGCCGTACCCGCCCATCAGGCTGACGGCCTCGCGCATCATGTTCGCGCCATGGCCAGTGTTCCAAAGCTTGCAAGCCGGGCAAAGGACGTTCGCCAGCGAGTCCAATAGAACGAATCGGACCAATGGGTCGGCCTGCAATTCTTCTTCACGCTTATGCTCGCGCTCACCCACCGGCCGGGAGGTGATTTGCAAAAGCTCCAAGGCTTCCTGCTGTTTCTTCGCCAATTCCTTGAAGGCGGCGCGCCCGCTTAATTCTTTCTCCGCGAGCCATCGGTCCTTCTCCTTTTCCAGGGGATCAAGCTCGTCAAACAGCCTCGCGGCGGAAAATCCCAGCGACGCGCCCGCCTCGCCGGTCGCCCAAACATCAATCAGCCGGTGGAGCGCGTCTTCCTTTTGTTGGATGCCAAGTTCGAACCGCGGGGTGCCCGGCGCGCCTTCGCCACCGCGGAACCGCCGGCGCTGGTAGAGGATGATCGGCTCGACCGCGGAAAGCAGCTTTGCCGCCGTCATCAAACCAACCGTCACGCGCGTCCGGCGAAAAACCGCCTCGATGATTTCGCCGTGCGAGAAATTCGGGACGATGACGCCGTCCTTGACTTTATAACCGCCGACGATGCGGTGCGCGGGCACCGTCAAATTGAACACCGGGTCGTTGGTCGAAGAAAGCTGATGCACGAGTTTTTTCGTCGGCGTACCGCGGTCAAAAATTCCCGGGTCGCCTTCTTCCAGGATCACCAGGCAACTGCCCTTGATCTTAGGATCGTCTGAGTCCACTGCGGCGGTGACGACATTGGCAAAACCCATGTTCGTGATGAACCGGCCGCGTTTCTCGACTTGCAGGAGCGGTTCCCCGCCGCTTTTCCATTCGGCGACGCGCACCTTGCCGGCCAACATGCCGGTTTCCACGCCGACAAAAGGAATTGGTTCGGTGAGCGCGAACGCGGCGCGGACCTGTTTCCGGTTTTCGCCCGGCTTCAACGGCGCGGCGGCGGGGATGTATTTCGCCCGCTGCTCCGGCGTGCCCCGTTCGTGGATTGGGGCCAGGCCGAGATTGCCCGCGAGACTGCAAGTCGCGGCGCCCGCGTCCACCCACGCCAGTTCAAACGCAATCAGCGCCAGAGCAAGATTCTTTGGCCCGGCGATAAAGCCGCCCTGTTCCGGGTCGAGAAAAGCGGCGGTAATGCCACTCTCGTCAAAGTGCGGGAGCAGTGCAGCCTTGTCTGGCGTCCACTCGTGTGAATTGCGTCCGCCGTTGGCGACGAGACGTGCGACCGGCCCCCGCGCAACGTTGCGGACCCCCTGGACGAGCATTTGCAATTCGTAGCGGTCGGCGAAGCGCCAGAGGATTTGGCGGATGTCGTCGCCAGGCAGAGTCTGAAGCGACGTGTTCAGTTTAGGTTCGGCAAGTGCTTCCATAAAATGCCTTTGTTAAATGTGGTGGCCTTTTGGCCACTTCCGCCTTTCACGGCAAGTCTTGTCATGGACATTGGCAAAATGGCCGCCAGCCTGAATTGACAATAAGTATTCCTAGTTGTTGCCGTGGCAGATATCTAACCACTTAATGCTCTTTGTGCGAACAAAATTGTACTAGCGTCACGCAGCTGACACTCGTTTCCAATCGAGGCGAAGAAAAATTGAATGAACGCGCCCCGCGCCCTGCCCTCTCCCCGCCTGGCGGGGAGAGGGCGGCCTCCGGGCGATGCGGAGCTTGTTATCGAATGGCATGATAAATCCACCCCATGAGCTCATCTCCGGTTGCCAGCGGGCGTCACAAGACATAACTTTGGCTCGTGATTGCTTTGCTTGATTATGGTTCCGGCAACCTGCGCAGCGTCCACAAGGCCTTGCTCAAGGCCGGCGGGGACGTGCGCATCGTGCAATCGCCGGATAAAATTGGCGATGCGCGGGCCATGGTGCTGCCCGGCGTCGGCGCGTTTGACGATTGCATCAATGCGCTGCGCAAGCAGGAATTGCTGGAAGCGGCACGCGACTTCATCCAGTCCGGCCGACCGTTCCTCGGCATCTGCGTGGGCTACCAGGCGCTGTTTGAGAAAAGTGAAGAGTTCAACTCCTGCGCCGCCGGCCTCGGCGTTTTTAGAGGGAACGTCGTCCGTTTCCGGGAAGAGAACGGATTGAAAATTCCGCAAATCGGCTGGAATCAAATTCAAATCACCCAGCCACGGTGCCCGCTCTTTCGCGGCGTGGCGGACGACAGCTACGTATATTTCGTCCACAGCTTCTATCCGCGACCGGTGGAGGCCGGCATCGTCGCCACACGCACGGAATATGGCGAGACGTTTGCGTCTTCGGTCTGGCGCGACAACGTGTTTGCCACGCAGTTCCACCCGGAAAAAAGCCAGCGGGTCGGCCTGCAATTGCTGAAAAATTTTATTGAACTGGCGAAACAATGAACGATCGGCCCATGGAACTCGTCAAGCAACCGGGTTTTTGTGTTTTAGCCGCCCTGCTTTGCCTCAGTCTGGCAGGCTGTGCGACTTCGCCCAAAATCCAGCGCTTGAATGGCGGCTACGAGGAGGTCATTCATCCCGGCAAATCCGGTGACCCCGCCGACACACGGGTTTCACTCAGATACCGGGCCGCGAACGGCAGGATTATTCCGATCTGGCCTTCCCTGTATTCGACCGATGGAGCCATCGAGGGCAACCTAGCCATCTTTGTCGGCGATAAAGCCTATGTGTCATCGGACCCTGACGATCCCCGGGGCACAAAGCCGCGACTGTTCGCGGTGCAACCGCCCGACCTGCCGCTGGACATTACGGATGAAGTATTATGGTACTGGTCAAAGGCCTCCGGCAAAGACTTCGCGAGAGCCGTGCAACTATTCAACCTGGCAACGCCGGTGGCCAGGGGTGACAAACTGGAGGTGCAATTGGAGTTTTGGGCGGATGAAAACGGCTGGCCGGACAGTGCCACGCTTCAACTGGATTGGAGACAGGTGTCGGAAATCATGCGCACGGTGAAGATTAAAGGCACACTGCATAAGGATTTGCGGTGGAGCACGCCCTACATCGAGAATTAGTCCTCACCACAAACGGCTCCTGTGGAAATTGACACCGTAGTGCGGGCTTGCTTTTAACCGAAAGGTAACGCACTTTGCGGCTCGGGAATTAACAAATCGAAACGAAAGGATTAAAGAATATGGCACACGAACTACCTGCCCTGCCCTATCCCAAGGAAGCTTTGGAACCGCACATTGACGCCCTGACGATGGAAATCCATCACGGGCGGCATCACAAGGCTTACGTGGACAATCTCAACAAGGCCATCGCCGGCAATGCCGCGTTGGAAGCCAAACCGCTCGACGCGCTGATCAAAGACCTTGCGTCGGTCCCGGAGAACATCCGCGGTCCCGTGCGCAACAATGGCGGCGGTCATTGGAACCACTCATTCTTCTGGAAAATTCTGGGACCCAAGGCCGGCGGCGCGCCCGGCGGCAAGCTCGGCGACGCCATCCAATCCACGTTCGGCTCCTTCGCCGATTTTCAGGCCAAGTTTGAAGCGGCCGGCCTCGGACGATTTGGCAGCGGCTGGGCCTGGCTCCTTTCAAATGGCGGCAAACTGGAAATCGCCTCCACCGCCAACCAGGACAATCCGCTCATGGGTAAATCCGTGGCCGGTTGCGAGGGCAAACCCCTCCTCGGCGTGGACGTTTGGGAACACGCTTACTACCTGAAATACCAGAACAAGCGTGCGGATTATCTGAAGGCGGTCTGGAACGTGATCGATTGGAACGCTGTCGCCAAGAATTTCTAGATTTACGATTTACGCGGACCTCCGGGAATTGAGCGCGTCGTGTAAATCGTAGATCGTGAACCGCAAGTCACTTCCCCCGTTTGCTGACGATTTTGTTTGCGGGGCCGAGCACGATGGCGCACGGCCTCCATTTGTCCGCCTTCTTTTTGCCCAGAGCGGCGAAGCTCATGATGGTCAGCAAATCGCCCTTTTTGCCAAGGCGGGCGGCGGCGCCTTTGAGCACAATCCCGCCGGAACCACGCTTGCCCGTAATGACATGCGTTTCGAACCGGTTGCGGTTGGCCGTGTTACTGCACAGGATGCGCTCCTAAGGACGCAAGCCGGCGGCCTGCATCAGATCGGCGGCGATGGTGAGGCTGCCTTCGTAATCCACATTGCCATCAGTAACGGTGGCGCGATGAATTTTCGATTTGAGCAAGAATTCGTGCATGAGCCACCGAGTATGGCGCACCGCGCGACTACTTCAACTTGAGAAAATTCCGCATAATCTGGCGGCCGCTTTCGGTCAGAATGCTTTCGGGATGGAATTGCACGCCCCATATCGGCAGCTCCTTGTGCCGCACCCCCATGATTTCACCCTCATCCGATTCGGCGGTGATTTCCAGACAGGCGGGCATGGTGTCGCGCCGGATGACAAGCGAGTGATAGCGTGTCGCAAGGAAAGGGTTCGGCATACCCTCGAACAAATCCTTGCCGTTGTGCTTAATCGGCGAGGTTTTGCCGTGCATCATGCGGTAATTCACTACCACCTCCCCCCCGAACACATGGCCAATGCATTGGTGGCCGAGGCAGACGCCGAAGACCGGAATGTGCTGGCTGCCAAAGTGGCGAATCACCTCGTTGGAAAGGCCGGATTCCCGCGGCGAGCAAGGGCCGGGCGAC
>Ga0335073_10008416_pt1 | contig 14479 bp, 9 predicted proteins | sample Lox_Sample_22_FD_207093 | JGI IMG/M metagenome (GOLD analysis project Ga0335073, IMG submission 207093) | Soil microbial communities from Loxahatchee National Wildlife Refuge, Florida, United States - Lox_Sample_2.2 | ecosystem: Environmental > Terrestrial > Soil > Wetlands | place: USA: Florida... | reverse complement strand
CGGCAGCGCGGGGGCCGGGTACTTGGAGGTCCCGGCCCGCGCCGACCTGGCGTTCGACTTCCTGAAGGTGGAGTGGCGCACCATCCAGCACTACGGGGTCGAGATCGGCGGGCTGCGCTACGACGGGGCGGCGCTGAACCCCTACCGCAACCGCACCAGTCCCTATTCCGGGAAGCACGCCGGACGGTGGCCGCTGCGGGTCGACCCCGGGGACGTGAGCAGGGTCTGGTTCCAGGACCCGGCCGGCAACGCCTGGCACATGCTGCGCTGGGAGCACGCTGACGCGGCCGGCGGGCCGTTCAGCAGCGAGGCGCTGGGCTACGCCCGGCAGCTCGCCGCCGCCACCCACCGGTTCCCTGACACCCGCCGCGCGCTCGCGGAGCTGCTGGAGCAGTGGGGCGCCGGGCTGGCCGGCAACCGCGCCGAGCGGCGGATGGCCTTGCGGCTGTCGGAGCAGCGACTGCGCCTGGTGCCGGCTCCGCCCCCGGTGGCCGGCCAGGCCGCGGAACCGGCCGGTGCCAGCGGCGAGGGCGGGGACGATGACATCGACGGCGAGCTTGATGCCTCGTTCCCCGGCGAGGACACCGATCAGGGCCCAGGGGACTTCTACGCCGACGCGATGGACTCCGTGTGACAACGCCGCTGCGGCCCGCCGAGCGCGCCTACTCGCTGTCCACCCGGTCCGGCTGGGAGCAGTTCGTCACCGCCCCGCCCCGGCAGCGGCCCGACCTGCTGCCCCTTGCCCAGATCAGCAAGCTCTCCGAGCAGGCGCGGGCCGAATACGAGGAAGCCCGCTCGGTCTAGCACGCCAACCTCGGCCCGCTGCGCACCCCGCAGATGCGCGCCGTCCACGAGCAGCTGGACGACATCGCGGCAGCCAACCGGCAAGACGGGGACAAGGTCAAGGGCGCCGCCGTGATCGACGCCTACCCCGGGCTGGGCAAGTCGACCATCGCCCAGGTCTTCGCCCGGGAGTTCCACCAGCGGCAGGTCAGCCTCTACGGCCCGCTCACCAGCGCCGGGCACGACCGGATACCCGTCGCGCACGTCTGCCTGACCTCATCGACAAGCAAGCGGTCGTTCAACGCGATGCTCTGCCGGTTCTTCGGCCTGCCCGGCCATGACAGGGGCAACGCCGAGGAACTCGGCCACCGGGCCGCTGATGCGGTATTGGCCTGCGACGTCCGTCTTTGCGTGGTCGATGACGTGCACTTCCTGGACCCGCGCCGCCGCGACGGCCGGGATGTCGCGAACCATTTCAAGTACCTGGCCAACACGTTCCCCGTCACGTTCCTGTTCGTCGGGGTGGGCCTGGAGCGCCGGGGCCTGATCCGGGAGGGCCTGGCTGCCGGGGAGGAAGAGCTCGCGCAGAACGCCCGCCGCTGGACCACGCTGGGCGTCAGCCCGTTCGAGATCGGCACCGAGGCGGGACGGCGGACCTGGCGGCAGCTGCTACTGGCCATCGAGAAAGACCTCATCCTCGCCGGGAACCGTCCCGGCATGGTCGCCGACGACCTGGCCGACTACCTGTTCGCCCGCAGCACCGGCCACTTCGCGTCACTGATGACGCTGATCGTCCGCGGCTGCCGCCGCGCTGTCCGCACCGGCGCCGAGGAACTCACCCGTGACCTGCTGGACCGGGTACGCAACGACGCCGCCGCCGAGGCCGCCCGGCAGGAGCTGCTGGCCGCGTTCGACGCCGGGAGGCTGTCAGCCCGGCCCGCCTCCGGCGCTGCCGGGCCGGGAACCCTGGCAGCGGCCGGCTAAGGCCGTCCATGGCGGCCATCCCGATCCGCCTGCACCCGCTGCCCGGCGAGGCGCTCGACAGCTGGCTGGAAGCCTACGCGCAGCTGCTGCACGTCACCGTCCGCGACATCTTCGCCTTCGCCGGGGTGGACTTGGGCCGGGTCAACGGCGACCAGCGCACGAGCAAGCCGTGGCTGCACGGGCTGGACGAGCCCGACCTGGCCGCGCTCAGCGCTGTCACCGGGGTTCCCAGCGTGAGGCTGGCCGGCATGACACTGGCCCGTTACCAGGGCACCGGCCTGGCCGAGGTGACCGCCGAGCCCGGCCGGCCGCGGACACCGCGCTGGTGGCGCCAGCTGACCGGATCCCGCTACTGCCCGCGCTGCCTGGCCGTCAACGGCGGCCGGTGGATGCTCGCCTGGCGGATCCCGTGGACCTTCGCCTGCACCCGCTGCCAGGTCCTGCTCGCTGACACCTGCCCGGACTGCGGTCGGCGGCACCAGCGCACCCGCACCGGGCAGCCCCGCCGCCCCGGCCGCTGCGACCTCACCGGCCTGCCGCTGCTGCCGCAACGCCGGCCCCGCGGCGGCATCGTGTCGTGCACCAGCGACCCGGCAGTCACACCCGCGCCCGCCCTGCCACCCGGCGGACTGGTGCTGGCCGCCCAGCAGCACATCGACGCCGTCATCTCAGCGCTGATCGCCTCAAGAGGCCAGCCAGCGGAAACAGCCGCCCTGCAGCAGTACCTGGACGACGTCCACGTGGTCGCCCGCGCTGCCGCCTCAGCCCTGACCGGGACGGCCGCTCTCCCAGCCGCAGCCGCCGCAGTCCTGGAAGACCTCTCCGCACAACCGGGCGGAGACGCCGCCCGCGCGCTCGCCAGCCCGGCGGCCGGGCCGCGGCGGCAGCTTGCGCCGGTCACCGCGTTCGGGGTCACCATCGCCGACATCATGCTGCACGGCCGGGGCGACGACCCCGACCCGGTCATCGCGAGCTGGCTCGCCGGGAACACCGCCAGCCGCCGCGGCACATCCAGCCCGGCGGACGTGCTCATCCACTGGGACCGGGCCAACCCCGCCCTGCAGGCCGCCCTGGCCAGGCCGCTGGCAGCCCGGCTGGACACCTTCTACCAGCTCCGCTACCGCGCCGTCGCCGGCCCGGCCCACATCCCCGGCCCCGGCCCAAGAGCGCGCCGCCGCCCTCCCGTCGCTGCTCTGGCCCGGCTGGGCGCTGCGCCTGATGCCCCCTGGGGACTTCGACTTCCTGCGCTACCGGGCCGCGCTCGCCGTCATGCTCGCCATCGCGGTGACCGGCGCGACCGACTACGGCACCGCCCAGGAGCTTCTCGGCCTGGAGCCGTTCCACTCCGGCAGGCTGGCCACCTTCACCGCGCGGCTCCGGCAGGACGGCATCCTGGAACCGGTCACGGCCGCGATCTGCCAGCTCGCCCGCAAGCTTGACGAGCACGGCACCCCCGTCGACTACGCCCGCCGACGGCGGCTGCGCCGCCTGTCCCAGGCCCGGCTCGACACCGCCGCCTGGCACCGCCAGCGCTACCTCCTCAGCCACCGCGCCAGCCTGCCCGCTGCCCCGGTGCAAGAGCAGTTCGCCCGGCTCCGCCTGATCGAGCTGCTCACCGGCACCCACCCCCGCTACCTGCCCGAGCCGCTGCGACTGCCCGGACGCAGCCAGAACTACGGCGAATTCGTGTTCACCATGCCCGAGCAGATGGCCTTCTGCCTGCACCACCAGGCCCGCGCACTGCTGTCCAAGGCCAGCATCAGCGAGCCCGTCACCTGGGAACCCCCGTTCGACTGGGCCGCCGGCATCCCCTGGCCCGGACCGGACCCGGACGCCATCAGGCCCGAAGGCCTGCACCCGCTCATCCGGTCCGGCCTGCCCGTCCGGGCCATCGCCGCCCGGCTCGGCACCACCGCCGACCACGTCCGGCTAACGGCGGCCCGCCACCCGGCGCCCCAGCTCGCACCCGGCAGCCCCGCACCGCCCCCGGCCGAGCCGGACCCACCCGGCAGCGACCGGCTCCGCGACCTCACCAGCCAGGGATTCGGCGCGCGCAAGATCGCCTGCATCACCGGATGCAGCGAGCGCACCATCAGGCAACTCCTCACCAGCTCCGGGCTCCGCCACCCAGCCCCGCCTGACGGCAGGGAAGACATCGACCCGCACTGGCTGCGCGAGCAGTACCAGTCACGCCGGCGCAGCCTCAAGGACATCGCCGCCGAGACCGGCACCCCGGTCTCGGCCCTCGCCGCCGCAGCCCGCAAGGCCGGCATCCGCGTCCGGCACGGCATCAACGGCCGCGCTCACCCCCTCGCCGCCCTCGGCGGACCCAGCACATTCTCCCCGGACATCTGGAACGTCTTCACCCACCCGGGCGCCGAGCAGCGCATACGAAGGCTCCTCGCCCTCCCCGGCCAGCCCAGCCTCCAACAGGCAGCCCGCCAGCTCGGCATCAGGAACGCCATCCTCACCAGCCAGGTCCGCCAGCTCGAGACCACCGTGGCACCGCCCTGCTGCGCACCGGACCAGACGGGCGACTCACGCTGACCGCCTACGGCGAGCGATTCGCCCGCGACGTCCGCCCCGCCCTGGGTCACTCGCGCAGTCCCGGAACCAGAGCACCTGTCACGCTCCGTGATCGCTATGCGGAGTCCAAGTGCTCAACTACCCGAACCGACCCTGCCCGAGCGCCGCTCAACTGCCTGCAAAATCCCAGGTCGCGCTGCTCATCTATCCCTGATCCCTACACTGGGCGTGAGCCGGACAGCCCGGTGCGCGGCGGGTCACATTCGCCGCTGGCCTGCGGTTTCTCGACCAGGTCCCTCAGAGGTCAACGGCAGGTACCCGGGAGGTACCCGGGCTGTGCTACGCGCGCCCGCGTCAGTCCCGGTCAACCGCGCCTCGCCGGCCGCAACCTTGCATGGGCGGCCTCGCTGTGACGAGCGGACGCGCGGCGGCAGGCCCGTGCCCGGCCGCAGGCGGGGGCTGCCTGGCCGGGACGAGCGACAAGCTCATCAGGCACAGGGACCGGTCGTGAGCACCGCGTCGCGGCGGCCAGCGCCGGCCGCGGCCTGAGGAATGGTCAGTGCCGGGGCGAGCGGACGGTGATGGCCTGGGGGCTGCCGGGCTACGCCGGCGGGCCGGTATCCGGGCCAGCGCGAAGGCAGGCGGCCGGACCGGCATCTCCGGCGATCGCCTGCACGAGCAGCAGCTGCAGGGATTCAGCGACGTCTGCCGGTTCAGGTCCGGCGTGCTCGCAGGCTGGGCACCCAGATTCTGGTGACCGCCGTGCACGGAAGCCGCCGGGTCCTTCCTGACGGCCGTGGCCGCCGCGCCGGGATGGGCTGCTGCGGCCGGGTCCGGCCCGGGTCCGCACAGACGGCCGCAAGCACCAGCGCGGGCCAGCCGGCGACTACACGCACGGCCGGCATCCCAGCCGGCAGGTGGCCGGTCCGGCCGGCGTCCTCAGGCGGACTCCTGCAAGGGTGCAGGAAGCCGGTGAAGTTGTCGTCGGTGCGCAAGGTACTTGTCGTTTGTCACCCTGGCTCGGCCGCTGACCTGACCGTGGTAGTTGTCGTTTCCCTCGGCCGTGCTCAACGGCGCAGTACCGATGACCTGCAAGGCGACAGGCTCACGACATCGGCGATGACAGGCAGCCGGTCCTGATGAACATCTTCAGCTGATCCCTGCACAAGGGCCGCCATTTCTGCAGCCTCAACGCTATTTCGCGGCGGGGCGTGAAAAAAGGCCCCGGAAACCCGATTTCTTTAGTGTCAGCGGATCTGCGGTGGCAGCGGGGCCCAGCCGCCCATGCCACACCTGGAAAACCACGCGGGACTGGCGCCCGCGCCCGCCGTTCCCAGCCCCGAAGGTAGTACAGGACAGCAGCCTCGCACGGCCTCAGGCAACCCGGGTATCGGCGTGCCGGTCAGCATCTGGCCGCACGCCCCGGTCCCGGACAGCGGCCCCGGGCCGGGGTGTGTCTCGTGTGCGGGCGGCGCCAGCGGCCCGGACGCCGCGCAAGTCATCACCGCGTTCTCCCGCCCCGGTGAGCTGGTCGTCATCCCCGCAGCCCGCAACGGCGTGCTCGTCGCGGCGGCTGCCGCGGCCGGCCGCCGTGTCCTGGGCCTGACCCCGGGACCGCGCTCGCGCCAGCGGGTCCTGACATGCCTGGACGGCGTGGACCCCCTGCTGCGCCATCTCGCCGTGGTCCGGCGCGGCGGCCCGGCTCTGCTCCTGGAGGCCGGCCACCCCGAAGCCGGGCAGGCGGCCCTGGCCATCGCCGGGGGCGGCGGGCCCGCCCCGCCCCGCGCCTGCCCCGCCGCCGGCAGCCCCGGCGGTGGTGAGCCGGCGGCCGGCCCGGGCGTGATGTACGCCGCATGCCAGCGGGCGCTGCGGCCGGGCGGGGTGCTGGCCGTCATCACCGCCAGCACCCCGTGCCCCGGCGGGCTGCGCGATGACCCCGGCGAGGCGATCACCCAGGCCCGCGCCGCCGGGCTCATCTACGCCCAGCACATCGTCGCCCTGCACGCCCCCATCGCCGGCAGCCAGCTCGCCCCCGGCCCCGGCGACACCGCCCGGCCAGACCAGGCCGCGGGGCTGGCCGCCGTCCACGTCCGCATCCACAGCGACCTGTTCGTGTTCATCAAGCCCGGGAAGCCCGCCGATGACTGACCCCCGCCCCCGCGCCCCCCGGCCCGGCCACCCAGGCCCGCGTCCGGCCCCGGACCCGCGTCCGGCCCCGGACCCGAGTCCCCCGCTGTCGGTGTGGGTGACGGCCCAGCGCGACGCCCGCACCCAGCGCCGCGGCCGGTACCTGCCCGCCGCCACCGCCCACCCGGCCAAGATGCTGCCCGCCATCGCCGCGACCGCGATCACCCGCTACAGCGAGCCTGGGGACCTGGTCGCCGACCCGATGTGCGGCATCGGCACCACCCTGGTCGAGGCCGTCCACCTCGGCCGCGACGCCGTCGGCGTCGAGTACGAGCCCCGGTGGGCGACCATCGCCGCCGCGAACATCACCCACGCCCGCGGGCAAGGCGCCACCGGCCAGGCCGAGATTATCCGCGGCGACGCCCGCCAGCTGCCCGCCCTGGTCCCGGCGGGCATGGCCGGGCGGGTGGCGCTGGTGGTCACCTCCCCGCCCTACGGGCGCAGCGTCCACGGCCAGGTCCGCGCCGAGCAGCGCGCCGGAGGCGGCGGGGTGGAGAAGTACGACAACCGTTACAGCGACGACCCTGCCAACCTCGCCAGCCATGGCCTGGACGACCTGCTCGCCGGGTTCACCCGCATCCTGGCCGGCTGCGCCGCGCTGTTGCGCCCCGGCGGGACCGTGGTGGTCACCGCCCGCCCGTGGCGGCAGCGCGGCGAGCTGGTCGACTTGCCCGGCGCCGTCCTCGCCGCGGGCGCGACCGCCGGGCTGATCCCGGCCGAGCGGTGCGTCGCGCTGCTGGCCGGGCTGCGCGGCCGGCAGCTGGTCCCCCGCCCGTCGTTCTTCCAGCTCGACAACGTCCGCAAGGCCCGCGCCCGCGGCGAGCCGTGGCATCTGATCGTGCACGAGGACGTGCTGATCTTTCGCGCGCCGGGGTTTCCTCTGGGTTCCCGCGAACTCAAGCGCCGGCGGAACGGACCTCCGGGGGATGTCGTAATGACTGCAGACGTCGCGCCTGCTCGCTTGCCGGCACCGGCGATCCTCCCGGCACCGGCGCGCAGGCACGCAGCCTGATGACCGGCTGGCCGGCGGAGCCGGGCACAACGCGGGCCGGGGCAGGCGGTGAACCCGCCTGCCCCGGCGACGGCGACGCGGTCAGGGCGTCTGGGGCGCGGCTTTGCCCAGGGGGAAGGTGAGGTGCAGCGGGAAGCCCGCCGTGGCCTGCCCGGCGGCCTGGGTCAGATCCACCTGGACGTGAGCGCCGAGATCCGCGTCGTGTTCTTCAGTTCGGTCAGCACGCCCCTGGCGAACGCCACGGCCGGGCGGATCTGTTCGGGCCAGGCGTCCAGATCCTGGGCCGGCCAGTACGCGACCGGGACCAGCTGCCCGCCCGCCACCGCATACACCTGAACCCGGGCTGCCGGCGGCGGCTGGCCCGCGGCCGGGTCATCGGGGTCCACCCGGACCACCACATCGCCGCCGAACGCCAGCGCGCCGGCACCGGGCAGGACCTGCGCGGTGAACTTGCCGCCGGGCACGCCCTCCACGCCGGTCACGAGCAGCCACGCGCCGTCGGCGGGCGGCCGCTGCCCCGCCACGAACAGCACGTCCTCGTCATGGTCGGGGCCGTCGCCGGTGCCGGGCTGGCCGTGGGCCTGCGGCCGGAGCGGGCCAGTCCCGCCGCCGGCGGGGCCTGCTGGGCCTATCGTCATGATCAGTCACCTCCACAGCTAGGGAAAGGGGCGGCGCTGACCGCCGCGGCCCGGCCACACGTCGGCCACCCAGCGGCGGGTCATGCACCACCGCGGATCGACGCTCGTCTTCGCGCGCGACGTCAAGTCCGGCGCTGTCGCGGCCATAGGTCGCCGGGACATCGGCGTCCCGGGGGTTACCCGTTCAGCCCGCACGCGCGCGCACCGGGCCGCGCCGCTAGCGGACGGGCGCGCCAGCCCGAGCGCGCCCACCCGGACGGCCTTCGCGGCCGGCTTGACCACCGGGCATCGGCGGAGCGTGCATACACCCACCGCGCGGACAGCGCGCCGCCACGGACACCAACCGCCCCGCCAAGGGGACCGGCACCAGGAAGGAGACCGCGATCGTGGCCGGCGACGCCGACGATCTGCTGACCCTCGAGCAGGTGGCCGCAGAGCTGAAGATCTCCCGCGAAGCCCTGTACCGGTGGCGGCGCCGCGGCACCGGCCCGCCGGCGATCCGGCTGCCAGGCGACACCGTGCGGATCCGGCGCAGCGCCCTGACCGGGTGGCTGCGCACCCTGCAAGACAAGGAGACCGCAGCATGACCAGCTACCAGGTCAAATTCTGGGACGTCAAAAAGATCGGCGACACCAACAAAGGCCGCTGGCGGGTCCGGTGGGCCGTCGCCGGCCGCGAGCACTGCAAATCCTTCGCCGCCAAACCCTTAGCTGACGGGTTCCTCACCGGCCTAAAAGACGCCGCCCGCGGCCGCCAGCCTTTCGACGAGACCACCGGCCTGCCCGCCAAGCCCGGCCGCACCAGCGCCCCGCCGCGGAGCTGGTATGACCACGCCCGCGGCTACGCGGAGATGAAATGGGCGCACCTGGCCCGCAAATCACGCCGGTCCACCGCCGAAGCGCTGACCACGGCCACCCTCGCCCTCACCACCCGCCGCCGCGGAGCGCCCGGCCCAGACATCCTCAACCGGGCCCTGTTCGGCTGGGCGTTCAACCCCGGCACCCGCAACCTCACCCCGCCCGCCCCGATCGCCGCCGCGCTGCAATGGGCCGCCGGGGCCTCCCAGCCCGTCGCTGTGCTCGATGACCCCGATGTCCTGCGGGCGGTGCTCGGCGCGTGCGCCCGCACCCGGGCCGGCAAGCCCGCCGCGGCCACCACCCAGCGGCGTAAACGCTCGGTCTTGTACAACGCGATCGGCTACGCCGTCGAGCAGCGCCTGCTGGACGCCAACCCGATCGACCGCATCCAGTGGAAAGCCCCCGACGTCGCCGAAACCCTCGACCGCCGCGTTGTCGCCAGCCCTCCCCAGGCCCGCGCGCTGCTGGCCGGGGTCCGTGCCCAAGGCGCCCGCGGGCAGCACCTCGAAGCGTTCTACGGCTGCCTGTACTACGCCGCGCTGCGGCCGTCGGAAGCCGTCGCCCTGCGGGAAGCCGACTGCCACCTGCCATCCCGGGGCTGGGGACGGATCGACCTGGCCGTCTCCGAACCACGCGCCGGACGCGAGTGGACCGACCACGGCACCGCCCGCCAGGCCCGCGGTCTCAAACACCGCGCCGCCGGCGAGATGCGCTCGATCCCCATCCCGCCCGCCCTCGTCACCCTGCTCCGCGCCCACCTCAAGGCATATGGCGCCACGCCCGACGGGCGGTTCTTCCGCACCACCCGCGGCGGGACCGTGCAAGACAGCGCCTACAGTGCGGTCTGGCAGGCAGCCCGCGCGGCAGTGTTCACTCCCGCCCAGCAAGCCTCCCCGCTGGCACGACGCCCCTACGACCTGCGCCACGCCGCCGTCTCCTTGTGGCTCAACGCCGGTGTCCCAGCGACTGAGGTTGCCCGCCGCGCAGGGCACAGCGTCGCCGTCTTGCTCAAGGTCTACGCCCACTGCATCGACGGCCAAGCCGACACCGTCAACCACCGCATCGCGGACGCGCTCAGCAACGGTGAAGAGAGCGCCTGAGACCGCGGCATGAGAGATAAGCCAGCCACGGGCTCGACCCGTTCGCTGGACCTCTCCGGCTAGGACCTGGAGCGGCACGTGAGCCAGGTACTGGCCGGCCTCCGACGGAACGTGCTTAGCGCTCGGTCAGAATCAGGCGGATCCCGGATGTCTACCGCAACTCCTCCGTCGGCTCCGCAGGTGCGATACTTTCGGGCTGTTCGCCAGTGAAGGCGGGCGGACAAGGCACAAGCGGTCCGCTGAGGAGCGCGTAATGGACCTGGCTGGCCAGTTCGAGCAAGAGACCCGAGAGGCCATTCGCCGTTGCAGAGAGTTCGGCTACAACCCCGCCTACTGGATGCGGATGGTCGCAGACTACGGTGCTGTCGGAGCCGCGCGACGACTGCTGGCCGGGACCCGGGCGTCGGATGGGTTCACCCGCCTGTGGGAAGAGGGAAGTCTCGACCTCAGTGTCGAGTTCGGCATCCTTCTCCCCAAGTACCGCGAGCTCTTCAGCGAAGACGAGCGGGCAGAGGCTCGACGGCGGCTTGAGCTCTACGACTTCGACGTCGACGCCCATCTTGCCGAGCCCTCCGGCACGGCACCTCAGGAACCCGATCAGCCTATGCCTGAGGGCGCTGCGCCCGACGGGCCGGAGGCACCTGTCGTGGCACCGGTGCCAACTGGCGGTGACGGCCCGGGCATATGGCCCACTGCCGCTGAGCTAGCCCGTGCCCGGCAGGTATTCGGAACTCATGAGCGCCGCGACGTCTTCTACCGGGCAGCCACTTACCTAGTCGATGAAGCACTGCGCGGCGCGGCGCCTGTGTCAGTCTCGGAGGCGATCGATGTGCTTCTTCAGACGTGGAACCGCGCCTACTATCAGTACCACCCGGTCCAGCCTGACCACTTCGAGCGGATCGACGCTCTGCTTGGCCGGCATTCGAGCTGGCTCAGCCAAGCCCGGACCCGGACCATCGACTCCTTCTCCGCGTCTGACGGCGCCGCGCTGGAACCCGTCTTCCAAGACTTTGAGAATGTCCTCGGCCCCGTCGGAGCTGCCAAAGCGCTGCACCTCCTTGCCCCCACGTTCTTGCCCTTGTGGGACCGTGCCATTGCCGTGGCCTACGGCCTGCAGCTCGGCTCTACGGGAACCAATGGTCATCGCTATGTTCGCATGGCGATGATCACCAAGGCGCAGTGCGGTCGCCTCGCTGGCTTCGACGCGGTTGGCCTCAACGTTCTGAAGATGCTAGACGAATACAACTACTGCCGCTTCACCAAAGGCTGGATGTAGGCATGCGCGAAGGCCGTTAGATTTGCCAAGCCGCAGGTTAAGAACCTCGTTCGGATGCCGTCTGTGTTCGTCCGCGGGTCTCCGTCCAGCCAGCCGAACCCACGGACAGGTCTGGCTCGAGGATCTGCTGCCAGCCGGCGCTCATGCGGTATGACCGCTAGGACCGTGCAGAACATGCTGATCTGGGCGCGTCCAGCCCGGGGGCTGCACGGCCGCCGCGGGCTGCGCTGGGCTTGGCGGTACAGCCATCTGCGGTACCGTTTTGCTCACTAGGTGAAGGTTTATTCGCGATCGGCTTAGCATCAGTGGTGTTTGCTAGTTCAGGTTTGGTAGGGGCCGGATGACCGAGCAGCGGAGTACAGAAGTAACGGGCGTGGGCTTGTCCGAGGCGATTGGCATGCTGCGCGATGAATTGCTCAGAGCACGCGCAGCGGGGGCCACGTCGGATATCCAGCTGCCCGTGCAGTCGATGACGGTGGAGCTCACCGTTACGGCCACGAGATCTCTTGACGGCAAGGCCGCTTTCACAGTGCCGGTGGTCGGGCTGGAGCTGGGCGGCGGTGGCGGCCGGGAACGCGGGTCGGAGCAGAAGGTAACAGTCGTGTTCAGCGAGCCAGTGGACCGCGATGGGCGTCCGGTCAAGGTCGCCGCTGCATCTGATGTGCGACTGGGGTAACAGTTGACCCCGGTGCCACTGTCCGCACGGCTGGTGGAGGTCATAGCGGACTACGGCGAAGCCGCTAATCGCGACCGGTATCGTTACGGCTCCGGTTGCCAGGTTGCCGGCCGCACGGTCCTGACCGCCGCCCACGTGGTGGCGGGCGCGGTCAGCGTTGCTATACGTGGGCCGGACAAGGTGGAGCACCGCGCGGCGCTGGATCCGGCGTTCGTTGGCGTTACTGTCGGCGGCGGCCCGGACTTGGCGCTGATCGAAATCACGGACAGCGACGTGCCCAGCCTTCCAAGAATGGGCCTGGCCGCGGTGGACCGGGACAGCCCCGCGGGTGAGCCGGTGAAGGAATGTCACGCGATCGGCTACCCGAAGTTCAGACAGCAGGAAACCGCTGACGGGCGGAGCTACCGGGAGACTGTGGACGCCCCAGGTCAGGTGCCTGTGCTTTCCGGCCTGGCCGGGGGGCTGCTGTCGGTCCAGGTGCTGAACAGTCCTCAGCCGCTGCCGCGTGCCGAGGTGGCGCTGGGAGACTCGCCATGGGCTGGGATATCGGGTGGTCCGGTGGTTGCAAATGGCTACCTCCTAGCGGTGGTTACCGAGCACGCTCCACGTGAGGGGTCATCGTCAATCACGGCGACACCGCTCACCGCGCTGGAGCATGACCCGGCACACCCGCGCTGGGGGCCGGGCGTTGCGAATCCACACGCATGGTGGGCCCGTCTGAGAGTCCCGGGCATTGCGGGGCTGAAAACGCTGCCGGCGAAGCCGGAGGGCCCGGCTCCTGATCTGAGGTTGCGGCGATTTTACGGGGAGCGGCTCGTCGCCGGTGGCGTCCAAATGCTGGCCATCCTCGACCAGGCCGGCGACGAGTCCGGCGTGGCAGCCGAGCACAGGCGGGCTCGATCCTCATGCGCAGACGCGCCTTACTGGGCAACAGTCCGTGAGATTCGCCAGCGTACGAAGGCGCTGACAGGCCGGCAGCCGGAACTGGAACGGATCGCATCCTTCGCCGTCGGAGCAGAGAAGTACAAGTGGCTCGTCGGCGACGCCTGGGCGGGGAAGACTGCGCTGCTTGCCGAGACTGCAGTGGCTCTCAGTGGGTCGGTGGACGTTGTCTGTTATTTCCTGTCCCGCCGAGAAGGAGATGCTGACAGTGCGCGGTTCCTGGCCGCCGTCATCCCGCAGCTTGAAAACCTGGTTGGGCCCGAGGAGATGGCACTGGGTTCAGAACTGCACCGGTTCCGAGCGCTGTGGCAGAGAGCTGCGCAGCGAGCCGATGACGACAATCGTAACCTGCTCTTGATTGTCGACGGCCTCGATGAGGATCTGCGACCGCCTGGACTGCCCAGCGTCGCAGCGTTGCTGCCGGCGATAACGAGTCCTCGGGCACATGTGGTGGTGAGCAGCCGTCCTCACCCTGAACTGCCGAGCGACATTGCGGTAAATCATCCTCTCACGCACGTTCGACCGGTGGCTGTTTGGCCATTCTCCGGCGCGCAAGAACTACAGGGTCTGGCCAGACAGGAGATCGATGACCTGATTCGCCGCGATGACCACGGCTTTGCAGCGGATCTGCTAGGGCTGCTCACCGCAGCAAGGGGACCACTGTCTGTGCAGGACCTGTGTGCTATGACGGCAGATACGCCGTGTTCGGCTTCCCTCACCAGGCGTATCCGCTACGTGCTCACCGAGACGGCAGCCCGCAGCCTGCAGCCCATCGGATCATCGCCGGGCACGCGGTACCAGTTCGCCCATGAGTCTCTGCTGGCGTATGCCCAATCTAACGGCGACCTGAACCACGCAGAGTTTCACGGTCGAATTCACTTGTGGGCCGAGACTTGGCGCGCGGCCGGCTGGCCGGCAATGCGCCACGGCGACAAAGGAACGCCAGCCTACCTCCTGGACACCTACGCCTCCACTTTGGCTGACGAGCCACGACGTCTGGCTGCCCTAGTCACGGATGTCGGATGGATCGAAGCAGCGATGCCTGTTGTCGGCGAGCACCAAGTACGCGCCGATCTCGAGCGTGCGGCAGCCGCTGACCCGCACAATAAAGCCGTTAGCTCGATGCTCGCCACCTTTAGTGGATATTCTGAATGGACAGATGTCAAGCCTGATCATCTTTTGCAGCGCCTTTTCCTCCGAGCCAGTGAGTACTCCGAGAGCCATCTTGCCGAGGAATTGTCAGCAAAGCTGAGGATGCGGACCAAAGTGGGTCTGGTCCCTCTTCGAACGGGCCTTCACGCGACAAAGGTACTGCCTGCTTATAGATCGCTCTATGACAAAGAAGAAGTCAATGCGGTGGCCGCTCTCCATGACGGTCGGGTTGTTACCGGTACCGCCGACGGGCGACTGCTGGTCTGGGACCTATCCCCTCGCGCTGGCGACCCACTTGAACAAGGTCGTATCCACGACTCTATTGAGGCGGTGGCCGTTCTTCCGG
>Ga0335073_10008415_pt1 | contig 14480 bp, 10 predicted proteins | sample Lox_Sample_22_FD_207093 | JGI IMG/M metagenome (GOLD analysis project Ga0335073, IMG submission 207093) | Soil microbial communities from Loxahatchee National Wildlife Refuge, Florida, United States - Lox_Sample_2.2 | ecosystem: Environmental > Terrestrial > Soil > Wetlands | place: USA... | reverse complement strand
GTTCTTTTCCGCGCAGGCCTTGATATCGGTCCAGTAACTCTGCGGGAAAAGAATGCGCCAGTATCCGACCGGAATAGCCTCGATGGGTGCGGAGGTATAAAACGGGATGGCCCGCTTCAGCAGTCGCATCGCGCGCCACGACTCTCCGTAGGAGGCGTAAATCTCGGCTTCTGCAAAAGCGCCCCACTGGTCGCTCCCGTCGGAAGCCTGAATCTCCGGCGCGATGTATTCGTTCAGGCCGGCGTTGGCCAGCAGCCGCGCCTTCACGACATGCGGATCGTCTTCCGGCACATCGTCGGTCAGTTCCGGAATCGTCGCCGGCTGCATGGCGTCAAGAATCGCGTTCGGATCGGGCGTAACCGAGCCCAGATGGTTCACGCGGTCCTGAGCCAGCATCGAGTAGTAGTAGTGCGGATAGACACGCAGAATCGTCCGGTAGTACTCGGCAGCATCGGCGGCCTTCTTCTCCTGATCCTCGTAGACCCGCCCGCGCCAGTAAATCGCCGACGGAATCTCTTTGCCTCCTGCGTACACGCGAATCTGCTCATCGAACAGTCGCGCTGCCTCGGCATACTCTCCGATTCGATAATTGAGCCATCCGGTGCGCCAGTGCGCGCTGGGCGCGTATTTGCTTGTCGGGAAACGAGTCGCCAGCTCGCCATAATAGGTGATGGCGTGCGGATAATCTTTCAGCAGCAGATACATATTGCCGCTCGAGTAGAGCGCTTCCGCAAGCCACGGGCTCGATGCGAAGCGCGTCTCCATCTGGCTCACAATGGACTGCTGTGTCGCCTGGTCGCCCCGATCGCGAGCCAGTTCCATCAGCAGATACATCCGCCGCGCACCCGTCTCATCGTTCGTGTCCGGAATCGAGTTCAGTTCCGGCTGCGACAGTCGATGCAGCTTCCAGTCGCACTCGGCCGCGGCAACCAGCAATGCCGTCCGGCTCGCCTCATCGATGTTCGATTGCCCGGCGAGTGAACGATATTCGTCATCGGCATCGGAATAATGACCGCCGTTGTACAGCGCGTCGGCGTGACGGCGACGCTGCTCCGGCGCCAGCGTTGCAAGGACGCCGCTGTTCACAAGCTGGCTGCGGGCCACTCCGGCCTCAATCGACAGCGGATAGTCGAGATAGACGTGCTCGAAAAGCTGCTGCGCCTCCGCATTGTTCCCCGCAAGGGCCTCGGCTTTTGCCAGAGCCAGCTGGAAATCGGCCTTTCCTCCAATCGATTCCTGGCGGTGCGGATTGAGCGCTGCCAGCGCTGCCTGAGCGTCGCCCTCCTGAACCATCAGATTCGCTCGCAAAACAGGAACGCTGTTCACGAAGATGCTGTCGGGATACTTGCGAGTGAAGTTATTGAGGATAACCTCGGCCTGGGGCAGCTGGTTGCTTTGCAGATAGGCCTGTGCGGTCAGGTAGTCGACATAGTCCCCCAGCGCGCCGTCGCTGGCGGTCGCCGTGTGATCGGCGCGATCCGCCGAATGCAGTGCTGCTACCGCGTCAGGAAATTTGCTCTGCAGCAAATAGGCGTGGCCGACAGCAAGCCACGCGGCCGCCGCCGCTTCCCCCGTGTGGCTGTGCGCCCACGAACTGACACCGCCAAACGCTGCCGGAGTCGGATTCTGAGCCAGTTGCTGCGCCATGGGCCGCAGCTGCGAAGACGCCACAAACGCATGCTGATAACGCCGGCTCCGCGCCAGCTCACGGGCTGTAAGAACATGATGGCGGCGTCGGCGATGGGCTGCCGTCCTCGCGTGCGTGGTGTGACCGATGCGAGCTGCCGCACTGTGCGACGCGTGCGCGTTGCTCGGCGTCGATGGCCGGTGTTTCTTCGTGGCGTGCGTTGCCGGATGTTCCGTCTGCGGTGCGGAAGAATCGTCTGAGTGGATCCGTGCCCATGCCGCATTCTGGCAAAAGGCGCCCAGCACAATCGCGATCAGAAACCGCGTCAATACTCGAACTGCACCCACCACCGGCATCCACGTCCTCGTAACTATCAGAGTAAGACGAAATGCATAACGTTTCGGAGCGGAAAACCCCGCCTCTGACCAAAAAGTTGCAACCTCGCGTACCTGAACAGGCTCTGATCTCCCGGTTTCCATATCGAGTTGCCTGCGCGACACTTCCGCGCCCGACGCTGGCTCTCCTTGACAGTCTGGGAGAGTTCGGACTACTCTCCCAGACAAGCTAGGAGAGAAGAATGAGCGGCGACTCAGCCATCGACTTGCTGCAGGGCACCCTCGACATGCTCGTCCTCAAGGCCGTTTCGCTGGGACCCCTGCACGGCTACGGCGTCCTGCTGCGTATCCAGCAGATTTCACAGAATCGTCTCGAGATCCAGCAGGGCTCGCTCTACCCCGCGCTCTACCGGCTTGAGCACGAGGGCTGGATCGCCGGCGAGTGGGGCCTGAGCGAGAACAAACGCCGCGCCCGCTTTTACCGCCTCACCGCCGCCGGCCGACGCCGGCTCGAGGCAGAGACAAAGAAGTGGAGCCAGTTTGCCGATGTCGTCGGCGCGATTCTCAGCACAAAACCGGAGCAGGCATGAGCTTCCGCAGCCGCCTGACGACCTGCTGGAGAGCCATCTTCCGCGCCCGAAACCTGGACCAGCAGGTCAGCGAGGAGCTCCGCTTTCACATCGAGAGCTGCGCCGAAGATCTCATGCGCAGCGGCGTTCCCCGCGACGAAGCGCTCCGCCGCGCTCGTGCCGAACTGGGCAGTCTGGCCGCGGCACGTGAAAACTCCCGCCAGGCCTGGGGAACTCGCTTCATCGACGAGTTGTGCGGCGATCTCCGCTACGCGCTCCGCATGCTCGCAAAGAGTCCCGGCTTCACCGCCATCGCAATCGGCTCGCTCGCCCTCGGCATCGGGGCCAACACCGTCATCTTTACCGCCGCCCAGCACATGCTGCTGGACCGCCTCAATGTCCCCCATGCGGAGCAGCTGCGGATGCTGGAATGGTCCGAGCCACACCCTGGTGTCGTGGAGAGCCTGTGGGGCTGGTATGAAGACGGACCGTGGGGGCTTAAATCGACATCGTTCTCCTGGCCCGTCTATCAGCAGCTCCGCAGCCGAAATCGATCCCTCGCGGACATCTTTGCCTTCAAAAACTTCGGCCGGATGATAGCGATCGTCGACGGGCAACCGGGTGCGGCGAACGTCGAAATGGTCTCAGGCAATTACTATTCAGCGCTGGAAGTGAGGCCACAGCTGGGCCGCGGGATCGAGGAGTCCGACGACGGCACAGTGGGCAGCGGCCCGGTGGTGATCCTCAGCGACGCGTTCTGGGCGAAGCAGTTTGGCCGCTCGCCAAACGTGCTCGGGAAAACGATCCTCGTGAATACGCAGCCGATGACGATCATTGGCGTGAACCCGCCCGGATTCACAGGCGCGTACTCCGCCCAGGAGAGCCCTGATATCTTTCTGCCCTTCAGCATGGAGCCCATCGTCTCGCCCGACGAATTGAGCGACGGAAAGGGAACCCTGCTCGAAAACAAATGGATTTGGTGGGTGCTCGTTATGGGCCGGCTGAAGCCGGGCGTTCCCGTTGCAACCGCCAATGCAGCGCTCAACGTAGCGCTGCAATCCGCGGTGCATGCCACCATGACCGTGAAGAACGACAGCCAGATTCCGCGGCTTGCGCTGGAAGATGGCAGCCGCGGACAAAACCCCAATGCCGACGGCATGGTGAAGCCCCTGTCTGTACTGATGGCTCTCGCGGGATTCGTCCTGTTGCTCGCCTGCGCGAACCTGGCCAATCTTCTCCTGGCGCGGGCCGGTGCGCGCCAGCGCGAGATGAGCGTCCGCCTGGCGCTGGGCGCACGGCGCGCACGCATTCTGCGGCAGATGATGACCGAGAGTCTGCTGCTCTCCCTTACCGGCGGTACCGTTGGGTTGCTGCTGGCCTTCATCGTGCGCAACGGCGTTCCCAGGCTGCTGTCGCGTGCATGGAATCCTCCGGCATTCACCGCGCGCTTCAGCTGGCCCATCTTCGCCTTCGCCGCGGGCATCTCGGTGCTTACCGGACTGATCTTCGGCCTGGCGCCCGCGTGGCAAGCCACCCGCGTGCAGGTCAGCAGCGGTCTCAAGGACTCCGGCCAAACGGTCACCCACCGGCGGCGCGGGCTGGCGGGCAAGGCCATCGTCGTGGTGCAGGTTGCGCTGTCCATGCTCCTCGTTGTCGGCGCGGGTTTGTTCGTGCGCACGCTGCTCAAACTTGGAACCGCCCCCCTGGGATTCCAGTCCCACCACGTACTGCTCTTCAGCCTCGAGTTGCCCGGAACCAAGTACCCGGGACCCGCCAGCGTTCGCCTGTTGCAGCAGATCGAAGATCGCCTCGCCGCGGTCCCGGGAGCCCGTTCGGTGACGCTAACGAGCGTGCCCCTGATGTCGGGAAACGTGTCCACCCTGACTTTTGTGCCGGAAGGACAGCAATACGCGCGCGAAGAGCGGCCCGCCGTCCTCCAAAACTCTGTGGGCGACGATTTCTTCCGTACGTTCGGAATTCGCATCATCGCCGGACGGGGCTTCAACCAGGCCGATACGCTAACCTCCCGCAAAGTGATCGTGGTGAACGAGAGCCTCGTAAAGAAGTTCTTTCCTGGTCGCAACCCGATCGGGACAACCGTCACGGCAGGATGGAACCGTCCGTTCCCGGTAGAGATCGTTGGGGTGTGCGCGGACGCGAAGTACGAATCCCTGCGCCGTAGCGTAGCGCCAACGGCCTACATGCCCTACACACAGCGAGGCGGTGGACTCACCGAACCCAACTTTGCAGTTGCCACGAACCTTTCCGGCGAATCTCTCCTGCCCTCGCTGCGTGCCGCCGTCGCCGGGGTTGACCGGAATCTGCCGCTGCTCGATGTGCGCACGCAGGACGAACAGATCGCGGCCAGCCTGCGGCGCGAGCGCATCTTCGCCGACCTGACCGGAGGCTTCGGCATTCTCGCCCTGATCCTGGCATCCATTGGCATCTACGGCATCATGGCCTGGTCGGTCTCTCGACGAACCAGCGAGATCGGCATCCGCATGGCCCTCGGTGCCCAGCCCCGGCGCGTCCTGCAGATGGTATTGGGCGAAGCATCGTGGATGGTCGCGGCCGGAGTCGCAGTCGGCCTGGCCGCTGCAATCGGGCTTGGCCGGATCATTGCAGCCATGCTCTACGGCCTCAAGCCCTGGGATCCGCCCACCCTGGTTTTGTCCAGCACACTGCTGATCTTCATTGCGCTCGCCTCAAGCTGGATCCCGGCGCGCCGCGCCGCAGGAGTCGACCCCATGAAAGCCCTGCGCCACGAATGACCAGGCTCGGGCTCGGGCTCGGGCTCGGGCTCAGCCTACAGCCTACGGCCTGCCGCCTCCATCAATCACAATCTCCCCCGTCATCTGATCGTGCCCACGTCCGCAGGCGATGCTGCACCTCATCGGATAAGTCCCCGGCGTTTGCGCGAGGAACCGGATCACCGCAGGATGCTCTGGCTGCACCGGCTCGTTGATGCCCAGCCCCGGTACCGCCAGCCCATGTTCGATGTCGGTCGAACTCACCACCAGTTCCACCCGAGCGCCCTGCTGCACCTCGACGCGACCCGGCACGATCTCCCACTTTTTCATAATGATCTGCCGAACCGTATCCGGTGGACCCTCGAAAGTCGGAGTCTTCTTCCTGCACCCGCTCATCAAAACAACAGCCCCAACGGCGAGGAACACTGCTGCTTTCTTCGATCGCGACGCTTTTCGTCCCGCCGCTTTTGATGCGGTTGCGGTTCGCCATTTACTATGGAGGAAGGCCTCGTTGTCTGCTGCCGCCCAAATTCTGAAGCCATTCATGTCTTCTCCCATCCAAACACAGGGGACGCCTGAAATTCATCCTGACGTTCTGCTCGTTGAGCGGGCGCGCCAGGGCGATATGGCGGCTTTCGAAAAACTGGTCCGGCAGTACGACCGCCAGGTTTTTCGCATCGCTAACCACATCGTCCAGAACCGCGAAGACGCCGAGGATGTGGTTCAGGATGCGTTCCTGAAGGCGTACGAGAAGCTCAATCAGTTCCAGGGTAACTCGAAGTTCTACACCTGGCTGGTACGCATCGCGGTCAACGAAGCGCTGATGCGGCTCAGAAAACGCCGCACCGGCAGGATGGTTTCCATCGACGAAGACGTGGAGACCGACGAAGGCTCGATGCCGCGCGACCTGGCTGACTGGAGTCCGGACCCGGAGGCGATGTATGGACAATCCGAGATGGCCGATATCCTCCGCAGAACGATTCAGGGCCTCCCGCCAGGCTTCAGGGTGGTGTTTGTGCTGAGAGACGTGGAAGGACTTTCGACCGAAGAGACTGCAGAGACGCTGGGACTCAGCATCCCAGCGGTTAAGTCGCGACTGTTGCGGGCCCGCCTGCAGTTGCGTGAACGCCTCAGCCGCTACTTTAAGCGGCGCGAGCCGAATCAGGCCCAGGTGGGTGCAAATTGACCTGCACAGAGTTTTTGGCTCAGCTCGACGAAATGCTCGATCAGGACGCAGCCCTTCCGCTGCGCGCCGATCTGGAAGAGCATCTGCGCGAATGTGAGCATTGCGAAATCACCCTGAACACCACGCGGAAGACCATCCAGATCTATCGCAGTCACGAGCTCTACGAACTGCCCGACGATCTCCGCCAGCGTCTGCACAAGGCCATCCTCGCCAAATGCCGCAAGTGCTAGGGACTGGCCGTCCAGGCGGACGCGCTCCGCGCATGGTTCGCGGCTGAACCAAAGAGGGATTCTGCGTAGCTATTTCGCCTCGCTACAATGAGCGCGATGGCAGACGCGGCTCATCTCCAGGAAAAACCCAGGACCGACGTCACCGATCTCCTGATCGGCGTCGCCTGCGGCTTTGCCCTCATCGTTACCGCCCTGCTTCTCGCGCTCCTCGTCCAGAAGGGCGGCCTCCCCGACTCCTGCGACTTCGCCTCTTACTGGGCCACCGGCCAGCAGCTCGCGCATCACGCCAATCCCTACGACGCCGGCGTGATGGGTGACCTCGAACGCAGCGCCGGCTACACAGGCACGGGCTCCTATTACATGCGCAATCCTCCCTGGGCTCTCCCGCTGGTTCTTCCCCTCGGATACGTCAGCGCGCGCATCGCCGTTCTGCCATGGTCGCTGCTGATGTTCGGCCTGCTGCTTCTCTCCGTCCACCTCCTCCAGCCCGTGCTCGGCCTCTCCGGATGGCAGTTGCGCCTCCTCGGCTGCGCCTTTCCTCCGGCCCTGCAATGCGTCGTCGTCGGCCAAACCTCACTGTTCGTCCTGCTGGGCCTCGTTCTTTTCCTCCGCCTGCATCGAACAAATCCTTTCTGGGCAGGAGCAGCGCTTTGGCTCTGCACACTCAAGCCGCATCTGTTCCTCCCCTTTGCCCTGATTCTCCTGCTGTGGATCGTCCTCACTCGCAGCTATCGAATCCTTCTCGGTGCAGCGGCCGCTGCTGTCGTCAGCTGCGTCATCGCCCTTTCGATTGACCACGCCGCGTTCTCGCAATACTGGCACTGGGCACAAGCCTCCGGCATTTCCGAGCAGCCGGTTCCCTGCTTCGGCGTCTGGCTGCGGAGGATCATCGATCCAGGCGCTCAGTGGCTCGTCTTCGTGCCAGCGACTCTCGCCTGTCTCTGGGCCCTGAGTTATTTCTGGCCGCGCCGAAACAGCTGGGACTGGATCGAGCATGGCAGTCCGCTCATCCTCGTCTCCCTGGTTGCCGCCCCCTATTGCTTCCTCTTCGATCAGAGCCTCGCTCTGCCTGCCCTGCTGTATGCCGCCTCGCGCACCTCATCGCGCCGGGCGATCGCCGCCCTCGCCGCCCTCTGTCTGCTGGTCGAAATCGTCCCCTGGTTCCACTTCGGACCGCGGACAGGCTTCTACTCCTGGCTGTGGCAGGCGCCGGCTTGGCTCGCCTGGTATATCTTTACCCGTCGCTCCAGCCTGCCCAGCCAGGCCCGCTCCGCTCCGGTCGCCGCATACGCTCCCACCGTCGGCTGACCGCCTCTGCGCATCACGAAAACGCGGCACCTTCGCATGCCCGGAAGGTGGCATCGCCGGGACCATCCCTGAATTTCTAAAATTGATCTGATGGCCGCCGCCGCTCAGTCGCTCCCCGCCAAACGGCAACACGATTTCGCCGACGCGATGATCGTCCTCGCCTGCGTGGTCACCTTCACGCTCACCACCCTCTTTCTGTTGGTCATGCCCCTGGTTGGCCGCCTCGCCGGCGGACGCGACTACGTCGTCTACTGGTCGACCGGCTATCAGCTCATCCATCACGCCAATCCCTACGACCCGGTCGCGATGGGGCAGCTCGAGCGCTTCGCCGGATATGAAGGCAAACCCGGCTCCTACTACATGCGCAATCCGCCGTGGGCCTTGCCTCTCGCCCTGCCGCTCGGATTCGTCCCGCCGCGCATCGGAGCCCTCCCCTGGTCGCTGCTCATGCTCACCATTCTCATCTTCTGTGTTCGCATTCTGTGGAAGATGTTCGGCAGCCCGGGCACCCTGCTCGAATGGCTCGCCTACGCCTTTCCTCCCGCATTGCAATGCGTCATCATGGGCCAGACCTCGATCTTCCTCCTGCTTGGCCTCGTGCTCTTTCTGCGTCTGCATCGTACCAGACCCTTCTGGGCCGGCGCGGCCCTCTGGTTCTGCACTCTCAAGCCACATCTCTTTCTGCCCTTCGGCCTGATCCTGCTGGTCTGGATCGTCGCCACGCGCAGCTATCGCATTCTTCTTGGAGCCGTCGCCGCCCTCGCTGCCAGTTGCGCTCTCACCTGGCTCATCGACCCGGCCGCCTTCGTGCAATATGCCCACTGGGCACGCACCTCCGGCATTGCGGATGAGTTCATCCCCTGTCTCAGCGTCGAGCTGCGCCAGCTCATCAATCCCAATGCCAAGTGGCTGGTCCTTGTCCCCAGCGCGCTTAGCGGCCTTTGGGCGCTCGCATACTATTGGCGTCACCGCCGCAACTGGGACTGGCTCGAGCACGGCAACGTTTTGATGCTCGTCTCCCTTGTGGTCGCGCCCTATTGCTGGATCTACGACCAGTCCCTCGCGCTTCCCGCGCTGATGTACGGCGCCTGGCGCAGTTCTTCTCGCGCAACCGCAGCGATTCTCGCCGGTCTCTTCGTCGTTCTCGAGTTGCAGCCCTTCGGAACCACAGTCGGCCTCGGATCGAAATTGTTCCTTTGGCCCGCAGTCGCGTGGCTGGTCTGGTATCTGGTCGCTGCCAGGAAGAAGATCCCGTCACCAGTCCCGGTCACCGTCCAGCCGGCAACCGTCGCCTGACGCCCCACACCCCGCCTCATCCCATAGACTGAGAGTGCGAAAACTTTCGTCCTCAGGAGTATTGCGCCATGCCCGATGTCAAGATCACAGTGCGTCCCAACGGACCCTACCGCGTAGAAGGTCCGGTCACTCTCGTCGACCACGAAGGCAAGGAGTGGGACCTGACCGGCAAACCCGCCTTCTCGCTCTGCCGCTGCGGGGCCTCAGTCAACAAGCCTTTCTGTGACGGCACTCACTCGAAGATCGGATTCCAGGCAGCGGAGGCAGCCGTCCGCGCAGAAAACAACCTCACCACGCCCGGCGACCCCACCATGCCCGTCAAGATCTAAACCAGGCAGCCACTCGAGAACCACAGAGCCCGGCGCCAGCCGGGCTTTCTCCCTACTGCCTTCTCCCTGCTGCCTTCTCCCTTCTTCCTTCTTCCTATTCCTGTTCCCTGCTCTCCATCATCGTGATCACCACTTCCCTCTTCCGCGGCCCGTCCAGCTCTACCAGAATCACCCGCTGCCACGTTCCCAGAACCAGCGATCCCGATTCAACCGGCAGCGTCAGTGCCGTCCCGATCATTGACGACAGGATGTGATCCGGCACATGCTCCGGGTTGTGCGGATGCCGATACCGGAGCTTCGGCATCATCGCCTCGAATGCATCCAGCATGTCAAGATCGGTCCCCGGATCAAGATCCGCCGTGGTCAGCGCCGCCGTCGTATGCAGTACATTCAGGCAGCAGATGCCACTCGCGCCAGCCCGGTCCGACTTCGCCAGATGCGCCTCGACCTGCCCGGTGATGTCGACGATCTCGCGCTTGCGATGCGTGGCGACAGTGAACTTCATTCCTGTGGCTTCTGCTGATCCTGCGGCTGCTGGCTGTCGTCTTTCTTACCGAAGAGTCGGCCCCAGAATCCCGGCTTCTTTTTCTTCTTCTCCTGATCGTCCGGCTGCTGACCCTGATTCTGCGAAACCGTGGGCTGCGCCGGTTGCGCCTGCTGCGGCGGCGGAGGATGCTGCGCCTGTTGCTGTGGCGGCGGTGCCTGCGTTACCGGCCGCTGTCCCAGCCCGAAGATCTTCTGAAACAGGTTGCGCTGGTCCCCCATCGAGTGGTCGCAGGTATCGGTGGGCTGCGTTCCCTCAAGAAATGCCGCCGTGTAGTCCTGCGGACAGGTGGCATCAGCCAGCAGGTGAGTCGCGTTGTCGAGACTCACCTGGATCACGCCGGCTGGCGGAACAAAGTCTCTGGTATCAGTGTATTCCGGCAACTTCACCGCGTTCTTCATGAAGTCTGCCCAGATCGGTCCCGCAGCCTTCGCCCCTTCCGCATTGATGGCGCCCAGCTCCGTCTTGATATCGGTATAGTCGTCGTTGCCTACCCAGACGATGCACAACAGATTGCTCGTGAACCCCGCGTACCAGGCATCGTGCGACGTTCCCGTCTTGCCCGCCGCCGGAGAAACAAATCCCATGTTCCGCACGCCGGCTCCCGTTCCGTAGCGGTTGTTCAGCACCTGCTCCATCATGCTCACGGTCAGGAACGCGGCCCGCGGATCGAGCACCGGTTTCATCTGCGGCGAATAGTCCGCGATCACATCGCCGCTTGGAGCCCGCACCGAAGCCACCATCCATGGGTCGATGTGCACGCCATCGTTGGCGAAGACCGTATAAGCGCCCGCCATCTCCAGCGGCGTTGCGTCGTAGGCGCCGATGGCCATCGCCGGCGTACCGCGCGCGGACTTGATCCCCGAGTCGCGAGCCAGAGCAGCAACGTTATCGAAGCCCACCATTTGCGCCAGAGCAATCGTCGGATTGTTCAGCGAGCGGTAGAGCGCCTCGGTCGCGGTGATGTCGCCGTAGTACTTGTTGTCGAAGTCGCGCGGCGTGTAGTCCTGATTGTCGAAGGTAAATGTCGTCTGCTCATCGTGCAGAATCGTCACCGGCGTGAAAACGGCGCTCGTCCCGTCCGCATTCGTCAGTGGCGTTCCGGCCAGCGCCGTGTTGAACGCCGCGGCATAAACGAACGGCTTGAAAATCGAGCCCGTGGGACGGTGCGAGACTGCGTGGTCGAACTGGCTCACGCCGTAGTTGCGCCCACCCACCAGCGCCAGCACCTGGCCCGTGTGCGGATTCAACGCAATCAGCGCCACCTGCGGCGACTCCGCAGGCGGCGGCGTGGTTCCATTCTTGGCGGCGAGGCGCAGGAGGTGCTCCCGCCTCTGCTGCACCAGCTCATCCACATTCTTCATCCCCGCAGCTACGGCTTCCTGGGCGATCTCCTGGAGCTGCGGATCGAGGGACGTATAGATGCGCAGGCCCTGTTGGTTGTAATCGGCATCGCCGAGCCGCTGGACGAGCTGATCGCGCACCAGATCGACGAAATACGGCGCTTCGCCGGAGTCGAACGCTCCCGGATCAAGATTCAGGGGCGCGGCTTTTGCCTGCTCGGCCTGCTCCTTGCTGATGTCCCCCGTCTCCACCATCGCGTCCAGCACAACGTTGCGGCGCTCCAGAGCCCGCTCCGGGTGGCGGAACGGATTCAGCCGGCTGGGGCTCTGAATCATCCCGGCAAGCAGCGCGCATTCGGGCAGATCGAGCTGACGGACATCCTTCCCAAAGTAGGCCTGGGCTGCCTCTCCAAAGCCGCCGATCGCGAAACTGCCGCGCTGGCCGAGAGGCACCTGGTTGGCGTACATCTGGAAGATCTGCTGCTTGGTGAACCGATGCTCGAGCTGAAACGTGATGACGATCTCGATCAGCTTGCGCTTGATGTGCTTCTCCGGCGAAAGAAAAAACCCGCGCGCCAGCTGCATCGTCAGCGTCGATCCGCCCTGGCTGTAGTGCGCGCGCCGCAGGTCGTCGATCGCCGCGCCGATCAGCCGCAGATAATCGACGCCGCCGTGCTGGAAGAAGCGCCGGTCCTCAATCGACGTCACCGCGGGCACCAGATACTTCGGCAACTCGTCGTAATTCACCAGCCGCCGCTTGGCCCGATTCTCATCCGAGAGCCCCGTCACCAGCAGCGGTTCCAGCTCATAAGCGGCCAGCTGCTGCCCGTTATCGCCCGTGATTTCGTCCACTCCGTGCTCGGCAAAACTGATCGTCGCCCCATCCTGCGAGTGGTACGACTGCGGTCCCGGATGAATCGTGATGGCGTGAGCATTAACCGCGTAAGTCCCCATCGGGGAGGCCTTACCCTGCCCATCGAGCGTATAGCCGGCCTCCTGCAGCTGATGCTCGATCTCAGTCGATGTCAGTTTCTGGCCCGGGCGAATTTCCTCGGGGGCGGCGTAAATTTTCGCCGTCTGCGCGAAAAGCGGTTGCTTCAGCCGGTCGTCGACGATGCGGCCGTACTTGTTCCAGTAGAACGCAAACACGAAACCGCCCAGCAAGGCCGCCACGCCGCACACCATCCCTGCAACGATCAGCACTTTCTTTGCGGTGATACGAACCGCGACGCTGGGCACTTTCACTTTTACAACCATAAAGATCGAATCGCCTTCCCTGCCTCTTCAGACGAACCGGACCGGCCAACAGCTTGCCATACCTGGCCCTTCCCTCTCAGCAGGCTCGTCTTTGGGCTCTGTGCGGCTGTCATGCACGCACTGAGCCATTTTGGATGCACTGAAAATACGCACCTTCCTCGCATCCCGTTCCCATCCGGCGTGTTGGGAGTGACACGTCTCGTGTCCCGGCTGACACGCGCTTTCCCGGGCACGCCGCGCCCTCCCTTCTAGTCTACCGGGGCCACGCGGCTCAGCTCCGCTACGATGTCCGCGATAGCGACATCGACTCCCGACGCAGTGGCACGGGTCACCAGCTCGACCTTCCCTTCGGCGGCCTTCTTGCCCACCGTTACCCGGTAAGGAATGCCGATCAGGTCCGCGTCCTTGAACTTGACGCCCGCGCGGTCGTCCCGGTCGTCAAGCAGCACATCGTACCCGGCGGCCTCAAGGTCAGATGCAATTTTCTCGCCCGTTGCTCTGAGCCCCGCCTCGCCGACGTTGGTGATTGTGACCACGACGTCAAACGGTGCAATGGACCGCGGCAGCCAAAATCCGTTCGCGTCGTTCCCCTGCTCCACCGCCGCTGTCAGGATGCGCTCGATCCCGATGCCATAGCAACCCATGATCGGGATGACCTCTTTCCCGTTGGAATCAAGAACCCGCACGCCCATCTTGTTCGTGTAACGGTCGCCGAGCTTGAAGATGTGTCCCACCTCGACAGCCTTCGCCACCCGTAGCGGAGCCCCGCAGTTGGGGCAGCCCTCGCCCTCCACAGCGTTACGAATATCAGCCACCACCGTCCACTGGAAATCCCGCCCAGCAACTACGTTGCGATAGTGGTAGTCGAGCTTGTTCGCGCCGCACACCAGGTTCTGCCGGTTTTCAAGGCCAGGATCGAGAACGACGACAACCTCACCCTCCGCGAATGCCGACAGGTCAGGACCCGGCTTCGCCACCTTCTTCGGATTCAGACCGATCGGTCCCAGATAACCGGCAGGCCCGCGCATCCATCGCTCCAACTCCTCGGCCACCATGGGCCTCACTTCGGTCGCCCCCACCACAGCCATTAGCTTCGTTTCGTTCACGAAGTGATCGCCACGCAGAAACGCAACGACGGGCAACTCCTCGTCCAGAGATTCCTTCTTCTTACCGTCGCCCGGCATAGGGACCTTAGCCATATACGCGACCGTCTTGATATCGGAGCTCGGTTCGATGTTGAAGAACTTCGTCACGTCCGCGATGGCCGCCTGCCCCGGCGTCGATACCAGCTCCGGCCTGCCATCCCCGGTCGCCTCCATCTCCTTCACCGGGGCCAGCCGCGACGTGGCCTTCTCGATATTCGCCGCATAGCCGCACGACGCGCAGCTGGCAATCAGGTCTTCACCCGCATCGGTGTAAACCATGAACTCCTGCGACTGCGAGCCACCCATGGCCCCCGAATCGGCTTCGACCACGACGAACTTCAGCCCGCTCCGCGTGAAGATGGCGCGGTAAGCGCCGTCGTGTTCCTTATAACTTCTGTCCAGCCCTGCCGCGTCCAGATCGAACGAGTAGCTGTCCTTCATGATGAACTGCCGCACCCGCAGCAGCCCCGACCGTGGCCGCGGCTCATCGCGGAACTTCGTCTGAATCTGGTACCAGGTCTGCGGCAATTGCTTGTAGCTGCGCAGATCGTGCCGCGCGAT
>Ga0335073_10008414_pt1 | contig 14480 bp, 11 predicted proteins | sample Lox_Sample_22_FD_207093 | JGI IMG/M metagenome (GOLD analysis project Ga0335073, IMG submission 207093) | Soil microbial communities from Loxahatchee National Wildlife Refuge, Florida, United States - Lox_Sample_2.2 | ecosystem: Environmental > Terrestrial > Soil > Wetlands | place: USA... | reverse complement strand
CAAGACGGCGCCACCCGCTTCGTTGAATTTCAGTTCGAGCACAGGGATGGCTGTGTGACGCAGATACTGATTGAAGATGGGCGTCAGATTCATTCCAGTCTTCTCGTTGAAATACTGGACGACGTCCTCGGTCATGATGTTTTTATATTTGAAGTGCTGATAAAAGCCGTGGATGAGCTTAAACCAGCGGGGATCGTCGTTGATGACGCTTCGCAACGTGTTTAAGAATAACGCCCCTTTGAAATACTGGTCTTCCGGCACTTCGGCGTTGACGCCGCGCTCGCCAATAATCGGCGCTTCATTTTTCACTTTGGGCTTGAGGCCGTTGAGATACTTGATGGCGTCGTCGTGGCCCCATCGGTATTCGACGTAGAGGCATTCGAGGTAAGTGGCCCAGCCTTCGTGAATCCACATGTCGGAAGGGTCGGCCGCCGTGATGGAGTTGCCGAACCATTCGTGCGCGCTTTCATGAATGATGATGAAGTCGAACCTCGTGCTGATGCCGGCGCCAGTCCAATCACGGCCGAGATAACCGTTCGTGAAGTGGTTGCCGTAAGCCACGGCGCTTTGATGTTCCATTCCGGAGTAAGGCACTTCGACCAGTTTGTAGCCGTCTTTCTTGAAGGGATATTCGCCGAAATAATGCTGGTAAGCTTCCAGCATGCCTTTGACCTGCGTGAACTGTTTTTTCGCTTTGTCCAGGTCTTCAGGCAGCACGTAGTAATCGAGCGGAAGATTGCCGAGCCTGTCGGAGAAATGGACGTAGTTGCCGATGTTTAGGGCGACGTCGTAATTGTTGATGGGGTAGTGCACGAACCAGTCCCAGCGCGTGTAGCCATCGCCAAGATCGGTCTTCCCGAGAAGTTTTCCGTTCGAGACATCGACGAGGCCGTTGGGAATGGAAACGCTAATCTCCATGTTTTGAACTTCGTCGCGCCATTGGTCCTTGTTCGGCCACCAGACGCTTGCACCGATCCCTTCGCACGCGGTGAAAATCCAGGGATGACCTTCGGGGTCCTTGTGAAACGCGAAGCCCCCGAAGCGGCCCTGTTCGCGAGGATTTCCAGAGTAGTAGAAATCGATGGAATAAGTGTGGCCGGCGCGCAGCGTTTCGGGGAAGTCGATGAAGACGGCGCCGAATTCGCGCTCGTATTTGAGCGGCGTGGCGCCAAAGAGAATTTTGTCGACTTGCAGAGGCTGCTGGAGATCAAGCTGAATGCGCGCGCCGTCCTCAAGCATCTTGAAGCGAACAGTGTTTTTGCCGCTGATGAATTTCTTGTCCGGATCGACGCGGATGTCGAGATGGTAGTAGAGCAAATCGTTGTTTGCGCGGTATGGGCCGTAGGCGCCTCGAAGAATATCCGCTTGCGTGGGCACACGCGCCGCACGGGAGGCTTGGGAAGAAGCGTGTTGCTGAGAAGCTTGCGCGGACGTCTGGGGCGTCGCCTGGGCTGGTGCAGAGTGCAGGGAGAAAAACAGAGCAACAAGAATGCTGAACATGCTCCCTTGAAGTGCTTTACCCCGCATGATGCCTCTCAGGAATGAATTGGACATACAATGGCCACGGTAACACAGGCATAGTGCGCAGCGGAAACGTTGGAACCTTCAGCACTAAACGACGCGGCGTTTCCGCATCCATCTCTCTTTTGTAATCACTTGATTCGAAGAGAGCTAAAGCGAAGACTTTGCCTGTAGGTTCGCTGTGGAGGAGGCGGTCGAAGCCGCGAAAAGCAGGAGGTACCGAGGCTCCCACCTCGCCGCTAAGAGGGTTGCCCGGTCGCGGATTCGAAAAGACTATGAGAACGGCACTGCCATGCCCGACTCGCCTGAGGCATTTATTGGCAGCGGACGATGCAATGGCATTCCTGCCCAAACATTCATCATTCCAAACAGCTCGTGAATTCCTTGCCCTCGCGAGGATCGAGTCTCCCACCAGCGGGAAGGTGCGAACCCATCGTGCGAAACCGCGTGGATCAGTACCTCTCCGTCACGAGAGTGGTATTTCTCCCAAAGCGAATAGACGCGCCGCGTGTGGGCCTTATTCGTAACGATGATCACGGAGGTGTCGCCGCTCTCCTTCAAGCCAATGTCAATCGCGTTCAGTTCGTCCGCAGTATTGACAATCGGCGTGTTCAGGACGTGGATCGCTTGCTTCGGAACTCCGAAACTGCGAAGAACTGCAAGGTTGCGCTCATCTTCACTGGGTCGCACGAACTCCCCGGCCGCCAGAAGAGGGCCGCCCTTCTCTGGGTGCGTGAGCCAGACCTCGGGGGCATAGCCCCGACGATATAATCTAGCCGCCTCCACGGCGCGCTGTGGAAATCGACCCGTCAAAACAGCGATGGCGTCCGCTTTATGAATTGGATCTTCCCGCACCAACCATTTGCCGACTGCGGGGAGAGAAAAATACGACAGCGAAATTGCGGCCAGCAGAATCCCAAAGAAAATCGAAAGACGCCGTCTATGGCCGCGAGGAATTTCCTTCGTTAAAGTCAGCCCGGCAAAAAGCATCTCCTTAATCTTTCATCACGCGCTCGACGCGAATTGCCGGGTAAAAAAACGCGGAGCATCCCTTATGCCAAAGCACGAACAAACAAAGTGCGTTGGACCGTCACTTAGGCGCCAAAAAGTGAAGGAATTCGGTCTTCTTCGCGAAAGACGATCGTATTGAGCTGCGTTTGGACGGAAGAATTGTGTGTGGAAGTGCAAAATTTTCAGAGTGCTCGTCTGGAAAGACGGAATGTGGGCAGGGCTTTTGCATTGCGCAGAATCCTATTTTTCCCGCCAGAAACATATCTGCGGCTTGAAGGGCGACACGCGGCTAATTCGTCCGCGATTAATCCATTAAAGCCATTCGAGGAAGTTCCATTCTGGCGGACGCGGGGAGACTATGGGAGCAACTCATCCTCCGCCGTATCGACCTGTGTGTTCGTTTGCAATGGGCGATGCAACGGCATTCCGGCCCACACGTTCATCATGCCGAGCAGTTCGTGAATTCCTTGCGATCGCGAGGATGGATTCATCCACCAACGGGAAGGTGCAAACTCGTCGTAGGAGACTGCGTGGATCACGACCTCTCCGTCGCCGGCGTGATATTTGTCCCATAGGGAGTGGACGCGGCGAGTGTGGGCCTTGTTGGTAACGATGATGACGGAACCGGCGTTCCTCTGCTTCAGGCCCGAGCCAATGGCATTTAGTTCGTCCGCGGTATTGATGATGGGCATGTCGAGCACGTGGATGGCTTCTTCCGGCACTCCAAAATTGCGAAGAACTTCAAAATTGCGCGAATCCTCGGCAGGGCGACGCAACTCTCCGAATTCATCGCGAGCGCCCCCCTTTATGGGGTGGGTGAGCCAAATTTCGCGGGCGTAGCCGTTTTGGTAGAGCTGCGCCGCTTCCAGAGCGCGCTGAGGATACCTGCCGGTCAGGACGGCGATGGCGTCGGCTTTATGAATGGGGTCCTCGCGCACGAGCCATTTGCCAAGGACAGGGAGTGAAAAGTAGGTCAGCGAAGCGGCGACGAGGAGGAGACCAAGGAAAATCGAAAGGGATTGGGCGAGATAAGGAGAAAACCGTTTTTTTGAAGCCGATCCGATCAGATGCATCTACGAGCTGTTCCCTCAGACGGTTGACGCGAATTTGCCAGCATGGCATGAGGAGCATCTGGGGTGCCAAAGGGTGGACGGGCGGGCGCCGTTTTATTGATGGATAAGGCGCAGAATCAGAAGGAATTGACAGTCTTTCAGAAGGCCGGAAGTTTGGAGCCAAGTTGGAACGGTAGATTTGCGCGTGTGCGTGTAAAACTTGCAGAGTGCTTGCGAGCAGGCTAAGCAACGGGGATTTTCGATTGGCAGCAATTGGTAGAGCGGTCGTACAATCGTGCTTGAATGATGGGAGGGGGTGCGGCATGAGTATCACTGTTCGTCCCGAGTTAGAACGGGCGATTCGCGCCAGAGCTGAAGCGGAGGGGCTCAGTGTAGAGGCCTATGTGGAGCAGTTGGTCCGGGCTGACCAGCGAAGTGACGAGGGACCGGACAGGCCAGACCCGGCGTGTGGCAGAGAGGCGACCGCAGAAATAGAGAGGAAGCTAGCGGTTGTACGCGCCGCGGCGCTTCATGAATCCCCTACTGCTGATATAGAGACCATGTTGGCGGAAATAGAAGCAGCCTATGAACTGGATGGTGGTCCAAAGAGATAGTTGTGGGAAATTTTCATCTCAACTGTGCTTGCGTTCATCTGCTCTGTGCTGTGTAATCAAAGGGTGAGATAAATGACCTCCGCTCAGAAAAAATCAAAACTTGATGCAAAGGTGCGCCGCGCTGCCGCTATTCTCGAGGAACACTTTGCGACTTTGTCGCCAGAGGCGGAAGCCAAAGCTCGCAAGGCATTGCACCAACTGGCTATCGCTGTTTCTCGCCGAGGTCGCGGAAAAGCTTCACGAGTTCGGCGAAGCGCAGTGAATCGTCGCTCACGCCGTTCTCGCGCAAGTACTGCATGAGCTCGCGCTCCGTCCCTTTCTCAAATATCCGAGTTAGGTCTGCTTCTGTTTGTTTGTTTCTGGGCAAAGGCTTGTATTTGCCGCTCTGTTCAGACCGCCGCTCGCGGCGAGCCACGTCCCGGATTTCTTTCTCGTCAGACATTTCAAAGATATATTATCAATTGCAGATTCGGTACGCCCTTCTCCAACACTTGCGTTAGGAGAATTCACAGCTTGCCGACAACTATGCCGCACGGCCGATGTCTCAAATGTGCTGGAGACTGCTTGCGCAGCGACTCACCAGTCTCCCTGAATCACGGCTTACGCCATTTATCTCTGGAACCCCTGTTGGTGTTCCTCACTCGTTCGACGAGGATTGTTGCGTTCGAGTCAAGCTGCGCTGCGCGCTCAATTGCCTCTGACTGAGTTGGCTCTACAGCGCTGGCTCGACTGGAACCGCCCCGACGAATTGCGTAATCGCCCTCTTCGCGGCGTTCAATATATAACTCTTCTTTTGCCATGTGTAGTTCTCCGATCTTGGCAAATTAGCGGAACGGCCCGCGTCGTAGAGCCTTGGAAGGTTCAACGACGTGGGCCTTCTCCTGACCACTGCGTCCGTCTGACAAATGCCCCAGCCGCAGGCTCGCGGAGTATTTTCCGCATGGTCTCACCTCCTTCTATCCAGGTCACCTTGCACCTGCAAAGCCGCTCTCCTGAATGATGGCGTCAAGAAGTATTCCCTCTGTTTGTTGCCGTCAATTACGACCTTCTTTGTGACGAACAAATCCTTGGGGTCAGCCCCAGTCTTTTTTGCATTTTTTGCTGCGCCAGCAGTGACTCCTCCTAGCGCGTTGCCGTTTTCGAGAGAAAGCAAACGGCACAACTGGTCATCCGTTTTGGCTTCTTCATTGGCCAAAAGCTCGTCGATCAGTTTCTTCAGGTTGTCCCTGATTAGTGAAAAGAATTGTTTGACCCGATTTTCGGTCCAGCGAGACTCGCTGCTTGGCATCTGTACCCCTTTGGCACCGATCGGTTTTGTTGTCGGTACGGCTAAACCGTCAGCTTCTCTAGCGAGCGCGATAACGTCTGCGACCGATTCGCATTCCACGGCTACGCTTCCGATCCAAACTTTGTACGGCATGGCTCGCAACCTCCTAAAACTGCCCTGATTACGCCAGAGCAGTGCTGCATGCCAAGCCACATGCAGCATGCAAGCCATCTTGGCTTTTCTTTGCCCTATATTCGCCTTGCTTATCAAGCCATGCTCTCGCTTTGGAAGTGCGTGGCGCCTGTGGTTGCGGTGGGGCGAAGGTCAGGGGCTGTCAAAGTCTATGCTCTTGCGAGGCGGATCTTGCTATGTCTGTGACGAAAGGAGGCCGAGCACGGAGCGGAGGGCTTGGGGGTCGGCGCCGGAAGAAGCGAAGTCATCGAAAGATGTGGCGGCGGCTTGGATGATATGGCGTTGGATGAAGGGGGCGCCTTCGGCGGCGCCTTGTTCTGCGGATTTGATGCAGCATTCCCATTCAAGAACGGCCCAGCCGGGGAAATTGTATTGCGTGAGCTTCGAGAAGATGGCGGGGAAATTGACTTGGCCGTCGCCAGTGGAACGGAAGCGTCCGGCGCGTTCGAGCCACGGTTGATAGCCTCCGTAAACCCCCTGGCGGCCGGTGGGATAAAATTCGGCGTCCTTGACGTGAAACATTTTTATGCGCGCGTGATAGAGGTCGATGAATTGAAGGTAGTTGAGCTGCTGGAGGACGAAGTGGCTCGGGTCGAAGAGAATGTTGGCGCGGGGATGATTGCGGACGCGGTCGAGGAACATTTCGAAAGTGGCGCCGTCGTGGAGATCTTCGCCAGGATGGATTTCGAAGCAGAGGTCGACGCCGGCTTTATCGAAGGCGTCGAGTATCGGGAGCCAGCGCTTGGCGAGTTCGTCGAAGGCGGTTTCGATGAGGCCGGCGGGGCGCTGCGGCCAAGGATAGACGTAAGGCCAAGCGAAGGCCCCGGAAAAGGTGACGTGGGCTTTCAGGCCGAGGTTGGCGGAGGCGCGCGCGGCTTGATTGAGTTGCTCGACGGCCCACTTCTGGCGCGCAGCGGAGTTGCCATCCCCAGCGAGGCTGGCCGGGGCGAAGCCTGCAAAGAGAGCGTCGTAAGCGGGATGGCAGGCGACGAGTTGGCCTTGCAGGTGGGTCGAGAGCTCGGAGATGGCGAGTTTGTGGCGCGCGGCGATGGCGCGGAGGTCGTCGCAATAGGCTGTGCTTTCGGCGCCGCGCTTCAGATCGAAGAGGCGCGCGTCCCACGTGGGAACTTGCACGGCGACGTAGCCGAGGCCGGCGGCCCAGGCGCAGATGGAGTCGAAAGAGTTGAAGGGCGGGGCATCGGAGGCGAACTGCGCGAGAAAAATGCCAGGGCCTTGGATGGTTTTCATGGGTGCGCTCCTGCTACGTGTGGAACGGATTTGTAGACTGCAAAGATCAGCGAAGGAGTTGTACTAAGTTCCGCGGAGGAATTCAATCGTTGCCCGTGGCGATCTCTCAACGAACTCAGCTTTGACAGCAAGAACGGGTTCCTTGTCGCAGTTATGGCGCAGTTCTCCATCAATGCGAGGATCCGAAAAGCAGTCAAGCTGCTTCCAGGTGTCACTGGTCTTCCTCGTTATCTGAAGGAGATTGGTATACTCTATGCGCTCGCTCTGAGCGGGCGATCCGCGAAAGACAGTCCGCGGTGCTGGCGCTTGCGATTGCCGCCGAGGCGCCCATAACCACAAGAGGTCAACGCATGCTTGACAAGCCGGATCCTGATATTTTTTCTGGCTGAGGCGGCTGCGCTCGCTACACCCATTGAGCGTACTCGGATGGATGGGAACTACCGTGGATTGAAATTGAGAAAATGGACTCGCCCAAGGAACTAAACGAGATCGTTCTTCCGCAGGCTGTGGTCGGCCCGCTCACCCGCGCGGCGATCTTTCTGGTTGTCTGCATTCGCGCGGAACAGGACAACTATGCCTCGATTCGATCCTTCTGCGCGGACCTCTCAGGGCTCGTGCGCGCTGTTGAGTTTCGAGACGCGGAAGCCGGTCTCACATGCGTCGTAGGATTCGGCTCAGAGGCCTGGGACAAACTCTTTGGATCTCCTCGTCCCGCCGAGCTCCATCCGTTTCGCCAGATTCGCTCCGGCGGCCGCCATGCCGTTTCCACTCCCGGTGACATCCTCGTTCATATTCGAGCCAAACGCCCCGACCTCTGTTTTGAATTGGCCACACAGATCATGGAAAACATCGGCGATGTAGTTTCGGTTGCCGACGAGGTTCACGGGTTGCGCTATTTCGACGATCGCGATGTCCTTGGGTTCGTCGACGGCACAGAAAATCCGCGAGGCCGCGCAGCCCTCGAGGCGGCCATTGTCGGTGACGAGGATCCAGCCTTTGCGGGCGGCAGCTACGTCATCGTCCAGAAGTATCTTCACGATATGAAGGCGTGGAATGCTCTCCCGGTTGAGACCCAGGAGCGCATTATTGGCCGCAAGAAACTCTCAGACGTCGAGTTGAGCGACGCCCAGAAGCCGCCCTTTGCTCATAATGCCCTCACGGTGATCGAAGAAAACGGGAAGGAACTTAAGATTCTGCGAGACAACATGCCTTTCGGGCGGCCGGGCCACGGCGAGTTCGGGACCTACTTCATCGGTTACAGCCGCACTCCGCGCATCACGGAAACGATGCTTCAGAATATGTTCGTGGGCCGTCCCCCTGGCAATTACGACCGTCTGCTCGATTTCAGCAACGCAGTTACAGGCAATTTATTCTTTGCACCGTCCTCCACTTTTCTCGATAACATCAGCGGAGACGCGCCGAACTCCGCCGCTCTCGATACATCGCCGGGCTCGGCCACGCCTTCGGCCTCGTCCGCCGCCGATACATCGCTCGGAATAGGTTCGCTCAAAGGACAAAAAAATGAATAACCTGCATCGCGAGTTAGCTCCCATCTCTGACTCCGCGTGGGCGGAGATTGAAGAAGAAACGACCCGGACGCTCAAGCGCTATCTTGCCGGACGACGCGCTGTGGATGTCCCTTCGCCTGGAGGTCTAGCTCTGCCCGGAGTTACGACCGGCCATCTGCGCTCGATCTCCGCTCCCGCCGATGGCATCATCGCGAGACAACGCGAGGTCAAGCCTCTTGTCGAGTTGCGCGTTCCTTTTGAGCTATCCCGTCAGACAATCGATGACGTCGAGCGTGGCTCGGATGACTCCGATTGGCAGCCCGCAAAAGACGCCGCGAAGACACTCGCCTTTGCGGAAGATCGGGCCATCTTCAACGGCTACCACGATGCGGGCATCCAGGGCATTCGGCAAGGCACCAGCAATCCCGTCGAGCCGCTTCCTACGGATGTGCGTGATTATCCGGACGCGGTGGCGCACGCGTTGAGCCAGCTTCGCCTCGTCGGCGTGAACGGCCCTTACTCGGTCTTGCTCGGAGCCACCGAGTATACGGCGCTCGCCGAAACTCGCGATCACGGTTACCCCGTTCTGGAACACGTCAAGCGCATCGTCGACGGCGATCCGATCTGGGCGCCGGCGATCGAAGGTGCCTTCGTCCTCGCCACGCGCGGCGGCGATTTCCAGCTCAACATCGGGCAGGATGTCTCCATCGGCTACCTCAACCACACCGATTCCGTAGTGAGGCTCTATCTCCAGGAGACATTCGTTTTCCGCGTCCTTACCAGCGAAGCCTCTGTTGTGCTCTCGCCGTCACAGAAATCCTCCTGAGCCCATTCCTCGCGGTCTGGGCGTGTTGACGAAGCACTGTCATGCAAGTGGATCAGCGGATTGGCGGTTCGCGAAGAATGGCGGGCGAGCCTGTAAGCCCGAATCTTCCGCCCATCCGTAGTTTCAATAGGTTACCTAGAATCAACAAAACGAGTCCGTCAATGAAGTCAATTTCGATTGCAGAAGCAGGTTTCGCGTCACAGTTATGGCACGGTTTTTTTTGCGCGTGCTCTCGCGCGCACTTCGGCGAATACCGCGCTTTCCGGGCAGGTGGTTTACGTCCCGGTTGCCCCCTTCCACGAATGTCAAGGTTGTCATATATTTTGTGCATCCTCCCCGTAACTCATTGGTTCTTTGGCGTGGCGATGCGATGACACTAAATGACGTCGGCCCTCAAAAACCGTCGCACAGGCTCGAACATTTGCAAACCAACGCTCCGGTGGCACTCCTAGAAGTGCGGCGAGCTCAGCCCGCGCTCTCTAGTTCCGCCGCCTCGGACGCATCAAAGACATCGTGAGGGCTCCAGTTTCGAATATTCGTCAATAACGAGAAACCAAATACCGTTGCGCCCGAGCAAAAGCATCACAAATACGGACCGGATGAGCTCTTATGGGAGACCGCCGAATGAGGGCGACTGAAGGCCAAGTAAGACCAAATCAAAGCAGCGAAGTGATGCTTCTCAGTTTAGTGTTCTGCCCTTCTAGGTGCTACGTACTAGAATAACGCCACGATGGTCAATTCGATGAGCGTACCGCGTTGTTTGAAGGCAGGTCTGCCCGAATCTGCTACAGAAAAGCGCCGTACACGAGATTCATCCTCGTAAATTGGCGCTGGTATGTCATGCGAAAATGGCGCGAGGCCCATGCGCGGTGGGGTATACTCGGGCGCAGCACTTGCCCCTTGGTGGATAAGCTCGGGAATTTTAAATGGGATTTGCGCCCCAAGATGTCACCTTGCTGCTACATAGTCTGAACCGCGGCGATTCCGCGGCCGAAGCCAAGCTCATTCCTGTTATCTATGACGAACTGCGGCGGCTCGCAGCTCACTATATGCGCCAGGAACGGCCGGACCATACGCTGCAAGCCACGGCTCTCGTGCATGAGGCATTTCTCCGCCTGACGCGGCAGAAAGACGTCAACTGGCAAGGCAAAGCGCACTTTTTCGGGGTCGCGGCCAAGTTGATGCGCCAAATCCTAATCGACCACGCACGGGGACGCCTTCGCGAAAAACGTGGCTCGGGCGGCCAAAAGTTGCCTCTCGACGAAGGCCTTCTGCTCACAGAGGCACGCTCCGCCGAACTGGTCGCGGTCGATGCAGCGCTTGACCGATTGGCAATGCTAGATTCCCGGCAGGCTCGTATCGTTGAGCTTCGCTTCTTCGGCGGCTTGAGCGTTGAAGAGACCGCCAAAGTCGTCGGCGTTTCTCCGAAAACCGTCAAACGCGACTGGAGTGTTGCCAGGGCCTGGCTTTACGAGGATTTGCGGATCCACCATGGAAATGACGCCGGACAAATGGGAGAAGGTCAAGGTACTGTTTGAAGCCGCTCTGGATCGCCCTACCGAGCAGCGCGTCGCGTATCTGACAGAGGCTTGCGGCGAAGAGGACGTTCGCGCTCAAGTCATGCGTCTGCTCGCGAACTTCAACGACGCAGGGAGCTTTTTGCACAAACCCGCGCTCACCGGCCTGAACCTCGCAACCTCAAGCACCGAGGGCGAGTTCCGGTCTCCCGGCCGCAACGGCACGCAGCCCACTGCGGAAAGCACCGAATTGGTCGGCCAAACTCTTTCGCACTACCACGTCCTCGAGCAGATCGGCGCCGGCGGTATGGGAATTGTATATCGCGCACGAGATGAGCGGCTCGATCGTGATGTCGCGCTGAAGGTTCTCTCTCCAACGCTCGCCCACGACAATACCTTTCTGTATCGCTTTCGCCGCGAAGCGCACCTCCTCTCGAAGCTGAACCACCCGAATATCGCCACAGTACATGACTTCGATACCGTGAACGACACCAGTTTCCTGATCATGGAGTTCATCGAAGGCCAAACGCTGAACCGCAAACTTTCGAACGGCCCCCTTTGCGAACCTGAAATCGTGCGCCTCGCAACACAGCTGTTGGACGGATTGGAGGCCGCGCACCGCGAAGGCATTGTTCATCGCGACCTTAAGCCTGGCAATCTGCGCGAGACTTCCGATGGGAGACTAAAAATTCTGGATTTTGGTCTAGCGCGCGTTCAGCGAACGGACCTGGACTCGACGCAATCGACCGCGGGCATCGTTGGCACTCTTCCCTACATGGCGCCGGAACAATTGCAAGGCGACCCGCTTGACGCGCGTACGGACATTTATTCCACTGGTGTGGTCCTCTACGAATTGGCTACAGGCCAACGGCCGTTCACGGAAAGTCTCGGCCCGCGCTTGATCGACGCCATCCTTCACCGCAGCATCACACCGCCCCGCGAAATCAATGCCAGCATATCTCCAGGCCTTGACGCGATCATTCGAAAGGCGCTCGAAAAAGACCCCGCGCATCGCTATAACAACGCGGCGGAAATGCGCAAGGCCGTGCAACGGTTGGCAGAATACAACACCAGTGCTCCTGAACCTGTCGTTACTTTGCAGGACCCACAAGCGCCGCCGATGGAAATTGCGCATGTGCTGTTCACGGATATCGTGGGGTACTCCAAGCTCCCGATGGACCAACAGCAGCGGTTGCTTCGCCAGTTGCAGTCGATGGTCCTCGAGACGCGCGAATTTGTGCGTGCTCGTTCCCAAGACCAGTTAGTCTCCCTCCCCACCGGCGATGGCATGGCCTTGGTGTTTTTCGGAGAACCCGAGTCGGCAGCCCGGTGTGCGCTGGAACTCGGCCAGAAACTGCGTCAAGTTCCCGAAATCCCGCTTCGCATGGGCCTCAACTCCGGCCCGGTTTATCGCGTCGCCGACATCAATGCCAACCGTAATGTCGCCGGTGGCGGAATCAACGTGGCGCAGCGCGTGATGGATTGTGGCGACGCCGGCCACATTTTGGTTGCAAAATCCGTCGCCGATGTCCTGGGCCAGCTCAGTGCATGGCGAGGGCAACTCCACGACCTGGGTGAAGTTGAAGTTAAACACGGTGCGCTCGTTCATGTTTTTAATCTGGTTACCAAGGAAGCGGGAAATCCGGCTCCTCCGACAAAGCTGATCGGCGGAAAAGCCCAGAACGTCGAGGCGATTCGGTTGCCGAAAAATTGGGTTTGGACCGGTGTGGCTGCATTGCTTCTGGTTGGGCTGGCGGTTGCCGCGTGGGTGTTTCGCGAGCAGGTGTTTCCCCATAGGAGTTTTCGCCCGACCATCGCGGTCCTGGGGTTCAAAAACCAATCAGGAACGCAGGAATCCGACTGGGTTTCGAACTCACTCAGCGAATGGCTCTCCTCCGAATTGGCAGCCGGTGATTACGTCGTGCCCATACCGGGCGAATCCGTGGAGCGCATGAAGCAGGACTTGGACTTGCCCGAAGAGGCGAGCTTTGCGCCGGATACGGTTGACCGCATCAAACGCCGGCTGCATTGCGACTACGTCGTATACGGATCTTTTTTTGACCCCGGCAAGGCGGCAGGCGGACGCGTGGAACTGGAGGTCACTCTCGAGCGCGCATCCAGTCATGAAGTGCTCGCGTCAGTCGCCGAGTCGGGAACGGAGTTGGCTGTTCCCGAGCTTGCATCCCGCGTAGGTGCCAGCCTTCGCTCTAAGCTGGGCCTGCCCGGGATCAGTGCCTCGAACTCCTCCGAACTGCAGGCGGCGGTGCCCTCAACGCCGGAAGCACAGCGTGAGTATTCCAAAGGTCTGCAGCAACTCCGAACCTTCGATCTCCTGGGAGCCAGAGACTCGTTGACCAGTGCGACCGTGGCGGACCCGAATTTCCCGCTGGCGCACGCTTACTTGGCGGAAGCCTGGCAGGGCTTGGGGTATGACGAAAAGGCAAAAAAGGAAGCGCAGACCGGCTTCGAGCTTTCCGGACAGCTCGGACGGGAAGACCAGAGACTTGTGGAAGCGCGTTACCGGGAAATCTCTTCGGAATGGGATAAAGCCATTGAACTGTACCGTTCCTTGTGGACGCTCTACCCCGAAAACCCCGAGTATGCTTTTCACACGTCAGACGTACAAATCCGCGGCGGCAAAGCCACGGATGCCCTGGCGACCATCGCGGAACTCCGAAAACAAATGGGGTCTGGGGGCAACGACCCGCGACTCGATCTGAAGGAAGCCGAAGCCGCAGAAGCTCTGTCCGATTTTCCGAAGGAAAAACAGGCGGCGACGAGTGCGGCTGATGGCGCCAGAATAAACGGATACCACCTGCTGGAGGCGGAGGCTCTCTGGAGAGCTTGCCGCGCGATGGAGCCCCTGGGCGAAGCGTCCAATGCGCAGGTGGCTTGTCGGCGGTCCATCGAGCTTGCCAAGCCCGTTAATGATCTTATGCTCGTTGCACGCGATTATACCATCCTAGGACTCGTCGCCGGCTCGCAGGGCGACCCAAAGCAGGCGATTACGCTACATCGTCAAGCGCTCGATTTCGCTCGGACCATCGGCTCGCGCCGGGACGTCATAGGTGCCCTCACGAATATCGGTAATTCGCTTGCCGACCAGGGTGATTTGTCAGGCGCTCAGAAAAGCTACGATGAGGCTGTAAAGGTGGCGTTCGATATCGATGACATAAATCAAGCCAGTAACTTACTAAACGATATAGGAACCTTGAACCAGACCGCGGGGAAATTTTCTGCCGCGCTGAAGTTCTATCAAGAATCTCTCGACCAAGCCCGTGCCATTCAGGACAAAGGCTGTATTGCACGGGCTCAAGGTAACATCGGCGCGATTTTCTCAGAGCAGGGCAATTTTCGTTCCGCCACTGAGAACATTAATCAAGCGGTACAGCAAGCCGAGGAGACCGGCAATAAGAGCGACCAGGCATCCTTCCTCTTTGCCCTGGGTGACGTGTATCTGCAGCAGGGAAACTTCGTCTCTGCCGAGCAAAATTATAGAGCCGGGCTTGACCTCGGCAATCAAATCACTGACAAGAGTGCCATTGCGCAGGGCCAGCTCTCGATGGGCGTTCTCAAATTGCAGCAGGGAAAATCTGCGGAAGCACAGGTTCTTGCGAGTCAGGCCGCCGACGAATTCCATGCCGAATCCATGAACGATATGGAAACTGCAGCGCGGAACGTCCTGGCTGCTGCACTCATGGACCTGGATAGGAGGGAGGATGCG
>Ga0335073_10008412_pt1 | contig 14481 bp, 14 predicted proteins | sample Lox_Sample_22_FD_207093 | JGI IMG/M metagenome (GOLD analysis project Ga0335073, IMG submission 207093) | Soil microbial communities from Loxahatchee National Wildlife Refuge, Florida, United States - Lox_Sample_2.2 | ecosystem: Environmental > Terrestrial > Soil > Wetlands | place: USA... | reverse complement strand
GCGAGCCAGCGGCCATCGCCAGCCAGCCGCTGGAGTAGCAGGAATGAACGAGCGAACGGGGGCGGCCGATTCCGCTCGCCCAAGTTCCGCCAGCCCCAGGTAAGGAGTATCCGCGAGTGGCCGTAAGAACGGCCCCGTTAACGCTCAGGAGCACCGCGGTTCACGGAGACGAGCGTTGCCCACATGGCATTACGATATCTCCGGCCGAAGGTAACGATGGCTCAAATATGGTCTAGCGTTAGCGACGCACAGGCTCGATAGGGTGACTTTAGTGGGGGCGGTTCTCATGACCCCAAGGCAGGTCGGAAACTATCGCCTTGAATCTCTGCTGGGTGTTGGCGGCATGGGGGAAGTCTATAAGGCGTACGACACACACCGTGACCGGTACGTCGCACTCAAGCTCCTGCCGCAATCCTTGTCTGGCGACCAGGAGTACTTTAGGCGATTCCAGCGTGAATCGAATGTCGCCGCGCGGCTGACGGAACCGCACGTCATCCCCATTCATGACTTCGGCGAGATCGACGGCCAGCCCTTCATCGACATGCGCCTGGTGGACGGCGCCGATGTCGGCGCGCTGCTCGAGACGAACGGCCGGATCGCGCCCCAGCGAGCCGTGCGTCTTATCAGCCAGGTCGCCGAGGCCCTGGATGCCGCACACGCTGACCGCCTCGTTCACCGAGACATCAAACCCTCGAACATCCTGGTCACACCCAGCGACTTCGTTTACGTGGTCGACTTCGGTATAGCCCGCCCGTTCGGCGGCCGGCAGACACCGCTGACGCACACCGGGGAAACGATCGGGACGTGGCAGTACATGGCACCGGAACGATTCATGGGCCACGACATCGACGGCCGCGCAGATATCTATTCCCTGGCCTGCGTGCTGCACGAATGCCTGACCGGCGCACCACCCTTCAGCGGCAAGGACCTGCCCGCGCTGATGTACGCCCAGGTCAACTCTGATCCGCCGCAGGCCAGCAGCCTGGTCGAGGGCGTACCGTCGGCATTGGACGCGGTCATTGCCCGCGGCATGGCCAAGGACCCGGAGGACCGCTTCGCGACCGCTGGCGCGCTGGCAGCGGCGGCCCGCGAAGCCTTGCTGGGGGAGCCACCGTGGCCTGAACCGGAGCCACCGGGCGGCCCCTCCGCGGTGGGCGTCCCTGACAGCCCGACGCAAACGATGACCGCGGGCAGCGTCCGCGATCAGGCCGACACCCGACCACCCCAGGTCATGCCGCAGGCCACAAGCATCGATCCAGTCGGTGGTCGCCTGCCACCTGACGTGGCGGCAGGCGAGCCGCCACGCGGGCACGCATGGCAGCGGCTTGGCGTGCCGATTCTCGCCGCTGCCGCGATGGTGGCGGTCGCCATCACGCTCGTCCTGCGGGCTCCCGCTGGGTCGCACGGAGGCGGCGCTTCCGCCACGCAGAACACGGGGCCCGGCACAGCCACAGCCGGGGCGACAGGCAGCGCGCCCAGCCTCGCCGTTCCCACGGTGGCGGGGACGATACCGGTCGGGCAGTTCCCCAGCTTCGTTACGGTCGCGCCGAACGGCACGTTCGCCTACGTCACCGACACCGGGGCGAAGGCGATCACGGTGCTCGACACCGTGACCGACAAGGTATCAAAGACCATCCCGATCCCGCAGGGGCCGCCCCAGTTCGTCTCGTTCTCCAGTGACGGCAAAACGGCCTACGTGAGCGTCTACGACACGAGCGGCTCGGTGCACCTCATTGTGTTCATCGACACCGCTACCGGCCAGGTGACGGGCCAGGTGTCGGTGACCAACCACACGCCGGGTCCCTCGCAGGTTAGCGGCCAGTACCTCTACGTGCCGAATCACAACAGCATGACGATGAGCGGCGCCATGAAGGCGATGAGCGGCCCGGGCCAGGACGACATCGACGTGATCAACACGGCCACCAGAAAGCTGGTCACGACCATCACCGACCCGCCGAATCCGCACTGGATCGCAGTCGGCCCTGGCGGCCTGCTTTATGTCACGAACCATACGTCCGGCGAGATCTCGATCGTGAACCCGAAAACGAACAAGGTCGTCAAAACGTTCTCGGTGGGCGAGACCCCGCACGCCATATACGCCTCGCCCGACGGCAGCCGCATGGCGGTCACCAGCTACGGCGGCGCCGTGGTCTTCATCGTCAGCACCGCGACCGACAAGGTCGTCGCGACGATCCCGGTCGGCAGGGAACCGCTGGACGTCGAGTACTCGCCCGACGGTCGCTACATCTGCACCACGAACAGCGACGACAACACGGTCTCCGTGATCGACGCCGCGACCAACAAGGTCATCGACACGATCAAGACCGGGAAACAGCCCACGAGCATCGACTTCCTGCCCAACGGGCGTCAGGGCTACGTAACCGACGAGAACAGCGGCACCGTCGAAATCCTGAACTTCCCGCAGTGAGGGCTGCTGGCATGGCCCCTGTCCTCAGGCAGGCAGGATCCTGGCCAGTTTCTCGAGCCGGGGCCACAGGTATCCGAACCCCTCGGCAACGTTCATGGCGGCGAGGCGTCCCACCTCGCCGCTCTCGTCCAGTTCGCGCACCAGGTCAACCATCGGCCCTTCGCCAAGGGCCCGCAGCGCCTGTTCATATCCGGGCGAGAGGTGGGCGAACCTGGATATCAAGGTGGCGAAGGTGCCGAGCTCATCGCGGCGCGGCCCGGTCCTGGCCGGCTGGGTCCGGCGCGCCTCGCGCGCGGAAAGCTTGCCGAATTCGTGGTATCCGTCCCAGTAGCGATCCGGTCCCGCGAACCGCACGGTGGCGACCGGGCCGAGCCGGATGGCCCCCGCGCACTGCAGGCACGGTTGCAGCGTTGTGGTCAGCACCAGATCCCGGCGGCTGCGGAACGGCAGCCGCGCCAGTACGTTCGTCTCGGCGTGGGCAAGCGCCGAACCGAAGATCTCCCCAGGCGGTCCCTCGCTGTCGTTGACCCGGTTGCGGGACGAGCAGACGATCTTCCCGTCCGCGGTGGAGGCACAGGCACCCACCGCGATGTTCCCGGTCCGCAGAGCCTGCCACGCCTGGTGAAACGCCTCCTGCCACGGCTCATCAAGCCCTGCCCAGATCCGCGCCGCGGAAGCCGGCCGACCGGCGGGCGAGAAGTTCACCATATGAGTCTGGCCAACTACGCATCCTCTAGGCAACCCGGTTAGTACGCGGTTAGCCGTTCACCCGCGTTGATCGGCACGTCGATGGTGTTCTCCGCGGGCGCCAGCGGGCACACCCAGCGCGGGTCGTAGCGGCACGACGGGTGGTACATGAAGTTGAAGTCGATGACGATGTGCCGGCCGTCGGATCCGAGATCGGCGCCCTTGGCCGTGTCGAGCAGGTAGCGTCCGCCACCGTAGCTGGCGCCGCCGGCTGTCGCGTCCCTGACCGGCAGGAAGAGGCCGCCACCGTACTGGTCCAGCCACCACAGCGCGAGCCGCCGGCCGACAGGGGCGGGAATCGTGACCCAGCCGAGCCGCTCAAGGCGGGTAACGCCGTCCGCCCCTGTGTCGATCTCGAGCCGCTTGGGCTCCGCCTCCGATGCCGCCGATGCCGCCGGCTCGACGGGCACGACGAAACGCAGTGCCGGATCGTATGGCCAGTAAGGCACGCCGGTGACCCGCAGCGGGTCGCCTTCGGGCAGCGCGCTTTGCGGGTGCGAGCTCATCAGCTCATCGCGCCCCGCCCGCCACAACGCGTGCGCCGCGGCCGGATCCGCCTGCTCCCGCACGCGTGCATACAAGGCAGCGGTCGCCCGGCGCCAGTCCGCGAGCTGCAAGGCCGTTACCGTGTCCATGACCATGACCATGACCGTACCGGGGCGGCGTGACCGGGCGTGCGTCGTGCGTTTCGTGAAGTATTTCGGTTTTATGAAGACTTAGTGGCGTTATAGCGCCAATAACCCTTCATGATCATGGGCTCGTCCGTTGTGCTGGTCCGTTGTGCTTGTGTTTGTGGGCGGGTGGTGTTCCGCCGCGTCGCCGCCGTGTACCGTCGGAATGGTGCCGACTGAACAGGCGCCGGCCGGTCCTCCCACCCCGCCAGTACCCGCCGCAGGACATCCGCAGCGCTACACCAGCATCGTCGACGTCCATGTCATCCTGCGCCGCGGCGGGCGGGTCCTGCTGCTGCGCCGGGCCGGCGACACCTACGCCTCCGGTCAGCTGTGCCTGCCATCGGGTCACCTGGAGCAAGGCGAGAGCATCCTGGCCGCGGCCGTCCGCGAAACCCGCGAAGAGACCGGGATCACCCTCGACCCCGCCGCGCTGCGCCACGTCCTGTCGATCCATCAGCGCAACCCGGGCAGCCGTCACGCGAGGATCGGGTTCGCCTTCGAGCCCCATGCGTGGGACGGCGAGCCGGTCAACGCCGAGCCGCGCAAGCACTCCGCGCTGATCTGGGCCGACCCCGCCCGCCTGCCGCCCGACACCGTGGGCTACGCCGCCGCCGTGATCACCGCCGTCGGGCACGGCCTCGCCTTCACGCTCAACGGCTGGTGACGATGACCGGCACCGCCCCGCGGCTGATCGTGATCCGTGGCAACTCCGCGTCGGGCAAGTCCGCGGTCGCGGCCCGTATCCGTGACAAGTACGGTCGGGGCGTGGCGATCGTCGGCCAGGACAACCTGCGCAGAGTCGTCCTGCGCGAGCTCGACGTGCCCGGCGGCGCGAACATCGACCTCATCGACCAGACCGCCCGTTTCGCGATCGCCCGCGGCTACCACACGATCGTCGAAGGCATACTCAACGCCGATCACTACGGCGCGATGCTGGCCGCCCTGATCGGCGACCACCCCGGCCGCGCCTTCGCCTAATTCCTCGACGTCCCGTTCCCCGAGACGCTTCTTCTCTTGGGATCCGAGGCGTCGCGGCAGGCAGTTTTGCCGAATCGGTGCAGCTCAGAGCACTTAACTAAATCCTAGCGACTGCAACAGGTGTCGCGCAATTATTTCGCGCAGCGCCGCGCCGATCATTCCTGGAGCTCGGCCAGCTGCCTGACTTTCGCTGAGCAACACCGTGGATCAGATGACGGGCGGAGCAGGGCACGGCGGCCCGCCAGGCCGGGGTCCGTGCTGGCACTGACGACTGCTCGCGTGGCCCACCGGCGGCGGAAGCCCCTTCTCAGGTTGGCGGTCTGGCCGCTGGCGGGCCTTCCTGTGGTATTGCGAGAAAGCGGATGGCCATCGGGCGGGCGCCTGGCGGCGCGAGTTCCTCGGGGTAGCTGTGCTTGCGCAGTAGGTCGAGGTACTCCGTGTAGAACGCGTGCACTCCTTCCCTGGTCATCCAGGTGCCGGTGCGCTGTGCCTGGACCCAGCCCTCTGGACCCTCGTACTCGGCCAGTGCCCTGATGTACAGGTCGATGTCGGCGCTGAGCCGCTGGCTGTTCCACTCGGCCAGCGCGCTGTCCTCCTCCGGGGTGCGCTCTGCGGGGGCGGCCATCACGTGCTCGACGGGCAGCAGCCGCCACCAGCGTTCCCGGCCGCCCGAGCGTTCCGGGATCTCCTCGATGAGGTGCTGCTCGGCGAGCTTGCGCAGGTGGTAGCTGGTGGTGCCGGTCGACTCGCCGAGTGCCCTGGCGACGCTGGTGGAGTTCGCCTCCTGGCGCTGGCCGATGTAGTCGAGGATCCGCCGCCGCACGGGGTTGGTGAGCGTCTTGTACAGCTCCGCGCGCTCGGCGCTGGTGCCGGGCATGGGGCGGCGTGCTGACGGGTCCATGACTAGAGCATACCGCAGAGGTAATCTGCAAAATTCGTTTGCAGATCTCTTCTGCAATGTCGTATCGTCGGCTCAGGACGCATCGGAGACGATGCGCCCGGAACCGAGAGAAAGGGCAGTTCCATGCTGTTCGGCAAAGCCCCGGACGAGGCCTCCAGGCCAGCGTTCCGGTGGCTGGTGCGGCTGATCGCGGCCTCTGCCGCGGTCCTGGTCCCGTGGGCCGCGTACCTGGCGGTGAGCCTCCCGGCGAGCGCGAGCGCGCGGCACTGGCCAGCCGCGTGGGCCGGCCTGGATGCGATGATGGCCGCCGGCCTCGCGGCGACCGCGTGGCTTGCTGTCCGGCGCGACCGGCGGATGGCCTTCCCGGCCGCGGCAACCGCGGCTCTCCTGCTCGCCGACGCGTGGTTCGACGTGTGCACCGCGCCGGCCGGAGGCCCGCTGGTGATGGCGCTTGCTGACATGAGCGTCGAGGTCGCGGAGGCCGCAGGCTGCCTGGCGCTCACCGCCACCGTCTGGCGTGCCTTTCCGTGCGGGGCAGTACCGCAGGGAGGTGCCCGGTGAGCCGCCGTGCCCTCGCCGCCGCGGGTGCGTCCGCCGCTGTTGCCGCCGCGGCGGCGGCCTGGTGGTACACCGACTCCGCGCCCTACCCGTATGCGCAGCGCAAGATCCTCGACCTGCCGCTGCCGCTCCTCACCAACCGGCGGCTCGACGCTCTCCTGGGGATACGGCCGGGCGAGCGGGTGCTGGAGATCGGCCCCGGCACCGGGCTGCAGGCGCTGCACGTCGCCCGCCTGCTGGGTGACGAGGGCCGCCTTGACATCATCGACATCCAGGACGAGATGCTGGACCACGTTATGAGCCGCGCGCGGGCAGCGGGCATCACCTCGATCGCCGCCGCGAACGCGGACGCGCGCCAGCTCCCGTTCCCCGACGCCACCTTCGACGCGGCCTACCTGGTGACCGTCCTCGGCGAGATTCCCGACCCGGCCGCGGCCGTCCGCGAGCTGCAGCGCGTCCTCAAGCCGGACGGGCGGATCGTCGTCGGGGAGTTCCTCGACCGCCATTACGTGCCCCTCGTGGACCTGCTCGGGTACGGAAACGCGGCCGGGCTCGAGTTGTCCGGCCGGCTCGGGCCGCCGCTCGCCTACTTCGCCCGCCTGCGGCCGGACCGCTCTCGGACTTCATGAGCCGAGGTCTGACGTCCCCCGACCACTGAACCTCAGCGCTGTTCGCGAACATGTGCCTGCCTGCCCCCGTTACCGGCGGCCTGACAGAAAGCTGCATCACGTGGAAGTCTCTCCGATGAGTCCTGTCCAGCCCCGCCAGGTGGGCAAGCGCGGCGCGCGGACGCCCGATGACCTGTTCGCTACCTGGCTACGGCGGCTGCGGTGGCCTGCCGTGATCGCCTGGGTCCTGGCCATCGCAGCGCTCTACGGGCTGTCGAGCGGCCTGTCCGGCGTGACGAACGACCAGGCATCCGCGTACCTGCCTGCCTCGGCGGCCTCGACCAAGGTCGTGCTGCTGCAGCAGGCCGCAGCCCAGGCGACCTCATCTGCCGCCGGGCAGTCGATGTCCAGCAGCGCGATTGCCGTGTTCGCGAGTTCCGGCCCGCTGACAGCGGCCGACCGGGCCGCGATCAGTTCCGCGCGCACCGCCGTGGCGGCCCTCGCCGGTCACGTCGCTGGCGTCGCGGCGCCTAGCGCTCTCCAGACCTCAGCGGACGGCAAAGCCGTCGCGTTCGGTGTGAACATCAGCGGTCCGGTGTCCGCGGTGCGGACCATCCGCGCCGCGATCGCGAAGCCGGTCGCGGCTGCCGGGTCCGGACTCGCCGCCGCCGTGACCGGGCCCGCGGCCGTGGAAGCCGACACCAGCTCGGGACACCAGCAGACGACCTTGCTGCTCACCGCGCTCGTCGTCGTGGCGGTCATCCTGCTCCTGGTCTACTTGTCACCAGTCTTGTGGCTGCTGCCGCTGTTCAGCGCGCTCGGGGCGATCATCATCGCGCAGGCGTCCGCGCACGGGCTGGTGAATGCCGGGCTGACCGTGTCCCGGCTGTCGGACGACATCCTCATCGTGCTCGTCTTCGGCGCGGCGACGGATTACGCGCTGCTGCTCATCCACCGCTACCGGGAGGAACTGCGGCACCAGGCGATGACCGAGGCCGCGATGGCGACCGCGCTGCGCGCCACGCTGCCGACACTTCTCGCCTCGGCGAGCACGGTGACCTGCGCCATGCTCTGCCTGCTGGCCGCCGACTCGGCCTCGCTGCACGGGCTCGGCCCAGTAGGGGCCGTCGGCATCGTCTCGGCGTTCCTCGCGCAGACCACGCTCCTGCCGGCCCTCCTGCTCCTGGCGGGGCGGCCCGCCTTCTGGCCGCGCGTCCCCCGGTCCGGGGATTCCGGGCGGGAGGAGTCGCGGATCTGGGCGGGCATCGGCTCCCAGGTCGCCAGCCGACCCGCAGCGACCGCAGTCACCGTGCTCTTCCTGCTCGGCGTGGCGTGCGCGGGCCTGGCCTCGCTGAGCTTCAACAACAACCCGATCGCCAACGTCAAGGGCAACCAGGGCAGCGTGGCCGGCGAGCAGCTGCTCACCGAGCACTTCCCTGCGGGCACGGGCAACCCGCTCGTGCTGCTCGTCCCGCCAGGCCAGGCGGCTCCAGCCGGGGCGGCGGCACGTGCGACGCCGGGAGTCGACTCGGTGGTCCCCGGCGGGACGGTCGAAGGATACGACAGCTACACGGTGAACCTGACGGTAGACCCGTTCGCCTCGGCGGGAACAGCAGCGCTCGCCAGCCTGCGGCAGCGCCTGTCCGCCGGCGCGCCGGGCGCGCTCGTCGGCGGCAACCCGGCCATCGCCTACGACGAGGCCCGGACGGCGGCACGTGATGACGCCATCGTCATCCCGCTCGTGCTCGTCGTGATCCTCGTGATCGTCGCGCTGCTGCTGCAGGCGATCGTCGCCCCGGTCGTGCTCGTGGCGACGACGGCGCTCAGCTTCGCCGCCTCGCTCGGGCTATCGTCACTGTTGTGGCACGGGCTCGGGTACGCGGGCGTGCAGTCGGTGATCCCGGCCTACATCTTCATCTTCCTGGTCGCGCTCGGCGTGGACTACAACATCTTCCTGTCCGCGCGGATCAGGGAGGAGTCTCGGCACCTTAGCCTGCACGAGGCCACGGTGCGGGGGGTCGGCGTCACCGGCGGCGTGATCACCGCCGCGGGCATCGTGCTCGCGGGGACGTTCGCCGCGCTGACGCGGATCCCGCAGGTGAACGTCACCGAGGTCGGCACCGCCGTGGTGCTCGGCGTCCTGCTCGACACGCTGGTGGTCCGCACCGTGCTGGTGCCGGCTTGCCTGCTCACGATCGGCGAGCGCATCTGGTGGCCCTCCCGCAGGGACGCGCTCAAGTCGGGTCGCGCCGCTGATTCAGCGCACGAGTGAGCTCGCGGTTGGCCTCGCGTGCCGCCTTCAGTTCCTCGGCACGCTCGGCAAGCTGGGCGGTGAGGTCGATCCGCGCTTGTTCAAGTCGGTTCACCTTGCGCTGGAGTTCGTCGATGTCGGCCGGGGCGCCGAGCCCCGAGGCGTGCCAGGCTTTCTCGCCGAGCAGCTGAGACAGCCGGGTCTCTAGCTGCCGGACCCGGGCGGCCAGGCGGTGACTGCGGTCCAGCGCGTTGGCCAGGTCAGCTTGGAGCGCGGCGTGGCTGACCGCGGCAGTCCCGGAAGTCCCGGCAGCCGGTGCGGCTTGCGCCGCGTGGACCTGGGCAAGGAGGTCGGGGTGCCGGTACAGGAACGACCCGTCCACGCTCCCCGCGCGGGCGATCGCCGACACGCTGACCGGACCGCCGGACCGGGCCGCGTCCTGGATGGCGGTCATGACGCGCTGCCGGCGACGGGCCTGGCCGGCCTGCCGGCCCCGGTCCATCGGGGTGCTCGCGGTCATGCCCTGCCATCCGCAGCCGGGCGGAGCGCTGCTGGGTGCATGCGCGGCATGCCGAGCATGGTGGCACGGGACCGGCGGACCACGGCGACCGCTTGCTGGATCTCGGCCCGCTCCTGCTCGGTCAGGTCATCGAGGCCGGCCCTGACTCGGTCGATCAGCCGCCTGACCCGGCGTATCTCCTCATCCGAAGGCATCGCCTCGGCGACCGCCCACGAGTCCGCGTCGAAGGCGCTGATCAGCCGCTCCCGGCTGCGGCGCAGGTCAGCGAGGTAGGCTTCCAGATCGGGCAGGTAAGACACGTCGGTCCTGAAATGGCCGCAGCCCACGCACCGGAACCGCACCGGGCACGCGGTCCCGCCTGCGGCGACGTTGCCAGGCTCAATGCAGACCCCGTAGGGAACGGCGACCTCCCCGATGCCCCGCCGTATATGCTCAGAGTCGAGCACCTCGGTCACGCCGCGCCAGATCCGGTTGCCGTGCCGGTCGAACTGCAGCGCGGTGACCTTGTCGACCGCCTGCCTCTTGCGCTCGTCCCGAACGTGGTAGTACCGCTGGGTCGTGGACAGGTCCCGGTGATCCATCAACTGCCGCAGCACATCCACCTCGACCCCGGCGTCAGCGTGCCGCTGGGCGTAGGTATGCCGGTAGGCATACGGGTAGATCTTCGCCTTGTCGAACGCCAGCATCTGCCGGACGGCTTGCCCTTCGACGTCTACAGTGACGGGCACCATCATGTCCGGCAGGGCGCGCACCCATGTGCGGTGCTGCTCGGTGATCCCGGAGATCGCCCGGCGGCCGTCGGGGTTGCGCGCTGGTGCGGGCAGCAGCTTCAGCTCCGCGGCCGGGGTGTCCGGGAAGCGACCGCAGACGCGCTGCTGCCTGGTGATCACCGCGCCGGTGCTGGCGCCGACTGGGAGCCGACGGCCGTTGCGGTAGTTCTTGTGGTTGTCATACAGCAGCACGAGCGATCCGTCCGGGTCGCGCTGCAGGCAGTCATACGGCAGCTGGCAGACCTCAGCCGGGCGGCGACCTGTGTCGATGATCAGCTCGGCCGCCACACGTACCTCCGTCGATGCCATCGATTCGAGCAGGTCCAGGCCATCGCACAGCACGCGCATCACCTCATCGGGCAGATCGTGGCCAGCCTGGCTGTCCTCGGGTTCGTCAGGCAGGTCGGCGACGTCGAGGGTGAAGTCAGGGGGCAGCCCTTCCAGCGGCTGCCCGGCACCGGTCAGGCCCAGCGCCCGCATCCGCATCAGCACCCGCCGGACCTCGCGGCAGACGATGACCTCGTGGTGAGCGCTGATCCGGCCGTCCCCGGCCAGGAACGCCATCCGGTGGCGGAAGGCTAGGACGTCCTGCCGCCCCAGGTCCGCCAAGACCAGCCCGCGGTCGGGGCGCTGGTCGTGCAGGCTGTCCAGTAGCTTGATCATCGCGTTGATGCAGGACTGGGTGGTGCCGCGCGAACCCCTGCCCCGCCGGCGCGGCAGGTCATCCAGCGCCCACGCCTTCAGCGCCTCCCTAAACGCCGGATGGCGGACCTTCTCAAAATGCAGCCGTCCCGGCCGGCCGAGCACCGCTAGGTCCCAGGTGTCCTTGTGCTGCTCGGTCTCCGGCGTCGCGCCCAGCCGCCGTACGCTCGCCGAGATCACGGCGGCCAACTCGCGATGATGCGGCCGGAGCGCGCCGTGATCGGCGTCGTCCACGGTTGCGAGGCCGGCACGGCGGAGGTAGTCGCACAGCGTGCGCAGCACCTCGGACCTCGTCTTGATCCCATTGCCGGTCCGGTCCTGCAGCGCGTACAGGATCTCCGCGACGACGCGCTCGGGCAGGCCGCGCAGGCTGACCTCGCCGCTGACGGCGATCGGCGGCTCCGTCCGCCGCCAGGCTTCCTCCTCGCCCTGGGCGGCGGTGGGCGCGCGCTTGCGCCACCGCAGCGCGTGCGCATGGCAGTACGGGGCTCTCGGCCCGTTCAACTGCCGGTAGCACGCAGTCACCGCGCACAGCCCGTACGACGCCAGTGGTACCGCGGACTGGACCTGCTGCCCGGCGGAATCGAGCGGGTCATCCCGGCGGAATCCGCACTCGAGGACACCGTGGCCAAGGTACTGGCCGACACCGGACTCAGCAGCGCCGCAGGCACCGCTCCTGACGGAACGTTTTCGTGAAGGATTTCGTTTTTACGAAGGCTTAGTGGCGTTATAGCGCCACCAACCCTTCATGATCATGGCCGGTGCCGGTGCCGGTGCCGGTGCCGGGTTCAGCGCCGGTAGCCGTGCTTGCGGACGATGGCGTCAAGCGCCGCGGTGGCCTTGGCCTGGTCGCCGCGCACGGCGTCCAGCTCGGCGGCTGACAGCCGGACCGACGGGGTCCACGCGTTCCGTTCCCGCCGGCCGTCGACCTTGGCAAGCCGGTAGAGCACCTGGCCGTCGGCCCGCATGATCCACTCCCAGGACATCACGCCGACGACCTCGCCAGTGGAACGGACGTTGACCTGGGCGATTACCTTCGGGGAAAGCAGCGCCATGGATAAGCCCTCTCGCCGGGTGACCCCTGGGCGGACGTCCCGGTTACCCGGGCCCAGCCACATTGCTCTGACCCGACTGAGGCTACTGCAAGCACTGCAAAGGATTGCATAAGGCGCGTAATGCGTGACGAACATCACATTCAACGCTCAAAATGACGCGACCAATAGAACCTCGGGGCACGCTCTGCCCGCCATCCGCGGCCGAAATCGGGCATTGGCCCGCCCGCGGACCCGCTTCCCGGCCCCGCCGAGGCCGCGCAGCCCGCCGGACTAGCCATAAAGCCCAACGAATGCAAACGTTTGTTCCCGACTCGTCTTGACCACTAGGCCGGCTCTGGTACCTGGCCAGGTAGGGCCCGCCGCGCGACGGCTCGCTCAGAGTGTGCCCTGGCTGCCGGGGCACGGTAAGCGTGTGACCGGCACGCCGCTGCTTGATTCCCGGCGGTAACCGCGCCGGGCAAGATCACCGTGGCCCGTTGGGCCGGTTATAGGCGGCCCTACAGGCCACGGAGGACCCTCCGCTTACCCAGCCCGCCCCGGGCGCCGCCGCCCGGCAACCCCGCAACCCGCCCTGCGCCCTGGCAGCACCACAAGCACCACAAGCACCACAAGCACCCGGGCCCGGCCCCGCAAGCATCGCCAGCGCACGCCAGCGCCCGGTCCGCAAGATCATCATGTGGCAAAAGGCCGGCCATCGCCGGCCAGATCTCACATGATGATCTTCAGCGGCCGAACGGCCACTCGCCCTCAGAGCGCACGCTGGCTCCCCTGCCACAGAGGTGACTCAGTAGGCGACCCGCACCTCGGGTGTCAGCGGCACGGCCTGGCAGGCGAGGACGTAGCCGTCGGCCAGGTCCGCCGCCTCAAGCACCTCGTTGTGCGCCATCGATACCTCGCCGGCCACCAGCTGGCAGGCGCACGCGCCGCAGATCCCCTGGCGGCACGAGTAGGGCGCGGCAAGGCCGGCCGCGATGAGCACGTCGAGCATCCGGGTGCCCGGCGGCCACGGCAGCTCCGTGGCGGTGCCGTCGAGCTCGACCGTCAGCGTCGCCGCCAGCCCGCCGCCAACGCCGCCAACGCCGCCAACGCCGCCGCCGCCGTCCACGCCGCCCGCCCGTGCTTCGAAAGGAGGCGGGTCGAACGGGTTCTCCGCCAGCGACAGGAACCGCTCCGCCCGTACCCGCTTGGCGGGCACGCCGAGCTGCCCGAGCGCCGCCCGCACCACCGTGAGGTATGGGTCTGGCCCGCAAACGTACGGTTCCCACCCGGCATACGGCCTGACCAGGGCCGCGAGCCCGGCGGCCGCCGGCATCCCCTGCACCGAGTCGAGCCAGTGCAGCAGGACCAGCCGGCCCCCCGCCACGGCCGCGAGCTCGCGCAACCGTGCCGCGAAGATCACCGACCGCTCGTCCCTGTTCGCGTACACCAGCGTGACCCGGCCGCGCCCCGCGGCCAGCACGGACTTGAGTATGGAGATGACCGGCGTGATCCCGCTGCCCGCCGCGAACAGCAGGAAGTCGCCGTCCAGCGACCCCGGGCAGAACGTGCCCGCGGGCGGCAGCAGGTCAAGGACGGTGCCCGCCGTGACGGAGTCAAGGAACCAGTTGGAGGCGTATCCGCCGGCCGTTCGCTTGACGGTGATCGCGGGCGGCTCCTGCGCATGCGGTGAGGAGCACAACGAGTAGCAGCGGGCCACCGACCCGGTCCGGTCGGAGGGAACCCGCACGGTGACGAACTGGCCGGGGCGGTAGGCGAGCGCGTCGGCCAGCGACGGCGGCACGTCAAGCACGAACGAGGCCGCGTCGCCCGTCTCGCGGATCACCTCCGCCACGGTCACCTGGTAAAAATCGCGCACTGTGGTCAACTTGCGAATACGCGGGCGGCGCCACGACCAGCCGCCCGGCCGCGACCAAGGCGTCGATGCTGTCCCGCAGCGCGGCGCACCCCTCGACCAGCGCGCTGCGGGTGCCCTCGGCGGCCCGGGCGCGGAACTCCGCGCAGCGGCCCGCCGCGTCCGCGGTCCACTGCACCGACGTGTGCTGCGGGCTGAACTTCACCACGTCGGCGATCGCACCGCACCGGGCGCACGCGACGGGCTGCGGCGCGGCGTAGCGCTCGTCGGCCCGGGTCACGGCTGCCTGGCGGCCAGGTTCCGCGCGACCTCGGCCTCCCAGCCTTCCACCGCCCGGGTGGTGTCCACCTCGAACTCGTACCGCGCGGTCATGTCGGGCTCGACGTCGGCCGCGTTACGGTAGAACTGCTCGTACCAGCGCCGCAGCTGGTACACGG
>Ga0335073_10008409_pt1 | contig 14481 bp, 9 predicted proteins | sample Lox_Sample_22_FD_207093 | JGI IMG/M metagenome (GOLD analysis project Ga0335073, IMG submission 207093) | Soil microbial communities from Loxahatchee National Wildlife Refuge, Florida, United States - Lox_Sample_2.2 | ecosystem: Environmental > Terrestrial > Soil > Wetlands | place: USA: Florida... | reverse complement strand
TTAAACGCTTCGGCGATGCTGCGCCCATGCGTGAGGGTGCCGTGGTTGCGCAGGAACATGATACGATTGTGCCCCAAGTTCGCGACGAAGCGCTTTTGTTCGGCCGGCGGGAGTCCCGGTCCTTCATAGTCGTGGTAAGCGATCCTGCCGGAATAGGTCACCGCGAACTGATTGATCGGAAGCAGTCCATCCCGCTGTGCGGAAACAGCCGTTCCTGCGATGGTGTGCAGATGCATGACGCACTGTGCATCGCTGATCGCCTCATACACCGCGCGGTGCACGATCCAGCCGGCCGGATTGATGCTGCAGTCCGACGCCGGCGCCGCTTCGCCGGCGATATTGACCTCCGCCAGATTGGAAGCGGTCACCTCTTCGAACAGCATCCCGAAGGGAATGAAGAGAAACCGGTCCGACGTCCCGGGCACCCGCGCGGAGAGATGCGTGAAGATCAGATCATCCATCGCATGCGCAGCAAAAATGCGGTAGCAGGCGGCGAGCTGCTCCCGCACCAACCTTGCTTCGGCCGATCGCCCGGTCTTGCCCTCTCTCTCGGTATCGTTTTCGGCACTCATACCAACTCCCTGAAACTGCGCCTCAGACGAAATCTCGAAGCTGTGCGTGGACCAGATCTGCCGCTGGGTTCCGCAGGTCGTTGACCACGTCGAAATGATCGCGTCCTTGCTCGAGCCACATCTCCAAGGGATAGCCGAGCTTGCTCCAGCGGCTCGCCATGGCGACGGCCTGCCGATAGTACTCTTCCGATTCGTCGTCGCCGAGGACGATCGTCAGCGGAGCGGCCACAGGATAAGGCTGGCGCAACGGGTCATTTCGCTCGGCTACCGCTCGCGTCATCCCAAGCGTGTCGTTGAGATAGCAAAGACGGATGGGCTCCATGTCGAACAGGGCGCTAATGGCGCACACGCCTCTGACCAAATCGCGCGGCAGCCCCGCGCCAAAATCCGGCCAGTTGGATGCAAGCAGCATCGTTGCCAGGTGTCCCCCGGCCGAGTGGCCGCCGACATAGATGCGGGTGGGATCGCCGCCGAGCTCTCGACCGTGAGTCCAAAGCCAAGCGATGGCCGCTCGCGTCTGGCGAACGATTTCATCCATGCCGGAATGAGGTGCCAAGGCGAAGTTCGGAATGACCGTCATGACGCCATTCGGAACCATGCCCTCGGCGATGAAGCTGTAGTCGGCCTTGTCCAAGGACTGCCAATAGCCGCCATGCAGGAAGACATAGATCGGCGCTCGGGGCTTTGCTGCACGAAAGACATCCAGCCGCTGCATAGGCTCGGAGCCGTAGGCGAGATCGAGCTCTGCCGAGCCGCGGACGCGCACTTCCGCGCTCCACTCCCGCCATGTCTTGAAGACGCCCTCGTAATGCGGAAACCGGCGTCGATTGTTGTACTGGCGGTCGAGCTGTTCCTTGTCATAGGACCGAAAGACGACAGAGCCGGTCATGGCGGCGCTCCTACGCGTGCGCGGTGCAAGGGGCGCCCGCAGTGATCGAGCGCTGGAATGGAGGCGGCGAGCCTGCTGCGCAAGGCAAGAGGTAGGCACTCGGCGGAAACTTCGCCGTCCTCCGTGCCGTAGTAGAGCTGGGCGGCCTCAAGGACCAGAGCCGCATCCTCCGCTGTCAGTTTATGAAAGCGCAGCCGCGTCTTGCTGGGTCCCGCGAGGATGACGTTGCATGGCGCAGGACAGCCGTTGAGGCAATGCGCAGCCATGATCTTGTACCTATGCGCGCCGTTCCAACCTGCGGCAAGCGTCCTCACGGCAGCGACCAAATTCATGCCGCGGGTCATTTCACCGGGCACCGGCAGCTTTTCGTACCGCGGGCAGGTGCGACAGATGTAGAGGATGTGTGGCTGGCCAGCGTCCTCAAGCGTCATGCGGCTTTGCATCCTCCCGGCCTGGCATCCGTGCAGGGCGCTTGATCTGCGCCAACTGCTCATTCGGATCACGGATCGTTACTCTGATTATCATGCAGTAGCCCCGTTCGAAAGCCGAAACTCAAACGCGATGGAGCCCCTTGCGGAGGCGTTGATGGCATCGTCGCTGCCCGGCGGCATCACGCGCCGCAAGTCCGGACAATGTCCGGTGTGATTGTCTCCAATAGAGATTTCCAAGCGTAAAACATGTCACCGGGGCTTCCGTTGACCGGCCGACTGGCGGGGGCGTCATGTCTCGCCGTTACTTCAACGTCCGATAGTAATCTTCTAACCGCAGCGTGTCCGTGCTTCTCTTTGTGAGCGCACCCCGAGTACAGAAACACCGCCGAGCCGGTTCGTCTGACTGCACCCAAATAGTCGCCACCTCAAGGCGCTTCCTCATCCAGAGTGGGGTTTGCACAGCCTACGCGGCGCGCGCAGCTTTATCCTCTTCACGCCGCCATCCCATTGGGACATAGTTTTGGCTGAGAGCGACCGAGGCGATGAACGATCATCGGCGCGAACACAATTCTTCATGGGAGGAGCATCAGAATGCCCCGCATTCTCTTCACTAACGTTTCTGTCTTCGACGGCAGCGGCCAAACGCTATTTCCCGGCGAAGTCCTTGTGCAAGGAAACCGCATCAAGGCGGTGGCGAAGGGTAAGGATGAGATCGACCGGAGCCAAGCAGAGCAGGTCGTTGACGGCGGCGGGGCAACGCTGATGCCCGGCCTCACCGAGGCGCATGGGCATCTTTCCTACACCAACTGCGCGGCGCTAAAGGACATCGGCAATGTGCCCACAGAAGAGCACATGCTCATTACGTCCTATAACGCCAAACTGATGCTGGACTCGGGATTCACCAGCGTCTATTCGGCGGCCTCGTCGAAGCCGCGGCTTGATATCGTCCTGCGCAACGAGATCAACGCGGGGCGGCTGCCCGGGCCGCGAATGAAAGCCGCCTCACCCGAGATCACGGCCACGGGCGGGCTCGGCGACGAGCGCCAGATGCATATGCACCACACGGGGATCGAGATCATCGCCGACGGTCCCGTCGAGGTCCGGCGCGCGACGCGCATGATGATCCGCGAGGGCGTCGATACCATCAAGATCAACATCTCGGGCGATAATTTCGTGCGGCCGCATTTCTCGGAGGCGCTTGCCTACACAGACGAGGAGGTCGCCGCTGCCGCCGACCAGGCGCATGATTGGGGCGTCTGGCTCGCCTGTCACGCCCGGGCTTGTGCCGCAATCAAGATGGCGCTGCGTCACAATTTCCGCGTCATCTACCACTGCGATTTCGCCGACGAGGAGTGCCTCGATCAGCTCGAAGCGCGGAAGAGCGAAGTGTTCGTCGCCCCGGCCATCGGCATCGTCTACACCACCGCCTATGAAGCGCAAGCCTGGGGCATCACCAAGGAGGTCGCCGAGGGCATGGGGATGTTCGCCTCGCTCGAGCGCAGCTGCGAAGTCTACAAAAAGATGCGCAAGCGCGGCATCAAGGTGCTGCCCGGCGGCGACTACGGTTTCGCCTGGAATCCGATCGGCGCCAACGCGCGCGACTTCGAGCATTTCGTCAAGCTCTTCGGCTACACACCCGCCGAAGTGCTGATGGCGGCCACCCGGTACGGCGGCGAGATCATGGGGATGGGAAACGAACTCGGGCTGGTGAAGGAAGGCTATCTGGCCGACCTCATCATGGTCGACGGTGACCCGGTCAAGGACGTAACGCTCTTCCAGGATCGCGACAACCTGCTGATGATCATGAAGGACGGCGGCTATCACAAAGCGCCGCTTCCGCCGCGCGCGAAACCATCACGGGTCGCGGCCGAGTAAGCACGCGGATGGTCTACCTGGCCCCGCGAGGACGCAGCGCTGGTCGCGCTGCGTCCTCGCGTTCGTTCATTCGGCCAAGTCTCTAACTACTGGCGTTCCGAGCCGGGCTGATGGATTGTATTGGCAGCTCCCCACCCCGAGCTGCTATTCGACATCCGGCAGATGGACTTGCCAAGACTGTTCCTCAGACGGCCGGTCGCGACCACGCTGTTGACGCTGGGCGTTGCGCTGGCCGGCGCCATCGCGTTTTTCCTGCTTCCGATCGCGCCGCTGCCGCAGGTCGATTTTCCGGCGATCGTCGTGCAAGCGTGGCTCGCGGGCGCCAGCCCGGAGATCATGTCGACCAGCATCGCCGCTCCATTGGAGCGCCATCTTGGCCAGATTGCCGATGTCACCGCGATGACCTCGTCGAGCTATCGCGGCTATAGCGAGATACGGCTGATTTTCGGATTGGACCGGAGCATCAATGGCGCCGCACGCGACGTCGAGGCGGCGATCAACGCCGCGCGCGCCGATCTGCCCACCACGCTCAAGCAAAATCCCTCCTACTACAAGGTCAATCCCGCCGAAGCGCCGATCCTGGTCCTGGCGCTCATCTCGACGACGCGCAGCGCCGGCCAGCTTTACGACGCCGCTTCCATCTTCCAGCAGAAGCTGTCGCAGGTCCAAGGCATCGGCCTGGTCCAGATCGAAGGCAGCTCGAAGCCTGCGGTCCGCATCGAGCTCAACCCACACGCGCTTTTCCACTACGGCATCGGGCTCGAGGATGTGCGCGCCGCGCTCGCCGCGGCGAATGCCAACGCTCCCAAAGGCGCGATCGAAAGCAATGGCCGCCGCTATCAGATCTACACCAACGATCAGGCACGCGACGCCGCGCAGTATCGCTCTCTCGTGATCGCCTCGCGGAACGGCTCGGTGGTGCGCCTCCACGACGTCGGCGACGCCGTCGATTCGGTCGAAGACCTGCGCAACCAGGGCCTCGCGAACGGGAAGCCGGCCGTTCTGGTGATCCTCTATCGCCAGCCGGGCGCCAATATCGTCGACACGAGCGACCGGGTGAAAGCCCTGCTGCCGCGCCTGCAGGCGTCAGTGCCGGCTGACATCGACGTCGCCCTGACGTCCGATCGCACCATTACCATCCGCGCCGCACTTCACGAAGTCGAGACGACGCTGTTGATCTCGATCGGCCTGGTGATCCTTGTCGTCTTCCTGTTCTTGCGCCGCGCAACCGCCGCGCTGATCCCGAGCGTTGCCATTCCCGTATCGCTGCTCGGCACGTTCGGCGGCATGTATCTGCTGGGCTACAGCCTGGACAACCTGTCGCTGATGGCCCTCACCATCGCCACCGGCTTCGTCGTCGACGACGCGATCGTCGTCCTGGAAAACATCACGCGTCACCGCGAAGCGGGTGTCCCGCGCTTTGCCGCCGCCACGCGCGGCGCGGCCGAAGTCGCCTTCACCGTGCTCGCCATGAGCACCTCCCTGGTCGCCGTTTTCATCCCGATTCTGCTCATGGGCGGCCTGGTTGGACGGATGTTCCGCGAGTTCGCCGTGACCCTGTCGATCGCGATTGCGATCTCTCTTGTCGTCTCACTGACCGCGACGCCCGTCATGTGTGCCTCGCTCACCCGGCGCGATGCGGGAGCCCCGCCGGGGAGATTGGCGCGGCTCGCCGAAAACGGGTATCGCGGTGTTCTGGGCCTATACGAGCGCACGCTTGTCTGGGCGCTCGCCCATGCTCGGCTGACGATGCTGGTGCTGATCGCCATCCTTGGTCTCAACCTCTATCTCTTCGCGATCGTACCGAAAGGATTTTTTCCACAACAGGACACGGGACGGCTGGTCGGCTGGGTCGAGCCTGATCAAAGCGCCTCTTTCGCCCTCATGCGCGACAAGCTGATGGCATTGCTGTCCGTCGTCCAGAAGAACCCCGCGGTCGACAGCGTCGCCGGATACGCCTGGGGTTTCGTCATGGTCTCCCTGAAGCCGCTCGCCGACCGCAAAGTCTCCGCCGACGAGGTGATCGCCGGGCTGAGAACAGAGCTCGCGAAGGTGCCGGGAGCGACCCTGCGCCTGCGCGTGGCACAGGACATCAGTATCGGCGCACAGGCCGGACACGCTCAGTACCAGTACACCGTGCTCGCCGACGACCTCGGCGAGCTGACCACGTGGATGCCCAGAATCGTCAAGGCGTTGCAGCGCCTCCCTGAGATCGTCGATGCCGATCTGGACGAAAACAACGAGGGCCTCGCCGACAACCTGGTTGTCGATCGCGATACCGCCATGCGGCTCGCGCTCAGCATGAGTCAGATCGACAATACGCTCTACGACGCCTTCGGTCAGCGTCAGGTGTCGACGATCTACGACCCGCTCAACCAATACCACGTGGTGATGGAGCTTGCCCCTCGCTACTGGGCAAACCCTGAAGCGTTACGCGAAATCTATGTAAGCACCGGCGCCGGTCCGGTAAGCGGAACTGGCGGCAGCAACGCGGTGGCCGGCACGGTGGTCTCCGACCCGCCGCCGAGGTCGGGGCCTAGCCGCATCGAGTCGGTCGCGGCCGAGCTTGCCGCCGATACCGCGCGCAATCAGCGCTCGAACCAGCTGGGCAATGCCGGGCGAGAGCGCGTGTCGACCGGTGAGGCGGTCAGCACCGGCGTCGAGACGATGGTGCCGCTCGCGGCGTTCAGCCGCTTCGAGATCGGGACGACGCCGTTCGGGATCGATCACCGGGGGCCGTTCGTCGCCGATACGATCTCGTTCAATCTGGCGCCCGGCAAATCCTTGAGCGACGCGGTCGCCGCGATCGATCGAACGATGAGCCAGATGAACCTGCCCGCCGGCATCCACAGCAGCTACCAGGGAACGGCGCGCGTGTTCGAGCAATCGGTCGCCAACGAGCCGATTCTCATCCTCGCGGCGCTGCTGACGGTCTACATCGTGCTGGGGTTCCTCTACGAGAGCTATGTGCATCCGCTCACGATCCTGTCGACCCTGCCCGCCGCCGGCGTCGGGTCGGTGCTCGCTCTGATGGCGTTTCAAACCGAATTCAGCCTCGTCGCGCTGATCGGCTTGATTCTTCTCATCGGCATCGTGCAGAAGAACGCAATCATGATGATCGACTTCGCACTCCACGCCGAGCGCAGCCAAGGGCTGAGTTCGCGCGAGGCGATTTACCAGGCGTGTCTGCTGCGCTTCCGTCCGATCATGATGACGACGATCGCCGCGCTGCTGGGCACGCTGCCGCTGATGCTTGCCGGCGGCGCCGGCGCGGAGCTGCGCCGGCCGCTCGGCATCTCGGTCGCGGGCGGGCTGTTGGTGAGCCAATTGCTCACGCTCTACACCACGCCGGTCGTCTATCTCTACTTCGATCGCTTCCGCGCCGGGCGACGCCATCGATAGAAACGCTGGCCCGCAGCGACCTGTTACTCAGAATCAGAATTTCCTGACACAGCCTGCAACGCCGTCGACGCCCCACCTCACCCTCCCGCTTACGCGGGTCCCTCCCTCTCCGCCCCTGTGGGGCGGAGAGGGTTGGGGTGAGGTGGGGTGAATCACGGATTTGCGATAGGCGGTACTAGCTTCGCTTTGGCTCGTTCGGCCAAGTCTACTCCGCGGCTGTTTTTTCGGTTGCAGCTTTTAGCGCACGCCAGATCCGGTCGGGCCGAAGCGGCAGCTCGTCGATTTCAATCCCGAAGGGCTGAAGCGCATCGCAGACCGCGTTGGTCACGGCGCCGGGTACGGCACCAGGAATGCCTTCGCCCAGCCCGCGGCTGCCGAGCGGCGTGTGTGGACAGGGCGTGCCCGCCTCGTGGTGGACCTCGACCGAAGGCACGTCCGCCGCGGTCGCCAGCTTGTAGTTCTCGAATGTACTGGTGAGTTGCTGACCGGCCTCGTCATAGACGAACTGCTCAAAAAGCGCGTTCGAGATGCCCTGCACGACACCGCCTTGGACCTGGGCTTCCACGATCTGTGGATTGATAACCGTACCGACGTCTTCCGAGGTGACGTAGCGGGTGATCTTGAACTGCCCCGTCTTGGCATCGACCTCGACGAAGCAGGCATGGGCGCTGAAGCAGATCATCGGCGCGTCCGCTTCGAAGAAAGCGGTGTGCTCGAGGCCGCCCGACTCGCCCTGCGGCAGGTTCAACGGCGCCATGATGATGCGCTCGACCATTTCGCGGAAGGTTTTGCGGATGTTGTCGTCCTTCGCGAACACGATCTGACCGTCGGCAAACACGAAATTGCTCGGGTCCGCGTCGAGCTTGAGGTCGTGTGCCATGATTCGCGCGATCTTCTTCTTGAGGAAACGGCAAGCGATCGAGATCGCGCTTACCGTGTAGGAGCCGGAGCGCGCGCCGATGGTACCCGAGCCGAACGGCGTCGTACCGGTATCGCCATGGGCGACGATCACGTCGTTGGGGTGGATACCGAACTCTTGGGCAACGACCTGCGACATTGTCGTCTCATGCCCTTGGCCCCCCGGCGCATCGCCTTCGAAGACCAGCACCTTACCGCGCGGATCGAGCCGCACTGTCGCCGCGCCGTAGCCGGGCTGGTTCTCCATCGGCACAAGTACAGAGGAGGCGACACCCGAAAGCTCGGCACCAACGCCGAAGCCCACACCGACGTAGCGCCCCTGCCGCCGCGCTTCCCGCTGCTCGGCACGAAACTTGGGGAGGTCGATCGTCTTGATCAGCAGATCCCAGACTTTGAGGAAATCGCCGCTGTCATAGTTGACGCCCGTCGCGGTGACATGCGGCAGGCTGCGGATGAAGTTGATCCGTCGGACCTCCGCGGGGTCCTTGCCGACGCGGCGCGCGATCTTGTCGATCGACCGCTCCAATGCGAAGCGCGCCGGGAAGGCCCCAAACGACCGAGCCGGCGAAAGCACCGCCTTGTTGGTGCAGGCGACGCGAATCTTGATATCGCACTTCGGCAGATCGTAGGCGTTCGGGAGCAAGGCTGCGCCGAGAAACGGCATGAGGTAGCCCCAGTAGACGCCTTCGCAGCCATCGCCGTTGTCGGCGAGGCCGCGGTCCCGCAGCGCGACAATCCGGCCGTCATTTGTGGCGGCAACCTCGAGATCGTGCATCTGGTCCCGCTCCTGGCTCACCGACATCAGATGCTCTTCACGCGTCTCAAGCCAGCGCACCGGCCGCTTCAGCTTCCGGGCCATGTAACAGACGAGGATCGGCTCGCGGTAGAAGGGCGCCTTGACACCGAACCCTCCGCCCTGGTCGCGGGGCGCAATCACCCGCAGCTTTTCGGCCGGGATGTCGAGCACGTCGGACATCGCGAGGCGGTCGATATGGGGCCGTTGCGTCGTGATCCAGGCGGTCATGCCGTCGCCGTCGTCCCAGGTTGCGAGCGCGCCGCGCGTCTCCAAAGGGGTGACGCCGCAACGGTGTACGCGGTAGCGCTGCTTGACCACGATTTCCGCCGCGCGGATCAGGCCGTCGACCTCGGCATCGTTCGCCGCCTGCGTCTCGGCAGTCCCCCCGCCGGTGAAGGTCAATGCAAACATTTCGTTGTCGGGCCACCCCTCGTGGACGAGCGGCGCCGCCGGGTCCAGCGCCGTTTCCATGTTGCGCACATGAGGCAGCGGCTCGTATTCGACCTCGACCAGCTCGGCGGCGTCTTCCGCCACGTATTTGTCGCGCGCGATCACCGCGGCGACGGGTTCGCCATGGAACTTCACCTTGTCCACGGCCAGCGGCCAGAAGGTCGGATACCGGGCCGGCAGGGCGGGCACGACGACCGGCTGCGGCAGCGACTTGATCTGGTCCTTGATGTCCGCACCGGTTACGACGGCGACGACGCCCGGAAGGGCGCGCGCGGCGCTGAAATCGATGCGCTTGATGCGGGCATGAGCGTGCGTGCTGCGGACGAAGACGAGGTGCAGCATGCCCGGAACGAGAATGTCCGCGAAATACTGGCCTTTGCCGGTCGTGAGCCGATGGTCCTCCTTCCGACTGAACTGACGTCCGACCCAATCTGAGGATCTTGGGTGCCGATCATGCGGCATGTTGATGGTGCTGGTCACGGCGTTCGCTCCCTGGTGTGATGTGTAGACCTTGTCGCAGACCGTCTACCCCGTCCGTCCGGCAGCATCCTTAATGGCATCCACAATATGAGCGTAGCCGGTACATCGGCAGAGGTTGCCGACCAGCGCGCTGCGGATCTCCGACTCTGTTGGATGCGGGTTCACCTTGAGGAATTCCGCAGCGTTCATCAGGATTCCCGAGGTGCAAAAGCCGCATTGCAACGCGTGATGGTCGTTGAAGGCCTTTTGCAGGACGCTGAGCTCGCCATCGACCGCGAGCCCTTCGACCGTTGTGATCCGATGTCCATCCGCCTGCACGGCGAGCATCAGGCAGGATTTCACCGCCTCGCCGTCGAGATGAACCGTACAGGCGCCACACACCCCTTCGAAGGTGCAGGCGACATGGGTTCCGGTCAGTCCCGCGACATCCCGGATGAAGTCGACGAGCAGCATCCGAATGGGGACGCTCTGTTGATAAACTTCACCGTTGATGGTGATGGATACGGTCCTGTTCATGCCGGCCTCCGTGCTTGGGCTCGGGCAAAAGCGGTGGCGACAACCTCGCGCGCCAGCGCCGAGATCAGCCTCTTGCGATAGCTCGCATCGGCCCACATATCGGCTTGGACTTCGGTTGACGCCGCGGCCCTATCCGCTGCGGCGGCTATCGCGTCGGCGTCCTTCGCGGCGGCTCCTGCGAGCGCCTCCTCGCCGGCCTTGCTCCGCCGCGGACCCGTGGCGAGTCCACCGACCGCCAGTCGCGCCCGTCGGCAACGGCCGTCATCGCCGATCTCGACAAAGGCGCACACGCCGACGACAGGGAGAGCGTCGGTCACCAATCCCCATTTCTTGTAGGCGCTGCCCGATTTAGGGGGCGCACCGGGCAATACGACGGCAAGCAGGATCTCGGTTTCCTTGCGGGCCGTCTCGAGCGGGCCCCGCAGGAACTCTTCGGCCAGAAGCGTCCGTTTTTCGCCTTTGGTATCCAGCAGCTCGACCGACGCGCCGAGACCGATGCACGTCGGCGGCATGCAGGCCGCCAGGTAGTTCCAGCAGAGGCTGCCGCCGATCGTACCGCGGTTGCGCACCTGACGATCGCCGACATGGCTGGCGGCATCGCGCAAAGCCTCGTAGGCGCCGTTGAGGCGCTCCTCCGCGGCGATGGTCCGATAGCGCGTCATCGCGCCGATGCGCACGCCACCCGCTTCGGCCGAAATGCCTTTCAATTCCGCCACATGCTGAAGATCGATCAAAGTTCTGGGCGAGATGAGGCGGGATTTGATGGCCTGCATGAGGCTTTGACCGCCGGCGATGAACTGCGCCTCGCCGACGGCTTGGGCGCCCAGCGCCTTCAACGCCTCCTGCACGGTCGCGGGCGCGAGGTAATTTTCGATTGGAGCGGGGTACATGGCACCTCCCTGGTCTTTGTTCATTTGGGAGCCTGCGCGGTCGCATCGGCGGACGGCGCCGTTCGTCCCGAAGACGGGGAGTCGTGGCTTCCGCGATGTGGAACCGCACGCCCGAGGGTGAACGTGAACCACAGCGTCGCTCAGCGGTGGAGAGATGTCACCGGCAACGCTCTTACTTGCCCGTCCGCGAAGCGCCCTCGCTATCGCACTCGCGAGATGAAATCCAAGAAACCCATTGCGCCGCTGGAGCTTTTTGAAATTCTGTCACTGATCGCCGGGCGGCGCAATATGCTCGCGCGCGACGGCGCGCATTCGGCGCCGTCGCGACTCCTTGCTCGTCATTTCGCCGCGGCGATCTCGCGGAACGTGCCATCATCGGTCAGCTCGAGCCCGGCAGCGCGCGCCATTTTCTTCATGGCCTCGGGCCAGCCGACCTTTCCAGGATCGTGGCCGCCGACAATGGCGAGCAGGAGCGCCGTCTCGCGCCCGGCGTTCCTGAAGCCGCGCATGACGTGGGTTGGCACTGAAATGACGTCGTACGGTTCCAGGGAGACCTCCTTGTCTCCCTTCGGCCCCCAATAGATGCTCCAGCAGCCCGTGAGCGGCATGAACACCTCTTGCGTGAGGTGGGAATGCAGCGCCGCTCCCTTCCCGGGATCCGCCTTGATGATAGCGAGGTGGAACTCCTGCGCCGCTATTGACGGACGGAGATCCGGATCTTCCATCGTGCTTTGCCCGATGAGGCTGAAGATTTCCCGCTCATGGCCCGGGATCCGCGTGTCGATGAACGACTTTGACGTGCTCCTCTGCTCTTTGAATCGAGCGACATGCTTCAGCATTTCTTCGACCGGGTAGTCGATATCCGTCACTGGCGCGACCTTCACCATTCTGGTCCTCCCTGAAGTTTGTGGCGCGCAACTTGCGTCGTGATCCGTGGATCATCGCGGTTCAGCCGACTTCTGCCAGCGCGACCCACCCGGCGTTGCGCCGCGCTGATTCCAACGCTGCGGCGACGAAGCGCGCGGTGCCGACGCCGGCTTCCGCGCCCGGTACCAGCATGGCGGCAGGGTCGGCCGCGCGCTGCTCGCGATGCGCCGTGATCTGCTCGGCAAGATCGGCGTAAAGCTGGGCAAATGCTTCGAGATAACCTTCGGGGTGACCGGCGGGAATTCGGCTCGCATGCGCCGCCGCCGGTCCGACACCGTTGCCGCCCCGGCGGATCAGCCGCGGTGGCTCACCGAGCGGGGCGAACCAGAGCAGCTCCGGCTCTTCCTGGCGCCAGACGAGACCGGCCTTCTCCCCATAGACTCTGAGGCTCAAAGAATTGGCATGACCCGGCGCCACCTGGCTCGCCCACAAAGCACCGCGTGCGCCGCCGGCAAAACGTAACAACGCATGGATATTGTCGTCGAGCCGTCTCCCCGGCACAAAGCGCGACAACTCGGCTGCTACCTCGACGGCTTCAAGCCCGGTGACGAAGGCAGCAAGGTGATAGGCGTGGGTCCCGATATCGCCGAGGCACCCCGCGGGCCCGCTCAAGGCGGGATCAGTGCGCCAGGCTGCCTGCTTTTGGCCCGTCGCTTCCAGCGGCGTTGCAAGCCAATCTTGCAGATATTCGACGTGAACGAGGCGAAGCGGACCGAGTTCGCCGGCTTCGATTTTGGCGCGTGCCTCGCGCACCAGCGGATATCCTGTGTAGTTGTGCGTGAGACCAAAGACCAAGCCGCTGCGCCGCACCAGCGCCGCGAGATCGAGCGCCTCTGCCACGCTGACGACCATCGGCTTGTCGCAAATGACATGGATGCGGGCTGCGAGAAAGGCGCTGGCGATCTGATGATGAAGATGGTTCGGGGTGACGATGGCGACGACATCGATGCCGTCGGCGCGCGTCGGCTCTGCAGCCGCCATGTCCTGGTAGCTGTCGTAGGCGCGGTCGCCGGCGATATGTATGTCGCGGGCAGCGGCGCGACCGCGCGCAGGATCAGCGGAGAACGCACCCGCCACGATCTCGTAGCGGTCGTCGAGGCGCGCCGCCATGCGATGGACCGGACCGATGAAGGCGCCCGGCCCCCCGCCGATGAAACCGAGGCGCAGGCGGCGCACAAGCGATGAATTGGCGGACATGGTACCGTCCCGTCAGCGCAATCCGAGCACGCGGCGGTTCGTCTCATCTGCCATTCGGGTGCCGGCGAAGTCGTCGAAGGAGCGGCTCGCGGCTTCGATGATGTGACGCGCGATGAATTGTGCGCCCTCGGCCGCGCCCTGTTCACTGCTCTTGATACAGCATTCCCATTCGAGCACCGCCCAGCCGGGATAATCGTATTGCGTCAGCTTCGAGAAGATGGCGGTGAAGTCTACCTGCCCGTCGCCGGTAGAGCGGAATCGCCCGGCTCGGCCAATCCAGGGCTGATAGCCGCCATAGACGCCTTGCCGCCCGCTGGGATTGAACTCGGCGTCCTTAACATGAAAGATCTTGATGTGGTCGTGATAGAGATCAATAAAATCGAGATAGTCGAGCTGCTGCAGCACAAAGTGGCTCGGATCGTAAAGCATGTTGCAGCGGCGATGATTGTCGACGCGCTCGAGGAACATCTCGAAGGTCGCGCCGTCGTGCAGGTCCTCGCCGGGATGTATCTCGAAGCAAAGATCGACGCCGGCCTCGTCGAAGGCATCGAGGATCGGTCGCCAGCGCGCCGCGAGCTCGTCGAATGCGGTCTCGATCAGGCCGGCCGGGCGCTGCGGCCAGGGATAGATATAGGGCCAGGCCAAGGCGCCGGAAAAGGTGGCATGCGCCTTGAGGCCGAGACGTGCCGACGCCTTCGCCGCCAGCCGAAGCTGCTCGACCGCCCAGGCCTGCCGTGACGGCGGATTATTGCGCACCGCCTCCGGTGCGAACCCGTCGAACAGCAGGTCGTAGGCAGGGTGCACCGCAACAAGCTGCCCCTGCAGATGCGTCGAAAGCTCGGTCGCTTCGATCCCGTGCTTGGCCAGAACGCCGCGCACCTCGTCGCAATAGGCCGTGCTCGCCGCGGCGCGTTCGAGATCGAAGAGGCGCCGATCCCAGCTCGGAATCTGCACCCCCTTATAGCCGTGTCCTGCGGCCCAACCAGCAATAGCGTCCAGGTTGTTGAACGGCGCCTCATCGCCGACGAATTGTGCCAGGAAAATAGCGGGGCCCTTGATCGTTCTCATGGCTTCCGTCCCGATCGGATGCTCAACCGCATCTAGGCAGCGGTTTTCGCCGTTTGCTCGGCCTTCCAAC
>Ga0335073_10008408_pt1 | contig 14482 bp, 12 predicted proteins | sample Lox_Sample_22_FD_207093 | JGI IMG/M metagenome (GOLD analysis project Ga0335073, IMG submission 207093) | Soil microbial communities from Loxahatchee National Wildlife Refuge, Florida, United States - Lox_Sample_2.2 | ecosystem: Environmental > Terrestrial > Soil > Wetlands | place: USA... | reverse complement strand
CCGCTGTCATGCGCGGCGTCGCACCGGCTGATGCGTTTCCCGGCTGGCCCATTGCCTCGACCGGCATGCGGCCCCGGTAGCGCGGTGAGACCATTGTCGTGATGCGGACAATGGCTCTGCCGCGGTCCGCAAGGCCGCGCCACAGTGCGGCCTTGCTGGTCTGAACTGCCATCAGCCTGTCCCGCTGCCTGGCTGGGCAGAGCGATCGCCCCGCCTGCGTCCCACCCATAACGGTGGTCATGCGGCCACGACGGCGACCACCGGACACCACCGGCAGTCGAAATTCAAACCGAGCTGCTACCGCCGAAGCTCAAGCTGCGCTGCGGGTTCATGCGGTGTGCGTCAGCCAACAATCTCCTGCCACAGCACGCGGCCCTCGCGCCCCGGATCATGCTCGACGCGACATGGCGCATCGAGGATCATGGTCGTGCGTTCTCCCGGTGTGTAAACCGGCCATTCCGGCATCGCTGCGTGGCGCGGCGTGCCATCATGAGCGAAGGCGGCCCACGCGCCGGCCATCGCCGCCGCCAGCGCATGCGCGCCGGCACTGCGGTCGGTCGCGTTGGTGAATTCGAGCGTGTCGAAGGTGAACGGCACGTCGATCGCGTGCGGCGCACCCAGGCGTCCGTCGAACAACGGCGTGCGCCAGGCGAAGGAGTACATCCACACCGGCGCACCGCGCTGCGCCGCCTTCCGCTCGGCCAGCAGCAGCGAGCGAATGCGGAAATTGCAATCGGTCAGCGTTGCGATCAGGCGCTCCGCCGGGCTCGCATCCGGATACAGCCGCCGATAGGTCTCCACCACGCGCGCCGCATGCTCGCCCGCCACGGCGGTGACCCGCGTCTGCAATTCCGCCTCGGTCAGCGTGCGGTGCCACACCTTGTCGTCGTGCGCGAGGAACAGCGACGACTCATGCGTGCAATCGCCGATGATCAGCGGAATATCGATTGAGACCGCCGTTGCGTCCGGATCGAACGGCTGGCGCGGCAGCAGCGTGCCATCCACCACCGGGCCGAACGGATAGCGGTCCAGCACGGGCCAGGGCGACGCGCGGATGGCTTGCTGCGCCGGGCCGATCACCGCCAGCAGATGCTGCATCGGCACGCTGTGCAGTTCCATCAGCGAGGCGCGCGTCAGGCCAAGTTCGTGCAGCACCGCATCGGTCAGCGCCGCGGCGCGATCGCGCGTACGCAGGCGCACCGCGGCGCCGCTCTGCACGATGGCGCGGTGGAACAAGCCGCGCGCCGACGGCATGGCGAGCAATGTGCTGACCTTGCCGCCGCCGCCTGACTCGCCAAAGATCGTGACGTTGCCTGCGTCGCCGCCGAATGCGGCGATGTTGTCGCGCACCCAGTGCAGTGCCGCGATCATGTCCAGCGCGCCGGCGTTGCCGGACGCGGCGTACTCGGCGCCGCCGAACTGCGACAGATCGAGATGGCCGAAGATGTTCAGCCGCTGGTTCACCGTTACCAGCACCACGTCGCCCCGCTTGCACAACCGCATGCCCTGCAGCCGCAAACTGTTTGACGAGCCGTACGAGAACGCCCCGCCATGCAGCCACACCATCACCGGCCGGCGCGCCGCCGCATCGGCGGCAGGCGTCCAGACATTCAGCGCCAGGCAGTCCTCGGTTTCCGGCGACGGATCGGGCAGGCCGGAGAAGTTGACCATTTCCCCGCGCGGCGCGGGACCCAGGCGCGCCTGCGGCGCCTGGCCCGCATAGTTCAGCGCGTCACGCACGCCCGACCATGGCGCGACGGGGCGTGGCGGCAGGAAGCGATTGGCACCGGCGGTCGAGGCGCCATACGGCACGCTCCGGAATACCGCGACACCGTCCACCATGGCACCGCGCAACTTGCCGCTGGCAATTTCGACCATCGGATTCATCGTTTTTCTCCCCATGCTTCGCGCGCCGCGACCATTGGCTGGTCTCGTTCGCGCCGCCGCCAAACCAGGCCCGCCGCAACGACTGCCGCCAGGCCCGCCAGTTCGATCACGTCCACCGCACCCAGCGGTCCCAGCCAATCGGCCAGGCCGCCGACGAGCAGGATGCCAACCGGACCGCAGCCGATGCAAACCGTGACCAGCCCCATCAGCCGCGAGCGAACCTGCGGCGGCGCGTGGGTGATGACCAGCGAGGTCTGCATATTCGCAAATGCCGCGGAGCCGAACCCGCCGATCACCAGCAACGCGCAGGCGAGCCAGAACGAGGGCGCCAGCGGCATCAGCGCGACACAGCAGAGATAGAGGAGCGAGCCGCCCACCATCAGCCATCGGCCACTGCCGGGCGGATCGCCGCCGGCCAGCCACAAGCCGCCGCAGAGTGCACCAACCGATTCCGCGGCCGCCATCATGCCGACCAATGCCGGTGACACCATGAAATGCTGCAACCCGATTGGTGCGATCAACGCGGAGTAGGGGAAGCCGAGCAAGTTCATCGCGATGGTCACGAGCAATACGCCCGTGATGACGACGTGGCCGCGGGCGAAGGCCAGGCCATCGACGAGATCGCGCGGCACCTGGCTCGGCACCAGGCGGCGGATCTGCTGCTGGTGCCGCACGCCGGCCGCGAGCAAAGCCGCAGCCAGGTAGACGGAGGCGGAGAAGGCAAAGGCGCCGGCGAGGCCCGCGAACTGGTACAATACGCCGGCGATGATCGGGCCGACGATGCGGGTGCCCGAGTTGGTCATCGTGTCCAATGCCAGCGCGCGCGGCACCAGCGCCGGCGGCACGCTCTCGCCGACCATGCGACGGCGCGTTGACATCTCGGTGGACCAGACGGTGCCCGAGGCCAATGCGGCGACTGCCACATGCCACGGCTGTGCCAAACCCAGCACAGCCAGAACGGCAACCGCTGCTGATGCGGCAGCCGAGATGCACTGGCCGAGCATCACCACGCGCTTGCGGTCCACCGCCTCGGCCATGACACCGGCGAAGGCGCCCAGGACCAACATCGGCATGGTGCGGGAAGCGGAGACGACGGCAACGGCGAGGTCGGAGCCGGTGGCATCTAGCGTGAACAATGCGGCGGCGAGGACCTCGAACCAGCGCAGGGAATTGACGCAGCCGCCGATCGCCCAGAGGCGCAGGAAGCCGCGGTTGCCGATCAAGGCGCGCAACCCCGGGCCCGATCGATCGGGCGAGATCGCTTTCATTGGTCCGTTTCCTGGCCGTGGTGGCGGGTAGCGTAACCGGAGTTTCACCGCTGCGGAACGGGCGGACGGCGGTGGGTGGCAATCGGCGCCAACACCACCTGCGCGGCCGGGGGCATGGACCGCGGCCGGGATTGGGCGCTAACATGGTCCATTCGATGCATATCCGGCAGAGGGGAGAGCGACCGATGAATGACGCAATGGCGATGCCGCAGTTCGATCGGCGGGTCGAGGACCTGGGCAACATCGTCGAGCTTGGTCATGTGAATGTCACCGTGCCTGACCAGCAGAAGGCGACGGCATACTATTTCATGGGCCTGGGACTGACCCGCGACCCGTACCTGATGGCGGGCCTCGAGAACATGTGGGTGAATGTCGGCCGTGGCCAGTTCCACCTGCCGACGCGGGAAGCGCAGGTGGTGCGTGGCACCACGGCGCTGGTGCTGCCCGATCGCGAGGCGCTGCTGCGCCGTTTGTCGGGCGTGCGCAAATACCTGGAGGGCACGAAATTCGATTTCTGCGAGAGCAATGACGGCGTGGAGACGATCTGCCCGTGGGGCAATCGCATTCGCGTCCACACGCCCGACCCGGCGCGGTTCGGCGCGATGCGCGTCGGTATGCCGTATGTCGAATTCGATGTGCCGGAGGGAACATCGCTGTGGGGGATCGCGCGGTTCTATACCGAGATCCTCGGCGGCATTGCCGGCGTCGCGAAGGATGAGCGTGGCTGCTACGCCTGGGCCAGCGTCTCGGGCGAAAGCAAGGTGACGTATCGCGAGACCGACAAGCCGCTGCCGCCGTATGACGGCCACCACATCCAGATCACGCTTGCCGACTTCTCCGGCCCGCACAAGAAGCTGAAGGAGCGCGGGCTGATCACCGAGGAAAGCGATCAGCACCAGTACCGCTTCGTCGATATCGTCGATGTGGATACCAACAAGCCGTTGTTCCAGATCGAGCATGAGACCCGCAGCATGCGGCATCCGATGTTCAACCGGGTGTACGTCAACCGCAATCCGGACATGAACAACCGGAACTTCGTGCCGGGGTACGAAGTGGGGCAGTGGGCGCTGCCGAACTGAGCGGATGCCAGAATACGAGAGTTGGGAAACCAGAGAATCATAGGAAGAGGCTAAGAGAACAGCAGAATAACAGAACTCCCCCTCGCCTTGCGGAGGGCGTCGGGGGGAGGGGTATCTACAACGCAGGCGTTCTGTTGAACCTACCCCTCCCCCCGCCGCCTGCCGCAAGAGGAGGGGGAGTTTTGCATGCAGGTGCGCGGATATTCTGATGCGCACCTGGGTTGACACAACCGTTCGAATTCGCTGACCGGGCTCGGGGCATGGGGTCCGGCTGGCGTGGCGGACGCTCGCGGTTGTGCCCCGCGTCGATCGTGTACCCGCAACGAGCCGACTTACTTGCGTATTGTCAACAGCGTCATCGAAGCGCCATACTGCACACTCTCCATTGATGGAGTTAAGGTGCCATGGTTGCACCCGCAGATGCGCTCGCCAATTACGTCCGGCCAGCCTTGATCGGTTTGAACCTCCACAGCGTGGACGCCGAGCGGCTGCTGATGGGCACCGCGGCGGTGGAAAGCAATTTCGTCAATTTCGTCCAGTTCGGCCGCGGCCCGGCGCGCGGCATGTTCCAGATGGAACCGGCGACATTCGACGATATCATCAACCGGTACCTGGCAATGGCAGAGCAAGCGGTGTTGCGCGACGCGTTGATCGCCCTGGCATCCGGCTCGCCGCCGCGATTCGACGCACTCGAAACCGACCACCTGCTCGCGGCGGGGCTGGCACGGGTGAGATACCACATGGTGCAGGCCGGGATCCCGTCGGCGCTCAAAGACCAGGCCGAGTATTGGTGGGTACATTACAACTGCGAATCGCCGCACGGGCTGAAGCCGGCCGATTACCTTGCGCGCTGGGAGCACTACTGCAAGGCTCTGTACCCGGACTTCTACTAGCCGGCGCCGGCCTCCGACGTTCGCGCAACGCCGGCCGGGCCCCGAGCCAAGGACACCGAGCCAACGACACCGAGCCAAGGACACGTTGCCATGTCGCTGCCGCCGTATCGCGTTTCGGCCTACAACACCGCCAAGGCCTCGGAGAACAAGATCCACGACGACGCCACCGCGAAGCGGTTCGGCTTCCGCGGCGGACTGGTGGGCGGCGTGCATGTCTACGCCTACATGACGCATCTGCCGGTGCAGCGTTGGGGCCGCGCCTGGCTGGAGCGAGGCACCGGCGAGGCACGCTTCGCCAAGCCGGTCTATGAAGGCGACATCGCCGAGATCGCCGCGACCGAAGATGCCGACGGCATGACGCTGCAGGTGACGAGCGAAGGCGTGCTGTGCGCCACCGGACGGGCCGCCGTGCCCGCGATTGCTCCGGCGGTGGCGCTTGGTGAATTCGCCGTTGCCGCGCCGCCGGCGCACGACGCGCGACCACCGGCGGACGAGCAATCGCTGCCGGTCGGCAAATGGCTCGGCATGACGCCGCTGACCGTCACGGCGGAGTACCAGGCACAGGACCTGTCGGATACCCGCGAGACGGATCCCATCTATGCGTCCGAGCGCATCGTGCATCCCGGCACGATATTGCGCTGCTGCAACTGGGCGTTGTCGCACAACGTCGTGCTGCCGGCGTGGATGCACATGGGCAGCACGGTGCAGAATCTCGGCCTCGCGCGCGTCGGCGACACGCTGGGCGTGCGGGCGAAGGTGACGCAGAACTACGAGCATAAGGGGCATAAGTGGGTGGAGATCGACGCGCTGGTGCTCGCCGATGGGCGCTCGCCGATCGCGCGGGTAAGGCACATTGCGATCTACCGGCCGCGGCAGTTGGCGGAGGCGGCTTGACCATTGTCACAAAATGCGGAGCGGGTCACATAAACGTTGATAGCTCGGCGATCGGGCGACTAGCCTCGCGGGTACGCAACAAATCCCATCGGGGAGCGTGCCATGGGGGTAACGCCAGCCGAGGCATTCGCATTCATTCGCTGCCTCGCCGAGGATGGCGGCAAGACCGCCAAGGACAATAATCTGCCAGTGGGTGCAATGCTGGCCTGCGCCTGTCAGGAATCGATGTTCGGAACCAGCAAGATTTATCAGAAGACGGGCAACCCGTTCAATCTGCAGAAATGGCCGCACATCATTTGGCCAGTCACCAGCGACATCTATTGGAGCGAGACGAAGATCTCGGAGGACCCACCGAAGTTCCTGCGCGCACCGTTCAACTGCGCCACCAGTTTTGCCGATGCGGTGCGCCAGTGGTGTGAATGGATTCTGCACTATGGCGACGCCGACGGCCCGCCGGGGCAGATGTCGGCGAAGGCCCCCGCCGTCGCCAACACCCAGGCGCAGGCGCGGCGCCACCGACTGCTGGGGTATCGCACCAACGTCATGGACTTCACCTTCAATCTGCCGCTGGTCGGATTTGGCGAAAATCAGACCGAGGCGCTGCGCCAGCGGAGCGGTGGACGGTATTTGCAGACCCTGAAGGATTACGGCCTGCAATCGATGGGCTGAACTCCGGCGCCTCCTGTCATCACAGCCCTCCTGCCATCACGGTCCTTCCGTCATCCCAGCCCTTCCATCATCCCAGCCCTTCCATCGTCCCAGTCCTTCCATCGTCCCAGGCCTTCCATCATCCCAGCCCTTCCATCGTCCCAGTCCTTCCATCGTCCCAGTCCTTCCATCGTCCCAGTCCTTCCATCGTCCCAGGCCTTCCATCGTCCCAGGCCTTCCATCGTCCCAGGCCTTCCATCGTCCCTGTCCTGCTGTCATTCCGCCGCTCCCGTCATCGAAGCGGCGGAAGCCGCGCCAACGGCTTGCCACCGCCGGACGCTGTGGCAGGGTGGCAGCCAGCCGTCTGATGCCCACCTGGGTGTCCTGGACGATGGGGAGAATGACAAATGCAGATCGGTGTGGTCGGCCTCGGCCGGATGGGCGCCAACATCTCGCGCCGCCTGATGCGCGCGGGGCATTCCTGCGTGGTGTGGGACGCCAACGCCGCCACGGTGCAGGCACTGGGCAAGGACGGCGCCCAAGGCGTCCACGGTCTTGCCGATGTCGTGAAGGCGCTGGCCGACACGCCGCGCACCGTCTGGGTGATGCTGCCCGCCGGCCGGATCACCGAGCAAACGATCGAGCAATTGGCAGGCATGATGGGGGTCGGCGACATCATCATCGATGGCGGCAACAGCAATTGGAAAGATGACGTGCGTCGCGGCAAGGCGCTGCAGGCGAAGGGCATCCGCTACATCGATTGCGGCACCTCCGGCGGCGTGTGGGGCCTGGAACGCGGCTACTGCCTGATGATCGGCGGCGACGCGGAAGCGGTGCGGCATCTCGACCCGATCTTCTCGGCGCTGGCGCCCGGGCTCGGGTCGATCGAGCATACCGAAGGGCGCGAGGGCCGCGATAAGCGCCCGGAACACGGCTACCTGCATGCCGGCCCGGTCGGCGCCGGCCATTTCGTGAAGATGGTACATAACGGCATCGAATACGGCATGATGCAGGCCTTCGCCGAGGGCTTCGACATCCTGCGCAGCCGCCGCTCGGACAAGCTGCCGGAGGATGAGCGTTTCGAACTCAACATGGGCGACATCGCCGAGGTCTGGCGCCGCGGCTCGGTGGTGTCGTCGTGGTTGCTCGATCTCGCCGCGGGCGCCCTCGCGACCGACGAACACCTGGAGAAATTCTCCGGCTTCGTCGATGATTCGGGCGAGGGTCGTTGGACCATCGATGCCGCGGTGGAGGAAGCCGTCCCCGCCAACGTGCTCGCCGCGGCCTTGTTCACCCGCTTCCGTTCGCGCCAGGATCATACCTTCGGCGAGAAGATCCTGTCCGCCATGCGATTCGGCTTCGGCGGCCACGTGGAGGGGGCACTGGAAAAGAAATGACCGTCGCGGTGGTGATGGGCGTCTCCGGCAGCGGCAAGACCACCATCGCGGAGGGGGTCGGCGAACATCTGGGCTGGCCGCTGCTGGAAGGCGACAGCTTCCATCCGCCCGCGAATGTCGAGAAGATGAGCCGCGGCATTGCGCTGACCGATGAAGACCGCTGGCCCTGGCTGCGCGCGATCGCCGCGACAATCGACGCGGTGCGCGCGCGCGGCGAGTCGGCGGTGGTGGCTTGCTCCGCGCTGAAGCGCGCCTATCGCGACATCCTGATCGGCGACCGGGCCGACGTGGTGCTGGTGTATCTGCAAGGCGACAAGGATCTGATCGCGGCACGCATGGCGGCGCGGCAAGGCCATTTCATGCCGGTAACTTTGCTGGACAGCCAGTTCGCCACGCTGGAGGAACCGGGGCCGGACGAGCACCCGATCATCGTCTCGATCGCGCCGCAGCCACCGGCGATCGTGGACGCGGTGGTGCGGCAAGTGAAGGAGCGCGTCGCATGAGCCAGTTCGCAATCTATCCCAGCCTGCGCGACCGCGTAGTGTTCGTCACCGGCGGCGGCAGCGGCATCGGCGCCGAGGAGGTATCGCAGTTCGCCGCGCAAGGTGCCAAGGTAGCGTTCGTCGATGTTGCGGACGCGCCGGCGCAGGGCTTGGTGGCTAAGCTGCGCGACGCGGGGCATCCGGCGCCGTTCTATCAGCACTGCGACCTGAAGGACATTGCCGCGCTGCGCGCCGCCATTGCGGCAGCGGCACGATTGCTCGGCCCGATCACCGTGCTGGTGAACAACGCCGCCAACGATCAGCGGCACAACTGGCAGGAGGTGACGCCGGAATACTGGGATGAGCGCATGGCGACCAACCTGCGGCACCAGTTCTTCGCGATTCAGGCGGTGGCGCCGATGATGCGCCAGGCGGGCGGCGGCTCGATTGTGAATTTCGGCTCGGTGAGCTGGCATAACATGCAGGGCGGCATGCCGGCCTACACCACCGCCAAGGCCGGCGTGGAGGGACTGACGCGCGGCATGGCGCGCGACCTCGGCGCCGACGGGGTTCGGGTGAACACGGTGATCCCCGGCTGGATCATGACCGAGCGGCAGATCACGATGTGGCTGACACCGGAAGCCGAGGCCAGTCTGATGCAGGCGCAGACTTTGAAAGAGAAGGTGATGCCGGCGGACGTGGCGCGACTGGTGCTGTGGCTGGCGTCGGACGACAGCCGGATGTGCAGCGGGCAATTGTGGGTGGTGGACGGGGGAAGGTGGTAGCGGCGCCACGTCTGTCATTGCGAGGCCAGAAGGGTCGCAGCAACCGCGGTCGAGCGATGCACGAATCGTTCGGGCAACTCTCCCGGCCGAGGTTGCTTCGGCCCGTTAGGCCTCGCAATGACAGATGTGGCGGCTTGCCAGCACGACAGGTCGTGCCCGCTTGCCCTGACCGAGCGCACCGTTAGCATCCCGCCCGCCAAGCGGAGGAAACGCGCATGTGGGAACCCAACCAACGCTACCCCGATCCGGCCGTGCAGGTGCTGGACGCGAGCTTCGACCAGTACCGCCTGCCGCTCGCCTCGGTGGAGCAATTGGCGTCGGGCTGCCGCTGGTCCGAGGGCCCGGTCTATGTCGCCGATGGCCGCTACCTGCTGTGGAGCGACATCCCCAACGACCGCATCCTGAAATGGGAAGAAGAGACCGGCGCCGTCAGCGTCTTCCGCAAGACCTCGTACAACGCCAATGGCAACACGCGCGACCGCCAGGGGCGCCTGGTCACGTGCGAGCATCGCGGCCGCCGCGTCAGCCGCACCGAATACGACGGCGCCATCACCCCGCTGATGACGCACTACCAGGGCCGCCGGCTGAACTCGCCGAACGACGTGGTGGCAAAGTCCGATGGCTCCATCTGGTTCACTGACCCGACCTTCGGCATTCTCGGCTATTACGAGGGTGAGAAGGCCGAGCCGGAACTGCCGCCCTCGGTCTATCGCATCGACGGCCAGACCGGCGAAGCAGCCCTGGTCGCCGACGACATCGAGGGTCCCAACGGCCTCGCCTTCTCGCCGGACGAATCGATCCTCTACGTCGTTGCCTCGCGCGCGCAGCCGACACGCAAGATCCTCGCCTACGACGTGGTCGGCGGCGCACGGCTCGCCAATCCGCGCGTGTTCATCGATGCGGGACCGGGCACGCCTGATGGTTTCCGCGTCGATATCCACGGCAATCTGTGGTGCGGCTGGGGCATGGGCGAGGCGGCCCTCGACGGCGTGCGCATCTTCAATCCCGCCGGCGCACCGATCGGCCACATCGGTTTGCCGGAACGCTGTGCCAATCTCTGCTTCGGCGGCCGCTGGCGCAATCGATTGTTCATGGCCGCGAGCCATGGCCTCTACGCGATGTATGTGAACACGCAGGGGGCAGCGGGAGGATAGGGCCGGCACAAACCGCGCGCTCCACGTTCTGGCCGGATGCACGGCATGCCGCGTGTCCGGGGCAGTGGCTCGACCGGGGTGATGCTGGTTCGGCTCGCTGCGTCGGCAGGATTCACCAGACAGGCACCGAGACACGAAGACCAACACGGCCAACGTTGTGTTGCCCGATTCAACCTTCGTGTCTTGGTGTCGTGGCGGTCCGTTTGCTCTGCGCCCTGATGCAGACGGTCCGACGCGGACCAGCTATACGTCCAGTTCCTCGACGGACTTCGCATGCTCCTGGATGAACTGGAAGCGCAGTTCCGGACGACGGCCCATCAGGCTCTCCACCAAATCCGACGTGGCCGCGCGTTCCTCGGCCAAAGCCACAACCTTCAGCAGTGTGCGCTTCGCCGGGTCCATTGTGGTCTCCTTCAACTGCGCCGGCGGCATTTCACCCAGGCCCTTGAAGCGGCTCACCTCCACCTTGGCGCCTTGTTTGAACTCCGACCTGGTCTTGCGTTCGCGGTCGGCGTCGTCCATCGCGTAGACCGATTTGCCGCCATGCGTCAGGCGATACAGCGGCGGCTGCGCCAGGTAGACGTGGCCGTGGCGGACCAGTTCGGGTAGCTCGCGATAGAAGAACGTCATCAGCAGTGAGGCGATGTGGGCGCCGTCCACGTCGGCGTCGGTCATGATGATCACCCGGCCGTAGCGCAGCTTGCCGCGGTCGAAGCGGTCGCCGACGCCGCAACCCAGCGCCTCGATCAGGTCCTTCAGCTCCTGGTTGGCGCGCAGCTTGTCCACCGAGGCGCTGGCGACGTTCAGGATTTTTCCTCGTAGCGGCAGGATCGCCTGGGTCTCGCGGTTGCGTGCCTGCTTGGCGGAGCCACCGGCGCTGTCGCCCTCCACCAGGAAGATTTCCGTCTCGGCGGTGTTCTCCCGCGTGCAGTCGGTCAGCTTGCCGGGGAGGCGCAGGCGCCGGGTGGGGGACTTGCGGGCGGTGTCCTTGCTCTCCTTGCGGCGGATTCTTTCCTCCGCCCGCTCGATGACATAGGCCAGCAGGTTGTCGGCCGAGCCGGGATCGCCCGCCAGGTAATGGTCGAAGCGGTCGCGCAGGGAGGTTTCCACCAGGCGCGCGGCCTCGGATGAGGTCAGCTTCTCCTTGGTCTGGCCCTGGAACTGGGGGTCGCGCAGGAACACCGACAGCTTGGCCGCCATCGGGGTGAGCAAGTCCTCGGCGGTGATCTGGGCGCCGCGGCGGTTGCCGCGTTGCTCTGCCCAGGCGCGGATGCCCTTCAGGAGCGCGCTTCGCAGGCCGGTTTCATGGGTGCCGCCGAGCGGGGTCGGGACCGTGTTGCAGTAGGTGTGGAGGAACCCGTCCTCGCCATCCAGCCAGGCGACCGCCCATTCCAGTTTCCCCCCCGGTTCGCCGTTGGGGAGCGGGGCGAAATCGGCCTCGCCGGCCCAGGGAAGCGGCAGCACACGGGGGGTGTCGCCGATATCGGCCTCCAGGCTGTCACGCAGGCCGCCGGGGAAGTGCAGCACGGCCTCGGCGGGGGTGTCGTCCTTTCCCCCCTTGATCAGCGACGGATCGCAGGTCCAGCGGATTTCCACCCCGCGGAACAAATAGGCCTTGGAACGACACAGCCGATACAGCCGCGCGGGGGAGAATTGCGCGGCCCCGAAAATCTGTGGGTCCGGCTTGAAGCGGATCGTGGTGCCACGGCGGTTGTGTACCGCCCCGGCATTGACCAGCTTCGACGTCGGCTTGCCTCGGGTAAAACTCTGCTTCCACAGGGTGCGATCGCGCGCCACCTCCACCTGCATGGTTTCCGACAGCGCGTTCACCACCGAGGCGCCGACGCCGTGCAGCCCGCCCGAGGTCTGATACGCCTTGCCGCCGAATTTTCCCCCCGAGTGCAGCGTGGTCATGATGACCTCCAGCGCGCTCAGATGCTTGAACCTGGGGTGGGGATCGACCGGGATGCCGCGGCCATTGTCGCGGACGGTCAGGGTATTTTCCCCCTCCAGCGCCACCTCGATGAAGCTGGCGTGGCCGGCGACGGCCTCGTCCATGGCGTTGTCGAGGGTCTCGGCGGCGAGGTGGTGCAGCGCGGCTTCGTCGGTGCCGCCGATATACATGCCGGGGCGGCGGCGGACGGGCTCCAGTCCTTCCAGGACCTCGATGTCCTTGGCGGAGTAGTCGTTCGGCTGGGGCTGGGGGGTGGGCTTGCCGCGCTTGGGTGGGGGGTTGCCAGAGAACAGATCGTTCATGCTGTGTTCCGATGGTGGCCGGGCGGGTATAGCGGGCGGGATGGAGTCCGGGCAACCGTTTGGACCGCTCCGGCCAATCGCTCCGCCCGTTCACCGAGATGGCTGCTGATACCGATTTGCAAGGAGATCTGCCTCAATTTCACACGCGGGCTGGAGCAAGAGGCGGCTGCTTGGGGACCTGCACTGAGATGGCGGTGGCTCGTCCGCCGCTGCTGACCGGCACACTGCCCGCTGCGATATCGCCCGACTGGCATTCACCTCCCGGTGCCATCTCCCAGTGCCATCTCCCGGTGCCATCTCCCGGTGTCATCGCACGGCAACCCTTTACCAGAAAGTTCGCGGCCAGCGTCGGCACGGCCGGGCCAGTTGGCATGGTTGAGCTCCACCGGGCCGTTTCCTCGATCATGTGGCTGCGTGGACCCATGATCGGTGACGGACGATAGCATGATCCGCCGTGACAAACCGGAGGCTGTGGTGCGGGTGATTCCGCCCGCAAGCACCGCGCGGAACGCGGCGCATCCGCTTCGGCGAGGTTCCGACGCGATCCTCTGCACGGCGATCGCGCTTGTCGGCGCACTCACCTTTGCCGCGGCCATGACCGACCCGCCCTTCAGCCCGGATTCTTGGGCCTATTGGGAGCTGTCGAAGACGATCTTCTCCGGCGCGTTCTACCACCTGACCACGTGGCGCTCGTTCCAGAATACGATCCCGTTCAGCGCGGCCTTGCCGCCGCTGTGGCCGACCGTGAACGCCTGTGTCGCGGCAGTGCTCAGCACCGGCCCGATCACCCTGATGCTCTGCAATATAGCGGTGTTGGCGGCATTCGTGGCCGCCAGCGCCGCGGCCGGCCGGGTGGCGTTCGGCAACGCAGCCGTGGGCCTGGTCGCCGTGCTGCTGTCACTGCAAGATCGTGCCTGGCTCGATGAACTGGTGGCCGGGCGCAGCATTCCGCTACAGACGGTGTTCGCCAGCCTGCTGGTGGCGGTGTTGGCATCCCCATGGCCGGCTGCCCGGCGGTTTGGCCTGGCGGGCGTGCTGTGCGGTCTGATGCTGGCAAACCGCACCGATGCGCCAGCGTGCGTGGCCGCGCTGTCGTTGCTGCTGTTGCTCACGCCGGACCGACGCTGGCTGCCGGTGTTTGCTGCCGCCGCCTGCATCCCTGTCCTGCCATGGGTCTACTATTCGCTGACCCATTTCGGCACCGTCCTCGCGACCGACAGCAAGCCGGTTGCCATGAGCGCCGACCCCACGGCGTTCGTCACCGATTGGCGGCCGTCATGGGCACCATCGCTGCGAGACGCTCCCGTGATGTGGCTGCACAAGATTTACCGCAATGCCGCGACCATGAGTGGCGCACTGATGGCGCAGCGCCCGAATGCGTGGCTGGCAAACCTGCCGTTGGCGCTCGGGGCCATTGCCGCACTGGCGTGGCAGGCCCGGCGCAATGGCGCGGACGCGCCCCGCCTGGTATCCGCGCGCGCCTCGGTCGCTCTGCTGGCGGTCTGGCTGGCATTGCTGGCGGTGGTACCGGGGATGCTGGCAACCGGCTATTTCGATGAGCGGTACCTGGCACCGTTGAGCTGGCTCACCAGGCTGATCGTGCTGGGCACGTGCTGTCGTGCGGTCACCTGGCTGCGGCCGCGGTGGCCGGTGGATATGGCCTTGCTCGTCTTTGGCGTGGTTCTGGCGATGTCCCGCACGGTGGTGCTGGCCAGCCTGCCGCTGGCCCTTACCCCCGC
>Ga0335073_10008406_pt1 | contig 14483 bp, 12 predicted proteins | sample Lox_Sample_22_FD_207093 | JGI IMG/M metagenome (GOLD analysis project Ga0335073, IMG submission 207093) | Soil microbial communities from Loxahatchee National Wildlife Refuge, Florida, United States - Lox_Sample_2.2 | ecosystem: Environmental > Terrestrial > Soil > Wetlands | place: USA... | reverse complement strand
AACTACTTGCGCGAACTTTTGAAAGGATCTCACCAATGCACGGTAATAGTCGGCGTCCAGTGCTGAGTTGAAGAAGGTTGAGCAACAAGCCATAAATGCTGGCCATGTATCGTCGACCAAGGAAGCTGCAATCTGAATATTGTCTTCAGCGGGATGATTCTCCAAAGTCATTGGGTTTTGTGGTATTGTCCTCTTCCTGTAGCTATGCGATCTTTTAAGTTCCGCCTTTCGGTTGTTTGAGCGACTCGATTCGGAAGGTTCGTCTTCAGGATTTTCGATTCCAGATCCTTCCTGTGGCTTCGACCTTTTCTTGCTTCTCCCACTTGTCTGAACCGTAAGCGGCAAAATGAACTTAGCCAAACTTTCTGCAAGCTCGGTCAAACTGGCCAATACCAAGCTATATATGTAAGTTTCATTAAGTGAAGGCGGTTCTGTTTTGTCCAGTTGGTCCAGACAAGGGACCTTAACTGAACTAAATTGCATGCTGATTCCAGGCACCGTAGCCGTCGGAACACCAATTGTTGCTGATCCGCTGGTGGCTGCCGCTTGATCATCTTTTCTCTCTCCTGATGCCTCTCGCTGGAAATAGTTTCCAACAGGCAAAGTCGAATGTTGGCCAAGGCCGATCAGAGCCGGCTTTTCGGACGCAATGCGTACGAACGTTCCAAGGCAGTCTCGGATGATCTTCTTGCTTTGCTGATCCGCAATAAGCTTTCCATGAATTTGAAGGACGACTTTAGAATCTGAAAAGACACCTCTCAAGACCTCTAGGCATAAGGCGCGTTTCCACGACGGTGCTACTTCAGGGTCTAATGCGTGTACGATGACAACCATTGCGGCTTCGCACTCTGCAGGGAACAATTCAATGTAATGACGAATGGCGAGGTTGATCAGGCGTATGCTACGGACGGATAGAGCGAAGCGTTGCGTCTCAGCAAATGTTTTCAGCAGAAAAGGTAAAAGTTCGGTCCGCAGAACAGTAGACAGCTCTTCGTGAGAGCGAATGCAATCGATATAGTTGGTCATGATTGGTTCAATTAGTTCCATTACTGAGACCGAACTTAGGTTGGAGAAATGTATGTATTGGAGTTTGCCTCCTTGCGCCATGGAGCAGAGGTCAACAAGGATCTTATAGTCGTTAGTGTGAGTATCAGAAGGGGTTCAGGTAGACTCACGCGGTAGGCATCGTATGCAGCTACGGTTAGAGAAATTTGGTGGTCATTGATTGAAATCTCTGTCACGGTTCGGTCATCTCCATGATCTGTGTTCAATCGCTCAAACACAGATACTACGAGCTGTTGGAGAGTTGCTACGGCCGTTCCACTAATGGCTTGTGTCTTAGAAGCTTGGAGAGTGGAACATGTTTCCAATGCTACGAAAAGGAGATCACCTTGTATGCTGTCGGAATAATTTTGCAATAACGGAGGAAGAATTTGAAGTATCCTCAGTTGTATATCAAGGCCTTGCAGAGTTTCAGTTGTGTAATTCTCAGAAAGTCTAGTCTCACCAACCTAGAGAAGCGCAATCCTTGAGAGCGTCTACAACCTCTTTGAGACGGCCTCGGGGTACCGCACTGGACACGGCAAGCCGTTGAAGGCATACCATTCCCGACGAGGCATATTTCCCATTGCGTGAAGAGCATGCAATAAGGAATGGATCGATGAATTGAGACTTCCGCGCAAGATCTAAACTTACGATCAGCATCACGAGCCTACGTTGTGCACAGGCAACTGACCCGCGGCAAGTTGAGCTTCTGAGGTCACCGTAAGCGCCTTGAGCTCTTGTAGCGACTTCTCGGCAGCCTTGAATCGAGTGTTAACAACATATCTCCATGGTAGTCATCATCTTGCTCACATTTCGCAGCTCTGGCAGCTTTCGTCTGCTTTCTTGTATGAGGTTACTTAATTCGGAACCCAGAATCTGGGCAGTCATGTTTTGCCTTTGAGGAGTAGCGGCGAACACCTCATATCGAGGAGAGAGAGGATATCATCTGAAAAGATGATTTTGTTCTTCCGAGAGAAGTTGAAGCAGGCCAGGTAATACAAAAGCACGACGCGACGCCGCATAGCTAAAAGCCGGCGTCCCGCAGCCTTTCTATGTGAGGCGCCAAGGCACAGGCACGCGGCACGCTGGCGGTGTAGAACAAATCGGCCAAGCGCTGAATCACTACCACTTCTGTAACTTGCTCGATTAACACGACACACTCGCAAATCTCCGAGACCATCTTCTCTGTGCTGCAGGTGTTGTATCGCCCTGGTATCGGTCAGACGGCATTTGAAGACCCTGAGAGAGTATCTGTTACTGCACTTGCGCTTGATTCTTGAACACGACCTCCTTCAGCCTGACAATGGGCGCCAAAGTTCCACGCAACTTTCGGTTGCTTGAAGAGCTGGAGAAAGGCGAGAAGGGACTCGGAGCTGGTACAAACACCTGGTGAACCTTCTGGGCTTTGGCTAACTTCCTCAAGAGGCCTGCTCGTACGGTCTCGAAGACGGCGATGATCTTCTCATGTCGAATTGGAACGGGACTATCCTAGGACCTCCACATGCATGTGCCTCCCATCGATCTGAAATGCAAAAGCTGACTTCGTACTCAGAGCGTACATGAGAATCGAATCTATAGCTTGAAGATCCATTGCGGCGAGAAGTATCCCGACGTTCCGCCCGATATCTCCTTCGTTTCCAAGATCAACTTGCCATGCGTAGACGCGAAAACTGGAAAGGTACAAAACAGTTAATGGCTGATCAAAGAGTGACGTGGGTAACAACTGCTGCAGGTCGACCCAACGAAGCTGCCGTGTCTCGTACAGTGGAAGCGGGAGTTTACAATGGAAACAATTTTGATCGAACTGCGGAGGTTCGTGACCAGGCTATGGTTGCATTTGAATGCTGTTCTAATACCATAATTAGGTATATGGCTCTTCCTCAACATAAAAAGATTCCGCAGCCCGCTGAAGGCAGCACCTACACTTCCTAGACTCTATCAGGAGCCAACGACTGGGAACGACATTGAAGGAGAAGAGTCACTCAACGTAGACCGTGGAAGGTGGAGGAGGGAGGTCAGGGCGTCGAAATCATTGTCTTTGTAAACGAAGTTATGCAGCGTGCCGGGTGTTTTTCATTTATGATATCTGCATTTATACGGCGCAATGGGACAGAAATTGCATTGGAGGAGAGGCGTATTTAGTCTGACTTCGGATGAAACGCTAAATTCAAGCACATTAAAACCAATTATCCACTATACTCCCACTCCAAAGTAGTTGAATCTGACGCACGTGACACCTAACATCAACCTTTTGGATTCGGGCACGAGCTTCAACCTCACTCCCACCAGATGAGCAGAGCTGCTGAATGCATACGAATCTGGTCCCCAAGCGGCTAGGACTCCATCGACAAGCCGGTAAAGTTACGCTTCATGAATTGACAAGCGCTCCACGGCTAACACCACGCAGCAATCGCACTCTACCGCGCCCTCCTCCGCCAATGTCGCGCGCTGCCGCTCCCCGCGCCGCAGCGCTCTGCCCTGCAGAACATCGTGCGCAACCGCTTCCACGAAGAACGCAACCTCATTAGCTCGCGGCGCGTCAAGCTGGCCTTCCACGCGGGCTACACCGCGCTCGACGCGCTGGACAGCGCAGCAGCAGGCTCGGCGTCTCACACAGCGCGGCTCCTCTCCTACCTCGATGCAGCGCCGCCGCCGCTAACCCAACCGCCCGCGAAGGCGCCTCAGCCCAAGCGTCGCCCCTCGCCCGCCGCCCGCGACGGCGACCCGCCGCCAGCGCACAAGTTCCTGGCGGTGTTCCCGCGCGCGGCGGTGCGCGGCGCGCGCAAAGCGCCGTTCATGGTGAACGCGAACGGGTTCCCGTTCGTGCGGTGGAAGAAGCCGCAGCCGGCGGGGGTGTCGCGGGTGCTGCGGCAGAAGATCGAGAACCGCGGGCGGCGCCTGCACCGGCTGTGGCACCTCGAGGACTACTGGGTGCCGCTGGCACGGCTGGAGGATCGGTGGGAGGGCTTGGTGCGGGGGTTGCGTGGCGGGGACGAGGACGCGGAGGATGCGGCGCGGTTTGTCGTGCCGATGGAGACGGAGCTGGCTGCTGTGAAGAGGCTTATTTATGAGAATGCTGTGCGGACGACGGAACTCATGCATCGCATGCAGGCGATTGTGGATCGGGAGAGAGAGCTTGCGATGGAGGAGAGGTTACAGAGGGAGCAGCTCCTACTCAAGGACGGAAATATAGAAGACGCAATCCCAACTCAGGCCAAGACCGGCTTACCCAAGGAGGCGTAAAGCTACCATATAGAAAATATATCATTCTAGCTCTCATCTCATAGTGTTTCATCCTCACGAGCTTGTTAGAGTGTTCTAAGTCACCAAAACGAGCCTATCAGTTCATCTTGGCTTCCATTGGTAGCTCCTGTAGCTTTCATTTACGCAATATGGCTTTTATGGGACTTGATAAGTCCAATTGATAGACTACAATGAGCCGCTGTCACGCAGCTTCAATCTTGAGCTTGTCTATTCCCTCAATTCCATCAGTTTCATCCTCCTCATCTTCGACCTTACCCACCAAGCCTCTCTCCCACAGCTGCCTTCCGGTTAACCGCACATCCTCTTTTGCCGCTTTTTTCTTCTTGTCCTCTGCATGCGCCTCCTCTTGCTTTCTACGCTCTTTTTCCTGCATCTCAGCGATGAAATTTTCCCTCCAGGCCAGGAATGTGTCTCGATTCACCGGAGTGCCATGGAACTTTGCGTTTTCCTCTTCTTCGGCCTTCTTTAGCTTCTCTTCTCTTTCGGCTTCTACGGCTTTCCGCCGGTCTGCGATGAGGGTCTCGGCGGCGTCTTTGAGCGTACTGACAAGGGTGAAGACCATTGCCATACCTAGATTTTCCTCAATCGTCGGCTCGAGGAGTTGCAGAAGCTGACCCTTGTCATCTTGGACGTCGAGCCACTTGTACTTTGGAGCGTTGGGCGGCGCAGCCAGGTCTAACCGGGGTGCTTCATCCGGGTAGTCCGGTGGATAGTGGACATTGAGGAGGATGGTGGCTACTCGCACGAATGAGCGGTCGCCATCTCAGAGAATTTTGATCTCGTGTTGGTTGGGCGCGAGGAAGAGAAGTAGATGGAACGTACGCGGACCGGCTTGCTCATCATCCTGCGCATCCGCCACATCCAGAAGGATTGATATCCTGTATTCTGTTTCCGAGATATCTTGTATTTGAAAAATTTCAGCAATAGGCAATTACGGAAGTTGGTAGCGGAGGCGGAGGGAGGCGGAGATTTGCGGGACGCACCTGTGATCTCTTCGGGGAAGATGGAATCAAGCACTTCCCGCTCTTCTTTCTGCTCCTCCACCCCCATCTTTCTTTAGACAGTTGCCACCGCTACGGCGACGGCGTGTGTGCAGAGAGATCTTTTTTTGATATTCAGGTAACGCGAATCTGCAAGCGGTAAATGGTGTGGGTTTGTGAATGCAAATCTGGCCGAAAAAAGTGGATGCGTCATCAAAGCCGTTCAATTTCAAATGCGAGGGGTCTCGGCGTGCGAATGACAAAGGAAGATTGCGGCTGTACGCAGTTAGCTGCGATTCGTTCGTGGGCGCAAAGAGGCGCCACAGCAGCAGCAGAGCAATGTTCGTTTTCCCTCTTCGGGTCCGAAGCGTCATTTTTCGAAGCAGCTGAACGCCAACTGTGCAAGCAATTTCAAGGCATCCAGGCATCGCAGGATCGCAGACCAGCGCCGAACATCCAATCCCATGCGCGGATTGGGGTTGCTTTGGATTGCACTGGCTTGAACCGGCGCCGTACTGGTAGGGGTGCAAGGCTGAAGGTCGTTTCAAACGGAGGTGACCGCGTGCACTGCGGTGAAGGGACGCCGATCCTTCTTCATTAACAGCTGAAACGGCCCGCATTTGGCGCACAGCAGGACAGTTCGGCAACGCCTCATGCCCTAAGCACGGGATTGGCGATGGGCCCAGTCTCCAGCTACGCAGAAACTACCTCATTCGGTATTTTCGTATTCATCGAAGGCACAGCCCGCCCGCCGATCACATAGGGAGCCAAGGGAGCAGCAATTCGCACTAATCAGTACATTGAAGCTAATGTCGCTCAACTTCTGCCTTGTGAAGACCAGTGGGACACCAAAGTCTACTACACTAAGGCGCGGTGATGCCAATGGGCCGCGCTCAGCCAAAGAATAGGTAAGGAAGCAAAAAGCCATGTCTCGCCGTGTTAGCCCCCAAAAACACATAACTCGCGCTCGTTGGGTCCGAAATGTGCAACCAATTGCAATGAAGCGAACGTGTGACGATCTTTTTGACGATCCAAGGGTCAACGTCATGACCCTGTTCCCCCATACTGATTTCCCCATCCAGGAGGAAGTGCCGTAGAAAACGCCTGGTACTACCACCCAGTGCTGCCGATCCAACGAGGGTAGCCGATCCAAAAAAAAAAAAAAAATTTCAAAAATAGCCCAAACAAGGAGAAATGCCGTACTCCCTTCTGGAGTAACACCAGCGAGCGTTGAGTCGTATGAAGTCGCAGCGCTATGCAAAGAAGCGAATGAAACGTGACGTAATGGAGCTGTACAGGGCTTGGAAAGTTGAATCCAAGGCGAAGCGGAGTCGAGAGATGAGGTGGTGGTGGCGGCTTGCGGTCATCCATCACAGGCTGTGGAGCAGGTCGTCGGAAAGGACGAGCGCCGGAGCGGTCGGGAGCATTGACGGCGTGGTTGGAAAGTTTGTCGATTCCGGAGGCGTGCCTGCGATGGACTGCTCGAAGCAATCGGAGAGTGGAGGAGTCTGCTTCGGTCTCCTGTCAGTAGCTGTCTGGCTGGGAAGCAGGCAGGACTAGCTTCGAAGGCGTACAGAAGGTAGAAAAATAGAGACTGTGCTAGAAAGAGTTGGGGCCATGAGGATGGGGGCGCATTACTTGAGGACTGGAGTCGGTGTACGACTGTGCTGCGGACATGTCCAGGCCGGTGATTGAGGCGTAGCTCACGTTGAATGGATTGATTTCCTCTTCTGCGAACAGTTCCTGCTTGACCGGATAGGCCATGCCAGGCACGTGCGATTGGTAGGCCGAAGATAGCGATGGCAGGTACTGCGGGTACATTGGGATTTCGGCGCAGGTTGACGGCAGAGAGCTGTACGGCATGTGTTGGGAGTAGGCGGTGTAAGAGAGCGGTTCTGATGGATAAGTCGAGAAAGCGAACGGTGGCGGTGAAGTGGAGATTTGGCGAGTGAACTGCTGGCTGAACATGTTCCTGTCGTCGTGCACCGGCAAGTATCTTTGCGACGCTGCTTCGGACTGGGACGACTGCAGGAAGTCTGTTGATTCCAGCTTGACGTCTCGCGGGTTCTGCTCGCCCTTCAGCGGCACATTCGACCGATCAATTTCCGCGGGTTGCTGCTCAGGCGACGCCGAGCTCGATGCCGCTCTCCTCTCGAGATCTTCCAACCGCTTCTTGAGCTTCTTGCCTGGAATTTTTGGTCAGTGAAATGCAAAGGTGGTCACGGGCATGCTCGGCAACTCACGGTAGTTGCGTTGAGCAATCCGGTTCTGTATTCTTCTGCGCTCGGCGAGGTCTGAGATCTTGGTCCAGTCTTCGTTTGGGTTCGCACTGGCGCTGAAGGCGCTGCTGGTGCCCGAGTAGCGGTGGTTGGTGGGGGCCGTGTGGGCATACGGGTAGCTGGCGTGTCGATGCATGGTGGGAGAGTTGCGAAGTAGGCTTGGACAAGGTGAACAGCAGTGCTTGGCCAAGTCGGAGTAAGGTGATGGAGTGTGATGGAGTAGCAGTGACGCGGATTTGGCTTCTATATATCTCGGGGCCTCCGCATGGTAAGGTATTTATCAGCTCGACCTGAAGGTGGTACTCGAGACCACAGGGAGTGCAGGGAGTGGCCATCCCTGCGCATGCATGCGGCCCATGTCAATCTGCTCGTAGGGCCGCGACCCTGCTGCGACGTACGTAGATGGGAAGGGCCAGCGGGTGCTGTATTCGGGTCGCAGTCATTGCAGCAGGCTCTGCAGCGGTGCTGGCTGTTTGGGATGGCGGCGCGGGCAGGGATGGGATGGCCACACCGTAGCACGGTCGCAGGGCGTGGCATGGCATGGCATGGCATGGCATTGCATAGCATCCACCCGCAACGGCGCAACCTAGCGCTGAGCAATCACCAGCAAGACAATTCCATAAATTTGGCACCGGAGCTAACCTGCATTCCGACCGTCTTTCGCACCAGGCTGAACAGCGAGCACCGGGCCCTGCAGCGGCCCATGCCCAAGCACCTTCCAGAATGACACCAACCATCCACGCCCGAGTCCATGGATCGCAACGGCCACGGCGATTTTTGCTCCCGGGGGGGCTGTGTGCTCGCTCACCTTTCAAATCAACTGTTCCTAAAAACAATAGCAGCAAATATCACCAAGAAAAGTTAAGCCCGAGTCGTCCATACCGCCATACCGCCATACCGTGGAGCCCCAAAACGGGCGCAAGCAACTATCTCGCACGAATCTCTGCTTCCACGTAATTTCTCAGAGACTTGTGGAGGCGGTAAACCGGTTGCGGCTCCAGCATCTTGCGTACGGAGCGCAGCGTAGCAAAATAGCATAGCACAGCGTCGTTCGCCTCACCACTCCTTCCATTCTCGCAATGCCTCCTTTCCGCTTGCCTCCGCATTAAAATCAAATCAAACTCAGGTTTGTGCTTTGTTGGTGGGAGTGTGTGTGTGCGTGAAATGCCTCGCTTTGATTCTTCCGGCCGCCCCATAAGGACGCGTAAACCGAGTATCCGCACGTTACTCTGGCCTACCCAGTCGGCTCGAAGGGATAATATTGCAATGATCTGATTAGCAGGACCGAACATAGCAATCGCTGATCAAACTATTTCCACTTTGGGCAGTAGGTTTTGGAGCATTTTTGCCCGAGCGGGAACGTGATCTGAGCACCCGGAAGGATACTCGCGCCGACCGAAACAGCGGCGGGCAAACTGAATGGAGAAATTGGTGAGCCTGCTCACGATCGAGATGTTCACCAAAGGAGCAGCGGCGGTGCCGAAAAAGCTTCATGGGCCCCGACGGACACCGCTGGCAGCGCTGGGGCCGCCGGGTCGGGCATTGACTGCGTTCGGAACGCTTCCCAGCCAAAATCACCGCTTGTTTGTGTGGAGAGAAGGCCTGCTTGCTGGCCAAAAGGCGGACGCAACGAAGACAGTGCACCCACGGGCAGGCCGTCGCAACGCAGCTCATGCCTCCAGGTGCCCGACGCCTCTTCGATTGGCGGGCCCAGTCCAAACATCAACGCCATGGCCTCGATGTGGTGTAGCGGGCGTGGATGCCCCCCCGGCCAGTGCAGTAGCGTCTGCTTGGTAAGGTGAACGTCAAATATAGCAGCAGCCGCAACCGACCGTCTCTTTTTACAACCTCTCACTATCCCATCCAACTGCCAAAACAACCGTTTGCTCACTCCGCCAACCCGTCTCCACCACTCATTCGCCCGCTCGCGACGCCTAGCTCCACGACAAGAAAACGCCCAGTCGCTACTTGCCCCATCGAGCTCCGCTCCCCTTCAGCCCTATGGGCGAATGGCAGTGCGACCCTGCGACCATGCGACCCCTTGCGCAACTGTGCAGAACTGCCCGCCCATAAGCACCTTCTTCCTGAGCCTGCAACGCTGCCAATTGGATCGTCTTCCGCCCGAGTCTAGATCTCATCTAAAGAACCGTTGTTTGGTAAGCTGGAGCCGCAAAGCCTCATGACGCCGCCGTTCTGATCTTTTCGTGTGGGAAACGCAAGAGTAGGCCACCGGAGGCTCGAGCGAGCCGCAAGACGCACAGCTGGGACACGAGCGCTTCCCATCTCGCATTCGAAATGCAGCAGCAAACAATAGCAGCAGTACTGCGTAGCGGAGCGAGCGACTCAACCCCCGTATTCCTGACCGCTTGCGTGTCGGACAGCTGGCAGTCATTTCGAAGTGGCAGCAACCCAATCGCGCCCGGCCGTCAATCCGTACCTCATTTTAGAGCCGAGTATCATTTTGACTCCGGCCAATGAACCCCTAACGGAGAAATCTGGTGTGTCTGCCCAACTGCCGCTTTCGACGCGGGAGTACCCCCATGCACGGGGTGCAATCAGTCGGATTTCCCGTACCTGTAAATTTTGACCCGCCAAAATCGTATGGTACATCAAAATTAGTCGCAGCCACGAGAAGCCTCAATCCATTTGACGCGATTCACCTGTATGCTTGTTCAAGGAGAATGGCACGGCCTGGCAGGTGAAGCCGAAGCCATGGTTCAGATGCACCTGCAAGCCAACCCGGCGCCTCTGCAACGTTGCTACTTGTTTCGCGGATCAGCTCGACGTTGCGGTCTGCCCAAGCCTCAACTCATGGCGCTTGGACGACTATTCTGAGAGCAAGATTGATCGCGCGCTTTATCAGCTTTCTTTAGATATCTGGCTATTAATTCCCACACAAAATTTGAGGACCTTCGCTCAGCCTTGTCCGGAATTCAAAACGAATTTATCAGTCGACGGTCCAGCCCTTGAAGCTGAACCCGCTCCAGCTGAAGACAGGATCACCCTGTTGTCTCTCTCGGACCGATCCGAAAAAAGTATCTTCGACTTCCTCAACTCACTCAGGATGCTCAATTCGACCCTTGCTGGAGCCAACTTCTACGTGGCAAAGTCGACCGCAAGAACTCGCAAGATAAAACGACATCGCCTGAGATTTAGCAAGTCGCGTCTTGTCTTGGATCGCTTGAGTTGTCGATGCGCTACTTGTGGTAAAGCTCATATGCAATGACCAAGAACCACACATGAAAAGCGCAGGCGATGGTGAGTCTCAGGTTGCTTCAATAGCATGCGGGATCAATGCGACTTGATTTGGTGTTGCTGTTTTTGCAGCTTAACAAAGGCTTGACAAAGCACAGCTCGCTTCCGCCGTGAATAGCTCGTGGTGATCCCTGGGGGCTATCTTCAGTTTCTCTCCATTCGATTCCGAAAGCCTCCACCTGCCTAACCTGCCCAATGTGCAGCACTCCCTTGAACTTCACTCCTTGCAATTCTACCTTTGGAAGCGTCGTTGTCGCGGCGGCCATTATACCGGCTACATGCAACCGAGGAATGGCAACGCCGTTCCGGAAGAGCTTCAGAACTATGAATGCATCCCTACACATCTGGCGTTCAGCCCGACGGGGTTTTCCGAGCCTCAACCTTCCCCAAAAGTATCCAGGAAGATTTTCACCTGTGATCGGCGGCGTGGTTTCGAGTCAATTCGGCAATATTCGGTCTTCTTACTCTAACTTCCATTGAATACTCTGCTAGAACAATCTAAGATGAACCAATATGGCGTGCGCTAAGTTAAACTTCTTGGAAAAAGAATTCCTGAAAAATTGTTTCACTTGGCAACGTTGTTCCGATCATTCCTTAGCACCCCGGTGCCCTGCAACGCAAGGCTGTCGGCATACCGAATGTGATTCAGAGTTGAGATGCAGCTGATCTGGAACAAGTGCCGACGCGGCCTTCAGGCGCTCCTCATGCACCCGAAGTGAGGCCTAGTGGTCTCGAATACCGAGGCCCGGCCCCCATATCAAACACTGCACTATTGCGCCGCGTCGATCTATGAGACAGGGCTACCGACTGACGAGTAGAGAAGTTTATTGTTTCTCATCACCCCTGAATATTCTAGATTCTTAAGGAGACTTGTAAGGATGATGCCGATTTTATCCAATCTCATGCACGGACGGAGACGGCATCTTCGCAGGCAATGTCGCATGATGGTCGAATGGTAATGTTAAACTGCTTGTCAGAGATGTGCGTTGTCTGTAGCCGAAATAGCACTTGTGTAGGGCAGCAACCAGACTATCATCATCCCTTTTTGTCGCGGTTAGACGATTTGCATTGTATAGTTGCTCTTTTAGGACATCTCGAAAACACGTGACGAAGGAACGATGTATCCGGCATTGTGAATCGCGGCTTCGAACCGTGTTTGAAGGCAATCGAGGCCATCCCTACTCGACGTAGCGCCGTTTTATGACCCAAGGACTCACTGTGCTTTGGTCAAGTACCGATCTCAAGGGCCCACGACTCAGGATACCGGCAGCAAGCAGTCGAAATTTTCATTGAGCAAAAGCCTCAGATCGGTCACGACACAGTTGAGCAATGGAAACAACTCGGCAGCCAGGATTCATCCTCCCTAACGATTTCCACCCGTCTTTCTGGTACGACATCAGCTTGCAACGTCGAAATTGTGCACTTGTGCACACCCGATTAACCGCACGCGGCTTGGAAGTGATATCGGTATATTCCGATGGCGCGTGGCTTTTTGATGGTGTACCGGCAACGACCTCACCGCTGGGTCTCCTACCAGGCGTGCCAGCCTTCCAGCTAAGGACGTGCCGTGCGCAACGGTGTAAGACAGCGTGCGGGACCTCCGTCGTCGCGGTTATACCCCCTGTGATCAGCGGGCTATGGGCTGATTGTCATCTGGGCTTTATTGCTCCCTGAGGGAATCACATCACAGATCTCAAGCGAAGGATTGATTCCGTACGTATCTTGCCTCGTATTGCCGAGGACCAAATTTCCACGCGCAACGCGTCGACGCAACTGTGGCTTCCCGCAAGTTTGCTTGCAGCATGGCCACGGAGGTCGAGTCTATGCTTCCTGGGGAATAAGTCTGGAAACGGCGGCCAGCCACTCAGGCGGCTCAACGGTGAACACCTGTCGCTTGCGTATCCCGGCTACCAGAATCTTGCCTTATTCGGAGATGTGCTCTGATTTGGGTCATGGTCCGACACTGAAAGTCTCCCTTCCCCAGCATTTGCTCCCTAATGCAGTTCGTAGGAGCCTTGTCCACAAGGAATACCAGCCTTCTTCTTCCTCATCGGACCGGCCAGCCCTGTCTACGTTGGCTTGCCTTGGGCCTGTATCAGCGGATCTTCGTCGATTGAATCACGGCGAAATGATTCCGGTATGCTTGGATAGGTATTGACCATTCGGCGGTAGGCACCAGGATCGCGGATCCGAGTTCCGACCTCCACCGCGCAAGGGAAGCTGGAAAATTTGTCTGTTTGTGGATATTACATTGACCTTGTGTAGTTTTGTAGACGATTCGAAAGAAAAAAAAAATATGGAACCCGTTCTGTTGCCAGGGTGCAGGGATGTCTCGCACTTCAACACTGGTTGGACGTCGACGTTTTGCACCGCCGTTCCAAGGTATTTTGGTCTATTCAGCGGACAATAACGGGAACAAGGGCAAGGAAACATGCGACCAAATTATCTTTCCAATCGGCGCATTCTGACGCTACTGGTGATCTAGAGCTGAGACCGACTCAGCTTCAAAGAGCTCATTTTGCTCAAATTTAGATGCCTTATTAATCACGAAGCTTTTTTGGAACTTTGTTTTACGTTGCAGCTTCACTCGACCCACGTCGCTCCCTACAGCTGCAGTCACTCTCGAATCATCCACATCCTCGAATGAAGCTTCCCAGCCTCCTTTTTGGCAGGATTGCAGGACTCAAGCTACCGATCCTTCACGGAACAGCGCAACTGTTTGAAATTGATTGATGCCTCGCGCTCGTTTCTTCAACGCTGGGCGCATCGAATGATTACGGATTGCAGCTGAAACTCAGCTGCAGGAGAACGCCAGAGATCTGTCTAGTCTTGTTACAGACCGCTTTCGCTTTCGCATCTGAAATTTAACCTCGTGTTCAAAGCTTCCTGTGTCATGTCCACCTTCTCCAGGAGATTTTTAGCGATCAAAACGTACTCTTGCCTCTCTCGGAATTCGTTGAGACGATTCCACGGAATGCACGCAAAAGGCCCGAATTTCGATTTGAACCAGCCTGAAATACGAGCGTCGCAGGTTCTTGTCTGATTTGGAAGCCCCCCGACATCACATTCCGTTGGGAGCGAACATGGCCAGCGGTATTACCCGGCACTTAAGGGGCTGCTTCCAAATCTAATCAATTATATTTCTGGTCCAGCTCATTCAAATACAGCGTCCAATCGATCATCAAAGCCCTTCCTTTCTAGTTGTGACATGGCCACGCCACCTGCATGTTCACATTCTCCTTTCCGCAGCGGTCGATCCATAATCGCTGTCTCTATTTCCAGCCCTTTCAGTCCAGACTCCACTCCATGCAATCGTTGACCGCGACTTCAAGAGGTCTGAGTCGGATGAGAGTGCCGAGACAATGTGATTGTCAACTGCCTGTTGCGTCTTTTTCTCATCATTTCGCAAGATCCGAATATGCCGCAAGCCAGCTCAAAACCTTCAATATTGGATCGCCCGTCCAATGCCATTCAGTTTCCTTACACCAGAAGCTGTCCAACCTTAGGCGCGCAATTCTCAGATGCAACGCTGTATGTCGCCATCTCCTGCAGCATCAGTTCTTCAATCAACATTCGTAGCGCAAAGTGGTCTGTTCTGTGCTCATCCAAGTCATTACGCTCTTCAGTATCCTTTGATCTTCGTGACGGGAATTCTGAGCCA
>Ga0335073_10008405_pt1 | contig 14483 bp, 13 predicted proteins | sample Lox_Sample_22_FD_207093 | JGI IMG/M metagenome (GOLD analysis project Ga0335073, IMG submission 207093) | Soil microbial communities from Loxahatchee National Wildlife Refuge, Florida, United States - Lox_Sample_2.2 | ecosystem: Environmental > Terrestrial > Soil > Wetlands | place: USA... | reverse complement strand
GCGCCAATTGTGAACGTTCACATCACGGCCTACCGGGACAGTAGATCCGGACCAATCGGCACGCAATACGCCCGACCGGACGGCCTGCGCGGCGGGCGGGGCGGGCGGGGCGGGCGGACCGGGCGGACCGGGCGGGGCGGGCGGACTAAGCGGGGCGGGCGGACTAAGCGGGGCGGGCGGACTAAGCGGGGCGCCGCTCAGGAGCCGATGCCGAGCCAGGCGAGTAAGGAACGGCGCGGCGGTTCGATCTGGCCCAGCCGGGCCGCGCCGCAGCCCCGCGTCTTGCGTATCGCCGCGATTCGCGCGCCTATCCTGTCCGATCTGCGTTGGCCATAATCCCGGAGTTTCAGACGATTTGCAATTTCCACGCTATCGTCCTCATCCATGCTGCATGGCTGCTTGTGATGGGCGAAATAAACAACAGGGAGGGCCATGAACGACCAATTTGCTGGCTCCTGCACCCTGGAATCACTCGACGCCGCTTTCGGCGGCCGCTGGGGCATCTGGCTCAGCGATACCGGCAGGTGGTGGGCCGCTCGCCGGGCCGCACTCAGCGCCGCCGAATTGGCCGCCGGGTGCGTGCCCTTCGTGCGCGCGGACTCGCCGGATCAACTCGCCGAGCGAATCCGGGACCAAAACGGGATATCCGGCCGGTCGGGCGGATACATCGCATAACAAACCTTGCCCTGCACATTGCGCCCGCGCTGGCCGCGAATGGTTCTCCCTGGTCGCCCCGGCGATCAGCGGCGGGCCCGGACGGCGGCGTAGGTACGCTCCAGCGCCCGCAGTGTCTGCTTGTAATTGCGCTGCGCCACCGCGACGAACAGGCAGTCCACGACGGTGAGCGCGGCGATCCGGCTGGACATGGCGCCGGACCGGAACGTCGTCTCGCGTGCCGCGGTGGTCAGCACGAAGTCGGCCACGCGTGCGATCGGTGACCCGGGGAAGTTCGTGATCGCGACCGTGGTCGCCCGCTGCTGGCGAGCCTCGGCCAGGCTGCCGACCGTGTCGGTGGTCGCCCCGGTGTGCGAGATCCCGATCGCCACGTCGCCGCGCCGCAGCAGCGCCGCGGAGGTCACCGCGACGTGCGGGTCCGGCCACGCGTACACCACACGTTCGATCCGGTGCAGTTTCTGCTGCAGGTCGAGGGCGACGAACGCGCTGGCGCCGACGCCGTAGATGTCGATGCGACGGGCGCGGACGACCGCCTCCACGACCGCGTTGAGCGTGTCCGGGTTCAGTTGCGCGCCGGTCTCCTCCACCGCCCGGGCGTCGGAGTGCGAGATCTTCTTGATCACCTCGTCCAGGGTGTCGCTCGGCCCGATGTCGCTGCCGATGTCCTCCCAGCCGGTCTCGCGGCCGGCCTGCGCGGCCGCGGCCAGCGCCAGCCTGAGCTCGGGATAGCCGGGGAACCCCATGGCACGGCAGAACCTGATCACCGTGGTGCCCGACGTCCGGCACGCGGCGGCCAGTTCCGAGATCGTCATCGCGGCCACGCCCGCCGCGTCCTGCACGACCGCGGCCGCGACCCGTCGCTCGGCGGGCGCGAGATTGGGCGTCAGCGCACGCACGTGCGCGAGCAGCGTCTCCGGAGTATGTACCGCCGAATCCTGCCCTGTCACGCGGCGTGCTGCTTGCGGCATGGCGTCACTGTACGTCGCCGCAGGCGGTCCTGGCTCGTGCCGATAGATACCTCTGGCGGTACCGGCGTCAAACCCGACGGACTTCACGTAACTTTTGCCTACAGAACTGTCTCTCGGGATTATTACTACCTTTCCCGGTAAAAACGGCGGACCGCGGTTTGGCGTGCCGGGCCTGGCTCTGGCCGTCATTGGACATCGCGGCGGCGCCGGTGCCAGCCTGGTTGCTGGCCCCGGCCTAGAACAGCGTCCGAAAACGCCAGGATGGGAGCAGCCGTGGACAGCGCCGCCCTGCGTGCCGCGCAGCAGCCGCTGAAGGACGCGTATCGCGAGGACCCCGCAGCAGCGGTCATCACGCTGCGGGCCAGCGGCGAGCTCGGCACCGAGGAGATCAGCTGCTCGGTGGCCACCGGCCAGGCCCTGGTGGCGGCGGGCCTGCACCCGGCGACCGGAGGCGACGGGACGCTCGCCTGCTCGGGCGACATGCTGCTGCAGGCCCTGGTGGCCTGCGCGGGCGTCACGCTGCGGGCGGTGGCCACGTCGCTGCGGATCCCGGTGGCGGGCGGGGTGGTACGTGCCGAGGGAGACCTGGATTTCCGCGGCACGCTGGGCGTGGCCAAGGACGCGCCGGTCGGGTTCACCGCGATCCGCCTTTCCTTCGAGCTGGACACCGACGCCGGCGAGGACCAGATCGCCACGCTGCTGCGCCTCACCGAGCGGTACTGCGTGGTCCTGCAGACCCTCGCCCATCCGGTTCCGGTCACCGCGTCGGTGAGCGCATAGCCCGACCGCGCAGCAATGGCGGAGTTCACGGTGCGGCCAGGCCGGGCGGATGACGGGCACGCCATGGCGGAGCTGTTCGCCGCGGTGGCGCGGGAGCGGGACGGGATCGCGACCGAGCCGCCGGTCGACGTCGAACAACGCTCCGTGCAGTTCGCGGCCAGCTCGGCCGCGTCCATCGTCGCCGTGGCCGACGGCCGGATCATCGGCACGCTGCACGTCGATGTCAGCCGGTTCGGCTTCGGCGAGCTCGGGATGCTGGTGGCGCGCGACCATCGCGGCCGCGGCGTGGGTTCGGCCCTGCTGCGGGCCGCGGTCGACTGGGCCCGCGGCCAGGGACTGCACAAGCTCTGCCTCGAGGTGTTCCCGCACAACACCGCCGCGATCGCCTTGTACCGCAAGGCCGGGTTCGCCGAGGAGGGGCGGCGGGTACGCCAGTACCGGCGGGCCAGCGGCGAGCTCTGGGATTCGATCGTGATGGGCCTCGAGCTCTAGCTCCCACGGAGCCGACCGCCGGACGGCTGGACGCCACGTCCTGACCAGATGGCAGGCCAGACGATGCGGTCACCCGAGCAGCTCGGCCGCGACCGCGGCGTGCACCGCCTTGCGCAGGCCGACGACCGAGTGCTCGGGGCCCCGGCCGAAGTGCACCGCGTTGGTCAGCAGCACCGCCCACAGCCCGCTGGCCGGGTCGATGGACAGGCTGGTGCCGGTGAAGCCGGTGTGCCCGGCACCCGACTCCGGCCAGCCGTCGCCCATGTTGTCCCACCGGTCGTGGCGCAGCCCCCAGCCCAGGCCGCGGCGGCCGCCGAGCCCCTCGGTCCCGCAGCGCAGCGCCTCGGCCCGCAGCCCCGCCATGGGCGATGAGTGGCCGGCCCAGGCGGCGGCGTAACGACCCAGATCGGCCGCGGTGCCGAACAGCCCGGCGTGCCCGGCCACCCCGCCGAGCACCTCGGCGTTCTCGTCGTGCACCACCCCGACCTTGGCCGCCCCGTCGACGATCTCGGTGGCCGCGATCCGGTCCGCCCACCCGGCCGGCGGCCGGAAGCCGGTCGCCACCAGGCCCAGCGGCGCGCACACCACGTCCCGCACGAACTCGTCCAGCCCGCAGCCGGCCACCGCCTCGACCAGCTCGCCGAGCGTGATGAACCCGACGTCGCTGTAGCGCACCATGGTGCCCGGCGGGCCGACGAGCGGCTCGGCCAGCGCGGCGGCCCGGACCTCCGCCGCCTCATGCAGCCACTGGTAGTACCGCCGCGTGTCCGGCAGCCCCGAGGTGTGCAGCAGCAACTGCCGCACGGTCACCGCGTCCTTGCCCGGGCCGAACGCCGGCAGGTACCGCCGCACCGGATCGTCCAGGCCGACCTCGGCCCGGCCGACCAGGTACAGCACGGACGGCAGCGTCGCGACCACCTTGGTCAGCGAGGCCAGGTCAAAGACGGTGTCCGCCGTCATCGGGCGGGCGGCCGCGGCGTCGCGCTGGGCGTCGCCCGCCACATACAGCAGCAGCGGCTCCGCGTCGTCGCGGCCCGCGGCCAGCACCGCGCCGGGCATGACCTCGTCCCGCAGTGCCCGGTCGATCAGCTCCGCGGCGGTGGCGCCGGCGGCGCCACCGCCGCCGGCGGACGCGGTCACGAGTCCGGCTCCCCGGCCGGCCCGCCGCCGAGCAGCGCATCGGCCGCCGCCTCCAGGTTGGCGCGGCCGCGGCCCCAGGTGCCGAGGTAGCTCCGGCCGGCCAGCTGCCGGTCGTGCCCGGTGCCGGTGCCGACGACCACCGCGTCGGGGCGCGCGGCCAGCACCCGGCCGAGCAGCTCGCGCTGCCAGGCCAGCCGGTGCGCGTCCCGGACCGCGACCACCAGCGGCCGTCCGGCGGCCCGCGCGATGACCGCGTCCAGCTCGCCCGGGCCGCCCGGCAGCTCGGTGAGCCGGACCCCGTCGACGCCGGGATCGCGCCGGCGCAGCACCCCGAGCAGGCTCCCCGCGTCGTCCTGCAGCAGCCCGCTCATCCGCCCGCCCGCGTCCAGCACGTACGGCGGCGCGCCGGGCGCCAGCCGGGCGTCCGCCACCAGCAGCGCCCGGCGTGCGGCCTGCGCCCCGGCCGCCGGCTCCGGCGCCGAGACCGCGGCCGCCCGGGCCCAGCCGGCCAGCTCGCGCACCCGCGCCGCGGCCTGCGCCACCCGGCCGGCCGGCACGACGCCGTCCCGGACCGCCCGCTCGAGGGACTCGCGGGCCAGCCGCTGCGCGGCCGCGGCGGGCGGCAGGCAGAGCAGGTCGGCGCCCGCGGCCAGCGATCGCACGGCCCCGTCGGCGCTGGCCTCGCTGTCCCCGATCGCCGCCATCTCGAGCGCGTCGGTGACGATCACGCCGTCAAAGCCCAGCTCCTCGCGCAGCAGCCCGTCCAGGATCCGGCGGGACGTCGTGGCCGGCTCCGCGTCGATCTCGGGGAACACCACGTGCGCGGTCATCACCGCGCGGACCCCGGCGCCGATCGCGGCCCGGAACGGCACCAGGTCGGTCCGCCGCAGGTCGGCCAGGGAAGCCCGGACGACGGGCAGCGCGAGGTGGGAGTCGGCGTCGGTCCGGCCGTGCCCGGGGAAGTGCTTCGCACAGGCCGCGACGTGGTGCGACTGCAGGCCGGTCACGAACGCGGCGGTGTGCGCGGCCACCCGGCCGGGCTCGGGTCCGAACGACCGCACCCCGATGATCGGGTTCGCCGGGTTGGCGTCGAGGTCGGCGACCGGCGCGAAGTCGAGGTTCACGCCGCCCTCGGCGAGCATGGCCCCGATGCTGGCCGCGACCCGCCCGGTCAGGCCGGTTTCGTCGACCGCGCCTAGCGCGGCGTTGCCCGGGTAGGAGGAACCGGTGCGCGCCTCGAGCCGGGTGATGCCGCCGCCCTCCTCGTCGGCGGCGATCAGCACCGCCGGGTTATGCGAGCGCAGCCCGGCCGTGAGCGCGCGCAGCTGATCCGGGCCGGCGATGTTCTCCGCGAACAGCAGCACTCCGCCCAGCCCGTCGTCCAGCCACCGGCGCAGCCAGTCCGGCGGCTGATGCCCGGCGAACCTGGCCAGCAGGCACACGTCAAGATCAGACATTCATTTTTTCCGAACGCCCGGTCCCGGGGTTGGCCGCGTCACGCCATGGCTCCATCTGGTCAGGGCGGCGGCTCCGCCGCGGAGCGCAGTTCCGCGGTGGCCTCGGTGATGTCCTTGGCGGTGTCGATCGCGCGCCAGTAGCCCTCGATCGGGAACCCGGCCAGCCGCCGCTGCCTGGCCAGCTGGGGGAACGTGCTGCGCTCGTGGTCGCCGACCTCGGGGAGCAGATCGAGGATCGCGCCGTCGAAGACGTAGATCCCGCCGTTGACCGGATAGGGCGAGGGCGGGGCCTCGATGAAGTCGGTAATCCGGCCCAGGTCGTCGACCTCGACCGCGCCCCACGGGATCCGGGGCCTGGCCAGCGCGATCGTGGCCACCGCCTGCCGCTCGTCGTGGTAGTCGGCCATGGCCCGCAGCGAGAACCTGGTCCAGATATCGCCGTTGAGCGCATACCACCGCTCTCCCGGGTTCGGCAGGTGCTTGCCCGCGTACCTCAGCCCGCCGCCGCGGCCCAGCGGCTCGGCCTCCACCACCACCCGCACCCGCGTCGGCTGCGGGTTTGCCGTCAGGTGCTGGTCAAGCACCTCGTGCAGGTGGCAGGCGGAGACGATCACGTCGGTCACGCCCGACTCGGCCAGCCACTCGATCTGGTAGTCGATGATGCACCGCCCGGCGATCTCGATCATCGCCTTCGGCCGGGTGTCGGTGTGCGGGCGCAGCCGCGACCCCTGCCCGCCGGCCAGGATCACGGCCTGCCGCGGCGCATCGCTCATGGCTGAGCATCGTAGCTGAGACGTCTGACGCGGACCGGTCCGGCCAAACGCTGCGAATACCCGTTTACGCACACACGCCTAACACCGCGCCGTAGTCGCCGTGCTGAGCCGAAGGTCCCATGCTCACCCCCGAGTCGCCGTACTCACCCGGACCGGCGGCGGCCATGGCCAGCCGCACGGCGCCGGTCACCGCCTGCCGGGTGAGCGTTCGCACATCGGTGCCCGGCCGTCGTGCCTCGATCGCGCCCCGCACCGTGGACTCGAGGTCGGCGTGACGGAACAGGCCGCCGGACAGCACCACCGGCAGGCTCAGCGGAGCGCCGAGGCGCTCGGCGGCCGACACCGCCAGGCTGGCCAGGGCGGCCGCCGCGCCGGCCGCGATGGTCTGCGCGGCCGGGTCCGCGCTGCCCAGGACCAGCGGCGCGTAGCTGGCCCAGTACCGCGGATGGGTGCGCGCGTAGAACAGCTCGTGCAAAGCACCGATGTGGCCGGCCCCGGTCGCCTCCAGCAGGCGCTCGCCGAGCTCGCCGAGCGGAGCGCCGCAGTCGCGGCGGTCCAGCAGCGTGCGCACCGCGGTCCGCACCATCCAGTAGCCGCTGCCCTCGTCGCCGAGCAGATACCCCCAGCCCCCGGACTGCACGTCGCGGCCCTGGTAGCTGCCGAAGGCGACCGAGCCGGTGCCGCCGATCAGGGCGATCCCGGCCCCCAGCCCGGCCGCCGGCAGGATGAGCATCGCGTCCTTGACGATGATCACCTGCCCGGACCTGGTCAGCGGCGAGAGGTGCTCGGTCAGGAACTCCTTGGTGCCGGGCACGCTGGCACCGGCCGAGCCGACGCAGATCGCGTCGAGGCGCGGCCCCTGGTCCAGGGGCAGCTGCGCCAGCAGGTTGGCCAGCGCGGCGCTGGCGCTGGCCGGCCCGACCGCGACCACGCTGGCGCTGGCCGCGTTGCTCTCGGCGACCAGGTCTCCGTCCAGGCACAGCTGCGCCCGGCTCCCGGTCCCTCCGATGTCAAGCCCAAGCACCCGGCTACTCATGACACCACCTGCTTCGCTCGCCTTCGGGCCTCGGTCGGCCTTCTCTTCCCCCCGAGTTCCGGCTCACGCTCGCTCCGCCAGGCCGAGCCGGGACAGTGCCCCGCGAACGCTGCCGCTGGCCGCGGCCAGGGCATCCCCGGCGGCTTCCGGTTCCAGCCCGCTGAGCAGGCACAGCAGCGCGAGCCGGAGATTTCCCCCGCATCGCTCCAGCTCGGCACGGCACACCTCGTCGCTGTCGCCCCCCGACGCCTCCCGCAAGATCCGGATCTGCCGCTCCCGCAGCTTGGCGTTGATGCCGGACATGCTCGCCATCAGGTTGGAATAGGTCCGGCCCAGCCGCACCATGGCCGCGGTGGACAGCGCGTTGAGCACCATCTTCTGGGCCGTGGCCGCCTTGAGCCTGGTCGAGCCCGCGATGGCCTCCGGGCCCGTGTCCACGATCACGCGGTGCTGGGCCAGGCCCGCCAGCGGCGCCGCCGGATTGCTGGTGATCAGCGCGGTGAGGGCACCGACGGACCTCGCCATCCGCAGTGCCCCGGCCACGTACGGCGTGCGCCCGCTGGCCGTGATGCCCACCGCGACGTCGGCCGCCGACAGCGCACCCGCGTCCCGTACGCCGAGCGCCTCGTCGTCCTCCGCGTCCTCGATGGCGGCGCCGAGCGCCCGGTCGCCGCCGGCCTGATGGGCGATGAAGATGCCCGGCTCCAGGCCGAAGGTCGGGATGACCTCGGCCGAGTCGAGGACGCCCATCCGCCCCGACGTCCCGGCGCCGAAGTAATGCACCTGGCCGCCGGCCGTGAGGCGTTCCACGACCCGGTCGACGACCGTGGCCAGCGCGGGCAGCGCCGACGCCACCGCCCCGGCCACCATGGCGTCCTCGGCGTTCAGCAGCCGCAGGACCTCTTCGGTTGAGACCACGTCGATATCGATCGTCCGCCAGTTCCGTTCCTCGGTGCGCGATCCCAGCGGCGACGATGTCAGCTCCGCGTGATCCCCCGACTCCGACATTGGGGGCACGATCCCTCCCTTCCAGCCCTGCGCCCCACCCCCGGCATGCCGTGCGCGCGACCGGGGATCGAATGGCCGGCCGCAGGCCTGTTACCTCAATAAACGCGATCCGCGCGTCGCAGCATCGTCGCGGACCAACGCCCCGTTCGGCAAGACTCGTGCCGACAGTTCAGCCCCGTGGCCCCCGCCCGTCACTAATGTTTCGCTCCACCGCCCGGCCCGCCCCGGTCAGAGGCTCCCCCGCAGCACCCCCGGCCCGGCTCGCCCGGTTACCCCGGGCTCCGCTAGCTGCCCGCCTCCCCTCGGCCGACCCGGGCGATCCCGCGCCGAGGCCAACCGGGCTCCAACCCGGGATGAATGTGAATCTCGGTCACACCTGACTACACCAGCGTCGCATTCGTCGTCAGGTTGGCCGGCGGGTTGGGGCGGCCAGTGCCTCCGTTAGCCGCTAACCGCCTCCGGCGGAGGCGACGGGCTCCTCCCCCGCCCATCGGGCGGGGCAGGCTCGTCCGGGATGTAGAACATCCGCAGCTGCATCGGCCGCGCCCCGGGCGGGGCGTCCTGCTTGGTGTGCCCGTACTTGCTCAGCAGCGCCATGTACTCCTCGAACAGCGCCTCGATGCCTTCGGCGGTGAAGTAACCCCCGGCCCGCGACGACCTGGCCCACCCGCCGTGCTTCCTGACGTCGCGGATGAACCGGTTGACCAGCGCGAGCTCGCCCGGGATCTGCGCGGCCCGCCACTCGTCCAGTGCCGCCCGGTCCTGCGGGCTCAGGCTGTCGTAATCCGGCTCGCGGTGGTCGATGGGGAAGGTGCGCCACCAGCGCTCCCGGCCGTGCGCTCGCTCCGGCACCTCCTCGATGATGCCCGCGTCGGCCAGCACCCGAAGGTGATAGCTCGTCGTCCCGGTGTTCTCGCCCAGCGCCTCGGCGATCGTGGTCGACGTGGCCGCGCCGTGCTCGTCGAGATGCCGCAGGATCTCCCCGCGCAGCGGGTGCGACAAGGCCTTCCAGCGCTTGGCGTCGCCGGTCACCCGGCGCGGCGTCATGGCCATTGCCGCAGCCTACCAGGAGTACCGAAGATTCTCTGCAGAAATTAATTTGCAGAATTTTCTCTGCATGCCTAGCGTGACGGACATGCCGACAGACACGCTCCCGCTCGCTCCGCCTCTCCGCCGCCGTCCCGCCCGCCGTCCCGCCCGCCGCCTTGCGGCGGCCCGCACCGCCGTGTCCGGCCGGCCGAGCGTCACCCGCCCCGCCGTGTCCGGCCGGCCGAGCGTCACCCGGCCCGCCGCCACCGCGGCGGACGCCGCCGGCACCGCGCGGCCGGACGCCACCCGCCCAGCCGCCACCCGGCCCGACCATTCCGGCGCGGCCGGCTCCGCGGTTGTGCCGCGCCGGGCCCGGCTGGTCGCGCTGGGTGTCGGCGGCTTCCTGCTGCCGTGGTGCGTGGTGCTCGGCATGACACTGCCCGCCACCGCGCAGGCTCAGCACTGGCCCGCCGCGTGGGTCGGCCTGGACGCGGGCGAGGCGATCGCGGCGCTGGCCACCGCCGTACTGCTGGCCCGCGCCGACGCCCGGGCCGCCCTGACCGCCGCCGCCGGTGGCGCGCTGCTGCTCACCGACGCCTGGTTCGACGTCTGCACCTCCGGGCCCGGTCTCGACCACGCGGTCGCGCTGGCCGAGGCGGCCTTCGTCGAACTGCCGCTGGCGGGCGCGGCGTTCTGGCTCGCGGTCCGGCTGACCCGCGGCCGGGCCGCCCCGTGACGTTGGCGCTCCTCCCCGCGGCCGGGGCGCGCGGATAAGTCGTTGCCGGTCCGGCGGCTGATGGCCCTATGATTCACCGAGTAAGTACCGCGCCAATCGCCTGAGGAGGGTAAATGCGCCAGGCGTTCACGTCCACCGAGATGGCCTCTGGGACCTATTCATGGGATGTGGCGCGTGTCGCAGAAAACGCTCAACCTGGGGATCCTGGCGCATGTAGACGCGGGTAAGACAACTCTTACCGAGCGGCTCCTGTACGACTCGGGCGTCATTGACCGGCTTGGCGCCGTCGACGCCGGCACGACCCAGACCGATTCGCTGCCGCTGGAGCGGCGGCGCGGTATCACGATCAAATCGGCGGTGGCGTCGTTCCCGATCGGGGATGTCGCGGTCAACCTGATCGACACGCCGGGCCATCCGGATTTCATCGCCGAGGTGGACCGCGTGCTGAACGTTCTTGACGGAGTTGTGCTGGTCATCTCGGCCGTCGAAAGCGTGCAGGCGCAGACCCGGATCCTGATGCGCTCGCTGCGGCGCCTGCGGATACCGGCGCTGCTGTTCGTGAACAAGATCGACCGGGCCGGGGCAGACCCGGCCGGAGTGCTGAGAGACATCGCCCGGCGGCTCAAGGTCGCCGCCGTCGCCGCGGGCCGCGTGACGAACGCCGGGACGCACGACGCCACGTTCACCGTGTCAGGACCCGGCGACGCCGAGTTCACCTCCGGCCTGACCGAGCTTCTGACCAAGCGCAGCGACCGACTACTGGCCGCGTACGTGCAGAACGAGGCGGGGGTTCCGTACCACCAGCTCCGCGCGGAACTCAGGGAGCAGACGGCGCGCGGCCAGGTGTATCCCGTCTTCTTCGGCTCCGCGGTCACCGGAGCCGGCATCGCGCCGTTGATGGCGGGCATCGCCGAGCTGCTGCCGAGCTCGGACGGCGAGCCTGAGGCGCCGCCGTCCGGCACCATCTTCAAGATCGAACGCGGCAGCGGCGGGGAGAAGATCGCCTACGTCCGCATGTTCTCGGGCACCGTGCCGGTACGCTCCCGGCTCCGGTTCGGATCCGGCTCCGATGACAAGGTGACCGCGATCGCCGTCTTCGAGCGCGGGCCCGCGGTCCAGCGGCACGCCGTCCGCGCCGGCCAGATCGGCAAGCTGTGGGGCCTGGCCGACGCCCGGATCGGCGATCGGATCGGGGATCTGGCCGACAGCGACGCCCGCCTTCAGTTTCCTCCGCCGACGCTGGAGTCGGCCGTCGTGCCCTGTGATCCCGCCGACGGCAACCGGCTGCGCGTCGCACTCGGCCAGCTCGCCGAGCAGGATCCGCTCATCAACGTGCGACAAGATGACCGGCGGCGCGAGATCTACGTGTCGCTGTACGGCGCCGTCCAGAAGGAGGTCATCCAGGCCACGCTCGCCGACGATTTCAATGTCGCCGCCACGTTCAGAGAGACGACGATGATCTACGTCGAACGACCCCTCGGCCGCGCGAGCGCCCTTCAGGTTCTCCAGTCCGACGATCATCCCTATTCCGCGACGGTCGGGCTACGGGTCGAGCCCGGGCCGGCCGACTCCGGCATCAGGTTCCGGCTGGACTTCGACCCCCGCCTCATTCCGATTTACATCTACAAGACCGCCGGCCACTTCACCGACGCCATGACGCAGTACGTCCGGCACACACTCGAGAAGGGCCTCTACGGATGGCAGGTCACCGACTGCGTCGTCACGATGAACGAATGCAACTACTACATCGGTGACGGAACCACCAAGCGGATACTGCCCACCGCGCGAACAACCGCCGCCGATTTCCGCAAGCTGACGCCGCTCGTCCTCATGGATGCCTTGCGTCAGGCCGGAACGGTGGTATGCCAGCCGATGGCTCGGGTCCGCCTCGAGCTGCCCGCGCCGAAGACGGGCGAGGTGCTGTCGGCTCTGGCCCGGCTGGGTGCGGCCACCGAGATGCCGCGGCTCGACGCCGAACTGACCGTGGTCACGACGATGCTGCCCTCGGCCCGGGTGCGCAGCCTTCAGGAACAGCTGCCCGGCCTGACCGGCGGCGAGGGCGTGCTCGACGCCAGCTTCGGCGGTTACGAAGCCATGCACGGCAGCTTCCCGAGACGCTGACCGGGTCCGAGTTCCCGCGGCGGTTGCGGGGCGGTCTGCACCAGGAACCGGCTGATCAGCGAGGATGGGCGTATGCGACTTCCCGTCATGCCGCCGGTGGCGCCGATGCTGGCCAAGCCGGTCAAACAGATCCCGGCCGGCGCGATGAGCTTCGAGCCCAAGTGGGACGGCTTCCGGTCGATCGTGTTCCGCGACGGCCGCGAGGTGGAGCTTGGCAGCCGCAACGAGCGGCCCCTGACCAGGTATTTCCCCGAGCTCGTCGACGCGGCCGCCTCGATTCTGCCGGAGCGGTGCGTAATGGACGGCGAAATCGTGATCCCGGACGCTCAGGGTCGACGGCTTGACTTCGAGGCGCTGCTCCAGCGGATCCACCCCGCGCAGAGCCGGGTCCGGCTGCTGGCCGAGCAGACGCCCGCGCACTTCGTCGTGTTCGACCTGCTCGCACTGGGCGAGGTCGACTACACGGGGACGCCGTTCGAGGCGCGGCGCGAACTGCTCGAGGAAGTGCTGACCGACGCCTTGCCGCCGTTCCACCTGACCCCGGCGACCCGGGACCGGGACCTGGCGGCGAGCTGGTTCAGCCAGTTCGAGGGCGCGGGACTGGACGGCATCATCGCCAAGCCGCTGGACGGCGGCTACGAGCCGGACAAGCGGGTCATGTTCAAGGTCAAGCACGAGCGGACCGCGGACTGCGTGGTCGCCGGGTACCGGGTGCACAAGAGCGGCGATGACGTGATCGGCTCGCTGCTGCTCGGCCTGTACGCCAACGACGGCCGGCTGGCCAGCGTCGGCGTGATCGGGGCGTTCCCGGCGGCGACCAGGCGCGAGCTGTTCACCGAACTGCAGCCGCTGGTCACCGGGTTCGAGGATCACCCGTGGAACTGGGCCAAGCCGGAACCGGGGGTCCGTGGTCCGCGTGACGCCGAGCACAGCCGGTGGAACGCCAACAAGGATCTCTCGTTCGTACCGCTGCGCCCCGAGCGGGTGGTCGAGGTCCGCTACGACCACATGGAGGGAACCCGGTTCCGGCACACCGCCCAGTTCGTCCGGTGGCGCCCCGACCGCGACCCGAAGTCCTGTGGTTTCGGCCAGCTCGAGGAGCCGGTCAGCTTCAACCTGGCCGACATCCTGAGCGGCTGAGGCGCTCGCCGGTTAGACCCCCACGTACTCGATGCCCGCCAGCGTGCAGAACATCTTCCAGCTGGCGGCGTGACGGCCGAGGTTCATCACCTCGTGGTGCGGGCCGCCGGCGGCCAGCCATCCGTTCAGGCAGGCGCGCACGCCGGTGTTCGGCCGGAACTGGCCGTACGGCATCTCGAGCGCGGGCAGCACCTGGCTGTCCAGGTTCTCGCCCTCGGCGACCACCAGCCGGAACCGCTCCCCGCCCAGCGATACCAGCGTGGCCAGCGTGGCCGGGCCGGGCTGGTACTGGAACAAGAACGTGGGCGGGTCGGCCAGCTTGCCGATCCCGAGCGGCCGCTTGATCAACTTGACCGGCTGGTCCGAGCGGGCGATCTTCCAGTTGCCCTCGCCCATGTGGCTCATCAGGATCGAGTCCGACGGGAAGTCCATCGCGTACATCTCGGTGAAGTGCGCGTCCCCGATCAGCACATGCCCGGCCGCCACCAGGCACGCGGTCAGCACGTCCCCCTCGGCCGCGTAGCCGTAGCCCTTGGCCATGAGCGTGGACGCCGCGGCCAGCGGCAGCCGGGCGAACCGGCCGTCCTCGCCGATCGCGTCGAAGTGCGCGGTGTAGGCGCCGTAGCCGCCCGCGTCCAGGATGTTCTTGATCGCGACCTGCATCCGGGCGTGGTCGTCGCGCTCTTCGACGGTGAGGCGCGGATCGATCTCGAACCGCTCGTCCTCGAACGCGATCACGTCGGCCACCTGAGCGTCGGTCACCGTCTGCATGCCGCGGTACAGGTCTCCGGTGGCGACCGCGAGGATCTCCGGGCCCAGGCTACGGACCAGGGCGCTCTCGTCGACGCGGATGTCGCCCATGTCGTTCATCGCGTAGCCGAACAGCGCCACCTTCAGCGACTTCCACGCCGTCACCGCCGCGGCGGCCCGCGCCCACCGGCCGACGTCGGCGCGGAACGCCTCGCTGCGCCAGTCATCGGTCAGCACGCAGAACCGCTTGCCCGCGCGGACCATGGCGTTCGCGGTGTCCTGCGCCCCGTGCACGCCCTGGTTGTAGGTCATGTCGGCCATGTCCCAGGCCGGGGTGACCGACGGCTCGGGCTGGATGTTGGCCATCAGGATCGGGAG
>Ga0335073_10008403_pt1 | contig 14485 bp, 8 predicted proteins | sample Lox_Sample_22_FD_207093 | JGI IMG/M metagenome (GOLD analysis project Ga0335073, IMG submission 207093) | Soil microbial communities from Loxahatchee National Wildlife Refuge, Florida, United States - Lox_Sample_2.2 | ecosystem: Environmental > Terrestrial > Soil > Wetlands | place: USA: Florida... | reverse complement strand
TGGGCGCAGCAGAATGGCGCCGCAAATTTCGCCACACTTGATGCAGATCGGCAAGCTGTGCTGCAGGCCCGGCTAATCCGCGTGATGCGCACCAACACCTACGATGCAGGCGCCCATCGTGTTGTGCTTGACTCCGACCGCGTCGCGGCTTTCCAGCAACTGGCGGCGTATTACGCGGGCATCTTCGCGAATGGACGTAAAGAGTACGCGATTCCCGCCGGTGCGCTGAAAGATCTAATAAAGCAGAAACAGTTAGCGGCATTTTTCTGGTGGAGCGCGTGGGCGACGAGCACCAACCGCCCGGGCTCCAACGTGACCTATACCAACAATTGGCCGCACGAGCCACTGGTTGCCAACAATCCCACGCCGGGAGCCATGATGTGGAGCTTCGTCAGCTTCTTTGGGCTCCTCACAGGCATCGGTGGATTAGTGTGGTGGTATCAGTCGCAGGAGAAGCTCGAGATCGCGGGGCCATACCCTGCGCGCGATCCGTTCCTAGGTTTCCAACCGACCCCTTCACAGCGCGCGACCATCAAGTACTTTCTCGTAGTCGTGGCGCTGTGGGGCGTGCAGATCTTGATGGGCGCACTCACTGCGCACTACGGTGTGGAGGGGCAGGGCTTTTACGGATTTCCGCTCGACAAGTATCTTCCCTATGCCATCACGCGCACCTGGCATCTGCAACTGGCAATCTTTTGGATCGCGACTTCGTGGCTCGCGACGGGCCTCTATGTAGGCCCCGCAGTTAGCGGCCATGAGCCCAAGTATCAGCGGATCGGCGTCAATGTTCTCTTTGTTGCGCTTGTTCTCGTGGTCGGCGGTTCGTTGGCCGGCGAGTGGATGGGCATCCAGCAGAAGCTCGGCAACCTGTGGTTCTGGTTTGGCGCCCAAGGCTTTGAATACGTCGACCTGGGCCGGTTCTGGCAACTCCTGCTTTTCATCGGATTGCTGTTGTGGCTGGTCCTGATGGTCCGCGCGCTGAAGCCTGCGCTTGTTCGCAAGAGCGAGGACCGTCCGTTGCTTTCGATGTTTCTCATCTCGTCCATCGCTATTCCGCTCTTCTACGCGGCGGGTCTCATGTACGGCCAGCGCAGCAACCTGGTTACGGCCGAATACTGGCGCTGGTGGGTGGTTCACCTCTGGGTCGAGGGATTCTTCGAAGTCTTCGCCACCGTGGTGATTGCGTTCCTGTTCACAAGGCTCAAGCTTCTTGAGATTCGCAGCGCGACGCGGGCCGTGCTCTTCTCGACGACGATCTTCTTGTCGGGCGGTATCATCGGCACTTTCCATCACCTTTATTTCGCCGGCTCCGGTCCTGCGGTCATCGCATTGGGCGCGATCTTCAGCGCGCTCGAAGTTGTGCCCCTGACGCTGATCGGCTACGAGGCATGGGAGAATCTGCGCCTGGCGCGGCCTACCGAAAAAGCGCCCTGGATCGCCAACTACAAGTGGCCCATCTACTTCTTCGTGGCTGTCGCTGTCTGGAACCTCGTCGGCGCCGGGCTCTTCGGTTTTCTCATCAATCCACCGATCGCCCTCTATTACATGCAGGGGTTGAACCTGACTCCCGTGCACGGCCACACGGCGCTGTTCGGCGTCTACGGCATGCTTGGCCTGGGGCTCACGCTGTTCTGCCTGCGCGTCCTGCAACCGGGCCGTGTGTGGAAGGAAGGTGTGCTGAAGGCATCCTTCTGGCTCATCAACTTCGGTCTCATCTTTATGGTCGTTCTGAGCATGTTCCCAATCGGCATCCTGCAGGCGTGGGCCTCAATCGAACGCGGTACCTGGTACGCGCGCTCGGCCGAGTTTCTGCAATCGCCCCTCATGCAATCCTTGCGCTGGATGCGTGTCCCGGGCGACGTGCTGTTTGCAGCGGGCGCGGCTCTCCTGGGCTGGTTTGTGCTCGGCCTGTTGACCGGCCACTCCTATCAGGGACCGGCCGCTGCGCCGCTCGCCGCGGAGAAGAAACATGAATTCGCCGCACTGGTTGGCGACTAACTGAAGAAAACGCGGGCGGCGTCAGTCTGGGGCCCGCCCGTCCGTAGCCTCGTATACAGGTGAAAAGATGAATTACAAATTCCTCGCCGATTTGCAAACAGAAGCCACAATACCGGAAAAAGGTATCCTCAGCCGAGTCATCGAGAAAGATGATTCCGTCAACATCACCTTATTTGGCATGGCCGCCGGCGAGGAGATCTCCTCCCATTCGGCGCCCACGCCGGCAGTTCTTTATTTTCTTGAAGGTGAAGCGAACGTGCAGCTTGGCACCGACACGGTTTACGCCCGGCAAGGATCATTTGTCTTCATGCCGCCCATGTTGCCGCACGCGATTGCGGCCAAGTCGCCGGTTAAGATGCTGCTGGTCCAGATCAAGTTCGGACACAACAAATAAGCAAGGAGATCGATTTTTGGTCCACGCAGCATGACCCGCTCTTCAGGGCGTGTCGCGGTTCTGGCAAACTTTGTGAGAGTCCCTTTGCCGCGATTTCTTGCACAACCCGCGGAACAGCGTCGAAACCGTCGCTTCGGCTCGCGCACGGTCGAAAGGCTCCTGCAGGATCATCACGCGGTAGATGGCTGAGCCATAAACCAGGTCCAGGATGAGTTCCCGATCGAGGCTGCTGTCGATCTCGCCTCTTTTCACAGCGCGGTCGAAGATGATCCCAACCACCTCTCGCCGCGGCTTCAGGAACCGTTCCCGAAACAGCGATGCAAACTCCTTGTCGCTTTGGCACTCTGCCAGGAACTGCCCATAAATACGCCCAAATGGGCTCGTATAAAACTTCAGCAGCGCATGTAGTTGCACCGTAAAGTCATGTTTCGCCGAACCCGTATCAGGATTCGGGACCACCCGATTGAGCTTGTTCAGAAATGCGTCCAGCGCGACGTAGGCCTTGCTGGGCCACCATTTGTAAATCGTTGCCTTTCCCACTCCCGCCTTTCTGGCAATCTCTTCGATGGTAATGTCGCGCAAAGGCACTGCTTTCAGCAAACTCAGGGTGACCGCCAAAATCGCTTCTTTCGATTCTTTACTCCGCTGGCGGCCGCGGCTCCTTGACTTTCCATTTTCGTGGACCTCTTTCAGTTCCGTGGCAATCGGGCTGTGTTCCCTTGGATACTGACGCATGTGCCTCTCCAGCTACAGCGGTTTCACAGTTGCTATATCCCGAAGCCGCTGCTACGAAGTGGCATTTTCCTCAAGAAAATGCCACCTTCCGCTGTTTCTGCAAGGGCAAGGGGACTGTGAAACCGCTCCAGGTCTCACGACCAGGCGTCGCACCGGTCAAGAACCTGAACCTAAAGAATCTTAGAGGCTTTACGCCGTCCTGGCGAGCGATTTTCTGCAACTTCTCCCACCCTTGCGAATCGAATCCAGTATGCGATTTTCTAGACGTTTCGTCTAGTATTAAAGCTCGGCAAAAGATCGCACCAACCTCAAGGGAACCTCAGGAGCCAGACAGTCCATGTGGATCGTCAGAATCGCGCTGAACCGGCCCTACACGTTTATCGTAATGGCGCTGGTCATCCTCATCCTGAGTCCCGTCGTGATTCTCCGGACTCCTACTGACATCTTCCCAAGCATCGACATCCCCGTAGTTGCGGTGTCTTGGACGTACACAGGATTGAATCCCGAGGAGATGGAAGGTCGCGTCACCACGGTATTCGAGCGCGTCCTCACGACGACAGTTGACAACATCGAGCACATCGAGTCGACGACGGTCAACGGAACCGCCATCGTCAAAATCTATCTGCAGCCCACCGCCAGCGTCGACCGCGCCAACGCGCAGATTACCGCGGTCTCGCAGACCATCCTGCGGCAATTGCCTCCGGGCTCGCTGCCCCCGCTCATTCTCAATTACAACGCATCCACGGTTCCCATTCTGCAGCTTGGCCTTTCGGGAAAAGGTTTGACCGAGCCGCAGTTGAATGACATTGCGCTGAACTTTCTGCGCACGCAGTTGGTCACAGTTCCTGGCGCGTCGGTGCCGTATCCCTATGGCGGCAAACAGCGCCAGGTCATGGTCAATCTTAATCCGCAGTTGCTGCAGGCCAAGGGCCTGTCGCCCAACGATGTGCTCACCGCGCTGGGCAACCAGAACCTCATTCTGCCCGGCGGAACAGCCAAAATGGGCCAGTTCGAATATGACGTCGATCTGAATGGGGATTTGAAAGCGATACAGGAGTTCAACGATCTTCCCATCAAGACCGTCGGAAACTCCGTCATCTATCTGCGCGATGTGGCGACGGTGAGCGACGGCTTCGCTCCGCAAACCAACATCGTCCGGCAGAACGGGAACCGCGGCGCGCTGGTCACGGTGCTCAAGGCCGGAGACGCCTCGACCATCGACGTGGTCAAGGGCATCCGCCAACTTCTGCCGCGTGTGGAACAGACGCTTCCACCCGAACTGCGCGTTCAGCCCCTCTCCGATCAATCGATCTTCGTGCGCGGCTCCATCGATGGCGTCATTCGCGAGGCGGTCATCGCTGCCGCACTGACCGGCCTGATGATCCTGCTCTTTCTAGGAAGCTGGCGGAGCACGCTCATCATTGCAATCTCGATTCCGCTGTCGATTCTCACGTCGGTGATTGTGCTGAGCTTTCTGCACCAGACCATCAACATCATGACGCTGGGCGGCCTGGCGCTCGCAGTCGGCATCCTCGTCGATGACGCCACTGTCACGATCGAAAACATCGAGCGGCACTTCGAAGAAGGCGCTGAGCTGCATGACGGCATCCTGCAGGGCGCCGCGCAGATTGCCGTGCCGGCCTTCGTCTCAACGCTGTGCATCTGCATCGTGTTCCTGCCGATGTTCTTCTTGAGCGGAGTCGCGCACTATCTGTTCGTTCCGCTCGCAGAGGCGGTCATCTTCGCGATGCTCGCCTCCTATATCCTGTCGCGAACGCTGGTGCCCACGCTGGCGATGTATCTGCTCAAGGCGCACAACCACGGCGGACCTGCATCGCGAAGCCTCTTCGCGCGCTTCCAGGCCGGCTTCGAGAGATTGTTTGAAGCCATTCGTTCCACCTACTCTACTCTGTTGGCGCGCCTTCTTGCGCTGCGGGTGGTCTTCGTCCCAGCATTCCTGGCGGTTTGTCTGCTGGCCTTTGCGCTGATCCCATTCCTCGGGCAGGATTTTTTTCCGGATACGGATAGCGGCCAGTTCACATTGCATGTGCGCGCAAAGACCGGCACACGTATCGAGGAGACGGCACGCCTTGCCGACGAGGTAGAAAACAGCATTCGCGCGACGATTCCAGCGAGCGAGATGGACAATGTTCTCGACAACATCGGCCTACCTTACAGCAGTATCAATTATATCTACAATCGCTCCGGGCTTACGGGCGCGGCCGATGCCGACATTCTCGTCTCGCTCAAAGAGAACCATCATCCCACCGCGAACTACGTGCGCGAACTTCGTGAGAAGCTGCCTGGCGAATTTCCGGGCGTGACTTTTTACTTCCTGCCGGCCGACATTGTCACGCAGATCCTCAACTTCGGCCTGCCCGCGCCGATCGACATCCAGATCGATGGGGCCGACATTACAGACAACCAGCGCGTGGCCGAGCAGATGCTGAATGAGCTCAGGCATGTGCGCGGCATCGCAGACTTGCGCATCCAGCAGCAATCCGACTATCCGAAGTTCCACATCGATGTCGATCGCACCAAGGCGCTGCAGGCGGGATACACCGAGCGCGACGTGGCGGAGAGCTCGCTGATTTCGCTCAGTGGCAGTTTTCAGGTCACGCCGATGTTCTATCTGAATCCGAAGAATGGTGTCTCCTACAACCTGGTGATGCAGACGCCGCAGTACGATATTCAGTCCAAGCAGGATCTTCAGAATATTCCGTTGAGCAGTGCGAACCAGAACCAGAAGGGCATTCTTGCCGATGTGGCCTCCATTCAGCGGACCAGCGAGCTGGGCTCGATCAATCACTACAACATCCGCCGCGTTGTGGATGTGTATGCCGCAGTGCAGGACCGCGACCTTGGTTCCGTGGGCCGTGATGTGCAGCGCATCGTCGACGCCAATCGCAAGCTGCTTCCGCGCGGAAGCTTCGTGACTCTGCGCGGCCAGTACGGTACGATGCGCACCTCGTATATCGGACTGATCGGTGGACTGGGCTTTGCGATTGTATTGGTCTACTTGCTCATCGTCGTCAACTTCCAGTCATGGCTTGACCCATTTATCATCATTACCGCTCTGCCGGCGGCGCTCGCGGGCATTGTCCTGTTCCTCTTTATTACGCATACCTCGCTGAGTGTTCCCGCACTGATGGGCGCCATCATGTGCATGGGTGTTGCCACAGCGAACAGCATTCTCGTCATCGCGTTCGCCAAAGAGAGGCTTCTGCACCATGGTGACGCCATGATGGCAGCTCTTGAAGCTGGAGCCACCCGTTTCCGCCCCGTCATCATGACGGCGCTGGCCATGATTATCGGCATGATTCCCATGGCCCTCGGTCTCGGTGACGGCGGAGAGCAGAACGCACCGCTCGGCCGCGCCGTAATCGGTGGCCTGCTCTGCGCTACCGTCGCAACGCTTGTCTTTGTCCCTTCGGTTTTCGCTCTGCTGCATGGCCGCTCCGCATCTGCGGATACGCAGCCAGTGAACGAACCGAGCAACCAGCCCATTCACGCATCATGACGGTGCACGCCCAAATGGAGAACCCAATGAACACCGCCGATACGAACCCAGTGCACACCGAGGACGTTGAAGTGCAAACTGCTCCTCCACCGCGCGAACGGCACATGCGTTGGCTGGCGATCACGCTGGTGGCGGCGGGTGTCGTGCTTGGGGTCGTCATCTACTCGGGCATCCATCAGCGTGCATTGGCGCAAACCAGCCTGGGAGTCGCAACAGAGCGCGCTGCGATCACGGCCGTCGACGTCGTTCAGCCGAAATCCGACGCGGGCCTGCAGGAGATCGTGTTGCCGGGCTATACGCAGGCGTTCAGCGATACACCCATCTACGCGCGTACCAATGGATATCTCCGGAAGTGGTACTTCGATATCGGCGCGCATGTGCAGCAGGGGCAGCTGCTCGCCGAAATCGATACGCCGGAGATTGACCAGCAGTTGGAGCAGGCCCGCGCCGACCTGAAAACCGCGCAGGCCAATGAACAGCTGGCAGCCATTACCGCGGCGCGCTGGCAGAATCTGCTCAAGACGAACAGCGTCTCCAAGCAGGAGACCGATCAGGCGGTGAGCGATCTCAGCGCCAAGCAGGCCACTGTCGATTCGATGAACGCGAATGTGCACCGTCTCGAACAGTTGCAGTCGTTTGAGAAGGTCTACGCTCCCTTCACCGGGGTCATCACGGCGAGAAACACCGATATCGGCGCACTCATCAACGCCGGCGCCGGTACGGCTCCGCAAGAGTTGTTTCACATGGCTGCGGTGAATAAGCTGCGCGTCTACGTCGCGCTACCCGAAATCAACGAAAGCGCTGCGCAGAATGGTGCGAAAGCGGCGCTGACGCTCGATGAGTTTCCCGGCGAAACGTTTCAGGGCACCATCGTGCGCAACTCCGACTCGATCAATCTCGCGTCGCGCACATTGAACGTCGAAGTCGACATCGATAATCCCGGCGACCGCATTAAGACGGGCGCGTACATCTTTGTTCATTTCAAGATGCCGCGCAATACGGAACACACCGCGCAATCGCTGGTGATTCCCGCGAACACGCTGCTCTTCCGTGCAGAGGGGCTGCGCGTCGGCGTGGTTCGTGGTGACCATGCGGTGTTGACGCCGATCACCATCGGCCGCGATTACGGATCGACTGTCGAAGTGGTTGCGGGACTCAAACCCGATGACCGGATCATCGTGAATCCATCTGATTCTCTCACCACCGGAACCGTGGTTCGAGTGAATGCGGCAAAGGCGCAGGGCCCCCAGTCATGAAGAAGAGTTTCATCTCCGTTTCGTTATCCTCCGCCCTGCTGTTTCTGGCCGGCTGCATGGTCGGCCCGAAATATGTGAAGCCGTCCGCGCCGACAGCTCCCGCGTTCAAGGAGGAACCGCCCGCCTCGTTTAGCGGAAGCGATACCTGGAAAGCGGCGCAGCCTGAGGATCAGGCGACCCGCGGGAAATGGTGGGAGATCTTTGGGGACCAGCAGCTCAACGCGCTGGAGGACGAGCTCACGTCCTCTAACCAGGACCTAAAGGTCGACGAGGCGCGGCTGCGTCAGGCCCGCGCGATGATTCGCTTCAATCGGTCTTATCTCGCCCCGACCATCTCAGCGTCCCCGAGCGTGGTCAACGAGCGGCTCTCAGCCAACCAACCCTACTTTCCTGCTTCCCGAGCCAACGACGGCACCGGCAACTACACGTTGCCGATCGATCTGTCGTATGAGGTCGATTTGTGGGGACGGGTGCGCCGGACGATCAATGCATCGCGTGAAGAGACTCAGGCCACTGCCGCTGATGTTGCGACTGCCAGGCTGAGTCTGCACGCCGAACTGGCAATCGACTACTTTGAACTGCGCAGCGCCGACGCACAGAAACAACTGCTCGACGATACCGTGAAAGCTTACACGGATGCACTCCAACTCACCTCGAATCGCTTCGAGGGGGGAGCCGCTCCCAAGTCGGATGTAGCCCAGGCCCAAACGCAGCTTGATACAGCCAGAGTGCAGGATACCGATATTACGGTAACGCGCGCTGAATACGAACACGCCATCGCCACGCTGATTGGTAAGCCGCCGGCTGAGTTCACGGTGCCGCCCTCAACCCAGGTCAAGCTGAACCTCCCGGTGATCCCGGTGGGTTTGCCCTCCCAGCTTCTTGAGCGCCGCCCCGATGTCGCTGCCGGCGAACGCCGTATGGCGGAAGCGAACGAGCAGATTGGCATTGCACGCGCTGCGTACTTCCCTACGCTGACCATCGGTGCCACGGGCGGCTTTGAAGGCACAACTGTGACCAACTGGTTGAACTGGCCAAGCCGCCTATGGGCGATCGGGCCGCAGTTGTCGGAGACTCTTTTTGACGCTGGCCGACGCCGCGCTACCTCAGAGGCCGCACAGGCCAACTATGACGGAACGGTTGCGGCGTACAGGCAAACTGCCCTCAATGCCTTCCAGGAGGTTGAAGACAATCTCGCCGCTTTGCGCATCCTGGAGAAAGAGGCCGACCAGCAGCACCAGGCCACAGCCTCTGCGCAGGAGTCCCTGCAGTTGTTCAAGAATCGCTATGAAGGCGGGGTCGACAACTACCTTCAGGTGATCACGGCTCAAACCATCGCCCTGGCCGATGAGCGCAACGACATCGACATTCAGCGACGCCGCATGGACGCGAGTGTTTTGCTGGTGAAGGCCGTCGGCGGCGGGTGGGACACCACGCAACTGCCCCAATATTAATTTTTCAATTCCGCCTGATGCCTTGAGCCGTAGCAGACCCGGTGTCGATGGAGTCGGCCGACCCCTCGCCACCGATCTTTATCCCTCAAAACAAAGAATTTACAAGCTTGGTGTCCACGAAAGCCCGGCGCGCGCATCTTAGCATCGGGGGGCCTCAACCGGGTTATTGACAACAATTTCCCGGCAGGCCTATTGTGTGTAGGTTTTCTAGGAAGGAGAGGAAACGAAATGGTGGCCTATTTTCAGCTTCAGCCCGCGGAATCCGAGCTTCAGGAGCTGGCAGAACAGTACTGGCAGAAAGCTGGAGCAAAGGAGCACGAGCTTGAAAAGGCGGCATTTGAAGCTGGCGAAGCGATCCGCAGCGGCGACTTTACGCTGGCGAATCTGGAAGCCATCGTGCGCTGGAAGTCTGAGCGCGCGGTTCAATATCTTATTGGTAACAGTAGTGAAAAGATCCGACATGCCTTGGCAGTAGCAACCGAACCTCAAGTCTCGACGGAAAAGGCAATGAAGGCGCTGTTGGAGCTTCACGGAGTCGATATTCCGGTGGCCTCGGCAATCCTGGCGGCAATTTACCCCGAACGGTACACGGTGTTGGATTACCGCACTCTCGAAGCCCTGGGCCATGCACGGCACGACGTGCGTTTCTACGAAGAATACGTTGCTTTTTGCAAACGGCTGGCAGATAGCAATATCGTGAAGCCGCAAAGCGACCTGCCGGCGGCGACCCCGCTGCGCACGCTGGACCGCGCTTTGTGGGAGTGGACGCAGAGCCGGATGGGGTGACGAATATTAGATAGAATCAGTTTGTGAGCAACTCGTTTGAAATAGGGCCGGTCCAGCTTGGCGCGGGCCGGCTCTTTCTGATTGCGGGCCCATGCGTCATTGAAAGCGAATCCCACGCCCGCAAGATGGCTGGCGCGATTCAGCGGATAACCTCCGACCTCGGCATCCCTTACATCTTCAAGGCCAGTTACGACAAGGCTAACCGCACCAACGTGAAGAGCTTTCGTGGTCCTGGCTTGGCCGAGGGCGTGCGCATCTTGGGAGCGATCGCCAAAGATACGGGCTTGCCTGTTCTCACTGACGTGCACGAACCGAGCCACTGCGAAGTGGCTGCTGAAGCCGTCGACGTGTTGCAGATTCCCGCCTTCCTGTGCCGCCAGACCGACCTCCTTGTTGCCGCAGGCAAGACCGGCCGCGCCGTCAACATCAAGAAAGGCCAGTTCGTCGCGCCCTGGGATATGAACCACCCGGTAGAAAAGGTCCGCTCGACCGGGAACGAGCGCGTATTCATCACCGAGCGCGGCTCGAGCTTCGGCTACAACACACTGGTTGTCGATTTCCGCTCGCTGGCGATCATGCACAATCTCGCGCCGGTAGTCTTCGATGGCACCCACTCTGTGCAGCAACCCTCGGCCGCCAACGGCGTGAGCGGAGGCCAGCCGGAGTTCATTCCGCTACTGGCGCGGGCAGCCGTGGCTGCCGGCGTCGATGGAATCTTCCTCGAAGTCCACGACGATCCGGCTAACGCCAAATCCGATGGCGCCAATGCGCTCGATCTCAAGCTGCTCAAGCCGCTGCTTGCGACGCTGCTGGCAATCCATGCGGCGCAATCGAATTTTCCTCACGCGATTCCTCAGGGATAAGCGCGGCAGGAAAAATCCGGCGCCGCCGATCTTCCGTCGAGTACAAAGCAAGCGATGCCGTTGATGTCCGTTCGCAGCGTTCGGACATGCGCGGCCTGCAGCTCCGCAAGCACTTCCTGCCGCGGATGGCCATAACGGTTACGCAATCCGCAGGAGATAACCGCCCACTGAGGAGACACGCGCGCCAGGAACTCAGGGCGCGTGGACGTGATGCTGCCATGGTGCGCCACTTTGAGCAGCGTGCTCGTAAGCCCTGGCTCCGAGAGCATCGCTTGCTCGATGGGCGCCTCAGCGTCGCCTTCCAAAAGCACGGAGCTTCCGCCATAAGCCACGTGCAAGACCAGCGAATCGTTATTCGCCGGATCGGCGCCCGGCCGATAATCGCGGAATGGCGCAAGTACATGCACCTGCGTGAGACCGAACCGGAATGTATCGGCGGCACGCAGCGTGCGGACATTCACATGCAGACTGGCTGCCTCGGCAAGGAGAGCATCGTAAGCCGGGAAACGCGGATTGTTGCCCAGCCACAACTCTGCGGGATGAAAGTTGCGCAGAATGGAGGGCAGTCCGCCCATGTGGTCGGAATGCGCATGGGTCAGCGCCACCGCATCGAGGTGACGGATACCCCGCGCCCAGAGCGCGGGTGAAACCACTTCTTCGCCAATGTCAAAATCTTGCGGCGCCTGGCGCGGCCCTCCGCCAAACCCTCCGCCATCGATGAGAAGCGCCTTGCCATCCGGCGTGATGAGCAGAATCGAGTCACCCTGCCCCACGTCGATGGCCTCTACTAGTAGCGCATTCTTCGGGTGTCGCACCGGGCGCGGAGCCACGGCTGCAACTGCAGCCAGCAAGAGAGCAGCGCATGCAACGGCAATGAGCCGGCTTCTACCGCTAACCTGCACCCGAACCGCCATGGCGATCGCTATACTCAGCAGTCCGCAAAACGCGGCCGCCTGCCAAAGGAGCGGGGTGGCAACGCGGAAGTCACCAAGCGCAAGCGAGCCGAAAACTCGCACGATACCCACGCCGAGATGCAGCGTTAACACCACGACCACCGCCGGCAGCACCGCCATAGCGGGCCATATGGCGAGCGCCACAAGCATGAGCAAAGCTGCGGGAAGGAGCACGGCCAGCAGCGGCAGAATGAGCAGATTCACCGGCAGCGCGAACAGCGTGATGCGATGAAAATACACCGCCATCGGCAGCGTCATCGCCAGTTCCACGACACACGAGACTATGACCAATTCAACCAGCCGGATGAGGAAACGAACCGTCCAGGGGAATACGCGCCAACCGATGGATCGGCTGGCCACGGCCTGCAGCCGCCACGCAATCATGCGCAGAGCCACGCGGAACTGCGCGAGCCGGGGCGCAAGCTTCACATCAATCGCCACGAGTTGCAGGTCGCGAGTAGCCGCGGCGTAAGGATGAATGGTTGCTTCAAGTAGCGGTGCAGCGACACCGGCTATGGCGATGACCGCGAGCAACGTCATCTGCAGGCTGGCGTCGAACAGGCTGCGCGGGCTCACTGCCAGCAGGCAGAGAGCTGCGAACCCGATCGTGTTCAGCGCGTTGCGTTCGCGGTAGAGGAGCATACTCACCAGGTACAGCGTGACCATCCAGAACGAGCGCTGCACCGGGGTGGCAAACCCGGTAAAGAGCGCGTAGCCGAAGGAAGCAAGAATCGTGAGAAGAGTTGCCGGCACGCGCGGCAAGCGGAAGCGGCGCGCGATCCAGAAGAAAACGCCGGCGACAATTGCCAGATGAAAGCCCGAGACCACAAGCATGTGAAACGAACCCGTGCGCTCGAAACCTGCACGCAAGTGCTGGTTGAGATAGGTGCGGTCGCCCGCTACCATCGCCGCCAGCATTGCGGCGTCGTCCGGCGTCAGACGCAGCTGTGCGGGAAGTCTGTGCATCGCCTGGGGAAGTGCGAGCAGGCGCGCAGCCGACTCATGCTGCCAGGTCCGGAGCCGGCAACTAAGAAATGCGCCTTGCGCCGGGCCGAGTCGTTCCACCCCGTTCACGGTCACACTTGCCGTCGCTGTGATCCCTTGATCGAGAAGATAGTCGGTTCGACTCCATGCGCCGGGATCGTGATATGTCTCGGGTGGAAGCAGGCGGATTACTGCGCGGATACGTTCGCCGCAGCCGAATGCCTGCACTGAATTCTTAGTAAGCCAGCGAACCGTCAGCCGCGCCCCACCCGCGACAGGAATCTGTGCGTCTTCCGTGTCGGTGACCTGCTCGACGCTCATGACGCGCAGGTCCACGCGCTGCGAAGGCGACTGCACTGCGGGTTCGTCGACATTTTGTTCCGTCTCCGCGCGCACCGGGCCGGAGTCGACGACCACACCTTCCACCGTACGGAGCAGATTGTCGGAGAGCGCCGCTAACGCGGGCGCGGGCGCCGGATGCGGCTCCATGAGCGCGCACCAAGCGCCTAGCAGCAGCCATAACAAAGCCATCGGAACCCACGCGACACGCGCCGCTCGAAATGCCGCGAAGGCCGCGATGCCCGCAAGCGCGACCACCGAAAGCAGAACGAGGCTTGGCCGTAGCCAGAGCCAGCGCGCGACTAGAATTCCTGCCGCGAATAGCCACGCCGCATGAAAGAGCGGCATGGCTTGAGCCTGCCCGTTCGTGTAGGGACCCGATTGCATTCCGCTGCAAGACTGTGGGAGTGGTTGACGGTAAGACTATCAGGGCGCGCGGTTCGCAGTACACAAAAGTTTGTATCCGGCTTAGGGGCGGTGCAGACGAACAATCGTCTCGATATGGAAGGTCTGCGGAAACAGATCGGCGAGCGTGATTTCCTGAATCTCGTATCCGGCGGTAATCAGATCCCGCAAGTCGCGCGCCAGCGTTGCCGGATCGCATGAGACATAGACCAGCATGGGCGCGGCAATCTCCGCAAGACGCGCCGTTGTCTCGTTGCCAAGCCCGGTGCGCGGGGGGTCTACAACAATCAGGTCTGGCCGCTCATCCCGATGCGTACGGCGCAGAAAATCCAGCGTAGCGGCCTTTACGGCCGATGCGACCGTGCCGCTCAGATTATGGGCGAGCGCAGCAGTTGCTGCAGGTGCTGACTCAACGGCGATCACGCGCCGAAAACTAGCCGCGAGCCTGCGCGCAAACAGGCCCACGCCGGCGAAAAGGTCCCAGGCAAGCGCGCCCTCGAGTCCAGCGGTCGCATGTTCGACAAATCCGTCAATCAAGTACCGGTTCACCTGGAAGAACGCGCCGTGATCCACGCGATAGGGGAAGCCTGCGGCCTGATAGCTCAGCGAGTCCGCGCCCCAACGGCTTACCGTGTGCGGCGTTCTGCCGGATCGGCCTTCGCTTATGTGCTCGATGCCCTTGAGCTCTGGCACACTCTCTACCAGTTTGCGATAGAGCTGCTCGATGGGCAGCTTCGCAGGACTCGCGGAGTGAAGGCCGGCAAGTAACCCGGACTCCTCCCCATCGCAAAACAGAGA
>Ga0335073_10008400_pt1 | contig 14485 bp, 11 predicted proteins | sample Lox_Sample_22_FD_207093 | JGI IMG/M metagenome (GOLD analysis project Ga0335073, IMG submission 207093) | Soil microbial communities from Loxahatchee National Wildlife Refuge, Florida, United States - Lox_Sample_2.2 | ecosystem: Environmental > Terrestrial > Soil > Wetlands | place: USA... | reverse complement strand
CGCGACCAGGCCGAGGTAGGCGGTGGCGACCCGGTCTTCGAGCACCACGGCGAGTGCGGCCGCCTCGCGGGCGTTCCGCACCGGCATCGGCAGCTGGTAGGCCACGGCCGCTGCGGTCGGCTGGGACCCGCCGGCCGAGCGCAGCATCGCTTCGAGCCGGTCCCTGGCCACCTGATGGGCCACCCAGTCCGTTGTGGCTGTGGCCTGCTCGCTTCCGGACAGGTAGGCGCCGACGACACCGTAGCCGTAGACCGCGGCGTGCTCTGCCGCCAGCGCCGCCTGCAGGGCGGTCACCGTGCCCGGTGCCGGTGCGGCGTGGCTGCTCATCCGGTCACCCGGCTGGTGGTACCGGCCGCCGCGGCGTCGAGGACGGGAACGTGGGTCGCCTCGGACGCCGAGATGCTGGCGTAGAGCTGGGCCAGGGAGCCGGGAGCGCTTCGCAGCCGGTCCATCATGGCCGCGGCGGCGGCCTGCTCGGCGTCTCGCAGGAACGCGACGCCCGCGCTGCCCGCGCCCGGCTCCGCGGGTGTCGCGGCTCGCCGGGTGGGCGACGGGCTGGCCGCGCTTCCGGCCGGGATGACCAGGCGGGACTTGAGCTGGGAAAGGTGCTGGCGGTGTTCGGCCAGCAGCGGCTCCAGTACCGCGGTCAGGCCAGCCGAGCTCCCAGCATTACGGGCATCGCGCAGCACGGCGGTATACCAGGTGATCAGCAACTGCTCGGCGGTGATCGCCTCCCGGAGCACGGTGACGTCGCGGGCGGGTGACGGCGGAGCGGCGAGCACGTCGACGCCGTCGCAGCCGGACACGGCGGCCAGCGGCAGCATCGCGGCGGCCGCGAGCATTACTCGGCGTGTCGGATGTGCCGCCACGGAGCCTCCAGCCGGTGCCTCCCGCATTGCCTGTGCGGGCTCCAGCATGACATGGGCGCCGTCGCCAGGGCCGGGCCGGCGCGCGGCGTAGCGGCCAAGCGTCCCGATGCTGGCCGGCCCCGGTTAGGCTAGAGGCCGAGCGGACAACAGCACAGGTCGCGGGCGAGGAGGTCGTGATGCACGGTAACTCGCGTCACGGTTCGCCGCGGTCGCCCATGCGGGGGGCTGCCGCGGATGCCGAGCGGATCGTCGGCCTGCTTGAGCCGGCGGTTGCGGCCATGGGAATGGACCTGGAGGACGTCAGGATCACCTCGGCCGGGCGACGGCGGCTGTTGCGTATCGTGGTCGACGCCGACGGCGGGGTCAGCCTCGACGACATCGCGCTCGTTAGCCGGGAACTCTCGGCCGCTCTCGACCGGGCGTCCGTGATGGGGGAGACCTCCTACACCCTTGAGGTGTCCTCGCCGGGCGTCGACCGCCCGCTGACTCAGCCGAAGCACTGGCGGCGCGCGGTCGGGCGGATGGTGACCGCCCCGCTCCGTGCTCAGGCGGGGGGACGACCCGCGCCAAGCGCTGACCCGGGGGGACGACCCGCGCAAACCCCCACGCTCCAGCCCGGTTCCGCGACGGATGGACCCGCTGGCTCGACGGCCGTTACCGGGCGGGTCACCGGGGCCGACTCCAGTGGCGTGCGGATCGACGTCGACGGAGCGAGCCGCGTGTTCGGCTACGCCGAACTCGGCCCGGGGAGGATACAGATCGAGTTCGCCCCGCTGGATGCCTCCGCCGGCGACGGCGCGGACGAGGAGGGGCCCGATGGATATTGACCTGAGCGTCCTGCGCAGCCTGGAAGCCGAGAAGGACATCTCGATGGACCTGGCCATCAAGGCCATCGAGGACGCGCTGCTCGTTGCCTATCACCGGACCGACGGCGCGGCCGCGACGGCCCGGGTCGAGGTCAACCGGGGCAGCGGTCACGTGACTGTCTGGGCCGCGGAGACAGGCGCGGACGGCGCCGTGACGCGAGAGTACGACGACACGCCGGAGGGCTTTGGCCGCATCGCGGCGACCACTGCCCGCCAGGTCATCCTGCAGCGGCTGCGCGACGCCGAGGACGAGCTCACCTTTGGCGAGTACGCGGGCCGCGAGGGAGACATCGTGGCCGGCGTGATCCAGCAGGGCCGGGACCCGCGGGCAGTCCTGGTTGACCTGGGCAAACTCGAGGCCATCCTGCCGCCGACCGAGCAGGTGCCCGGCGAGCGTTACGTCCACGGCGAGCGGCTGCGGTGCTACGTGCTGCGCGTCCACAAGGGCTACCGCGGGCCATCGGTAACGCTGTCCCGCACGCACCCGAACCTGGTCAAGAAGCTGTTCGCGCTCGAGGTGCCGGAGATCGCCTCCGGGGCGGTGGAGATCGCGGCCATCGCCAGGGAGGCCGGGCACCGCAGCAAGATCGCGGTGGCCTCGCGCCAGCCGGGCGTGAACGCCAAGGGCGCCTGCATCGGCCCGATGGGCAGCCGGGTCCGCAACGTGATGACCGAGCTGCACGGAGAGAAGATCGACATCGTCGACTTCTCGCCGGACCCGGCCGAATTCGTGGCCCACGCGCTGTCCCCGGCCCGGGTCTCGCGGGTGATCGTGGTGGATGCCCAGGCTCGGGTCGCTCAGGTGATCGTGCCCGACTACCAGCTGTCGCTGGCCATCGGCAAGGAGGGCCAGAACGTAAGGCTCGCGGCCCGCCTGACCGGATGGCGGATCGACATCCGGCCGGACAGCCCGGGGGCCGACGCGACGATCGCCTCGGCCGCGCCCGAGGATCAAGGACAGCCGAGCGGGCCCGGTGAGAGCGAGAGTGAATCGGGCGACGGCTCGGAGGGCGGGAATAAGAGCCCGGCGGGCGGGGCTGAGTCCGGGGAGCGCCGGGCTGGCAGCGCAGTGGGCCCGGAAGTCAGAACGGGCGGAGCGCTGGCCAGTGCCGTGAGCGATGCCCCAGGGCCGGCTGGTAGTATGCCCGGTGCCCCAGATGCCTAGATCCTGATCGCGGAGCTTGCTCCGCGGCGGGGGGTTCAAGGGGGGTCGTCCCCCCTAGGGGAAGCACTGTAAGCTTGATGGAGATGGTCACGCGGCATCCGCGGGAGGCTCGGCACGCGCCAGCGATCCGGACCTGTGTGGGATGTGGCTGTCGTGCGGCCAAGTCCGACTTGCTTCGCCTGGTGGCGGCTGGGGATGAAATCGTCCCTGACGTACTGGCGCGGAGGCCGGGCCGGGGTGCGTACCTGCACCTCAGCCAGGGATGCTTTGAGAAAGCGCAGCGTCGCCGGGCTTTGACGCGGGCGCTGCGGCTGCCGGGACCGGCCGGGACCGGCAGCCTCGCCGAGTATCTTGGGCAGGCGCGACCGGTTCCGCCGGGTCACGCCCGGACGGGCGGCGAGGACGGCGGGGCGGGACAAAAGGGTACGGCCGTGGCGACACGGCCCGGGAAAGCAGGCTGAGAATGAGCGACCGATGAGCATGCGGCGATGAACAGCAGAGGCTGACGCCGGACGGAGCACGCGCTGCCCCGACCGGTTTGATGGGTCCAGCCGAGCTGGACCGAGTAGAGGGAGCGCAGTGGCGAAGGTCCGGGTATACGAGCTCGCTAAGGAGTTCGGTGTAGAGAGCAAGGCCGTGATGGCCAAGCTCCAGGAAATGGGCGAGTTCGTGCGATCGGCGTCCTCCACGATTGAGGCGCCGGTTGTCCGCAGGCTCAAGGAAGCATTCTCGGCTCCGCCGCCGCCCAGGCAGGCACGGGCCGACAAGACCGAAGATGGCCGTTCGGCGTCGCGCCCGGCCGCTGCGGGAGCAGCGGCTGCGGCAGCAGCCGGGGCCGCGGGGGCAGCGGCCGCGAGCACAGCGGTCGCGACATCGGACGCTGCCGCAGACGGTCAGGGCCGTACCAACGGCCGCACCCCTTCGGCACCCGCCGTGCCCGCCGCTCCGGCGGCCACGGCCGCGCCCGCGCCGACATCGGCCGGGCCGGAGAGCCCATCCGCGACCGGGCCGGCTGCCGATAAGGACTCTGGTCAGCGCGGCGGATCACCGGAGCTGGCCAAGCCGCCGGTTCCGTTCCCGCATGCCCAGCCCGATGCGTCGGCCCCGGCGGCCAGGCCCGGGCCGGCCCCCGCTAAGCCAGCGGCCGGAGGGCCGGCCACCGGATCGCGGGGCGTTCCGCGGCCGTCGGCACCGCGCCCGGGTCCCGGTGCGCCGAGGCCGGGCGGCTCGCCCGGCCGGTCCCCAGCGGGCACGCCCGGGCCGCCGCGGCCAGGGCCCCGTCCGGGCAACAACCCGTTCAGCTCGACCGCGACCGGCATGGGATCCGCGCCGCGCGGGGCCAGGCCGGGCCAGGCCGGAACGCCGGGCCCGGCAGGCGCGGGCCCGGCGGCCTTCAGCGGCCAGCCCGGCACTGGCCAGGGTGCCAGGCCAGGGCCTGGTGGGCCCCGGCCGGGTGCGCCACGCGTGCCCGGGCGCGCGGGCCCCGGTGGGCCCGGCGAGGCGCCGCGGCCCGGCGGCCCGCGGCCGGGTGGACCCCGTCCCAGCCCCAGCAGCATGCCCCCCAGGCCGGTGGGCGGCCGGGGACCGGGCGGTTTCTCTGGTCCCGGGGGCTCAGGTGGGCCCGGTGGCGGTGGCCGCGGCGGCCCTGGTACCGGAACCAGGCCAGGTGGGCGCGGCGGCCCCGGTGCCGGTTCCGGAGGAGGACCGCGCGGTGGTGGCGGCGGCGCCGGCGGCCAGCGGCCTGGAGGCGGCGGCGTCGGCCCAGCCCGTCCTGGTGGTGGCGGCCGTGGCCGGAGCGGCACCCAGGGAGCGTTCGGGCGGCCGGGCGGCCGGCCGGCGCGCGCCCGGAGGTCGAGGAAGCAGCGGCGCCAGGAGTTCGACAACATGCAGGCGCCGTCGATCGGCGGCGTGTCGATCCCGCGCGGCAATGGGCAGGCGATCCGGCTGTCGCGGGGCGCGTCGCTGAGCGACTTCGCCGACAAGATCGGCGTGAACCCGGCCTCGCTGGTGCAGGTGCTGTTCCACCTGGGCGAGATGGTGACCGCGACGCAGTCGGTGAACGACGAGACGCTGCAGCTGCTCGGCGCCGAGCTGAACTACAACGTCCAGGTGGTCTCCCCCGAGGAAGAGGACCGGGAGCTGCTCGAGGCGTTCGACATCGAGTTCGGTGAGGACGAGGGCGGCGAGGACGACCTGCTTCCGCGCCCGCCGGTGGTGACCGTGATGGGCCACGTCGACCACGGCAAGACCAAGCTGCTGGACGCGATCAGGCGCACCAACGTGGTCGCCCACGAGGCGGGCGGCATCACCCAGCACATCGGGGCGTACCAGGCCAACACCCAGGTCGACGGCCAGGAGCGGAAGATCACCTTCATCGACACGCCTGGTCACGAGGCCTTCACAGCCATGCGGGCCCGCGGCGCCGAGACGACCGACCTGGTCGTGCTCGTGGTCGCGGCCGACGATGGCGTGAAGCCGCAGACCACTGAGGCGCTCAACCACGCCCAGGCGGCGAGCGTGCCGATCGTGGTGGCCGTGAACAAGATCGACAAGGAGGGCGCCGACCCGGCCCGGGTCCGCGCGCAGCTCACCGAGTACGGCCTGGTGGCCGAGGAGTTCGGCGGGCAGAACCTGTTCGTCGACGTCTCCGCCCGGGAGGGCACCGGCATCGACGACCTGCTCGAGGCGATCGTGCTGACCGCGGATGCCGAGCTGGACCTGCGCGCCAATCCCGACCAGCAGGCCCAGGGCGTCGCGATCGAGGCCGAGCTGGACAAGGGCCGCGGCCCGGTTGCCACCGTGCTCGTGCAGCGCGGGACGCTCAGGGTCGGTGACTCGATCGTCTGCGGCGAGGCATTCGGCCGGGTCCGGGCCATGCTCGACGAGAACCGCGACCCGGTCGCCGAGGCACCGCCATCCCGGCCGGTGCAGGTGCTCGGTCTCACCGCGGTGCCTAACGCTGGTGACAACTTCCTGGTGGTGGACGACGACCGGGTCGCCCGGCAGATCGCCGAGCGGCGCGAGGCCAGGGAGCGCAGCGCGATGTTCGCGCAGCGCAGGCCGCGGGTCACCCTGGAGGACCTGGAGTCGGCGCTGAAGTCCGGCGAGCGGGAAGAGCTGCTGCTCATCATCAAGGGCGACGTGTCCGGTTCGGTCGAGGCGCTGGAAGACGCGCTGCTCCAGCTCGACGTGGGCGAGGAAGTGGTGCTCCGGGTCATCGGCCGCGGTGTCGGCGCGATAACCCAGGATGACGTCAACCTGGCCATCGCCTCGGACGCCGTGATCATCGGCTTCAACGTCCGTCCGGCGGGCCGGGCTGGCGAGCTTGCTCAGCGCGAGGGCGTGGACATCCGCTACTACTCGGTCATCTACCAGGCGATCGAGGAGGTCGAGGCGGCGCTCAAGGGCATGCTGAAGCCGGTCTTCGAGGAAGCCCAGCTCGGCACCGCCGAGGTGCGGGAGATCTTCCGGGTGCCGAGAGTCGGCAACGTGGCCGGCTGTATCGTCCGCTCCGGCACGATCACCCGTCACAGCAAGGCGCGCCTAGTCCGCGACGGCGTCGTGGTCTCGGACAGCCTCAGCATCGATTCGCTGCGCCGGTTCAAGGACGACGCCACCGAGGTCCGCGAGGGCTTTGAGTGCGGCATCGGCCTCGGCTACAACGACATCCATGTCGGTGACGTGATCGAGACGTTCGAGATGCGGGAGAAGCCCAGGACCTGACCAGGGCCACGCGAAACCAAAGGCCGCGGTGCCGCCTGGACCGATGAGCCAGGGGGCACGCGGCTGAGCGGCGACGGAAGGCGTCGCGGTAAGGGCAAAGTGGAGGGGGACGGGGCGGAGGGCCCCGGAGCGCGGAGGGCAGAGTGTACGTGGGCGCCCTGACTCTGGACGTGCTGCTCGGCGACGTGCGTTCGCTGAAGCAGAAGCGTTCCGCGGTCCGGCCGTTGATCGCTGAGGTCCATCGGCGCTTCCCCGGTGCGTCGGTGGCCGAGACTGGGCACCTGGACTTGCACCGGCGGGCGGAGATCGGGGTGGCCGTGGCGACCTCGACGGCGGCGCATGCCGTCGAGGTCCTCGACGCTTGTGAGCGTTTCGTCGCGGGCCGCCCCGACATCGAGTTGCTGTCCGCGAGGCAGCGGCTGTTCAGCGAGGAGGAGTGAGCGAGCCATGGTGGACGCAGCCCGGGCGCGCAGGCTGGGCGAGGCGATCGCGCAGATCGTGGCCGAGATGCTGGAGCGGCGGATCAAGGATCCGAGGCTCGGCTTCGTCACGGTGACCGGGGCCCGGGTGACCGGTGACCTGCGCGAGGCGACGTTGTTCTACACGGTCTACGGCTCCGAGGAGGAACGCGCGGGAACGGCGGCCGCACTGGCCAGCGCGGCCGGCCTGATCCGTTCCGAGGTCGGCAGGCAGACCGGCGTGAAGCACACCCCGTCGATCACCTTCGTTCCGGACACAGTGCCCGACACGGCCAGGAACATCGAAGATCTCGTGGCCCGGGCCCGGGTGGCCGACGCGGCGGTCGCCGCGGCCAGGGAAGGGGCCAGGCCAGCAGGCGACCCCGACCCCTACCGGGTTCGTGCCGACCCTGCCGAGGATCCGGACGATGATCTCGACGCGGACTCCAATGGCAACGCCGGCCCGCTGGGCAGCTACCCGGTGCCCGGCATCCGGCGGCCCGGCGGAGCCTGACCAGACCTGCTGCTGGCGCTCCCTGCTGCTGGCGCTCCCCGCGGTCGGCGCACCCTGCGTCGGCGTACCCCGCGGTCGGCGCACCCTGCGTCGGCGTACCCCGCGGTCGGCGCACCCTGCGTCGGCGTACCCCGCGGTCGGCGCACCCTGCGTCGGCGTACCCCGCGGTCGGCACACCCTGCCATCGGCACACCCTGCCATCGGCGCGGGCCTGGCCAGCGGCCCTCTGCGGCGATTACGTGGCGGCCGGCGACGGCGTCGCGAGATACTCACGGTCGTGACAGCCGATCTTCCCGGAGCGGACAGCGAGGATCTTCCCGGCGCTGACAGCGAGGCGGAGTGGGCGCGGGCCGTCAAGATCCTCGGCGCGGCCACCGAGATCTGCCTGGCCTGCCACGTCCGGCCGGACGGGGACGCGCTCGGCTCGATGCTGGCGGTGGCGCAGGCCCTGCGCGCGCGTGGCGCCGCCGGGCGAGAGCCGGCCCGGGTGGTCGCGTCGTTCGGTGACCTGCCGTTCGAGATACCGCGGATTCTCCGCTTCCTCCCCGGGACCGACCTGCTCGTCCCGCCCGACGCCTTTCCCGAGCGGCCGCAGGTCATGGTGACCTTCGACGCGGCCAGCGCGGACCGGCTTGGCCTCCTGCAGGCGAGCGCGTCCGCCGCGGGTGAGCTGATCGTCCTCGATCATCACGCTTCCAACACCAGGTTCGGCAGCGTGAACCTCATCGACCAGGCGGCCGCCGCGACCGCGGTGCTGGCGTTTGACCTGATCGGCAGGCTCGGGGTGGATATATCCCGGGACATCGCGCTCGGCCTGTATGCCGGGCTGGTCACGGACACCGGCTCATTCAGGTACTCGAACACATCCGCCCCGGTGCATGAGCTGGCGGCGCTGCTGCTCCGGACCGGCATCGAGCCGGGGGCGGTGGCGCACGAGTTGTGGGACCGCAGCCCGTTCGGGTTCCTGGCCCTGCTCGGCGCGGCGCTCGGCCGGGCCCGGCTCGAGCCGGCCGCCGCGGCAGGCTATGGCCTGGTGTGGACGACGGTCACCCGGGAGGACCGGGCCGCCCACGGGCTGCCGTTCGAGGTGGCCGAATCGGTGATCGATGTCGTGCGCCGGACCGATGAGGCCGATGTGGCGGTTGTGCTCAAAGAGGACGACGAAGGCTGCTGGCAGGTGTCGGCCAGGTCCAAGGGCGCGGTGGACGTCGGGCGCGCGTGCGTGGCGCTGGGTGGCGGCGGACACCGGCTCGCGGCCGGGTTCACCGGGCGTGGCCCGGCCGGCGATGTCATCACCGCACTGCGCAACCAGCTCGCGTTCTCGGCCGACCCGGCTGGGGAGCGGTGACAAGGGCGTCGCACGGCAGGCAGGTTGCGGCCAGCGGCCTGGTCATCGTCGACAAGCCGCAGGGCCTGACCTCGCATGACGTGGTCGGGCGGGTCCGTCGGCTGGCCGGGACCCGCCGCGTCGGGCACGCCGGCACGCTGGACCCGATGGCCACCGGGGTGCTCGTAGTCGGGGTGGAGAAGGCCACCAGGCTGCTCGGCCATCTCGCGCTGACCGAGAAGGAGTACTCGGCCACGATCCGGCTCGGACAGGCGACTGACACCGACGACGCCGAAGGCGAGATCATCGCCCAGGCCTCCGCCGCCGCGGTCACCCGCGAGGCGATCGAGGCCGCCGCCGCGGCGCTGACGGGCGAGATCGAGCAGGTGCCGCCCGGGTACAGCGCCATCAAGGTGGCTGGGGAACGCGCTTACCGGTTGGCCCGGGAGGGCGCCGCGCCCGAACTCGCGGCCAGGACCGTCACGGTCTCGTCGTTTACCGTCGGGGCGGTGCGCGCCAACGGCGACCTGGTAGACGCCGACGCCGCGGTGACCTGCTCCAGCGGCACCTACATCCGGGCGCTGGCCCGCGACCTCGGCACCGCGCTCGGTGTGGGCGGGCATCTCACCATGCTGCGGCGCACCCGGGTCGGTTCTTATGAGATCAGCCACGCGCGCACCCTCGATCAGCTGACCGCCTCGTTCGCCGTGATCCCGCTGGCCGACGCCGCGGCGTCAGCGTTCCCGCGCCTGGCCCTGACCGAGGATGAGGCGCGCACGGTCGCGCACGGGGGCAGGCTCCGGGCCTGGCCAGGCGGGGCAGCCGGGCCGATCGCGGCGTTCGCGCCGGACGGCTCGCTGATCGCGCTGCTCATCGAGGAGGCAGGCCAGGCCCGGCCGCTCGCCGTCTTCGTCCCCTGACCGCCGGGCACCTGGCACCGGGCCCCCCGATCACATGGCAGGCTTAGAACGTCACCCAGACGCGACCGGGGGAGGTTCCGGCACATGCACCGCTGGCAGGGCCTGGACGACGTGCCCGACGGCTGGGGTCCGTCCGCGGTCACGATCGGGGTCTTCGACGGCGTGCACCTGGGCCATCAGCGTGTCGTCGGCCGGGCCGCCGAGGCCGCCACCGAGCTTGGCCTGCCGGTCGTGGTGGTCACCTTCGACCCGCACCCGGATGAGGTGGTGCGGCCGGGCTCCCATCCGCCGTTCCTGTGTACCGCTCGCCGGCGCGCCGAGCTGCTGGCCGGGCTGGGCGCCGACGCGGTCTGCGTGCTGCCGTTCACCCGCGAGTTCTCCGAGCTGGGGCCGGACGACTTCGTCCGGGCCGTGCTGGTGGACCGGCTGCACGCGGCCCGGGTGGTGGTGGGGGAGGACTTCCGGTTCGGCTACCGCGCCGCGGGCGACGTCGCGCTGCTGGCGCAGCTCGGCGAGAAGTACGACTTCACCGTCGAGGGCGTGCCGCTGCTGGCCGACAACGGCGTCACGATCTCCTCGAGCGAGATCAGGCAGCGGCTCGCGGCCGGTGACGTGGCCAGCGCAGCGCGCGACCTGGGACGCATGCACCGGGTTGAGGGCGTGGTGGTGCGGGGCCATCGGCGCGGCCGGGCGCTCGGCTTCCCGACCGCCAACCTGGAGACGCTCCCGCACACCGCGATCCCCGCGGACGGCATCTACGCGGGCTGGCTCGCCACCCTCGACCCGTCCGGCCGGGAGCTGGAACGCTGGCCCGCAGCGATCTCGGTCGGCACCAACCCGACCTTCGAGGGGCAGGAACGCAGCATCGAGGCCTACGCGCTCGACCGGGACGACCTGGATCTGTACGGCGTGCACGTGGCGGTGGACTTCGCCGAGCGGCTCCGGGGCATGGAGCGGTTCGACTCGGTCGACGGACTGGTCGCGCAGATGCACCGCGACGTCGCGGCGGCCGCCGTGGTCTGCTCCGGTGGATAACTGCCGCATTATGTCGGCTGCTGGCCCAGTGGGGGCAGACGGCGTGGTACGGTAAGTAGTCGGCTGGTGTAAACCGGCCAGGTCAGCTGCGCCCTCATGCGGCTGACCGCAAGGATGGCAGCCACGGCGCTCTTGCGTGGCCCGCATCCTGCCCCGAGCGGCCTCTTACGATACAGCCGGGGCATCCGCTCGATAAAGCGACGACCAAGCATTAAAGGAGCAACGTGCCGCTAGAGACCACGGTGAAGAAGGAGATCATCGCCGGGCACGCGACCAGTGAGGGTGACACCGGCTCGCCGGAGGTCCAAGTCGCGCTGCTGACCCGACGGATCCAGGATCTGACCGAGCACCTCAAGGTGCACAAGCATGATCACCACAGCCGCCGCGGGCTGCTGCTGCTCGTCGGCCGCCGCAGGCGGCTACTGCAGTACCTGTCCAGGAAGGACATCGCCCGCTACCGCGAGCTGATCGAAAAACTCGGCCTGCGCAGGTAGGTTGACGGCAAAACCGCCTGCTGGTCCGTGATTTCGGTGCGGGCGGACAACTGAATACGTAAAACAGCAGGAAAGAAACAGAACGACGTCCCGCGGCCCCGGCCCAGGCGCGCCCAAGGCGCCCAAAGTGCCGGTCCTCGGTAGTGGTTCTCGGGCCAGGGGGTGGCGCTACGGCGTCCAGGCACCCGGGCCGAGAGCTTCGATCGAAGACCGGCCGGCCCCGGCCAGACGGCCGATGCGTGCTCACTGGTGGGGGGCAGACGCGGGACCTCAGTAAGGAGGTCTCACCCGTGGCTGGAATCCAGGAGGGTGTGCATACTGCCGAGGTCACTATCGACAACGGCGCATTCGGCGTTCATAAGATCCGGTTCGAGACCGGCCGACTGGCCCGTCTCGCCGCAGGCTCGGCTGTCGTATATCTAGACGACGAAACCATGGTGCTGTCCGCGACTACCGCGTCCAAGCACCCCAAGGAAGGGCTCGACTTCTTCCCGCTCACTGTGGACGTGGAGGAGCGCATGTACGCGGCGGGCCGGATTCCCGGCTCGTTCTTCCGCCGGGAAGGCCGCCCGTCCGAGGACGCGATCCTCACCTGCCGGCTGATCGACCGGCCGCTGCGGCCGACGTTCACGCACGGGCTGCGCAACGAGGTCCAGATCGTCGAGACGATCATGGCCCTGCATCCCGAGCATCTCTACGACGTGGTCGCGATCAACGCGGCCTCGCTGTCCACCCAGCTGTCCGGCCTGCCGTTCTCTGGCCCGATCGGCGGCGTCCGGGTGGCCCTGATCAAGGGCCAGTGGGTCGGCTTCCCGACGCACCCGCAGCTGGAGGACGCCACGTTCGACATGGTGGTGGCCGGCCGGGTGCTCGACGACGGCGACGTGGCCATCATGATGGTGGAGGCCGAGTCCACCACCAGTACCCTGCGCCTACTGGCCGACCCGGGCAGCGGCGCCGTGGGCCCGACCGAAGACACCGTGGCCGCCGGGCTCGAGGCGGCCAAGCCGTTCATCAAGGCTCTCTGCGAAGGGCAGCAGCAGGTGGCGGCGCACGCGGCCAAGGACGTCGCCGAGTTCCCGGTCTTCCTCGACTATCAGCAGGACGTCTACGACGCGCTGGCAGCCGAGGTCTCCGACGAGCTGGCCAAGGCGCTCACGATCGCGGGCAAGCAGGACCGGGAGGCCGAGACCGACCGGATCAAGGCGCTGGCCACCGAGCGGCTGACCGCCCAGTTCGAGGGCCGGGAGAAGGAGATCAGCGGCGCGTTTCGGTCGCTGACCAAGAAGCTGGTCCGCGAGCGTGTCATCCGCGAGGGCGTGCGGATCGACGGCCGCGGCCTGGCCGACATCCGGCGGCTGTCGGCCGAGGCCGGCGTGCTGCCCCGGGTGCACGGCTCGGCCCTGTTCGAGCGCGGCGAGACCCAGGTACTGGGCGTGACCACGCTGAACATGCTCCGGATGGAGCAGATGATCGACACGCTCAACCCGGAGCGCACCAAGCGCTACATGCACAACTACAACATGCCGCCGTACTCGACCGGTGAGACCGGCCGGGTCGGCTCGCCGAAACGGCGCGAGATCGGCCACGGCGCCCTGGCCGAGCGGGCGCTGATCCCGGTGCTGCCCACCCGCGAGGAGTTCCCGTACGCGATCCGGCAGGTGTCCGAGGCCATCGGCTCCAACGGCTCGACCTCGATGGGCTCGGTCTGCGCGTCATCGATGTCGCTGCTCGACGCGGGCGTGCCGCTGAAGGACATGGTGGCGGGCATCGCGATGGGCCTGATCCACGAGGGCGGCGAGTACGTCACGCTGACCGACATCCTCGGCGCCGAGGACGCGTTCGGTGACATGGACTTCAAGGTCGCCGGGACCAAGGACGTGATCACCGCGCTGCAGCTGGACACCAAGCTGGACGGCATTCCGGCCTCGGTGCTGGCCGCGGCGCTGAAGCAGGCCCGCGGGGCGCGGCTGACCATTCTCGATGTGATGCGCGAGGCGATCGACACCCCGGCCGAGATGAGCCCGAACGCACCGCGGATCATCACGGTCAAGGTGCCGGTCGACAAGATCGGTGAGGTCATCGGCCCGAAGGGCAAGATGATCAACTCCATCCAGGAGGACACCGGCGCCGAGATCACCATCGAGGACGACGGCACCATCTACATCGGCGCCACCGACGGCACGTCGGCCGAGGCGGCCAGGTCGGCGATCAACGCGATCGCGAACCCGCACATCCCCGAGGTCGGGGAGCGGTTCCTGGGCACGGTCGTGAAGACGACCACGTTCGGCGCTTTCGTGTCCCTGCTGCCCGGCCGGGATGGGCTGCTGCACATCACCCAGATCCGCAAGCTGCACGGCGGTGCCCGGATCGAGAACGTCGACGACGTCATCTCGGTCGGCGACAAGATCCAGGTCGAGATCCGCGAGGTGGATGACCGGGGCAAGCTGTCGCTGGTCCCGGTCGAGGTCGTGGAGCGGGAGGCGGCCGGCGAGGATCTGGGCGGCGGCGACGACCACCGCCCGCGCGACCGGGACCGCGGCGGCGACCGCGGTGACCGCGGCGGCGACCGGTACCGGGGAGGTGACCGGGACCGGGGAGGCGACCGTGGCGATCATTTCCGGACCCGTGAGCGCCACCGGGGGCCGCGCAACTCATGACCACACATCAAGCCGGGCTTCCCGCTCGTTCACCTGGTCCCGGGGAGCCGTCGGGCAGCGGCGATTCGTCGGTCAGCCGCACCGTGCTCCCCGGCGGGCTGCGGGTGATCACCGAGTCGCTGCCCGCGGTCCGTTCGGTGGCGTTCGGGATCTGGGCCGGCGTCGGGTCAAGGGACGAGGACCTCACCCACGCCGGTGCCACGCACTACCTTGAGCACCTGCTGTTCAAGGGCACCCGGCACCGCAGCGCCCTGGACATCTCGGCGGCGATGGACGCGGTCGGCGGTGAGCTGAACGCGTTCACCGCCAAGGAGTACACCTGCTACTACGCGCGGGTGCTCGACGCCGATATGCCACTGGCCATCGACGTGCTCGCCGACATGGTGACCAGCTCGCTGCTGGAGCCGAAGGACGTCGACGCCGAGCGGGGCGTGATCCTCGAAGAGATCGCCAT
>Ga0335073_10008399_pt1 | contig 14486 bp, 15 predicted proteins | sample Lox_Sample_22_FD_207093 | JGI IMG/M metagenome (GOLD analysis project Ga0335073, IMG submission 207093) | Soil microbial communities from Loxahatchee National Wildlife Refuge, Florida, United States - Lox_Sample_2.2 | ecosystem: Environmental > Terrestrial > Soil > Wetlands | place: USA... | reverse complement strand
TCATGTTGCAGCGGTTGGTCAGGTCGACGGTAAGCACCGCGCCACGGCCGTAGCGAACATTCGAAGAACCGTGCTTGTGCAACCCTTCGTCGTTGTGCGCCGGAATGTCGCGCCCAGGAAAGTTGCTCTCAATCCACTTCAGGAAATTCGAGTCTACCGCCATCAGGTCTTCATAATGGCCATGCTGCGGGCAATCCTTCACCATCCAGATCTGCCCATCGCGCTCCACGATCTGCGCCTTGATCTCGCCCACCTTTTCGTGCATCAGATCGCGCCAGTCCTTCTGACCATCGATTATCGCCTTGCGCGCTTCCTGCACGCAGGCCGGACACAAGGAATCGGTCTGCCGCGGGAAACCCAGCGTGGGCTTGGTCTTTTCCCAGGACTTCAGCAGCGGCTTGTCCGACCATTGCGGCTTCGGAGACGGATTGGGATTCTTCTTGTTGAAGTATTGAACGGTATCGAACGTGATACCCGCGGTCTTGCAAAGCACCCAGTCCAGCGACCGGAACACTTGCGTAGAAATAGAATTAGGCATACTGCGGCTGCCTCTCTTTCTAAAGTTCGATTAACTTCTGGAACCCCAAGACGCCAAAAACCCAGTTGCTCTATCCAACGGCGTCATCGCCCCCATGGCTGACGTTTAGGCTAACATGCGACATAACGCGCACCTAAACCATTGGACGAGTATAGTTTGGAGCCTGACCCCCTCGGAAGCCAGCAGGTTTCGGTGAATGGTCGAAAATCGCGGTTAAACGGCGCCAAGCACCACTAAATGGCTCTAACTGTAACAAGTATAAAGGGGTTACTGATTCGCGTCACCCCTGCAACTTCATGGTTTTCGCGCCTGCGGATTTTCTTACTCGTTCAGCGCTGGTCGTAACACCGCGACCAGAAAGTGCGCAAAATGTGCCGCATCCTCGTCCATCTGCAGCCATCGCACCACGCAATGCTCGCTCAGATACTTCCCAACCTTCGCCTCGGGTATCCCTAGATGTTCCGCCAATTTCGGCCGGATCGATTCTCCCTTGCGGCTTGACCCTCCCCGCACCAGGTTCGGTATAGCCACCCGCAGCGTCTGGCAAGGTTCCACGTAGTAATACGTACTCAAATCCGAATCCGTCAGCACCCACACACCCGGCCCAGCCGGTGCTTTGTCCGTTGCGTCTAAAGGCGTCGGCGTCGCCGCCAGCAATCGCCGAAAGTTCATTTCCAATTGCGTCAACCGCGATGTCAACCCCGGGTCGCCAAATCGCCCACGCAGGCTGGGAACCGCTGTACTAGCCACTTCTGGCGCTGTCTCTGCTGCGGTCGCGATCTCTGGTTGGGGCGGGGCCTCCGCTCGCGCCGCTGCCGATGTTTTTGACTGCGCTGCGGCTCCTCGCCGCGAACCATCCCTCGGCTGTTCGCGTCGGTCCGTCCGCGAGTCCCGCACACCACGTCTGCCTCGCCTCTGTCGTTGTCCGCCCCTTCCGGTAGCAGGTTCCCGCTCGACACGAGCAGCAGGCTGCCGTGCCTCAACTGCATTCCCGATTTCAGGTTCAACCGCACTTTCAGCGTTTCCGGAGGTCTCTGCGCTATTGACCTCTGCTGCAGGCTCTACCCGTTTCACCGGAGCAGGTTCCGGAATTTCCGCCGGTTCCGTGGCTCCCAGTCGCGCAGCGCTTTCTTGCGCCTTCGTTTTCCAGTCCGCTCGACGGAAGCGCTCTGCTGCGGTCAGGTACCAGCGGCCGGCATCCGCATGATTGCCGCTGGTTTCAAAGTAGCGCGCCAGTTCGAACGCCACCATCGCGTCGCGCGTCTTCGAAAATAAATTTGTCAATTGCCCTGCGGGGTCTTTGCTTGTGCGGGCGCGTCGAATTCTCGCAGTGATCTGCTTCCAGTCCGCCATATCGTGAATGGATTCTAACAGTGAAGTTTAACTTCCGCCAGCAGCACTCGCTTCCCCTACGCGAAAATGTCGCGTGGTGGTGGATCGCGTCCGTATGCCACTCCGGGCCGCCCGCGCTGCACATCTTTACCGATTGACGCCCACCTACGTCGCGAAGTATGCTTCTTTCGTTCCGCCCGGGAGGGTTCTATGGCACGTCTGCGCGCTCTTGGTGCAGCCGTTTTGGCGTTGAGTCTCACTGCTGTTCCTTTGTTCGGAGCCACAACTCCCAACGTCGCACCTCTCGGAACCATTATCGCCGCGGATCGCGGTCATGTTGGCTCCGCCATTGCTGATGTCGGTACTACCGTCTACGCTGGCGATCGACTCAGCGCCGATAACCCAGGAAGCGTTCAACTTCGCGCTGGTGCCGCGCGTTTCCTGCTGAAAAGTGGTGCGGTCGCCGAGGTGAATACTACGGACGGTGCGCCGTCCGCAAACCTGATTTCAGGTACGGCAACCTTTTCTACGGGCAATGCCCATGCATTCACCCTCTTTGCTTCGACCGCTGCCATTCGTGCGCAGTCAGATGCTCCTACGATTGGTCAAGTTACCTTTTTGAACCCGAAAGAACTTGTGGTCACCGCTCGTCGTGGAGGCCTCACCGTTACGGTCGCTGACGAAACTAAAGTCGTGAACGAAGGCGAGTCTTACCGGGTTCTTTTGGATCCTTCCGACGCGCAGGAACCGGCCGGAGCAGGCTCCGGCAGTCAAGGCCCGATGCAGGGCGGAGGCCCGCTGAAAGCTGGTCGTAGCCACTTCCTCATTTTGGTTACAGCGCTGACCGCAGCAGGCTCTGGCGTAGCCATTTATTACGCCCTGGAGAGCCCCTCTCATCCATAAATCAATTTGAAACTGAGTTACTCTGGCCATCACCTAGCGGCGGTGGCCTTTTTTTCGGCACGCTGCAGCGCGTCACAGCGTTGCAATCAATTCAATCTCTACCAACGCATCTTTCGGCAGCCGCGCCGCTTGCACCGTCGACCGTGCCGGTGGCGCCGCGCTGAAATACCGCCCGTACACTTCATTCATCGCCGCGAAGTCGTTCATATCCTTAAGGAATACAGTCGTCTTCACCACGTGGTGAAACGAAACGCCCGACGCTTCCAGAATTCCTTTCAGGTTCTCGAATACCCGCTCGGTCTGCTGCCGCACGTCTGTCCCCACAAATTCTCCGCTCGCTGGATCCAGCGCCACCTGCCCGGAAACAAACAATAGCCCGTTCGCTTTTATCGCTTGTGAGTACGGCCCAATCGGTTTCGGGCCGCGCGCGGTCAGAATCACTTCTTTCATTTTGCACGCTCCTGAATTAGCGCGAAAAAGAATAGCAGATGCGCAGAACTGTGGGGAGTTTCAATGTGGCCTGCGGCCGTGCACCCGCACAAAGCCGGTATTCGAGTGATCTCGTTCGGCCTCGCGTCGCGCGATCAGTGTCTCCGCCTGTTGGTCGGTAAGTCCTTCATTCACGATCTCAATGATTTGCTTTTCAGACATCGCCGTGTTCTTCAAACGCCCGATTTGCTCGCTGGTTAGTGTTGGCAGGCCCTGAATCCGCCGGTGAATGATGTACTGCACCGTCGTGTTCGAAAGTCCAATGAGCTTCAGCGTCACCGCTTCTGTGCTCAGGATATCCATTTGGTCGGACTGCGCCATTTCCAGAATCTGCGCATCCGAGTATCCCGCCCGCGATAAATCCATCGCCGAATCGGCGCTCGAAAATTCGTGTTTGTGTGCCCGTGCCGCCTTCACCAACGCCAGGCAAAGATCGTCCGACGCACCGGCGTTCTTTAGCTTCGTAATCTGCGTGATCTCCAGGTCGCTCAGCTTCAGCGTCTTCAACTCCTCCAGCGTCGACGACCACATCCCGGTGCGCTCCAGGCTTTCGTAGCTGATCTGCGACTGTTTTTGACAACCGGATAGGACCAGCGCACACACACTGAGGGCGAGGAGCGAGTTTCTCATGTCTCTATTGTAGGAGCCGCAACCCAGCCCGGCAGGCCATGTGCCTCCACAGGTACTGGACCAACGAACAGGTCCATGCGAGCGCAGTCGGTCGGACCGTCTGTTTTGCTTTATGAATTTTCGTTAAAAATGCCTTAAATCATTGACCACGTACCCGCGATCCCATTACCGTGTTCCCGTCATGAGCAAAGAAGATTTGGACCAGCTACGTCTCGCCTATAAACAAGCTGTCGACGCATGGGTCGCCACCATTCGCGGCGAGGAAGCCCTCGCCACCCCTGATCATTCCATGATCGCTATGGAAAAGTGGGATGATGCGCATTTCCGCGAACAAGACGCGCAGTCTGCGGCCAAGAAGGCTCGCGACGCCTACAAAGACGCCCTCCGTACCATCAACTACAGTATCTAGCTCTTACGTCGGCTACGGCTTTAGCCGTGCTATCAGTGTCGACCCATTTCGGCTTCCGCCACTGGGGGGCATGTGCTTGAAATCTTCCCACACTCTCACACTTGGAATTTTCGTTCGACTCCGTAAATCCCCTGGATCCTCCGGATATTTGCCACAATCGTCTCCAACTGCCGCTTGTCCGTAATTTCCAGGCTCGCTTCCACACGCGCGTTTTGCTTATCCGGCCGGCTCTCCAACATGCGGATGTTTGAGCCCGCCCCGCTGATCACCGTAGTGACGTCCGCCAATAACCCTGGCCGGTCTTTCGCCCGAATCAACAATTCCACCGGGAACGTGGCTACATTGCTCCCGCCCCATTCCACGGCAATGCGGCGCTCCGTCTGGTACAACAAATTCTGCACATTCGGACAGGCGCGCGTATGCACGGCCACTCCCCGGCCACGCGTCACATAGCCCACAATGTCGTCGCCTGGAATTGGATTGCAGCACTTCGCGCGAAATACCAGCAGGTCGTCTTGGCCCTTCACGATCAGCGGCGCTTCGCCAAACCCCAGCATCCGCTTGACCGTTTTCACCAGCGTCGGCTTGACGTCCTCTTCGGTCTTTTCTACTTCCTTGCTCGGCTCCCCGAAATACCGCGACAATACTTGCCGCGCCGAGAACTTCCCGAATCCCACCGCCGCAAACAAATCCTCCGGCCGCGACAATCCGTACTCTTCGCTCAGCTTTTGCAGCTCTTCTTCCGATATTTTCTTTAATCCCTTCGGAAAATTTCGCGACTCGTTCTCCAGCAGCCGCCGCCCCATTTCCGTCGCTTCTTCCCGTTCCTGCGTATTTATGAAGTGCCGGATCTTGCTCTTCGCGTGCGACGATTTCACAAAGCTCAGCCAATCCCGGCTTGGCTTGTGCCCTTTTTGCGTCAGGATTTCCACTACGTCGCCCGATACAATCTCGTGCCGCAACGCTACCATCTGCCCGTTGACCTTCGCCCCCACGCAGGTGTGCCCCACTTCGGTATGCACCGCGTACGCGAAGTCCACCGGCGTCGCCCCTTTCGGCAATTCCAGCACGCGCCCCTTTGGCGTAAACGCGTACACCTCCATCGGCGCCAGGTCCACCTTTAGCGTCGACAAAAATTCGGTCGGTTCCTGCAGTTCCTGCGACCACTCGATCAATTGCCTCATCCACGCGATTCGCTGGTCATCATCGTTCGAAACCGGTCGCCCATCCTTGTACTTCCAATGTGCCGCCACGCCTTCTTCGGCGATTCGGTGCATTTCCTGCGTGCGAATCTGTACCTCGAACGGTTGACCGCCGTGGATCACCGTCGTGTGCAGCGACTGGTACAGATTTGGCCGCGGCATCGCGATGTAATCCTTAAATCGACCTGGCACCGGCCGCCAGATGTGGTGCACTACCCCAAGCGCTGCGTAGCAGTTCCGCTCCGTATCCGTAATCACCCGCACGGCCAATAAGTCGTAAATCTGATCTAGGCTGCGTTCCTGCCGTACAATCTTGCGGTGCAGCGAATATAATCCTTTTACGCGCGCTTCCAACTCTGCAGGGATGCTGTTCTCCACCAGCTTGCTGCGGATCGCGTTCTGCACTTCTTCCAAAAACCGCTTGTGGACTGGTGCCTTTTCTGTCACTTCCTTCTGCAGCGCCAGGTACGCCTCTGGCTCCAAAAACCGGAACGACAAATCTTCCATCTCGCCTTTAATTAACGCCATGCCCAGCCGGTGCGCGATCGGTGCATAAATGTCCATCGTTTCCCGCGCGATCCGTTGCTGTTTGAACTCCGGCAGATACTCCAACGTCCTCATGTTGTGCAGGCGGTCGGCCAGTTTCACCATCACTACCCGTACGTCGTGCACCATCGCCAGCAGCATCTTCCGCACGTTTTCGGCCTGCCGCGCTTCCGGCGCCATCATGTTCAGCCGCCCGATCTTGGTCACGCCCTCGACCAGTCGCGCCACTTCCGGGCCAAATCGTTCTTCTAGCCGCGAAATCGGATACTCGGTATCCTCGATCGCGTCGTGCAATAGCGCCGCCGCCAACGTCGTCGCATCCAGCTTCATGTCCGCCAGGATGTGCGCCACTTCCAACAGGTGGGTGATGTATGGGTCTCCGGAACTGCGGAACTGGTCCCGGTGTCGTTCCGCCGCGATGTCATACGCACGACGGACTAACCACGGGTCTTCCGAAGGACGGTTCGTGCGTAGTTTTTGCAGGAGCTCTTCGAGACGCGAGTCGAGTTGCCGCTCCGTGCGGTCCCGGTTGAAATTCAAGGGGAGGTTGGCCCGCGTTCCCATGACTTAGTTTACGCCCCTCAACTGCTTAGCGGAAGAGTCCCGACCACTCCGGTGCCCACCCCCAACCAGTAGCACAGGCTTCAGCCTGTGTCTCCCGGTGTAGCAGTGGCTTACGCCGCGCCTGGCTTGTGTGAATGGCCGAACGAGTACCTCAGCCCCTCTTCCAAATGAAAAAGACCCCGGCGAAAACCGGGGCCTTTCAGGAAAATACTGGAAGAAGCGTCAGGACGCCGGTGTCGGCTGCTCCGCGCGCTTCTGCTTGATCTCCTTCACCTTGTCCAGCAGGTCGTCCGCCATCTTCGTATAATTGTCGCGGTCCGCCTGAGACTCCGCCATATCCGCCTTCCGGCGATAGAGCAGGTTCAAATAGGTCATCGCGTCATCGTAGTCGGGTTTCAGCTCGATAGCTTTCTTCAACGCCGCGATTCCGTCGTCCACCATTTTCTCGTACTTGTCGGTGTAGTCTTTCCGTAGATCCGGCGGAAGCGGGTCCGTGTCTTTAATCTGCTTGTTGATATGCGCCTTGTTGTAATCCGCGCGCATTTCGGTATTTCCCCGATACGCCAGCGCCCAGTCGATCACTCCGATCGAGTAATACGGCTGCGGGTCGTTCGGTCTCAGTGCGATATGTTTTTCGTGATAGGACTTCGATTCTTCAAACTTCTTCTCGTCGAAGGGCTGTCCCGCCATCTGATACAGGATCGACGCCAGCCCGTCGATCGCGCTCATGTTGTTGGGATCCTTCTCCAGAACATCTTTGTATTCCGTGATGGCCTGCTGCCCGTGCCGCATGTTCTCGTCCGAGGGAGCGCCCGGAATGTACTGGCTCGCATAGGCCGTCGCCAGATACAGCCGCGCATTGATCAGATCCGGGTCGAGTGCCTTCGCCTTCTGGAAGTCTTCAACCGCTGCATCGAATTGCGCGCTCTTGAACGACGCCACGCCCTTATTCAATAGGTCGCGGGCTCGTAGCTTGTTGCATCCCGTGATACCGGCGACCACTGGAATCATCACCGCCACGCACAACACTTGGCGGCCAATTCGGGAGATCCGCAACCAACTCTCCCCTTCAACCTTAGCTTGATTCATGGAGGCTTCCGTCCCTGAGTCGTACCGCCCCGATGCTTTGGGGACCGGCACGTGGATTCACTTACGCCACTAGGCGCCATTCCATCACGTTCAGTGGTTTTTTTCCAGTTCCGTTGTCACGAACCTATCGGGGATGCGCCTGCTCTTTGCATGACGTCCAGAACTTCGGCAACCACCTGAAACTCGAGGGAACGATCACCCTGAAGATACGCCACGCGCTCCGCTCGCTTCTCCAACACCTGCTTCAAACCACTCTCCAGCTTCGCGCGCTCTACTTCCGATCCGTTCAGCCGCACCGCACCCTCCGGTCCGATCTGAACGATGATGCTCTCCGGATGCTCTATCCGAACTGGCTGCCCTTCTTGCGTCAAGCTTGCGGCCAGCCCCACCTGCCGATGCGGGATGATCATGAATATGACCAGAAGCACCAGCAGAATGTCGATCAGCGGCACTACATTTACTTCCCTAACTATACCGCTTCCACTGCCAACTTCGATTCCCATGAGCCACCTCCTCCAGGTTTTCTACCCGGCGAGGAGGACTCTCACATCCGCGATCTTTCTTCCAAATCTTACTGGCCCGCTTCGAGCTTCGCTGTGATCAGGCCCACACGATCTATGCCCGCCTGCTTCATCAGATCGATCGCACGCGCGACATCCATAAACTGCACGTCGTTATCGCCCTTAACGAACGCCACCTTCTCCGCGCGGTCCTTGAAAATGGCTTCCATGCGCGGCTCCAGCGTCTCCCAGGTGGTGTCCTCGTTGTTGATCTTCAGCTTCCCGCCCATCAGCACCTGCACTACCACCGTCTTATTCTCCAGCTCCTGGTTCTGCTGCTGGTTCGGCGAAGGCTGCGGCACCAACGCATCCAGCCCCTTCGGCGTCAGCGGCGTGATCACCATGAAAATAATGATCAACACCAGTAGAATATCGATCAACGGCACAATGTTCGGCGATGCCATCGCTCCTGAGCTACTTCCAACTTCCATTCCCATTGCGACTCTCCTGATTCTTCCGCAGCGTCTTTCTTCTCGGAGGAGGTGCCGCGCCGGGTGGGATCCGGCGCGGTTCCTTCAACTCTGCAAACGAATGACCGCTACGGCTTATGCAACCTTCAGTCCTAGTCTCCAGCTGGCTTGCCCGCTGGCTTCGAGCCAGGTCCGGCAAGTGCTTTTGTCTTTTCCGTCAGTAGCCCCAAGGAATCCACCCCGGCCGAACGGATCTCGTCTACCACCGCGACCACGTCGCCATACTTCGCGCGCGCGTCGCTCTTCACGTAGACGGTCTTGTCCAGCTTGTTCGCCAGTTGATCCTTGATCTGCCCCGTGATGTCTTCCTTCTTCGTCTTGGTATTTCCAAGATAAATGCTTCCATCTCGGGTGATCGCTACGACGATGGCATCGTCTTTATCCGCATCCTTCATGTCCCGCGGGTCGCTCACCGATGCCAAGTCTACCTGGTGCGTCTTCTGCAACATGGGCGTGACCACCATGAAGATGATCAGCAACACGAGCATAATGTCCGCCATCGGTATCACGTTTGGCGCCGCCATGGTCGGCCCGGCTTGTGGCTTATACGCCATAACCTTCCTTCTTTCGGCTTACTTCTTTGCGCCGCGGCGCAGAATGAAGTAGTTGATCAGCTCCATCGAGGAGTTATCCATTTCCACGTCGAACGCTTCCACGCGATTCGTGAAATAGTTGTATGCCCATACTGCAGGCACCGCCACCAGCAAACCGAACGCCGTGGTCACCAACGCTTCCGCGATACCGCCGGCTACTGCCGACAGACCCGTCGCCTTCTGCGATTCGATGCCCTTGAACGCGTTCAAAATGCCCACCACCGTTCCGAACAGTCCCACGAACGGGGCCGTCGAACCAATCGTGGCCAGCGCCGACAAGCCGCGCTTCATTTCCGCGTGCACGATCGCTACCGAGCGCTCCAGACCGCGCTTCGCGGCTTCGATCACTTCTGCGTCCGACACTTGCTGCGAGGCCGACTGAAATTCCGACAAGCCGGTCGCCACTACTTTCGCGATGTGGCTCTTCTTGTTGCGCTCCGCAATCGCGATCGCTTCATCCAGTTTGCCATCCTTCAACGCTCCCGCCACCTGCTGTACGAACAAACGCGACTGCTTCCGCGCATTGTTGTACATCAAGAAACGGTCAATCATCACGCCGAACGAATACACCGACAGAATGAACAGGATCACCACCACGATCTTCGCGAGGAGACCCATATTGCCCCACATGGAACGAAGATCCCATGAGGTACCGCCGCTGGCTTCTTGTAACCAAGCCGCGTAGACGAACAGAGTTGCTAACATTCGTTTGCTCCTTATTTCCTAGTGGCCCCCGCGGGCAGGAACCATCAAGATTGTTTTTTCACCACTTGCCTACTCAGAACGGCGCCAGGACTCCCACGGCTCCTGCGTCGCCCCGTTGCACTACTGAGCGAGAGAAAAGATCACGTCAATTTCAGTATCGACTTCCACCGGTTCGCCGTTCAGCAACGTCGGCTGGTACCGCCATTGCCTCACAGCATCAAGCGCGGATTGCACCAACAGCGGGTGCCCTGATTCCACGGTCAACTGTTGAACCGATCCATCCTTGCCGATAATGGCGTGCAGCTTTACCGTGCCGCTGATGCGCGTTTGCCGCGCCAACGGCGGATACACCGGCTGTACGCGGTTCACCAACCGCGCGGCCTGCACTGCTCCTCCGACACGCACTGGACCCGACCGCGTCGGCTTTGGCGGCGGCGGCGCTGCTGTGCCTGCTCCACCGATCACGCCTCCGATCACGCCTCCCATCGATCCACCGGCTACCCCGCCCGGCACGCCACCGGCTACGCCGGTCATGCCCATATCTGGCGGCTGCTCTTCTTCCTTAATAATCTTGACGTCCTTCGGGATCACCTTCGGGGCCACCAGCTTTCCGGCCTCCATCAGGTGCGCCACCGGCTTGATGTGTACCACCTGCACCGGGGCCGGCGGCGGTGGTGGCGGTGGCGGCGGCGGCGGTGCCAGCAGGATCGATGACATCATCGCCTTTGGCAACGCTTCCGTATAAATGAGCGGAATCAGGATGAGGATCGCTAAGAAGCCGATTTGCAGCAGCATGGATACCACTACCGTCCATGGCTTGTTCGTCTTCTTGTTCCTTGCGTTTGATACAACCATTTCTTCGAACATCTGGCCACTACCTCCTTCCCGCGGGTGCCAAGCGCGTTGTTCCGCCCTCGGTCCCTCGGGATTTGTTGCCGGCTGCGGTTCCGGTGTTCACCCCACCGTGTCCTCGCCACCGATTCCAGGCGACGACTAAGGGTGCTGCAATCCCAAAACTGGAGTACGTTCCTACCACAATCCCCACCACCAGGGCAAAACTAAACGCCCGGAGCACCTGGCCGCCCATCAGGAACAGGACGAGCACGGTGAGAAACGTCAATCCGCTGGTCAGTATCGTTCGCGACAACGTCTGGTTGATCGACTTGTTCACTACGTCTGCGAAAGGTTCCTTCCGCAACAGCCGATTATTCTCCCGGATCCGGTCGAAAATCACGATCGTGTCGTTCATCGAGTATCCAACCAGGGTCAACAACGCCGCGATTACCGTCAGCGATATCTCAAATCCGAATATCTTGAATAGTCCCAGGGTGATCAGCACGTCGTGAAATACTGCTAACACCGCAGCCACTCCGAAAATGATGCGGTCCACAAATCGCAGTAAAAACCCGCCCTTCGAGGACCAGGTTATCGACCCACCGATCTGTCCACCGTAGAACCGGAAGGCAATATATACCAGCATGCCTGCCAAAGCATAGAGGGTTACTCGTATGGCCTGATTGCGTAACTCTGCACCTACCTTCGGCCCTACGATCTCCACTCCGCGAATTCCGAATGGCGCCAGCGTGTAAATGTTCTCGATCGCTGCCACTACCGCCGGTGTTGCTCCCGCCGCCTGCGACAATTCCGAAAAATTGCTCAGCACCCCGCCTTTATCCCTATCCCGGTACGCCAACAGGCTCTTCGCCAGCGTCTGGTACCGGTCCCCGGCGTTGAATCCCAAGCCCAACGGGTCCTTCTCGACAAGCAAATTCGCCAACGGGTTCGGCGTCACCGAATTAAAGTCCGGCTTCCCCTCCGTTACTCCATACTCCGCCTTTAACGCCGTCAGTACCTTGGCCTTGCTATCATCCAATGCCTGATCCGTTTGTGCGGACTGTTCCACGAAAATCAGCACTTCGTTCGAGTTCGACGCCAACCCGTTCGAGCTGATGCTTTGTATCTCCGTATTATTCAGCCCCTGCGCCCGCAAGCCGGAACGCAATTTATCAATGTTGGGAGGTTGGGCGAATACCACGTCCACATTCGTTCCGCCCTTGAAGTCGATTCCGTACTTGATGCCGCCCTTGAAGAGGATTGCGGACCACCCGATGATCAACAGCAATCCGCTTAAAGCGAAGAAATACTTAGCCTTGCCCATCCAATCGATATTGGGCTGTTTAAAAAGCTCGATCATGCCGTTTTGTGCGTCCCTTCTTTAGACTCCAAGGGTTTTCTCTTTGTTCCCGGCTACATGAATTTCCCGGGGTACTAATACCCTCGTCAGGCTAAATACTCAGTTCGGCCTGGCGGTCCATTTTTGCCAGGTGATACTGAAAAATCGTCTTCGATACATAAATCGCCGTAAACACGTTCGCTATCAAACCGATCGTCAACGTAATCGCGAACCCTCGAATCGGTCCGGTCCCGAAAATAAACAGGAAAAATGCTGATACCACCGTCGTCACGTGCGTGTCGATAATCGTTAGAAACGCCTTATCGAATCCCGCCTCCACTGCGGCCGACGCCGACTTCCCGTTCCGGATTTCTTCTCGTATCCGTTCGAACACTAGTACGTTCGAGTCCACGCCCATGCCAATCGTCAGGATCACACCTGCGATGCCCGGCAGCGTCAGGACGGCTCCAAACATCGCCATTGCCGCCAACAAGATCACCAGGTTCAGCAGCAATGCCAGCACCGCGTTCGCCCCGGACAACCGGTAGTACACCAACATGAACGCCATCACCACCAGCAAGCTCAGAATCGACGCCTGCACTCCGTGTCGAATCGAGTCGGCACCCAGTGACGGCCCTACCGTCGCTTCTTCCAAATACTTGATCGAAGCCGGCAAGGCTCCTGCACGCAGCACCTGCGCCAGTTCGTGCGCGCTTTCCTGGCTGAAGTTGCCATCAATACGTCCGGTATCTTCAATCCTTCCTTGAATCGTCGGCGCCGAATAGACCTTGTGGTCCAGCACAATGGCCATTTGCCGCCCAATATTCGCTTCGGTGAAACGCCCGAAGTTCCGGCCGGCGTCGCTCGACAGCACAAAGTTAATCTGCCACTGACCCGGCATCTCGCTGTTGCGGCTTTCCGTGGCACTGCGCAAATCACGTCCGGTCACCGCCGGCGTCCGCTGCAGCAGGTACCAAACCTCGCCGTTTTGTCCTGGTTGAGTCCGGTTCTCGGCTGTGCCTTGCACCAACTCGCTACCCGCCGGCAACACGCCACCCTTTGCCGCAAGCGCTGCTGCCTCCGACGGATACGTTTGCGGATCTTCCACCAGTTTCAGTTCCAACTGGCCGCCGGCCTGAATCACGCGCATGGCCGCCGCCGGATCGCCCTCGCCCGGCAACTGCACCATAATCTCGTTGTCCTGCCCGACGCGCCCGTGCTTCTGAATCGTCGGTTCCGTCAACCCCAACGCATTAATGCGTCGCTCCAGCGTCTCCAGCGTCTGCGACATCGTGGTTTCCTGGATCGCCGCTTTAGTCGTCGGCCGCATGGTGAACAGCGTTGCGTTCGTTTCACCCGGCGCCGTTCCCATTGTCCAGTTGCCTTCGAAATTGTTGTCGTGCACCACGTCGCGGAATTGGTTGAACTGGTCCGACGGCACGCCTCGCACAATAAAATGCTCGTCATCCACCCGCCGCACTTCTTCGTAGTGGACGTTTTTTTCGCGCAATTGCGTAGTCAGCCGGTCTACCGCCTGGTCAGTTTCCTGCGCCACGGCCTCTTGCAGTTGCACCTGCAAAATCAGGTGCGTCCCGCCCTGCAGGTCTAACCCCAGCTTGATTTGGTGCTCGAAATTCTGCTTTAACTGGGTAAACGACGTTGGAAACGTCGGCAATCCGAGGGTGAAGTACACGCAGATAATAACTACAGCAACGATAAAACCGATTTTATACTTCAGGTTGGGATTCATGGTTTAAATGATTGGGCGCTGCTGCACGCCGGCCTTGGCGGAGTTACTTTCCATCTTCGGGAGTCTCCACTTGGGCTATGGCTGCCCGCGCTATGCGAATTTTTACATTATCGGCAACCTTCAAAATGAAAGTGTCGCCGTCAATACCGTTAATCGTGCCGTAGATGCCCGAGGTGGTGATCACTTTGTCGCCATTCTTCACGGCGCCGAGCATTTCCTGCGTTTTCTTCCTCTGCCTCGATTGCGGCAAGATCACTAAAAAATACATGATGCCGAACATCAGCAGTAACGGCAGGACAAAACCGCCTAGCCCGCCGATCCCGCCTCCTTGCCACATCCCTACCAGCAAACTCGAGCTCATACTTGTGCTTTCTTACCGTACCCTTTCCAACTGCTCCCTCATCCTTATCTTAGGTCGAAATCGTTCTGAGTGCTCGTCACCAGAGCAAGACCCGCCGCGAGCAGGATTTTCCTGCTTGCCCTTCCCGCCCGATTCTCGTGATGAGAGTCGCCTTACCGCGGGTTGCCGTGGC
>Ga0335073_10008397_pt1 | contig 14487 bp, 10 predicted proteins | sample Lox_Sample_22_FD_207093 | JGI IMG/M metagenome (GOLD analysis project Ga0335073, IMG submission 207093) | Soil microbial communities from Loxahatchee National Wildlife Refuge, Florida, United States - Lox_Sample_2.2 | ecosystem: Environmental > Terrestrial > Soil > Wetlands | place: USA... | reverse complement strand
CGAATCCCGGGCCGGATCGAGGAGCTCGGCCTCGACATCGAGGTTCTCGTCAACAATGCCGGGTTCGCGACCGGCGGTCCGTTCTACGAGGCCGACCTGGACCGCGAACTCGAGCAGGTCCGCGTGCTGGTCGAAGCGGTCGTGTATCTAACGCGCGAGTTCTCGCCGGGCATGGTCGAGCGCGGGCGCGGAGGGATCCTCAACGTCGCCTCGACCGCCGGCATGCAGCCGATGCCGTACTCCGCGGGTTACTCGGCGGCGAAGGCATACGTCCTGACCCTGTCCGAGGCGCTTCATCAGGAGATGCGCGGCCACGGCGTGACCGTCACCGCGCTCGCCCCGGGGCCGGTCGAGACGGACTTCTGGGACATCGCCGGCTGGGAGACCTCGAGCGGCAAGTCGTTCGAGCGGGTGGTGCCCGGCACGCTGATCTCGTCAGAGCAGGCCGCCCGCGCCGGCGTCGAAGGACTCGACTCCGGGGAGCGTGTGGTCGTGCCCGGCCTTCCGATCCGCGTCGGGATGCTCGCCAGCCGGTACATCCCCCACGCGTTCAAGCTGCCGGCGCTCGAGCGCTTCATGCGCCCCGGCGGCGACAAGTAGCGCCGGGATTCTGGGCCTCGCACGGAATCCGGCGCGATCGCGCACGCTGCCCGCACACGCAGACGCCGGATTCCGCACGCTCGGCGTCCGTGGGGCCGTTGCGGGCCCGTCCGGACGGGGGTCGATGTCCGGGTGCCCTGACCGGGTCAATCCGCTGTGGCGATCGTGAGCGGACGGCTCTTAACGGCGGGCACCTGAGAGTGGGGCCGCGGTGGTCTCGATGGCCGATCCGGTCGCGTCTGACGCACGAAAACACCTGCATAACGCGGCAATGGGCACGCTCTGATCCGACGCTGCCGTGTTGGCCGCGATTATCGTGCGTAGGACATCAAGGTCCGCGCGGATCGGCTCGATTGTCGTCTTATGCGTGCCGGGGACGGCGACGCGGCGCGCGGCCCCTATCCCAGCAGGCCGATCCGCTGCGCCCGCTGCACGGCCTCCGCCCGGTTCCGGGCCCGGAGCTTGCGGTAGAGCGCGCTCGTGTGCTCTTTGACGGTGTGGGGGCTCAGGTAGAGCTGCTCGGCGATCTCGCGGTTGGTCGACCCCATCGCGATCAGGTCGAGCACCTCGCGCTCGCGCTCGGTCAGGAGCGGGGCTGGCTGCTCGGCCTTCGTCGGGAAAGTGGTCATCCCGAGCCCGACGCGGCGAACCGCGGCCGCTACCCGGCCGGCCTCCCAATCCTTGGAGACAAACCCCGATGCGCCGGCGGCGCGGGCGGCCGCGGGCGACATCCGCCCAGCGCCCGAGATCAGGAGCACGCGCGTCGCCGGCGAGGCCTCGCGGATCGCCGCGGACAGTTCGGCGCCCGATTCGCCGGCGAGGAACAGGTCGACGAGCGCGACGTGAGGCTTGTGGGCGCGCGCGAGCGCGAGCGCCTCGGTCCCGTTGCGCGCCTGGAAGAACCGCTCGACCCACGGCTGCTCGCCGAGCAGCACGCGGAAGCCCCAGTGGACGACGTCGTGGTCGTCGACCACGAGCACGCGCAGCCGGCGGTCATCCATCACTGCTCTTCCCGCTGGAGCGGCACGACCAGCCGCACCCGCCACCGATCGCCGTCGAACCGTCCGGATTCGACGATCCCGCCCTGCTGGATCGCCTCGAATGCCGACAGCCGCAGGCCCATTCCCGGGTCCCCGGCCGCCGGGCGGACGCCGTCGTTGCGCACCTCGAGCGTGAACGTGTCCTGGTCACGCGCCACCGCGACCTCGACCCGCGACGGGTCGGCGTGCTTGGCGATGTTGCGGAGCGCCTCGGCGAGCACCGACTGGGCGAGTGGCTCGAGATCGGCCGGAACCGTCGACTCGCCTCGCCAGTCGACCTCGACGACCATCCCCGGCGATCTCCTGACCCGGTCGAGCTCGGCCGCGAGCGTGGTGCCGGTCTCCGGCGGAAGCGGCGCCAGCGGGCGCTCGAGCGCCGCCCGGAGATCGGCCAGCGCCTCCTGCATCTCGATCCGGCAGCGCTCGCGCTCCTCGCGGTCGAGCGGCTGCTCGGCCCCGAGTGCGAGCGACACCCCGAACAGGCGCTGCAGCACACGCTCGTGGATCTCGCGTGCAAGGTCGAGCCGCTCGCCGAGCCGTCTGGTCCGCTCCTGCTGGCGGGTGACGTTCCGGGCGGCGGCCACGAGCGCGGCGGTCTTGCCGAGCGTCCACAGGAGGTGGCGCTCGCCGTCGGAGAGTTCGAACCGCCCGCCGCCGCGGTCGGCGCAGATCACCCCGTAGGCGTAGCCGCCGGCGCTGAGAGGCGTGCAGACGAGCGTGGTGACCCCCAAGAGCTGCGCGTACTCGGGCGGGACCTCCTCCTCGATCCGCTCCGACACCACGACCACCTTGTCCTCGAGCAGCGCCCGCTGCGCGATCGGCGTGTTGACGAGCGTCGGCCGGATCCCGGAGAGCTGGTCGAACGGGATCCCGTACGAGCCGATCGCGCGGACGCGACGGCGCGCGCCGTCGGCCATGAAGATCGCCGCTCGCCGCATCGTCGTCAGGCGGCAGATCGCCTCGCAGATCCGGTCGTAGAACTCGGTCGGCGACGTGTGCATGTCGATCTCGGCAAGGAGCTCGACGAACACCTCGAGCGGCTCGACGCCCGCGAACAGCGACGGCGAGCGGTCCGTGATGGGCTGATCGATGCTCACGCCGCGACGGATAGCGGGTACGACCGGACGATCTCGTACAGCGTCGTCCGTTCCGCCGCCGGCCGGCTGGCCCGGTGGGCGGCAGCGACGAGATCCGAGGGGTCGAGCTTGACCCCGTGGTAGCTGCCGGCCATCCGCGAGATCGACTCCTCCATCAGCGTGCCGCCGAGATCGTTGACGCCCCACCGGAGCGACTCGGTGGCGGCGTCGAGTCCCATCTTGACCCACGACGCTTGCAGCGACGGCACGGTCTTCCCGAGCGCCAGCCGGAACGCCGCGGTGTGCTTCAGGTTCTCCTCGCGCGAGATCTCCTCGACCCCGTGGGTCCGCCCGAGCAGGGTGTGGAATGGAATGAACGAGAGCGGCACAAACTCGGTGAAGCCGCGGGTCCGCTCCTGGAGCTCGCGCACGACGCGCATGTGCTCGGCCAGCTCCCACGGTTCCTCGACGTGGCCGAACATCACGGTCACCGTCGAACGGATCCCCTCCGCGTGTGACGCCTCGATGATCTCGACCCACCGCGCCACCGGCAGCTTGTTCGGCGAGATCCGCTCGCGGACCCCGTCGTGCAGCACCTCAGCCGCGGTTCCCGGGGTGGATCCCAGCCCCGCCTCGCGCAGGCGCTCGAACACGTGCCGGGGTGAGAGCCCGGACACGTCGCACATGTGAGCCACCTCCATGGGCGAATACGCATGCATGTGGATATCGACCCCGGCCCGCCCCGCCTCGTCCTTCGCCACCCTGAGCCACTTCTCGTATTCCGGGAGGCCCCACTCGGGGTGGATGCCCGACTGCATGCAGATCTCGGTCGCACCGAACTCAACCGCTTCCTGGACGCGCCGGCGGAACTCCTCCTCGGAGTGCTCGTAGGCGTCCGGCGACCGGCGCGACTGCCCAAACCCGCAGAACGCGCAGCCGACGGTGCAGATGTTGGAGACATTGATGTTGCGGTTGACGACGAACGTGACCGTGTCCCCCGCGAGCTCGTAACGCAACTCGTCGGCGGCGCATCGCATCTCCTCGATTACCGATGGGCGGGTCTCGGCGAACAGCGCGGTTAACTCCTCCGGCGTCAGGGCGAGCCCGTCGCGGGCCCGCGCCACGGCCCGGGGCGCCGCGTCGTCGGGCACCTGCACCGCGACCCCCCGGCCCGACCCCCGCCGGGGGATGAACGACCAGTACGCGGTCTTGATCACGTCCATCACCGGCCGCGAGATCCACTCGGGGTCGATGTACTCCGAATACACGCATAGCCGCTCGGACAGCGCCACCCCATCGGCGCGAAGCCGCTTGCGGACCTCGGTCGGCGAGGGAAACGGGTGCTCGGGCGAGATGTGATCGCCGTTGGCGCTGAGCCCGCCCAGGTCGGTCGCGCCCGCACGCACCAGATCGACCCACCAATCCGACAGATTCGGAGGGACCTGGATGCCGACGTCCGGCATCAGCCGCCGCGTCTCCGCGATCAAACGCTTCATGTCCTCGAGCGTGACCTCGCACGCCCACGCCGGGGCGTCCAGATGCGGCCCGTCCCACACCCCGGTCCGCCAATACTCATCCGTGGCGGCGCCTGCGATCTGCGCCGGCTCGCGCCCGTAGTAGCTCTGGTGGGGGACGAAGTTCTGGAGAATCACCTCCTGGATGTGCCCGTAGCGCTCGTGCAGCTCGGCCAGCTTCTCAATCGACGCGATCCGCTCGTCCTCGGTCTCGCCGATTCCCACCAGGATTCCGCTCGTGAACGGGATCTTCAGCTCCCCCGCGGCCGCGATCGTCTCGATCCGGCGGGCCGGGTGCTTGGTCGGGGAGCCGGCGTGGACGGTCTCCATCAGCCGCTCTGACACGGACTCGAGCATCAGCCCCTGGGACGCCGTGACCTCGCGGAGCCGCGCCAGATCCCCACGCCCCAGGACGCCGAGGTTCGTGTGCGGCAGCAACCCACGCTCTAGCGCCCGCTCGCACACCCACACCACGTAGGAGGTGAAGTCGTCATGCCCGTACTCGGTCAACCGCGCCGCCACCCCGGCGTTCACTTCCGGTTTCTCGCCCGTGAGCACCAACAATTCCTTCGCGTGATGCCGCGATACCGCCCGGTCTAGCAACGCCAGGACCTCGTCCGGCGGGTGCAGGTGGGGCTTGTGCGTCGCGAACGCGCAGTACTTGCAGTAGCAGCGGCATGTCCGCGACAGCGACAGCGTGAGGTTCCGGCTGAAGGTGACACGGCGACGCATGCGCGCGGCCCATTCTACGAAGCGGCCCCGGGGCTCTACGTAGCGCCTATCCTGGCCCGGCTGATGCGAGGACCGATCCGTGCACGCGCGGCCTGCGCCTGCCTGCTGGCCGCCGCTGCCATCGTCGCCGCCGGCTGCGGCTCTGGGACGTCCACCACCAAGGCATCAGCCGCGAGCGCGCCGCCGCCGCCGGCTCGGAGCGCGACGCTGATCCTCGACTTCACCCCCAACGCCGTCCATACCGGGATCTATGCAGCGCTGGCGCGCCACTACGACCGCGACCATGGCGTGCGCCTCCACGTGATGGCACCGACCGCCACGACCGACTCGATCAAGCTGCTCGAGACCGGCCGGGTCAATTTCGCGATCCTCGACATCCACGATCTCGCGATCGCCGATGAATCGGCCCCCACCCACCCAGATCTCGTCGGGATCATGGCGATCGTCGAGCGACCGCTGTCGGCCGTGATCGCGGCACCCGGGATCACGTCTCCCCGTGCGCTCGAGGGCAAGACGGTGGGCATCACGGGCGTCCCCAGTGACACCGCCGTGCTCCGATCCGTCGTCGCCGGGTCGGGCGGCGACCCGGCCAAGATCAAGACGATCACGATCGGCTTCAATGCCGTCGCAGACCTACTGGCGGGGCGCGTCGCCGGCGCGACCGCGTTCTGGAACGACGAGGGCGTGACCGTCCGGAGCAAACGACCCGGATTCCACGTGTTCAGGGTCGACGACTACGGCGCCCCCTCCTACCCCGAACTCGTCCTGTGCGCGACCGGCCGGACGCTACGCGACGACCCGTCACTCGCGCGCGGGGTCGTCGACGCGCTCGTCGCGGGCTACGACTTCACCCTCGCCAACCCCCAGGAGGCGGCGCTCGACCTCGAGCACCAGGCCACCGGACTCGATCCGAGCCTCGTGCGCACCCAGCTGAGCGGCCTGCTTCCTGCCTTCCGGGGCCCGGGCGGCCGCTTCGGCGTGCTCGATGAAGCGAAGCTCGCGAGCTGGGCGCAATGGGAGGCGCGGTTCGGGATCGTCAGTCACCCGCCTGACGTCGCACGGACATTCGATCCGAGCTACGCCGCGAGCGCACCGTCGGGTGCGGCCCGTTGATCCGGAAGATGGCGGGATGAGGACACGGAATCGGCTGATCGCAGGGGTGCTGGTCGCTGTCGCCGCCGGCGGCGCGGCGGTGGCGCTCGGGGTCGCGGTGCTGCTCGGGAACATCGTCCACCTGCGCGCGACCGCGAAGGCGACTCTCAGCACCGGCACCTATCTGGACGCGACGATCGACGTCGAGCGCGCCGTCGTCGACGCCGAGACCGGACTCCGGGGCTACGTGATCACGCGCAAGCCGGTGTTCCTGGCTCCGACACAGACGGCCGAGAAAGAGCTACCCGAGGCGGCGGCCGCCCTCGAGCAGGCCGCCGCCCACGAGGGCGCCTACGTGGCCCGTGCGAATGCCCTCGCGGATTCTGCGCGCGAGTACATGACCGGCTACGTCCCGCGGGTGATTGCCGAGGTGACAAGTGCTCCCACGGCCGGGCGCTCGGTCCCCACGACCACGCTCGGCAAGCGGCTCGTCGACAGCATCCGCCTTCAGACCCAGCAGCTCGAGCGGCTGATATCGGAGCGGCAGGCCGCCCGCCAGCGCGCGGCCCGAAACTCGGCGAACACCGCCGTCACGGTAGCGGTGGTCGTGCTGATCGTGCTGACCGCGTTGACGCTCGCGCTTGGAGGGTTCCTCGGGTGGCTGCTGCTCGGCCGCGAGCGCGCCCGGGAGCGGGCCTCCTTCCTCGCCGACGCGGGCGCGCTGCTCGACCGCGGCACCACAGCCGAGGAGGTGCTCGACACGTTCGCGACCCTCGCGCTCGAGCGCGGTAACGCCTTCTGCCTCGCCGAGGAGCTGCCCGACCCCGGCACGCCGGAACTCGGGCTCGGCCGGGTCAGCGCCGGGGACGCGACGATCCTCCCCCCGGGCGACTCGCCGGGCACCGAGGCGGCCTGGGAGAAGGCACAGCTGACTGCCCGTCGGCGCCACACGACCACGACGCACACCGCGGTTCTGGATTCGGTAGGCGGTCATGGGCACGTGCATGTCCTCGCCCTTGCCGCGGTGGCGCGAGGAAGCGTCTTGGCGCGCGTAATACTGGCCCGAAAAGACCGGGGCTGGCGAGGAGAGGAGGTGCAGGAGATCTCGGGTCTCGGGGCACGGCTCGCGCTCACGCTGTACGCGCGGTCGCTCCAGGCGGGCACCGAGGCGCTGTACCGCCGGAGCGAGCAAACCGCGCGCACGCTGCAGCAGAGCCTGCTCCCCACCGCCATTCCCGACGTGCCGGCATGCGAGCTCGCGATCCGCTTCGTTCCGGCCGGCGCCGGCGACCTGGTCGGCGGGGATTTCTACGACGTCTTCCCGGTCGCGGAGGACCGGTGGGCGGTCGTCCTCGGCGACGTGTGCGGCAAGGGCGCCGGCGCCGCCGCGATCACCGCGATGGCTCGCTGGACATTGCGGAGCTTTGCCGGCTCGGCGCGTTCCCCGGCGGACGCGCTGCGCGCGCTCAACGAGGCGATGCTGCGCCAGGGCCGAGACCGGCGTTTCATCACGATCATCTACGCCCTGCTCACGGTGCGCGCCGACGAGGCGCACGTCACGGTCGCCTGCGCCGGTCATCCGCCGGCGATCGTCGTCTCGGAAAACGGAGACCCAGCGACACTGGGCGCGCACGGCGACCTGCTTGGCATCTGGCCCGACATCCGGCTCGACCAGGTCGACGTGCGCCTGCGCGCCGGCGAAAGCCTCGTGCTCTACACCGACGGAGTGACCGACCAGGGACCCGGCTCGAGCGGATCAGCCGGGCACAGCATCCGCTCGGTCACCGCCGAGCCGAGCGCCGATGCGCTCGCCGATGCGCTCCGCAACGAGGCCGAGCGCGCGAACGCAGTGACACGTGACGACGTGGCGATCGTGGTCGTGCGATATATCGGCACGGACACGGGTGGCGACCGGGCACGCCCTTCGGCGCCGTCGCAGCGCGCAGCCTTGACGGTCGGGCAGCCGCGGGCATAGGCTCCGGGTCCGCTCACTCGAGGGAGGTAGATCGTGCAGGCTCGGCTCGGCGGCGCGACGGCGGTACTCGCCGTCCTTATGGGGATCTTGGCGGTGAGCGTCGCGTCGGCGGCGACCCGACACACGAGGGCACACCAGGCGCAGGAAGTCACCGCTACCGGCGCGCCCGGGAGCCTCAGCTACTTCGACCTCGCGCGCAAGGACTGCGTCGGCACGGCCCGCAACACCTCCTCGCGCGTGTGGTTCACGATCGCCGACGGGGTGTTGTCCGACACCTACTGGCCGAACGTCGACGCCACGAACGTCCACACCCTTCAGTACGTGGTCACCGACGGGAGCACGTTCACGGATCTGCAGACCCGGGACATGACCTACAAGGTGGTGCCTGATCCGACCGGAATGAGTTGCACGGTGGTGGCCGTGCCCGATCACGCGAAGGCCGCCCACGACTACCGGATCACCACCACCTACATCGCCGATCCCGACCGCAACGCCGTGCTCATGCGGACGACCTTCCGCGGGCCGCCCGCAGATCGGCTGTACGTCCGCCTTGATCCGCTCGCCGGCGGCACCGGCGGCGGCGGCGCGCAGAACTCGGGTGGCAACACCGCAGAGATCCTGCCGGACAACGTCCCGGTCGACTACAACCTCAACACGACGACGAACGCCGTGAACCGCGACTACGCGGTTCCCACCTATATGGCGCTCGAGTCCTCGAACGGCTTCGGCGCCGCCAGCGTCGGCTACGCAGACTCGGCCAGTGACGGCCTGACGACGCTCGACTCCAGCCACAGCCTGGGCCCGTACAACTGGGCGCCTGACGGGCACGTCGCGCTCACGGCCGCCGTGCCGCTGCCGCGGGACCGCACCGTGAATCTCGCGCTCGGATTCGGCGAGACGCAGCAGGCTGCGACGGACGCGGCAGGTGCATCCGCATCCCAGAATTTCGACAGCGCGTGGGCCGACTACGAGCGCCAGTGGGTCCGTTACGACTCCGGGCTTCGCCGCCCCGCGTCCCGTCTCGGTCTTGCCGCCGTCCGCGAGTACTACGAGTCGGTCAACGTGGTCAAGGCGAGCGAGGACAAGCAGTTCCCGGGCGCGATCGCCGCCGGCCTCGCATCGCCGTGGGGCCAGGCCGTCCCCGCCGGCGACGCCACGAACGGCGAGCCGACTTACTTTGGCTCCTACCGCGAGGTGTTCGCGCGCGATCTGTACGAGGCCTTCGCGGGACTGCTCGTCGCCGGCGACATCAAGACCGCTCGCGACGCGACGCTGTTCCTGTTCGACCGCCAGCAGCAGCCCGACGGGTCGATGCCTCGCAACTCGCTCGAGAACGGCAAGGTCGCGCCGGACACTGGAGGGCTTCAGCTCGACGAGACCTCCTACCCGATCCTGATGGCCTGGCAGTCCGGCCTCGCCGGAGACTCCTCGCTCTACACCGGGCACGTTATCCCCGCCGCCGACTTCCTCGTGGCGCACGGACCGACCGACGGGGTCGAGCGCTGGGAGGAACAGTCGGGCTACTCCCCGTCGACGATCGCGGCCGAGATCGCCGGATTAACGGCAGCCGCGAACATCGCACGCGTCAACCACGACTCGGCGCACGCCCGGATCTACCAGGCGACCGCGGACTACTTCGCGCGCAACATCAAGAACTGGACGGTCACCACCGTCAGCCCGTTCCACACGCCCCCTTACTTCATCCGCCTGTCGAAAACCGGCGACCCGAACGCCGCTATCACGTACACCCTGAACAACGGCAACAACACGCCGTTCGATCAGCGCCAGGTGATCGACGCCGGGTTCCTCGAGCTTGTGCGCCTCGGCGTGCTGCCGGCGGACGATCCGGACGTCCAGAACTCGCTCAAGGTGGTCGACGCGACCATCGAACGCTCGACGCCGAGCGGACTCGGCTTCTACCGGTATGGGACGACCCCCAGCGAGTCCGAGGACGGGTATGGCGACTGCTTCCAGCCCAGCGGGTCGACCTGCTCCCCGACCGGTGCCCCGTGGCCGACGACCGACACCGGCACCGGCCATCTGTGGCCGGTGCTCTCGGGCGAGCGCGCCGAGTACGAGGTCGCCGCCGGCGACTTCCGCTTCGCCGGCGGCCTGCTGACCTCGATGCGCAGCATGACCTCGGGTCAGGGCCTCGAGCCCGAACAGGCGTGGGAGGACCCGGCGCTCCCGGCCTCGCCGTACGGCACCGACCCGACGATCGCGTCGATCGGGTTCACCGACGGCAAGCCGGCGGGCTCTGCCAGCCCGCTCACGTGGGCGCAGTCGCAGTACGCCCGGCTCGCGCTCGCGCTGAGCGCCGGCCGGGACCTCGAGACGCCGGCCATCGTTACCGACCGCTACGTCCGCCACGGCATGCCCGGCGCGCTTCCGCTGGCCGTGACCTCGCCGGCGAACGGCGCCTCCGTCTCGAGCTCCACGTTGACCGTGACGGGCACTACGACCGCTCACGCTCGGGTCGTCGGCGAGGCCGTCGGCGGAACCGGCGGAACCGCCGCGATCGCCTCGACCGAGGCCGACAAGTCCGGCAACTGGTCGCTGTCGCTGCCGACCGTGTTCCCCGCGACGACGATCACGGTCACCGCCACGTCGGGACGTAGCACCGGCTATGCCCAGCTGTCGGTTGTCGGCGTACCCGGGACCACCGTGCTGAACGTCGCCGATCCGAGCGGTGACGACGACGGTCCGGGAACCTACGCGTATCCGACCGACTCCGTGTTCGTGCCCGGCGCTTTCGACCTCACCAACCTCCAGGTCAGCGAGGACGGGACGAACGTCTACATCCAGGTCAAGATCCGCGATCTCGTCAACACCTTCGGCAGCGACTTCGGCGCACAGCTTCTCGACGTCTACGTCCACAACCCGGCGGCGTCCGCCGCGGACACGTCGACCGCCGCCGCGTATTCGCTGATGAACTACTCGATCGCCCCCGCGGACGCTTGGAGCGAACACCTCGAGGCTCAGGGGTTCGCGCCCGTCGTGTGGGAGAACGCCTCCCGCCAGTCGATCGGCTCGGCACAGCTTGTCGTCGACGACCCCAGCGGCACCGCGACGCTGATCCTTCCGCAGGCGACGTTTGGCACACCCGGCCCCGGGTGGGTATTCACGGTCGCGCTTACGGGCCAGGGCTCCGGCAACCCGCCGGTGCGGAACTTCACAGAGCCTGCGCAGGACTTCAGCTTCGGGGTCTGCCGCTCGGGTGTATCCAGTCCGATCTGCGGGCTCAGTCCGAGCTCGGTGCCGACGGTGATGGACACGATCACACCGGCGGGCGTGAGCCAGGACACCGAACTCGACCCGACGCGCGGATCGGTAGTGCTCCAGGGAGTCGGACCTTAGGTCTCGAGCAGCCGGTCGATCAGGCTCGCCCCCTCGCGGGCCATCCGCGAGCGGGGCACGACGACATCGAATCCGGCATGCTCGGCCTGGGCCCTCACGTCCGCCTCGACGTGGGAGTAGAAGGCAAGCGTCTTGATCGTCCCCGGGATGCCCTCGAGTTGCTCGAGCCGCTCGGAGGCATCCGCGGTGAGGTCGACCACCAGCAACTGCGCGCCCGGAAGCTCGCGGCGGACCGCGTACGCGTCCGCGACCAGCACCGGCTCGTGGCCGGCGGCCTGCAGCGCGCCGACGACGTTCGAGCCGAACAGCAGATCGGGGACAAACGCGACGATCCGCGCCATGCTGGCTCGTCCCGGCGCGCTACTGGGCGCGGATCCGGCGGAACTCCTCGCGGACCGCCTCGGTCCGTCCCCACATCTGGTTGACCTCGATCCGCCCGCTGCGAGCCTCACGCACCGCGAGCTCGCCGTCGATCTCGGCCTCGTCGAGCAGACGGAGCGCCGCGTGTACGGCCTGCGCCGAAGCGGCGTGACCAAACCGGTGCGCCACCAGCAGCCGCCAGTGCCAGTCGGCCTTCGAGTAAGGCTGGGCGTTGCAGGTGACGAGCAGGACGGCGGCGTCGACGTACCGGCGCTCGTCGAAGATGCGCAGGTCCATCTCGAGGTCGGTCCAGTCGTCGGGGAGCGAGTCGACGATCTGCTGGAAGGTGTCCGCTAGGCCCATCGGTGGCGAAGCGTACCGATCGCCCTAACCGATGAAGAACTGCTGGTAGAGCAGGAACAGGTTGAGCCCGGTGATCAGGATCGCGCAGCTCCACGCCAGGACCGTGGTGAGCGGGCGATTCACGTGAACCCCCATAACGCTGCGCCGGCCGGTGAGGATCACCAGCGGGACGACCGCGAGTGGAATTCCGAACGACAGCACCACCTGGCTGAGGACGAGCGCGTCGGTTGGGTTCATGCCCACTGCGAGCACGATCAGAGCCGGGATCATGGTGAGCGCACGCCGCACCATCACCGGGATGCGCACGTTGATGAAACCGGCCATGACGATCTGACCGGCAAACGTGCCCACGCTCGACGACGACGCTCCCGAGGCCAGCAGCGCCACCGCGAACGCCAGCGCGGCTCCGCCTCCGACCAGCCGACCGAACTCCGCGTGCGCCACCGGAATCGTGCTCAACCCGGACAGGCCCGGGGTGTGGAATAGCTTCGCGGCGACCGCGAGCATCGCCATGTTGACGAGGCCGGCCAGGGCGAGCGCGATGATCACGTCGAGCCGCTCGAACTTCAGAACCCGGGTCCGCTCCTGCTCGTTGTGGACGGGCATCCGCCCCTGCGTCAGCGCGGAATGGAGGTAGATCACGTGCGGCATCACGGTGGCGCCGATGATCCCGACCGCGAGATAGAGCGACCCGGATCCATCGAGGCCAGGGAGGAAGCCGCGCAGCGCTTCGTGCGAGGAGGGCCCGATGCGGAGGGTCTCGTACAGGAAGCCGAGGAAGATGATTGCCAGGAGCGACGTGATCGCGAGCTCGAACCGCCGGAAACCCCGGGTCTGCAGCTCGAGGATCGCGAACGCGATGACGCCGGTCATCAGACCCGCCACCAGCATGGGCACCCCGAACAGCAGGTTCAGGCCGAGCGCCGCTCCGAGGAACTCCGCGATGTCGGTCGACATCGCCATGATCTCGGCCTGGATCCACATCCCCCAGCTGACCGGCCGCGACCAGTGACCCCGGATGTTCTCAGGGAGGCTGCGGCCGGTGACGATCCCGAGCTTGGCCGAGAGGTACTGGATCAGCATCGCGATCAGGTTCGCGAGCAGTACAACCCACAGCAGGAGGTAGCCGTACTTCGCGCCCCCCTGGAGGTTGGTCGCGAAGTTGCCGGGATCGACGTAGGCGATCGACGCCACGAACGCCGGGCCGAGCATCGCGAGCGTCGCCCGCAGACGGCCCTTGGCGAGCAACTGCTCGAGCGGGCTCTGGCTCGCGACGCCGTCGCGCAGCGCGACCGAGCCGCCCTCGGTGACGGCCTCGAACGCGGGCTCCCGCCGGAGCCTGGGGAGCGTCACGCGCCCACCTCGACTCGCATCGCGTGCGCCAGCGACCCGCCGAGCACGTGAACGTGCTCGCCGAACCGCACGAACAGCGGCCCGTCGAACGGCTGCTTGTCCACGACCTCGAGCCGGTCGCCAGGGGCGATTCCGCGCTCGGCCAGGAACCGCAGCATCTCCGGGTCAGAGTCGGATACCCGTGCGAACGTTCCGCGCGCGCCGACCTCGAGCGCCTGAAGGCTGACGGTCGAGCCTTCCTCGATCGTCAGGTCGCGCGTCGGGATCGGGTCGCCGTGAGGGTCGTGCGTGGGGTCGCCGAGCTTGGCCGCGATCAGCTCCTCGAGCTCTTCGGAGAGGACGTGCTCGAGCACCTCGGCCTCCTGGTGGACCCGGTCCCAGGGCACGCCCAGCGACTTGACCAGGTACAGCTCGAGCAGCCGGTGATGGCGCATTACCTCGAGCGCGACCCGCCGGCCGTCGTCGGTCAGCGAAACGCCGCGGTAGGGCTGATGCTCGACCAGCCCGAGTTCGTCAAGGCGCTTCACCATGCCCGACGCCGACGCGGGGGTCACCCCGAGCCGGTCGGCGAGCGCGTTGGTGCTGACGGCTTCGCCCTCGCGCAACTGCAGGGCGTAGATCGCCTTGGCGTAGTCCTGTATCGCCTGCGAGCGCATCGATGTTGAGTCCTGGCTTGCCATTACGGAGATTATGGTAGGCCTAAATTTGTATTTCGGCAAATGAGGACAACGCATTTAGCGATTGCTCGGTGCCTATCCTGTGATTTATGGCCTCGCTGGACACATTGGCGACCGACTACCGCACGATCACCGAGTCGTGCGGGCTGCTCGACCGCTCAGAGCGCGGCAAGCTCGCGCTGACCGGCGCCGATGCGCGCAGCTTCCTGCAGGGCCAGGTGACAAACGACGTCGAAGGCCTGTCCGTTGGGGAGGGCTGCTACGCCGCGTTCCTGACGCCGAAGGGCAAGATGCTGGGCGACCTGCGGATCCTCGACGCCGGTGAGGAGGTGTTGCTGGACACCGAGC
>Ga0335073_10008396_pt1 | contig 14488 bp, 11 predicted proteins | sample Lox_Sample_22_FD_207093 | JGI IMG/M metagenome (GOLD analysis project Ga0335073, IMG submission 207093) | Soil microbial communities from Loxahatchee National Wildlife Refuge, Florida, United States - Lox_Sample_2.2 | ecosystem: Environmental > Terrestrial > Soil > Wetlands | place: USA... | reverse complement strand
AAGGTATTAAAAATGGGTTTGGTCCGGGTTAGCCCTTCATTAAATTATGTTTAAAATTACCGAATGCGCGTATCCGATCCCGCCGGAAAGGATACAGGCTGCCGGGATCAGCAGCCTGTACGCGATATAAACAGATCTCATCCTGTCATTTGATCAGCCACATGGTCTGATTGAGATCATCGGCGCTGAAACCCTGGTTGGTGATAGCGGCTTGCCAGTTTTTCGTGTTCTGTGTCTGCTCGCCGACGGGATATGCCCAGCGCAGCGGCACTACGCCGTTATTTCCCACGCCGCTGCCGCCCTGGAAGGCCGGAACGCCCGTCCTGCGCCAGTTGTAATAGCCTTCGTAACCCGAATTTTCGAAACACACGATATACTTCTGGAGGACGATCTGGTTGATGGCGGTTGCCGGGGTCGCCGACAATTGCACCGCCGGTTGCGCATAATAGGCGGCCCAGTTAAAGTTGTAGCTGTATGGCGCCACCTGCGTAACCGAATTGGCGCCGGGCGGCAGGAAATATGCGGTCTGGTTCGTTTGGTTGACATTGATGCCGTAGAATGCCATGGAAGCCTGGATCCCGGTCTGGTACCAGGTCTCGGCGCTTCCGCCTACCCAGCCGCGCTCGATCGCTTCGGCAATATTGAAGCACATTTCCTTATAACCTACGAGCACGTCCGGGTCGCCGGTGAAGTTGGAGTAATAGCGATAGCGGCCGATATAGGAGTAATCTCCGGCGCTGGCATTGCTGTACATCTGGCCCAGATCGAGCCCGGTGCTTGCTCCGACAAAGAACTGGTACTGCGCGGGAGAGTCGACGTTCGTAACGGTCGCCCAGGCAGGATCGCAGGTCATAAAGACGCGGGGGTCGTTGATCGTAGTCAGGGCGTTGACATACGTGTACGCCATGTTGTAGCGGCCGGCGATCGACCCGAAATTGCTCGGGTTGAACGGGTAGGTACTGTAGGTATTGGTCCCGCCGGGGTTATACACAAACTGCAGGTCGTCGGCTCCGCTGGCGAAGATCGGGTATTGGGTCGGGTTGTTGATGATCGCCGCGAATTGGGTCGGTACATTCAGCGTTGCATCCCCCGCTTGCGCGCTCAGGCTGATCAGCACGCGCAGCTTGAAGCTGTTGACGGCTTTTTGCCAATTGGTCAGCGAGCCGCCGTAATAGATATCCTGTGTTGTGGACAGGGAATTGTCGTTGGCGGCGATAAGGGTGGCCAGGTCACTATTGGCCGAATCCAGCTCGCTGAGGATATAGGCGAATACCTGCTCCTGCGGCGTATAGGTCGGCGTGGTATTGTCGGCGCCCTCCAGGGCGGTCGTCAAAGGGACATCGCCATACATCGAGGCCAGGTTGTAGTAATAGTAGGCTTTGACGAACCGGCCTACCGCCTCATAGGGGTTGACGGCTGCCGCACCCCTGGTCGTCGCTTCCAATTCCATCTGCTTTTCATTCTGCATCACGAGATAAGGGTCGAAGGAAGCGCTGTTCGCCGCCCAGGAATAGATATTGTTGCCATAGTAGTCATAATTCTGGCAGTGGTACTGGTCCCAATCCCCCACATTACCCCAGGAGTTGATCCCGCCTAAAGAACCCTGGGGACCGTTGCCCGACATATCGTTGAGCAACGTACCAAGGATCAGCTGCGGAGGAACACTGCTGGGCACATTGGGGTCAACCTGCTTGCTGTCGATCGTCTTCGTGCAGGATGCTCCTGCCAGCACGATCAGAAGATAGAATAGATATTTTGACTGGTTCATATATTTTGGCTTATAAAGATTAGAAGGTAAGATTTAAGTTAAAACCAAAATTGCGGGTGGTCGGCGTCTGCAGCCCGGGGTAACTGCTATTTGCATATTGGCCGGGAGCTACAACATTCTGCGAATACTGATCCACGTCAATGTCCTTATAGCGGCCCGGGAAGAAGTACAGCAGGTTCCGGCCCACCGCGGAAACCGATGCGTTCTGGATGAAAGACTTGTTGATCCATCGCTGCGGAAGCGTATACGTCAGGGTCACTTCCCGCAGTTTTGCGTACGTCTTGCTGATCATGTTCAGGTCCGCAATGGAAGCCGCATTGTATACAAAGGGCTGAACAAGGCTCTTGGTCGTATTCGTTTGCTCGGTGAGCTGCTTCATATTCGTAATGGAGCCGTTGATCGGATCGAGCGCGATGGGAGCGCCCACCAGGTTGACGCCGGGGCCGACATAGGCCGGGATATTGGCTTCGTCCATCGGTCTTGCCGCGCCGATCGCGCCGGTTGCGGCTTCGATATGCCGGCCGCCCTGCAGGGTCTTCACGCGGACGTAGTCTTCGATAACACCGCCGACCATCCCGTCGAACTGGAACCGGAGGGAAAAGCTCTTATAGCTGACCGTATTGATCAGGCCCCATTGCCAGTTGGGGTCGGAGTGCCCATAGATCCGCTCGGCGGCAGAGCCGAGGTCGGAATAGCGGATATCTACCCCGGAAGACGGGTCGATCACCAGCTTGCCATCGGGTGTGCGGACAAAGCCATCGCCATAGTTCAGGTCGATCCGTCTGCCGTTGAATTCCCAGTTATCCGGGTTGGAGTTCTTGACCCATTTGCGGATATACGTGAAGAAATTGGCCGTGACCGTCCAGCTGAAACCTTTGGGGTTGACAAAGGGTTTCCCGGTCAGGACCGCTTCCCAGCCATCGTTGGTATAGATATCGCCGTTTGTTTCATTGGCGGAGAATCCTGACGCGGGCGAGGTGTTCTGCGCTACAATTCCGGTATTGCGGTAGTGGTAATGTGTCAGATCCAGACCGATCCGGTTGTTGATGAACCGGATATCCGCCCCAAATTCCGTCGCCTTTCTATCGGATGCATAGATGGTCGGGCTGACGGATTGGGTGGTGTAGGTAGCGCTGGACTGGGCGCTGTACGTGGGTGCAAGCGTATATTGCGACTGCTGGAACGGAAAGTTGGGGCTCGGACCGTCATAAGCCGAATTCCAGACGTAGCCATAGCCATTGGCGGCCGGGACATTGGCCAGGTTGGCCGCAAAGAGCGGCGATGTGCCGCCATTCTTGCTTTCCGCATAGGATGCCTTCAATTTCAGGAAGGAGATCGGCCCGGGCATCCGGACGTAGTCCGAAATGACGGTAGCCAGGTTGAAGCTGGGATAAAAATAGCCGTTGGTATTGGCGGGCATCGAGGAGGATTTGTCTTCGCGGCCGGTAATACTGGCGGTCACATAGGACTTGTAGCCCAGGTCGACGGAATAGTAGGCGCTAAGCACCAGCATGGTCGAAGTAAAATTGGTGCCCTCTACCGGATTCAAGGAGTTGGTGAAATTGTAGATCCCCGGAACGTTCAGGTAGTTCGTGCTCTCAAAGGAAGAGTTGAAATTAAAGCTCCGGGCCGTCGCTCCGGCCAGCGCCGAGAGGTCGAGGAAACCGGCAATTTCGTTGCGGTGATAGCGGGCCTGGAGATCCCAGTTGGTCTCGAATTGGCCTCTTCTGTCCTCGCGATAGTCGCCCTGCCTTAACGGGCGGCCATAGACACCGGCGGAGTACGGCATTTTTTCCGAATTGAACATATCGTACGCGGTCATGCTGGGCCGGAACTGGAAATCGAGGTTTTCGTTGACCTTGTAGTTGAGTGACAGATAACCGTACTCGTTGTTCTGGTAGTGACCGCGGAGCCACTCATAGGACATGAAGTAGGGGTTGTTGTAACGGTAATATTCTTCGTACAGCTGCTCGACTCCCTTGTGGCCGGGCTGCCAGTAGTTCCGCATGTCTTTCATGGCCCAGTCAGCGCCGCCCCAGATAATAATGTTATAGATGATGCTGTTCGGGCCATATTGAACGTCCGGCACATTGGGCGAAGCCTGGCGGCTGTAATTGAAATAGGTAGTCACGCTGAAATGCTGGTTGAGCCGATGGACGAGGCTTAGCGTTGCGTTCGTATTGTTCAGCTCGGTATTCGGAACGATGCCGCGCTGGTAGATATTCGCGAGAGAAGCCCGGAAATCGGTCTTTTCTGTCGATGAGGCGATGGAGATGCTGTTGGAGGACAGCAGCCCCGCCTGGATGAATTTCTTGAGATTGTCTTTCCCCCTGGCGACCCACGGCGTCGGCGATACGTGGCCTTTGTAAACGCTGCCGTCCGCAAAAGTCGTCGTATACGTCTGGGTGGGATCATACGCGCCGTCATACTGCGGCAGGAGCTGACCCCGGAACTGCGGACCCCATACGTCATAGTCATAGTCATTGATCCCCACGCCGACGGCGCCGCTGCCAAAATAGGAGGCCGGGCTGGAACCGCCGCCGCCGAAGGCATATTTGCCGTTGTCGCCCGGTCCGTAGAGATCCTGGTATTTCGGGAGGGCGATAAACCCTTTATTCACCTGCGTGCTGGAATTCACATTGACGGCCAGACCCCGTTTGTCGCGGGTGCCCTTCTTCGTGTTGATGATGATGGCCCCGTTCTTGCCCTGGAAACCATAGAGGGCGGCGGCATTCGGACCTTTCAGCACCGTAAAGCTTTCGATATCGTCCGGGTTGATATTATAGGTGTCCGAGGCGATCGGTACGCCGTCGACGACAAAGAGCGGCCGGTCGTCCGAGCCGTTCTCCCCGCGCATAATGACATCCGGGGAGTGTCCGATCTCCTGGTTGATGTTGATCTGCAAGCCGGCAGCTTCGCCTTTCAGCGAGTTGACCGGATCCGCTTCCCGGGCCGTCGTCAACATGGAGGCATCGACGGTCTGGATCGCGTAACCAAGCCGCTTGGCTTCCTTTTTGATCCCCGTCGCCGTTACCACCACCTGGCTTAGCTCGCGACTGTTGGTCCCGACGGAGATCACCAGCGTATGGCCCGTAACAGGCTGCTCCATCCGGTCGACACCGATACCCGAGATCACGAGGACGTCCCCTTCTTTCGCTTTGATGGCAAAGCTGCCGTCGATACCGGTTGACGTGCCGAATCGCGTCCCTTTGATGGTTATGGTCACTCCGGGAAGGGGGGATTGATCGGTCTTCGAAAGTACGCGGCCGACAATGACCGACTGAGCAAAGGAGCCGAGCGGCAATAGAAATACCGCAAGCAAGACTCCCGCAAGCAGGGGAATTTTCTTACTCATAAACAGAGATGTTTTTAATTAGATAAAAGCAGTGTGTAATCTCCCGGCGAAAGTATAAGGCCAATGTAACGGGAAGGTTAGGTCTAATTTAAGGAACTGTTAACAGTTTATAAATACTAAACCAATGTTAAGTATTTGTAAAATAATCGGCCGGGATCAAAAGAAATAGAAAACCAGGATAACCGCATCGCCGTCGCCGACATTCCGTACCCGATGCGGAGCCCGGCCGTCAAAAAACAGCGTATCGCCTTCCCGAAGCAGGATCATCTCTTTTTCGATCTGATATTCGAGACTGCCCTTCAGCACGTATTTGCATTCAAACGCATCCGTGCGGATCATCTGGCGGCGGCCGGCCTTCTTCTTCAAGGTCAGCAGCACGACATCGGTTGCCTGGGAAGCAATGCTGCGCGTGAGGATGCGTTTGTACGTGAAGCCCTTGACCGGTTCCTTGCTGAAATGGCGCTCCTCTCCTTTCCGGACAAGCACGATATGATGCTTGGAATGACCGTTCTGCATGCCATCGAAAAAGCTGGGCAAGCTTTCTTCGAGGGATTGGATCAGGTTGAACAGTACCGGCAGGGACGGGACGGTCCGGTTATTCTCGATCTGCGAGATGAGCCCTTTGCTGACGCCGGCCTTCCGGGCAAGTTGTTCCAGCGTGATGTTCTTCTGCGTTCGTTTCGTCTTGATCTTGTCGCCGATCAGCAAAAGCAGTTCTTCATTCATGTGGAAGCCGGGATTTAGTACGGCGGGAAGATACAGAAAAATTGCGGGGCGGGAACCGGCCTCCGGCCTGTTCGAATTTGACGGAGGAAAGTGCAGACATGATGAGATCTTACCGGGTACGGATGTATTCGGCCAGCTGTTGGATATGATCGGTGTTGATGAAGTCTACCCGAAGCTGCATCAGCTGCTGCCAGGCATGCGGGAAATCCGGCGCATCCCAGAAGCGGACGGGCAAATGAAGGGCATGCGACCAGGCAATGGCAGCAAGGATGCGCCGCCGGTCGGCCGCCGGGATATTGCCGGCACCGTTCCAGCGGGTATAGTCATGCAGGTCGTCGCTCATCATGACGATCCGCGAAAGAGCTGCCGGAGGGTAGTGGTGGAGCAGGATGCCGTCGAACGCTATGTAGGACGGATAGGTGGCATACAGGGATGGATCAGGACGATTTCCGCTGATCACCCACGTAAGGAAGGGCGTCGAAGTCAGGTTGGGGTATTTCGCAAGCAGGCCGATCAAGGCATCCAGCACCGCAGTCGAATCGGCTTTCACATCGATCAGCATCTGCAGCCGGCGGGTGCTGTCGGCATAGGGGTGACCATGATTCATCGCCACCCGGGCCGACAAAGGCTTCACATAGTATTCTTCGAGGGTCCGATCCAGCGCAAGTTCCTTGCGGTCATGCGCCACCATTAACCGGCCATCGACAAGGAAAACATCGGCTTCGATGCTCCCGAACTGCGCATTGTAGGCGGTCCGGAACGGGATGGGCTGTTCATAATCGTTATGGGAATGGGTGTTGGCGAGCGTATAGTGAGGACCGGGAGCAGAACAACATAGAAAAAAAGGTAACGCGAAGAGCCAAAGCCATTTTTTCATGGGCGCAAAGGTATATGATCCATTCCGGGTAATACTCCGTTCATACAAATCTCACAATTTGTTAATACTGGCTTAAAACAGTAATAATATCTTTTTTAGAACTTTGGAAAACCACAACAATGGAAAAAAGATCTGTAGATGTCGTAGTACTCTCTGATGTACACCTTGGAACTTACGGATGCCGCGCCAAGGAGTTGGTTAACTACCTGAAAAGCATCACTCCCAACATACTCATCCTCAACGGCGACATCATCGACGGCTGGCAGTTCACCAAGCGCTATTTCCCCGTCGCCCATATGATGGTCATCAAAGAGATCATCCAGTTTATCACCAACGGGACCCGGGTCTTCTATATCACTGGCAATCATGACGAAATGATGCGCCGGTATACCGACATCCAGATGGGCAATTTTACCCTGACCGACAAGCTGGTGCTGGAGATCGACAGCAAGATGACCTGGATCTTCCACGGGGACGTCTTCGACAATACGACCAAGGGAGGGGCCAAAGTGCTGGCAAAGCTGGGGAGCAGCGGCTATAACCTTTTGATCAGGTTCAACAGATTTATTAACTTTATACTAAAGGCTTTTGGCCGTGAGCGGGTCTCTATCTCCAAAAGGGTTATGGCAGGGGTCAATAAGGCCGTCAGCAAGATCAACGATTTCGAGCTCATCGCCGCCGAGCTTGCTATAGAAAAAAAGTACGACTTCGTCATTTGCGGCCATATTCACCAACCCCAGAAGAAGGTCGTAGAGACAAAGAGCGGTCATGTAACCTATCTCAATTCCGGGGACTGGGTTGAACATTGCACGGCACTGGAATACCAGCATAACGAATGGACCATCTTTGAATACAATGAAAAGGACTTCCCGGTAACCCAGACCATAGAAATGAAGTCAAATGTCAGTGTGCTGACGGACGAGATCAATTTCTATATCAATTCACTGGCAGCTATCTAACCTATTATAACCGTTATTAAGCGCATGAAGATCTTTTACGCAGTACAGGCAACAGGCAACGGCCATATCAGCCGCGCAATGGAACTGCTCCCCTACCTGGAACGGTACGGCAGGGTCGATATCTTCCTGAGCGGGGCCAATAACAGCCTCCAGCTGGACGCATCGGTCAAATACCGGAGCAAGGGGGTGAGTCTCTTCTATACCCACAGCGGCGGTCTTAACTACTGGCAGATCGCCCGGCAGATCCTGTCGCCGCTTCGCCTTTACCGGGAGGTCCGCGACCTGCCGGTAGAGAAATATGACTTGGTGATCAATGACTTCGAATGTATCACCTCTCTGGCCTGCGCCTATAAGAAGGTGCCCTCGGTTAACTTTGGCCACCAGGCCAGCTTTGTCTCGACCAAGGTGCCCCGCCCGGCTAAAAAGGACCCGATGGGCGCCTGGATCCTCCGCAATTATGCCCGCGCCACCCAATATGTCGGGCTGCATTTTAAACAATATGACGACTTCATCCTGCCGCCGGTGATAAAAAAAGATATCCTGGCAGCCGAACCGCAGGATAAAGGCTATATCACCGTCTATCTCTCCTCTTATAGTGACCGGGCGGTCCGGCAATACCTCCGGCCGATGAAGGAATTTCGCTGGCAGGTATTCTCCAAAGAGGTCCGCCAGCCCGTACAGGACGGAAATATCCTCTTTCTTCCCGTCAGCAAAACAGCATTCAACAAGAGCCTGATCAATTGCAGCGCCATTCTGACGGGCGCCGGCTTCGAAACGCCCGCGGAGGCCATGTACCTGGGTAAAAAGTTGATGGTGATCCCGATCCGCGGCCAGTACGAACAGTTCTGCAACGCCGCCGCCCTCTCCCGAATGGGGGTTCCGGTACTGGATGCGCTCGATGCGGGATTTGAAGGCGTTTTCCGGCCGTGGATGGCGCTTCGGAAAAGACCGCACCTCCACCTGGATTACTCCACGGAGGCGATCATCAGCTACCTGATGCATCATTGTACGCAGGAAAAGAAGGACGCGCTGGATATGCTTTATCCGGAGGCGGTCTTCAATTAGCAGGCCGCTCTGCCTGTTACCGAAAAAGCGGCGGGTCACAGGCCTGCTAATTGAAAAATCATTAGCCGCGTTTAGCCGCCTCCGGCGGCGTAGCCGGGCAGCGATCCAAAAAGCGGGCAACGATCCGAAAAAAAAGGAAAGCCTTCCCATGGAAATGGAAAGGCTTCTGCATGAGAAAATTCAACTCTACATATATAAACCATCGATTAACAGGTGACTAACCAATTAATAGGATACAAATCTAACCGGCCCGTATTACGCCGGAATTACTGAATCGTTATCCATATATTATATCGATGGCAGGATATTCACAGCTTATCCACCTGACGGGCGCACAATCCACGTGATGTACGCACAATCCACGGCATGTCCGCACAATCTACGCGACAGGTGTGCAGCGCGCTTTTCAGACGAATTTATTTCGATGTTTCAGTACTTTGGCTTCGAGGTAAAAGATAATCTCCTCCGCAATATTCTTGGACTGATCCCCCACCCTTTCCAGCTTGCGGATAGTAGACAGGATCCACAGGGCCTGCGCGGTGTCTTCGGGATGGTCTTTGAGATGCCGCTCGAGCACCTTGTGGGACTGGCGGTTGATATCATCCAGGAATTCATCCTTCTTGAAAACCCCCCTCGCCAGGATCGTGTCCTCCTTCTCAAAGGCTTCCTGGGTGTCCTCCAGCATCCGCACCGACTCCTCATACATGGGCAGGATGCGTGCAATATCCAGCAATTGCTGGGAAAAAGCGGCTTCGGCATCGATCACGTATTTGGCGATACCTTCGGCAATATCGCCGATCCGCTCGAGATTGGTATTGATCTTCAGGACGGCAAGCAGGAAGCGAAGATCGATGGCGACGGGACAGAAAAGCGCAAAAATGTTCTCGCAATCCCGGTCGATCTTGAGCTCGCTGCCATTCACCCGCTTTTCCTTCAATACGACTTCCCGCGCCAGGTCCTTATCCAGGTTCAGAAAAGCCAGTCTGGCCTTGTTCAGCTGGGAGTTGACCAGGCCCCACATGTTGATGACCTCGGTCTTGAGCAGCTGTAATTCGGTTTCGATTTGTGCCATGATATAAGTTTAACTAGAACGACCGTAAATTTAACTAAAACGACCCGTAATATAGTTTTGTGTCCGGCTATCCTTCGGATTGGTGAACATGATCTTCGTTTCGTCATATTCCACCAGCTCGCCCAAAAAGAAAAAGGCCGTCTTATCGCTTACCCGCGCCGCCTGCTGCATATTATGGGTCACGATGATCAGCGTATAGTTCGTCTTTAGCTCATGGAACAGCTCCTCGACGGTGGAGGTGGAGATGGGGTCCAGCGCGGATGTGGGCTCGTCGAAGAGCAGCACCTCCGGTTCCATGGCGACGGCGCGGGCGATACAAAGCCGCTGCTGCTGGCCGCCGGACAGAAAGGATCCTTTTTTGTTGAGGGAGTCCTTTACCTCGTTCCACAGCGCCACCCGCGTGAGGGAATGCTCCACAATGCGGTCCCGTTCGGTCTTGGGTACCTTGATGCCGTTGAGCTTATACCCGGCGATGACATTATCATAGATGCTCAGGTTCGGGAAAGGATTGGGACGCTGGAAGACCATCCCGATCTTCAGGCGGACGAAGATGGGATGCATCTGGTAAATATTCTCATCGTTGATGGTCATTTCACCGGAACTGGTGGCGCCGGGGATGAGTTCATGCATCCGGTTGATACAGCGGAGGTAGGTGGTCTTCCCGCAGCCGGAAGGACCCATCACGGCGATGACCTTGTTGCGGGGAATATCGATATTGACATTCTTGACGACGTGATTGGTACCGAACGAAGCGTTGAAGTTCCTGCTCTTTATAATTGTACTTTCCATTTTCTGGTGATCAGCTTAGTAAAGATGTTTAATAATAGAACCCATACCAGGAGGATAAGCGAGGCGCCCCAGGCAAGATCTTTCCAGTCGTCATACGGACTGGTCGCGTAGTTGAAGATCAACAGCGGGAGGCTTTGCATGGGTTTGGCGATATTGAAGGAAAGGTACGGGTTTCCGAATGCCGTGAACAGTAACGGAGCGGTCTCGCCCGTGATCCGGGCAATGGACAGCATGACGCCCGAGAGGATACCGCTGATCCCTACCGGAACGACGACCTTGAAAATAACCCGGTGAAAGGGCATCCCCAGGGCAAAGGCCGCCTCCTGCAGGGATGCAGGCAGCAGCTTCAGCGTTTCTTCAGTAGACCGGACGACGATCGGCAGCATCATGATGGCCAGCGCGATACTGCCGGAGATCGCGGAGAATCCCCCCAGGGGTTTTACGATCCAGAAATAAGCCACGATGCCGATCACGATGGAGGGGACGCCTTGCAGGATATCCGTGCAAAGCCGGCACCAATAGGCCAGCCTGCCTTTCCTGTTCTCGCTGAGATAAATGCCCGCCATGATCCCGATCGGGATGGCGATCACGGCGGAACAGAGAATGATGAGAATGCTGCCCACCAAAGCATTGGCGATCCCGCCGCCCGTCTCACCGACCGGCTTGGGTACGTTGACCAGGAAATGCCAGTTGATCTTCGTGATCCCCTGCCTGAGGATAAAGAAGAGAATGAAAAGCAGGGGGATGACACACGCGAAGGCGAAGATCGTCACGAGCGCCTTGAAGCCATAGTTCTTGCCAATCCTGTATTTGACACTGCCGATTTCCATATGTGTATTTGTGTCGGTTAATCGTTGGTAAAACGGTCGATGATCTTCTTTCCGATCACATTGATCACGACGGTGACCAGGAAAAGAACGAGGCCGAGCTCGATCAGCGCGGAAAGATAGACGGGTTTGTCCGCCTCGGTAAATTCATTGGCGATGACGCTGGCCATCGTATTGCCGGGCGCAAAGATACTGGTGGGCATTTGGCTGGTGTTCCCGATCACCATGGTAACCGCCATCGTCTCCCCGAGGGCCCGCCCCAGCGACAACAGGATACCTGCAAAAAGCCCGGACTTGGTATAGGGAAGGGCGACGCTCCGGATCACTTCCCACCGGGTCGCTCCCAAGCCATATGCAGCCTCCTTAAATTGCGAAGGGACCATCTGGATCATCGACCTGCCCAATGAAGCCGCATAAGGGATGATCATCACCGCCAGGACAAGGGAAGACGTAAAGATCCCCTGACCGATGGCAGACACCCCGATAGAGGTCTCCAGGCTGCGGACGATCGGCACCAGGACCGCTAGGGCCCAGAAGCCATAAATGACCGAAGGCACAGCGGCAATGAGCTCGACGGTATTCTTGAGAAAATCGGGCAGCCAGCCCTTGGGATAGTACTCTCCCAGCCAGATGGCCACCGCCAGCGAGAACGGGATCGAAATGATCAGTGCCAGGAAGGAGCTGATCAGGGTGCCGAGCAAAAACGGCAGGGCTCCATATACGTCCGATACGGGGTTCCAGGTCGTTCCCCACAAATATTTCAATCCCAATGCCTTAATGGATGGCAGTGATTGGACGATCAGGGTAAGCAGGATACCCAGCACCAGGATAACTATCAGCAATCCGATGATCAGGAGGGTCTGACGAAAAACGTTCTCGGTCCGGATCTGGCGGAAGGATCGTTTGACCCGCCTTTTTGCCTTGGCGATGGCGTCGGGCGTAGAATTAATTACCCGCAACGGAAGGTCGCTGCGGGTAATACCACTATTCTCAACAGAAGTGTTCATAATCGTGTCAAGTTACTACAAAATCGGCTTGCCGTCATAGGTCGCGGTTTTCAGGATCGCGTCGGCTACATTGACAGCTGCCGGCGACAGGGGCGCATAGTTCAGGGCAGCACTGTACTGCTGACCGTCATGGATCATCCAGGACAGGAGCTTCAGCAGCTTGGTCGCACGATCCAGGCTGCGGCCATTGTAATTCTGCTCTTTATAGATGATCACCCAGGAGAATCCGGAAATGGGATAGCCGTCCGGCGCGTCCGTATTCGTCAGGGACACCTTGGAATCCGGGGGGATCTGGACATTGGCTGCCGCCGTTACGCTGGCGATCGTCGGGGTGATGAAGTTGCCGGCCTTGTTCTGAACACGGGCATAGGGCATTTTGTTCTGGATCGCATAGCTCATTTCCACATAACCGATCGCACCCGGGGTTTGCTTGATCGTGCCCGCGACACCCTCGCTGCCCTTGCCGCCGATACCGGTGGGCCAGTCGACCGCCGAGCCTTTCCCGACCTTGGTGCTCCAGTCGCTGCTCACCTTGGAGAGATAGGTGGTAAAGATGTTGGTCGTACCGCTGCCGTCGGAACGGTGGGCGATCAGAATGGCCGTAGAAGGGAGCTTGACACCCTTGTTGACAGCCGCGATCTTCGGGTCGTTCCATTTGGTGATCGTTCCCAGGAACATACCCGCGATGATATCGGGCGTCAGGTTAAGCGTGTCCTTCACGTCCGGCAGATTATAGCTGAGGGCTACCGCGCCGCAGGTGATCGGGATATGGATGGCCGGAGACGACAGCGCCGAATCCTGCTTCCCGTTCATCACCGCATCGGATGCCCCGAAGTCGACCGTTTTGGCAGTCAATTGGGAGATCCCTGCGCCGGAACCCACGGACTGGTAATTGACCTTCAGCCCATTGGCCTGGTTGTACACATCGAACTGCTTGGAGAAAAGCGGATAATCGAACGAGCTGCCGGCACCCAGCAATGCATCGCCGCCGGATGCTGTGCTATCGGCGCCCGACGTGCCGCCACCGCCGCAGGATACCAGGCTGAAAGCAGTGACCATCGATCCAAGGACAAGAGCAGCAACCGTTAAGGTGCTTCGTAAGCTTAGCAGATTCTTTTTCATAATTATATCAGTGTTGCGTTAGATTACAGCTGGGTGTAACTCTTGTTATAATGTCTGCCAAAGACAAAGAAGAACGTCAGGCGCCAGACCACATCAGAATCACCCTCCGGTCCCGTGGACGCCAACTGGGAGGCATAATGCACCATCCAGATATTGGGCTCGAAGTGAACGTCTCTGGCGGGCATGAAGTCCAGACCTGCCGTGAAGAACGTCTCTTTTGCGGTGGGATCGCCGGTGCTGGTCTCCCCCGTCGGCGCACCCGTGGTAGAGCCGGCATAGCTGTATTTATATCCCGGGGAGTTGTACCCGCTTGGCGAAGAGATCCCGGCGTAAGCAGAATACAGGCTATTGTTCACGTTCTTATTGGGATTGTACAGATCGACCCGTGCAAACCACCGCAATTTTTCCGGAACGATCGCGCCGTGGAGATACATGGCAATGCCCCTTGCTTTGGTGTCGATCGTATCCGCCCCGCCTGCGATCAGGGTAGCTTTCGTATCATTCCTGAGCGTATTGATATAGGCTTCCACGCCGGCCGTGATCCAGGGAGAGGTCCAGGCAATATAGCCCTTCCACATTTGCCGGTCATGGTGCCAGGTGGTTACCCAGTTCAGTCTTTGGTAATCAGCATAGATATCAACTACCAGCCGCTTGTCGGCAAACCAGCCGAAGATATCTCCATAGAACCATTTGAAGCTGCTGGCCGCGGGCTTGTCGCTGTTCCCCGTTGCCATCAACAGGTCATAACCAAAGTTCTTTGTCTTTGGATCGAAGTAGCCGTTCAGACCTACCCCGAGGTCATAAGAGGGGGTCCGGCGGATATCGATGACGGTCCTTTCGATGGAACGGTAGTTCCAGACTTTTTCTGTTAAGTTGGCGAAGGAAGGTACTACCTGTTCACCGAGAATGAGGTCGGTCCCT
>Ga0335073_10008395_pt1 | contig 14489 bp, 15 predicted proteins | sample Lox_Sample_22_FD_207093 | JGI IMG/M metagenome (GOLD analysis project Ga0335073, IMG submission 207093) | Soil microbial communities from Loxahatchee National Wildlife Refuge, Florida, United States - Lox_Sample_2.2 | ecosystem: Environmental > Terrestrial > Soil > Wetlands | place: USA... | reverse complement strand
ATCACCGTGATCTCGTTCGCGCTGACCGCCACCATGGCCCTGTCGGCGAGCGCGGACGAGCTCCGCTATGACGCGGCCCTGATGGACCGCATCAAGAACACGCGCGCCGAGTTGTAGCCGGGGTTCAGCCCGGCTCGGGGCCGCCGAGCAGGTCCGTGCCCTCCTCATCGGGTTCGGGTCCGCCGAATTCGTCGCTTCCCGGCCCGGAGCCGCCGAGCACGTCGTCACCGGGCTCGGGCCCGCCGAGAACGTCGTCTCCGGGCTCCGGGCCGCCGAGCAGGTCGGTGCCCTCTTCGTCGGGTTCCGGGCCGCCGAGCACGCCGTCGTTCGGGTTGTTCGCCATGACAGCCTCCTTTCGCTTCCCTCCACGATGCCCGATTGGCCGCGCAGGCACACCACCGCGTGGATGAACGTTCAGGCCCGGCGGTCGAGAACCCGCACGGCCTTGCCCTCGCTGCGCGGGATCGCTCCCGGCGCGGCCACGCTCACGCTGATCCGCAGGCCGGTGTGCTCGCGCAGCAACCGCTCCAGCCGCGTCCGCAGCGCCCCGGGGTCCTCGCCGGTGCCGTCCGGCTCGCATTCCAGGGTGAGCTCGTCGAGCGGTCCCGGCCGCTCCACGATCAGGCGGTAGTGCGGCGTCACCCCGCCGGCGCCCAGCAGCACGCGCTCCACGGTGGACGGGTAGACGTTGACGCCGCGCACGATCAGCATGTCGTCGAGGCGGCCGCGCAGCCCGGTGAGCCGCACCGTGGTGCGGCCGCACGGGCACGGCGCGCCGGCCAGGGAGCCGATGTCACCGGTCCGGTACCGCAGCAGCGGCAGCGCCTCCTTGGTCAGCGTCGTGAAGACCAGCTCTCCCTCGGTCCCGGGCGCGACCGCGTCCGTGGAACCGGGATCAATCACCTCGACAAAGAAATGGTCCTCCTGCACGTGCAGGCCCGTGCGGGCCGGGCACTCGGCCGCCACGCCCGGACCGCACATCTCGGACAGGCCGTAGAAGCTGACCGCACGCAGCGGCAGCGCCCGCTCGATCTGCCCGCGCATGGCCTCGGTCCACGGCTCGCCGCCGAACAGCCCCAGCCGCAGCGGCAGCGAGGCGGCCCCCCCGTCCTCGGCCAGGGCCTGCGCGACCGCGAGCGCGTACGACGGCGTCGAGACCAGGACGTGGGCGCCGAGGTCGCGCAGCAGCATCGCCTGCCGGGCGGTGAAACCGGCGGACACCGGGACGACCGTCGCCCCGATCCGCTCGCCGCCCTGGTGGAAGCCGAGGCCGCCGGTGAACAGGCCGTAGCCGTTGGCGTTATGGATCACCATGCCGGGCCGGACGCCGGCCATCGTCATGCACCGCGCCATCAGCTCGGTCCAGGTTTCCAGGTCACCCCGGGTGTAGCCGACGACGGTCGGCTTGCCGTGCGAGCCGCTCGACGCCTGCACCCGGACGAGCTGCTCCCGGCCGACAGCCAGCAGCCCGAACGGATAGTTCGCGCGCAGGTCGGCCTTGGTGGTGAACGGGATCCGGGACAGGTCGGCCACCGAGCGGAGGTCCCCGGCGGCCGTGATCCCGGCGGCCGCCAGCCGCTCGGCGCCAAAAGGCTGGCCGCGCAGCACCCGCGCGACCGTCGAGCGCAGGTGCCTCACCTGCAGCGTCTCGAGCTGCTCGCGGGGGAGTGTCTCCGCGCGGTCCCAGATCATGTGATCCGTGCTGGCGTCCGGGGGACGACGCCCCCAGACCCCCCCGTCACGGCCGCCGTCAGAGGGTGCGCTCGCGGGCATTCCAGTGCACCTCCAGGTTGCGGACGAGCGCGGGGCTGAGGTGGCAGCGCGCTTGCTCCACGGAGAAGGTGGCCATGTACTCGCGGAACTTCTCGAGCGGCTCCTGGCCCGCCCGAAGCGCGGCCCGGTTGGCCGCCGCGTTCACCAGGCCGGAGTTGGTGAGCGCCTCGATCCGCGCGTCGAGCGCCCCGTCCATGTCGCCGGGCTGCACAACCTCGTCGACCAGCAGCGCCGTGTCCGGCTCGCCCGCCGTCCACTCCCGGCCCGAGAAGATCGCCTGGCGCGCCGCGCGGTCGCCGACGAACCTCGGCAGCCGCAGGTTGGACGCTCCCGGGATGATCCCCTCCTTGCGGGCGGGCAGGAACAGGCGGGAGCCCCGGGTGGCGATCACGTGATCCATCACGTGCAGGAGCTGGCACGCACCGCCCACCGCATACCGCTCCACCGCCGCGACCCAGAGTTTCTCGATCGCGTCGCGTTCCGGGCGGATGCCGCGGTAGATCTTGTTCACGTACCCGAGGTCGCGCACGAGGTAGAACAGGAAGTCGATGCGCCCGTGGTAGAGCCGGGTGAGGTTGATCCCCGAGCCGAACACGCGCGTGCCCGGGTAGCGCGGGTGCTCGACCACGCCGCCGCGGATCACGCCGACCTCGATGTCCGGGTCGAGCAGGATCATGTCGACCGCTGCCTCGGTGAGGTCGAGCGTCACGTCGTCCTCGGCGTTGAGGTGCTTGGGGTTCGTGATCTCCAGCACGCCGGCCCGCCCGCGGCGGGTGATCCGCACCGGGCCGAGGTCGGCCGCGCCGGTCGCCCGGAATTCCTCCAGGTGCTCGAACGCCGCAGGAACCGGGCGCAGCATCGACTCCACCAGGTGCCGCCCGGCCCGCGGCAGCGCCAGCACGTGCGACACGAGAAGGCCCTGGGCGAACTCGATGCCCCATTTGTCCGCGAGCATCCGCCCGCGCTCGGCATCCATCTCCTCCGGCGTCGGCGTCAGCCCGGGGACCTCCGCGGCGGCCCGGTACACGAGGTCTTCCACCCGCAGCGGCCTGGTGCACCCTCGCGTCAGCGCGTCGTAGAGACCGGCGGCGTGCGCTCTCAGGTAGGTGTCCCGCGCGCCGTTCAGGATCTCGCTGACCGCGCCGCGGGCGCCCGGGAGCCGGCCGGCGACTTCCTGCCCGCGGACGAGGAAGGCACTGACGGCCTGGCTAACGGGCCCGAACGGGCCGTCCGCCGCCGGCTGCGACGACGCCCAGTCGGTCAGGTCCGGTGCCGAAAGACCGGCCGGAAGGTGAGCCGTGGTCATGCCACCCATCATCACCGGTCGTCGGCCCGGTTCGGAAGACGGCCCCTCACGCGGGCCGCCGCGTGGCGGTGACGGCCACGAACGGCTCGGTGGGCACGATGGCCTGGATGTCGGTGATCTCGAATCCCGCGGTCGGCAGGTCGGCCTGCAGCTCGCCCTCCCGGGGCAGCGCGGCCGCTCCCGCCTGGCAGGCGAGCATGAGGTTCAGGTGCGCGGCCGCGATCGAGCCCGGCGTGGTCTGGGTGGCGACGACCAGCTGCCCCAGCTCGCCGAGCAGCCCGCCGAGCCGGCGGTAGAGCGCGACCCGCTCGCCGGGCGGGAAGTAGTAGACGTTGTTGAGCAGCAGGATCAGGTCGTAACGGACGCCGTCCCCGGGCGCCCAGCCGCGGATGTCCCCGGTGTGCAGCCGGATCCGGTCGTCCAGGCCGTCGGCGCGAAGCTCGGCGCGGGCCGCGTCCACGACGCTCTCGGCCAGGTCGACGCCGTCGACGAGCACCCGCACATCGGCGGCGGCGGCGATCCGGGAGTAGACCGCGGTGCCGCAGCCCACGTCGAGGATCCGGGCGGGGCGGGCCGCGGCGATCACGCCGGTCAGGTACGAGGCGATGAACGGGGTCGCCGCGGTGGACACCTGGGCGATGTCGTCGGCGTAGCGGTCCAGGTCGGATCGGCCGTCGCCGGGCCCCGACCGCAGCAGCGCCTCGAGGTCTGCGTACGGGCCCGCCTGGTAGTCCAGCATCGACCGGTAGTGGGCCCGCAGCAGCGTGTCCCCGGCGGCGATCGCGCGCGAGCGGCGGCCGCGCAGCCGGTACCGGCCGCCGCGCTGGGAGACCTCGCCGAGCTCGGTTCCCACGTCGAGCCAGGCCTGCAGCCGGTCGAACCGCAGGCTGCCGGTCTGCGCGGCGATCTCGGCGAAGCCCCTGCTGCCGCGCGCCCCGCCGTCATGCAGGACGTCGAGCAGGCCGGTCCGCACGGCGGAGGCCAGCCACAGCGACCGGACCAGCGACCGGCTGTCCGCGACGGCCAGCGCACGCGCCGGCACGTGGCCGGCCTTGGCGGTTTCCAGGATTCCGCGCGCCTGGGCGCGGGACGGGCGCTTCACCGCGGGCGCCCGGCGGCTCGTGCGGCCAGTCGCGCCGGCCTTCGTGTGGCGGGCGCCGGGCCCGGGGGCCGCAGCCCGAACGCCCGCTGACTGAGCCAGCGCACCGACCGAGTCAGGCTCCCCGACCTGTACATCGGCGGGAACGCGGCGGTGTCCATGGCCGGCACGAAAAGCTCCCCTCGGTTGCTGAGGTACATGTAGATCGGGTAGGAGACCGTGCCGAGCCCGCGCAGCAGCGGGGACGAGTGCGCGCCGCGCAGCCGCGTGCGCAGCGGCGGGCCGGTCCCGTCGACGCTCAGCGGCGCGGGCTCGAGCCCGAACCAGTGGTAGGCCTGGGCCACGATCGGCGCCTTGCGCGGGTCGGCGACGCCCATGTCCGCGAGCACCGCCTCGTCGACGGCCAGGGCGTCGCGGCCGGCATAGACGGCGCGGATCCCGGCCGGGTGGTGGCAGCCCATCACGCCGAACGGCCCGTCCGCCACCGGCGCCCACGCGTCGACGACCGCGAAGTGCGGAGCGGCGACGTCGAGCAGCATCATCGTCGCGGACCGGAAGTCGGTGTGCCGCCCGGCGTAGAACGTGGCGTCGATGGCGCCGGTGCTGCCCTCCAGCGTGGACAGGCTCAGGTGCGCGAACTCGGTCGGGTCGGTGCGCAGCTTCGGCATCACGATCCGCAGGTCGCTGTGCAGCCAGGTGCCGGTGATCGACTTCTGCACGAAGCCGCGGTCGAACCGGCAGCTTTGAAGGTCCTCGCCGATGTCGACGATCCGGTACGAGGGCGCGTCGAAGCCGAAGTAGGCGGCGACCGAGGCGACCGAGCGGTTGCCGAACAGGTTGCCGTACACGGTGGGGGCCTCGAGCACCGCGACGTCGGCCACCCCGTGCCGCCGCAGGTACCGGGCCAGCAGGTCGACGAGCTCCGGGTCGTTGATGTTCGAGCGGTCGGCGCGGTCGTAGCCGAGCATGAACGAAACCCGGATCGCGGCCGAGCGCGCGCCCGCGGCGAGCTGGTCCAGGCCCGCGCGGTCCAGGCATTCCTCGAGCACCGCGGCCTTGTCCGCGCCGGGCTGCCCGGTGCGCACCACGACCGGGGCGCGGGACCCGAACGAGCGCGGCAGGCCTTGCTCGGCCACGGTGGCGGGGCGCTGGGCCGCGGGCAGGAACCAGGGGCTGATGTCCTCCAGTTCGGTGGCCAGGCGCTCCGCTGTCCAGCCGCCGGCCAGCTGGTCGTCGTCGGTCAGCACGCCGGTCAGCAGCCGGAACGCCGCCGCGTGCCGGGCCTCGTCGTCCCTTATCCGGTCGAAGGCCACGCGCTCCTCGTCGGAGCTCGCCACCTGCACCAGGCGCCGGTAGGCGTACTCCGCGCTGGCCTCGAGCGCCACGTTCAGCGCGCAGTACCGGCGGAACGTCTGGTAGCGCAGCTCCCGGGCGAGCGCCGCGGGCATCCGGTGCGCCGCGCTGGCCACCGCGATCAGGGCGCCGGCCGCCCCGGTCCGCAGTGGCGCCGACCGCGCGTCGAGCCCGGTGGCGGTGGACGACGTCCACCCGGACAGCGTGCCCTGCACCGCCCGGCCGTAGACCACGAGCGACGACGCCAGCGAGCCGGAGTCGAGCAGCAGGCCGCGCATGAACTCGAAGTGCAGCTGCTCGTCCTTCCAGATCCACATCAGCGTCTGGCGGATCAGGGCCCGCGCCGCCGCGCCGACGTCCAGCTCGGCGACCCGCCCGGCCACCGCCTCCTCGCGGTAGGCAACGGCGACGATCTGCTCCCGCTCCAGCGCGAGCAGCAGCAGGCGCTCGCGTTCGGCCCCCGGCCGCCGGGCGAACTCGCGCCGCCACCGGTCCAGCAGCACCCGCGTGTCCTCGAGCATCACCGCTTCGAGATCTGTCATCGCGCCCCCCGTTTCGCTAGGCCGACCTTACGACCGGACACGATCCGGGGCGCCCTCCACGACGGGTATCTGATTTTCAGATATCATCGCCACATGAGGATCATGACCGCCACCGAGGCCTCCCGGCACTTTTCCGACCTGCTGGACGCCGTGGAGCGGGGCGAGACCGTCACCATCCTGCGAGGTAATCACCCCGTGGCTGAGATCGGCCCGGCCCATCGCCGCACAGGCGCCGACCTGCGCGCGGCGCTGGAAGACACCGCGCCGCCCGATGACGCATTCGCCAGGAACATCTCGGCGGCCCTGGCTATGGTGACCTCGGAGGTGGCCGATCCATGGGCCGACGCCTGATCCTGGACACCAACGTTCTCATCGCGTACGAACGCGGCACCATCGACCGCTCCACCCTCGACGAGGATGAGCTTGCGGTGGCGTCGATATCGATCGCGGAATACCGCACCGGGATTGAGCTGGCAGATACCCCGGAGCGCGCGGCCGAGCGGGCCAGGGCACTCGCGACGATCACCTCGGTCGTCGACGTGCTGGACTACACCCCGGCCACGGCGGCCCACCACGCGCGGCTCCTCGCCAGCGTACGCAGGTCCGGCACCCCGCGCGGCGCGCACGACCTCATCGTCGCCGCCCACGCCGTCGAGACCGCCCGTGTCGTCCTAAGCCGCGACGCCAAGGCCCGCTTCGGCGAACTGCCCGGCGTCACCGCGATCGACGCCTGAATAGCGCCGAAACGGACGTTTCGCTAGCCTGACCTTACGACTGGACGCAGCTAGGGTTCCGCGGGTTAGGCCGGACTGGTCCGAGCGCTGTGACCCGCCCCGAGCGCGGGCATCTGAAGGGACAAAAGCCCGGTTGAGTGAGGTCGGCGGTTCGTGACGCCCACCCACCGGAGGCTCCCGATGAAGCCGGTCGACTACAACACCCAGCAGCACCACAACTACGTGCGCGGCCGCTCGCTGCGACCCGACCAGGTCGACTTCTGGATCCGCGCGTTCGCGGACCGGCTGCCGCGTCGACGGCCGCTCGACGGCCTGGACCTCGGCTCCGGGACCGGCCGGTTCACGCCGGCACTCGCGGTGGCCTTCGGGCCGGTCACCGGCGTGGAGCCGGCGGCGTCAATGCGCCGTATCGCCGAGGCAGCTGCCCATCCCGGCGTCAGTTACCTGAGTGGATCGGCCGAGGCGATCCCGCTGCCCGGGGCGTCGGTCGACTACACCTTGATGTTCCTGGTCTGGCATCACGTGCGAGACCAGGCCCGCGCCTCGGCCGAGCTAGCCCGGGTGACCCGGCGCGGCGGCACGGTTCTGATCCGGTCGCAGTTCCGCGATCACATGCCCCGGCTGTGGTGGCTCGACTACTTCCCCCGCGGCCTCGAGATCGACGCGGCGACGTTCCAGCCCCTCGCCGACGTCGTGGCGGTCTTCGCCGGTGCCGGATGGCGGGTCGCCGATTTCGCGGAGCCGGTCGAGCCGGGGGCTGCGACCCGGGGCGAGGCCCTGGCCAGGCTCCGGCTCCGGCCGTACTCGATCTTCGAGCAGTTCACGCCGGAGGAGGCGGCGACTGGCTTCGAGCGGCTCGAAGCCGCGGTCGCCGCCGACCCGGGCATCCCGGTCCCCAGCTATCCGCAGGCGCTGCTGACGCTGACCAGACCCTGACCGGGGTGTGCGTGCCCTACGCGCTGCCGAGCAGGTGGCGGGCGAAGAAGCGCGCCGAGCTGTCCACCTCGAACAGGGGCACGTCCCGGTGCAGGCCGGCGTTGGCGTGCAGCGTCTTCTCGGCGGAGGCGAACGCGCCGAACAGCGCCAGGCCGGACTCCAGCGGCACGGCCTCGTCGTTCCACTGGAGCAGGAACTCGACCGGGATCCTGATCGAGGCGGCCGCCTCGGTCAGGCCGTCGCTGGCGACGAGGCCGAGGACGGCGGCGGTGATCCTTGGTTCGGCCGCGGCGAGGCGCACCCCGACCGCGCCGCCCATCGACAGGCCCGTGTAGCCCACGGGTCCGCCGGCGCCGATCTGGTCCAGCCGTTGCAGCGCATCCAGGGTTTCGCGCCATTCCGGCACGGCCTGTGCGGCGATCGTCTCGTTGTAGCCCGGTATCAGCGGGCCGACCGGCTCGCCCGCGGCGGCGCGTTCCCTGATCACCGCGGAGAAACGCCGGTGTTCCTCGGATTGCGGGCGGTCCCCGTGCGCCGGCGCGTCGATGGACGCGGCGGCGAACCCGCACTCGGTGACGTAACGGCGGGCGCGCCCGACGACGCCGGGTGCCGTCTTGTGCTGGCCGCCGCCGTGGCCGACCAGCACAAGCGGATGAGGCCCCGTGGCCCCGGCGGGCGTCCAGAGCACACCGGGGATGTCGCCAAGGGTGAAGTGCTGTTCCAGGATGCCGTCGGAAACGGTCTGCGAGATGAAATGCATGAATTCAGCCTTCCGGGATGCCTGCTGGGCGCTCCCGGCGTGACCCGTGTCCGGATCAGAACCGCACGTGTCAGATGGACGGCACGGCCGCGAGCGGGAGGACCCAGCCTCCTGATGTAGCGGTAATGGGTCTCACCTCCTCGGGCCGGTACGTGCACGCCGACGCTATCAGACCCGGCTAGCGGTCTTCAGCGCCGCGTGTGAGCATGGCCGTGTACTCGGCCGTGGCGAAAATGCTCCGGGCGGTGTCGCCGCTGGGCAGCCGCCAGGTCCCCGACAGGCACGGCCTGCCCGTCTGCCCGCCGGGGTCGGTGCCGGGCCGCAGAACCCTGTTGATGTGGATGATCAGCTCGCCGTTGCACGCCCGTTCGTCACCGGTCCGGACGCGCACATCCGAGCCAGCTGCGTTGGCCAGGACCTCTGAATCAATCACCGTCAGCGGGCCCGTGGTGGCCGGCTGGCTCGTCACGGACGGGTCCGGTGTGTTGCTGGTGTTCTGCATCTGAGCGCGGGCTTCGCCCTGGATGAGCGCGACCATCTGGGCCACCAGGACCGGGTCGCACAGGCCGTCGTAGATCCAGCGGCGGCCGAGCACCCCGTGCTGCGACGTGCCGATCAGCGCGTGGCTGCCGTCGGCAAGCGCCCGCCCGCGGTACGTCATCGGCACCAGGTAGGTGACAGGCTGCTCCCCGGGCCGGCTGGTCACGGCCATGAACTCGATCCCGACCTGCCCCGCCGGGTCGTCCAGGCGGAAGCCGCCGGCCCTGGCCAGTTCCGGCTTGCCCGAGGCCGCAACGTGCCACGGCTGGGCGGGCAGCCAGGCCGCGAGCAATTCCAGCTTTCCCGGGTTCATCGTGGTCTCATGGACCACAGCCATCGCCGCTGAACTCCTCTCCGCTCATCCGAAGCGAGCGCTGCTCGCCAGGGCCGCTGCAACCGCTGGGCGGGTCTTCGGTGGCGGGAAGCTCACCGTGACATTGAGGCCTCCGCCGGGCCGCGGCGACGTGGTGAGCGTCGCGCCGTGCGCGGTGGCGATCGCCTGGACGATGGACAGGCCCAGGCCCAGGCCGGCGTCGTTTTGTGGCTCGCCGCAGTTGGCGCGCTGGAAGGGCTCCAGAAGCCGGTGCAGCTCGCCGGGGGCGACGGCCGGGCCGGTATTGGTGACGGTGAGGAAGCCTCGCCCCGCCCGGGTTCCGGCTGTTACCTGGACCGTGCCGCCGGGGACGTTGTGCCGCAGGGCGTTCTCAATGAGATTGCTGGCCATGCGCTCGGCGAGGCGGGCGTTGCCGCTGATGCTGGCGGGCTCGATGACCGCCCGGATGTGCAGCCCGAGGCGGCCGGCGTTGTCCTCGCGGGCGGCGAGGATGTCGCCGGTGATCGCGGCGAGGTCGACCGGCTCGTGATGGTCGAGGCCGCGTTCACTGCTGGCGAGGGTAAGCAGCGCCTCGATCAGGCGTTCCTGTTGGTCGGCGACCTCGATGGCCTCGTGGCAGGTTGCCCGGAGCTGTTCGGCGCTGGCGTGCGGGTCGGTGGCTGCTGCCTGCAGCAGCGCCCGGCTGACGGTGAGCGGGGTGCGCAGCTCGTGGGAGGCGTTGGCGACGAACCGCCGCTGGGCGTCGAACGCGCGGTCGAGCCGGGTCAGGAGCGCGTCGAAGGTGTCGCCGAGCCGTTTGAGCTCGTCACTCGGGCCGTCCAGGGCCAGGCGCCGGTGCAGGCTGGTGGCCGAGATGTCGCGCACGGTCTCGGTGATCGTCCGCAGCGGCCGCAGCACCCGGCCGGCGACGATCCAGCCGAGCCCCACGGCAAGGATTGCGGTGATCGCGAGCGCGATCCCGGAGTAGAACAGCAGCACGTGCATCTCGGCCGCGTGCTGCCGGGCGGCAAGGGCCCCGAGGCCCGTTTGACGGTATCGGCCTGCCGATGTGCCGCAGACTCCCTTGACGACGGGCGGGCGCCCGGCGCGGGGCGTCGTCTGGTGGTAACAGCCGTTCGCAGTGGCGCGGGAAACCATGATGTAGGTGGCGGTGAGCAGCAGCGCGCCGCACAGCAGGAACAGGCTGCCGTAGATCGCGGCGAGACGCAGGCGGATGGTCCGCGTCGGCAGCCTGGTCCGCCAGGCCGCAACGACCCGGCGATCCGGGCGGGGGAGCGGGCTCATATCCGGTATCCCGCGCGCGCCACGGTCTGGATGACCGGCGGATCGCCGAGCTTGGCGCGCAGCCGGCTGAGCGTGGTCTTGACCGCGGTGCTGGCCGGGTCGGCGAACTCGTCCCATACCCGGTCGAGGATCTCCTCTGGCGAGACCACCGCGCCCTGGGCGCTGAGCAGCAGTTCGAGGGTGGCCAGCTCCTTGGGGCTCAGGGCCAGCGGGCGCCCGGCCCTGCTGGCCAGCCGGCGGGCGGGATCGACCCGCAGGTCTCCGTGGTCCAGAACGGGCGGCAGCGCAGGGCGGGAACGCCGGGCCAGCGCGCGGATCCTGGCGACCAGCTCGGTGAAGTCGAACGGCTTGGCCAGGTAGTCGTCCGCACCGAGGTCCAGGCCGGCCACCTTGTCCTGGACCGCCCCCGATGCGGTCAGCATCAAGATCCGGCTCTCGCACCGGCCGGCCAGCAGCTCACGGCAGACCTCGTCGCCGTGCAGCCGGGGCAGGTTGCGGTCCAGCACGATCACGTCGTAGCTGGCGCCGATCGCGTGGTCCAGGGCGTCCTGGCCGTCGAACGCCAGATCGGTGGCCATCCCCTCGCGCCGCAGCACGGTGGCGATCGTCGTGGCCAGCCGGGGGTGGTCCTCCACCACGAGCACCCTCACCCGGCCCACCCGGGCATCCTCGCCGCTCGCATGGTCCCAGCATGCCGGATGAACGGTTGCGGTCCGGTTACAACGTCACGCCAGCGCAACCAGCGGCTGGCTAGCGTCGCCGCGAACGCACACCAGGCCGACAAGGAAGGAGGGACGTCGTGAGCATCTTGTTCACCTACCTGCGGCTGGAGCTGCGGCACCGGATGCGGCAGGCGATCTTCATCGCCGCCGGGCTGGCGGTGGGCGTGGGGCTGGTCATCACGGTCAGCGCCGCGGCCACGGGTGTCAGGAACGCGCAGGCCGGCGTGCTGCACGGGCTGTACGGGATCGGCACCGACATCACCGTCACCCGGCCCTACAGCCTCGGCGACACAGACCCCGGAAAGGAGAACCACCAGATCAACGCCGGCCAGAAGGGATACGAATACCTCGACGACGCGAACCAGGGCCTGTTCAGCGCGTCGGAGGCCGCGGCCATCGCCGCCTTGCCCCGCGTGCGCGCCGCCGCCGATGTGCTCGCGCTCGACCAGACGACGCCGGGCACCTACAGCGGGCCCCCCGATCCGTCCGATCCGGGGATCGGCCTGCCGGTCAGCACCAGCGTCGACGCCGTCGCCACCGCCGACCAGCAGCTCGGCCCGCTCAGCGAGATCCGGGTCATCTCCGGGCGCGGCCTGTCCGCCGCCGACACCGACGCGGACGTGGCGCTGGTGGACTCCGGCTACGCAGCGGCTCAGCACCTGCACGTGGGGTCGATGATCACCCTGGCTCACCACGACGTCCGGGTCGTCGGGATCTTCAGCGCCCAGGGCGAGGCGGGCCAGAAGGCGGGCACCGAGTACACCGAGCCCGACGGAGCCGTCCCCGACATCCTCATCCCGATCGGCGCCGGCCAGGCCCTGGCGGGCCTGCACAACGACGTAACGACCGTCTACGTGACGGCCGCGAGCGCCGCCGACGTCGCCGCGGTGGCCCGCGAGATCTCCGCCCGGCTGCCGTGGGCCAACGTGACCACCTCCGCCAGCCTGGCCAGCGAGATCAGCGGGTCACTGGGCACGACCGCCAAGCTGGCCACCGACCTGGGCCGGTGGCTGGCGATCGCCGTGCTGGCCGCCGCGTTCGCGCTCGCCGCCCTGCTGACCGTGGCGTCGGTATCGCGCCGGGTACGCGAGGTCGGCACGCTCAAGGCGCTGGGCTGGCGGGCCCGCCGGATCACCGCCCAGATCGTGGCCGAGTCGGCCGTCGTCGGCCTGGCCGGTGCCCTGGCCGGCACCGGGCTCGGGTACGCCGCCGCGGCTTTGCTGTCGCGGCTCGCATCATCGCTGACCGCGACCGTCGCCGCCTCACCCGGCCGCACCGAGCCGCACGGTTTTGTCTCCGGAACCTGCATGAACCCCAGCCGCTGTGGCTCGGCCCACTTCTACCACCAGCTGACCGACCCGGGCACGTACAGCTCGCTGCCGGTCCACTTCGCCGCGCCGGTCTCGCCCGGCGTTGCGCTGCTCGCCGTGACGCTCGGGCTCGCGGGCGCGCTGCTCGCCGGCGCGCTCGGCGGCTGGCGGGCGGCGCGGATGCGGCCGACGGCTGCGCTGGTACGGGTCGGCTGAGCCGGCATCAACCCACCGGATGCATCGGGAGAACCTCGTGTACACGCTGACGAACGTCACGAAGACCTATCGCAAAGGCCGCGAGACGGTGATGGCGCTGGACGGCGTCGACGCAGAGATCGGTGATGGAGAATGGCTCGCGGTCCAGGGGCCGACCGGCCACGGCAAGACCACGCTGCTGCAGATCCTCGGCGGTCTCGACCGGCCGACCTCCGGCACGGTCGAGCTGGACGGCAGCAACCTGGGCGCGATGCCAGAGGCCGAGCTGGCCCGCGTGCGGGCCGCATCGATCGGTTTCGTGTTCCAGACCTTCAATCTGATCCCCACCCTGCCCGCCGCCCAGAACGTCGAGCTGGCGCTGGCCCCGCTTGGCATGGATGCCGCGGCGCGCCGCGAACGCGTGGCGCTGGCGCTGGAGGCAGTGGGGCTGACGAACCGCGCCAGGCACCTGCCGTCCGAGCTTTCCGGCGGGCAGCAGCAGCGAACCGGGATCGCCCGCGCCCTGGTCAAGGAGCCGACGGTGCTGCTCGCCGACGAGCCCACGGGCAACCTGGACGAGGGGACCCGTGACGAGATCCTCGCCCTGCTCGAGAAGCTGTGGCGGGAACGCGGCCTGACGCTGGTGGTGGTCACCCACGACAGCGTCGTGGCCCACCGCGCGCAGCGCATCGGCCAGATGACCGACGGCAAGCTCGTCATCGGCCAGACCACGTGACGATCTTCCTCACCTACCTGCGCTGTGAGCTGCGGCACCGGCCGTGGCAGGCGGTCATCACGGGCGCGGGCCTTGCGGTGGGCACCGGGCTGGTCATCACGGTCAGCGCCACGACCTCCGGGGTGAGAAACGCCCAGGCCAGCGCGCTGCACGCGCTCGCGAGCAGCGTCGGCGCCGACGCCGGCAGCGCGCCGGGGAACCTGCCCGGCGTGGTGAACGACGCCATCGCGAGCTCCGCAGGGCTGGCCGCCGACCTCGGGACCTGGGTGGCGCTCGCCGCGCTCGCCGCCGCGTTCACGCTGGCGGCCCTGCTCACCCTGGCCGGGGTGACCAGGCGGGTGACCGAGTTCGGCACGCTCAAGGCCCTGGGCTGGCGGGCCGGCCGGATCACCGCCCAGGTCCTGGGCGAGGCGGCGGCCGTCGGCACCGCCGGCGCGCTGGCCGGGGCCGGCCTGGGGTTCGCCGGCGCCGCGCTCGTCACCGCGCTCGGGCCCACACTGACGGTCACGGTGATCGGCACGACCGCAGCCGGAGGGCCGCAGGACAAGCCGGTTCCCGTTCATTTCAGCGCCCCGGTTTCGCCGGGCATCGTCGCGCTGGCGGTGGCGCTCGGCATCGCTGGCGGGCTGCTGGCCGGGGCTCTCGGCGGGTGGCGCGCCGCCAGGCTCCGCCCCGCCGCCGCCCTCGCCCAGGTCGGGTGAGGCCGCCCCGAGAAGCGGTCGCGCGACCGAGAGCCGGGTACCGTGAGCCTGGTGACGGATGCCTCGCTCGACGGCATTGTGGCGTGGGCTCTCGCGGCCGTTGGCGGGGACCGCATCATCTCTGCGACAGGCCTGAGCGGGGGCGGTCCGCCGTGGCTGATGCG
>Ga0335073_10008394_pt1 | contig 14490 bp, 13 predicted proteins | sample Lox_Sample_22_FD_207093 | JGI IMG/M metagenome (GOLD analysis project Ga0335073, IMG submission 207093) | Soil microbial communities from Loxahatchee National Wildlife Refuge, Florida, United States - Lox_Sample_2.2 | ecosystem: Environmental > Terrestrial > Soil > Wetlands | place: USA... | reverse complement strand
AGTCGAGCTCTGACAGCGCGTCTTCGACGAGGCGCCGCTGATCGGCCTCGTCGAGGACCTTGCGCGTGACCTTCTCGGTCGCCATCACCGTCAGGTCGGCCACCTCGCGGCGGATCTCCTGGATCGCGCGGCGGGTCTCGCCCTCGATTTCGCGGCGAGTCTGCTCCATCAGCTGCTCGCGGCGCTTCTCGGCCTGCTCCTGCGCATTGCGCTCGGTCGCCTCGCCGGTCTTGCGCGCGCGGTCGAGGATGTCCTCGGCCTGGCTGCGGGCCTCGCGAAGCCGTTCGCGGTATTCGGCGAGGAGGTCATCGGCCTCGTGGCGAACGCGTTCGGCGTGATCGATCGACTCCTCGATCGCGTGCTGGCGGCGGTCGAGTGCCTCGGAGATCCGCGGGAAGGCGAGCTTCCACAGGATCCACAGCGAGATGCCGAACAGCAGCAGCGTCCAGATCATCAGCCCGACGTTGGGCGTGATCAGGAACGAGCCGCTCGAGGCGACGGGCATATGAGAGACGGCGGCGATCACGTGAGTACGTAAGAGAGCAGGCCGGCAACCAGGCCGTAGAAGAACACCGCCTCGGTGAGCGCGAATCCCAGCCACTGGATGCTCGTGATCTCGTCGCGCATCTCGGGCTGGCGCACCACTCCTTCGATCACCTTGCCGAAGATGATGCCGATGCCCACGCCGGCGCCGACCGCGCCGAGACCGCCGCCGACCGCGATCCCGAAGCCCTTCGTGATCCCGGAGGCCGCCGCGATAGGTATGAGGTGAACAAACATCAGGGGCTCCTTGTCGTGTTAGTGGTGAGTAGCGGCGCCGGCGATGTAGATCGCCGCCAAGGTCGCAAAGATGAACGCCTGGAGCGTGGCCACCAGGCCAAGTTCGAACAGGTAGATGAGGATCCCGGCGGGGAGCGCGAACCATCCCAGGGCCTGTAGCCCGAGGATCACCGCGAGCCCGCCGGCCAGGAACAGCAGGATGATGTGCCCCGCGAAGATGTTCGCCCAGAGCCGGATGGTCAGTGACAGCAGCCGCATCAGGGTGGAGATCACCTCGATCGGGAAGATCAGGAACAGCATCGCACCGTGGACTCCCGCCGGAATCAGGCTCTTGAGGTACCCGAGCGGACCCTGGGTCCTGATTCCCACAATGATGAAAGAGAAGAACACAACCAGTGCGAGTACCAGCGGCACCGAGATGTTCGCGGTCGCCGCGTAGAGCGCGAACGACGGAATGTGAGCGCCGAACAGGTTGAACTTTTGCTCGCTGTTCGTGGGCAACGGCAGGTAGCCGACCAGGTTGCAGAACCAGATGAACAGGAACAACGTGCCGATGAACGGGAACCACTTGGCGGCCATCGAGTCGGGCATGTTCCCGCGCGTGATGTTGTTCCGCATGAGCGAGAACAGCACCTCGACGGCGGTCTGAATCTTGTTCGGCCGCTGCATCATCCGCCCCGAGATCCACACCATCGTGACGATCGTCAGGATGGCGGAAATGAACAGGTAGAGCACCGCGCGGTTAATGCTGAATACCCCGAGGTTCACCCAGTTGACGAGCTTGAACTCGTTCTGGATCTGGAACTCGTTGTTCTTGTGCTGGCTGAAGCCGTAGATAACGACGAGAAGCACGAAAATGCCGATGTAGGCGCCGAAGCAGGCGAGCAGGACCTTCTGGGTTTTGCTCATCGGCGGGTCCTCGGCCGGGTCAGGAAAGTCGTCACGAGCTGCGTCGTGAACGCGAACACGATCACGACCAGCGCGGTCAGCCCGTCGTTACGGCCGGAGCCGTTGCGCACCACGATCACGGCGATCGCGAGCAGGAACAGGCGGCCGAGCAGGTACGCGAGGCGCAGCGTGATCTCGCCCCGCGGGTCTTTGAGCGCCGGAACCACGCGGTCGATCGCGATCCCCACCGCGCGCAGCACGATCCAGGCGCCGGCGCCGACGAGATAACCGACCGCCGGAACGCCGATCAGCAGCATGATCGGCGCGGCCACGACGAGGAGCACGACGTCGAGGTACGCCAGCGGCATCAGATGGCCATCCGGGGTTGCGGGAGCGCTCAGCGACATGATGGATTCAAGGATTGGTGATCGTCGAGATGGGGCGGGTGGAGCCGATTTGGCTGGTCAGAGGGCCGGAAGGGTAGCGGCGCGCGAACAGGGCCGTCGCGTCCAAAGTTGTTCGCCTGCGCGCACCGACGGCCCCACCTTCACGGGTCCGGTTCAGAACAACGTTAGCGGTACGTTAGCGCCGCCGCGTTGCCCCCGGCAACCGTGTTCGGAGTATGCCGAACAGTCAGCGGGCCGCGGGTGCTCGGCGGATCCGCGGCTTGGGGAGTTGCCCTTCGGCCCACATCGCGGCGATCCCGGCGCGCGGCAACCCGAACGTCCCCTCGTACACCAGGAAGCGCGGCTCCCAGCGCGGAAAGAACTTGGCGTTGAAGCGGTAGAGGCTCTCGATCTGGAAGAACGGGTTGCCGAGCGCGATCAGCTTCCCGAGCAGCCGCTCGTGCCGCTTCTCGGGGCTGTGCATCCACTTCGCGAACGCGGCGAAGTTGAGCGACAGCTCGTCGATCCCGCGCTCGCGCAAGAGCTCGATCGCGCGAACCACCAGGAACTCGGTCAGCCCGTTCGGCGTGTCCGGATCGCGACGCATGAACGACAGGGACACCGCCGCCCGGCCGTAGCACGGGACGAAGTGCAGGACGCCGCGGATCGCGCCGGTTTCGTCGCGCGCGAGCACCACGATGGTCTCGTGGTCGTGCTCGCCCTGGAGGGAGTCCATCGCCATCGAGAAGCCGCGCTCGGGAGCGCCCTGACGCCCGAGCTCGACGACTTCCTCGAGGCGTTCGATCGTGCCCTGATCCAGCGCGCGCAGATCGTGCACCTCGGCCTCATATCCCGCCTTGCTCAGGCGCGTCACCGACTGACGTACCTTGCGGATCGGTCGGCCCTCGAGCGAGAAGCGGCCGAGCTCGACGACGGCCTCGTCGCCGAGGTAGATCGTGCGCAGCCCGAGCTCCTCGTACAGCGGGCAGAGCCGCTCGCTCGCCCCGAGCGCGCCCAGCTTGAGCCCACGGGCGTCTGCGAACTGGCGGACTTGCTGGAGCAGGCCCGGCAGCGCATCCGGCGACCCGACCGGATCGCCTGAGAGCAACAGAACGCCGTTCTCGATTGCGTAGGCCACGAACGCCCGCCGGTCCTCGCTGAAGATGTAGTTGCCGTCGGAGCGCAGCTTGAAGAACGCGAGCGTGTCCGCGCCGTGGGCGCGCACGAGATCGGCGGCCACCTGGCGGGCGGCGGGGCTCGCCGGCGCCCGCGGAACCGTGAGCGGACGGAAGATCACGTAGGCGATCATCAGCAGCGTCCACAGCTCGAGCGCGTGGACGCCGATCGGAATGTGGTGGTGGAAGTGGATCGGGCCGGGCTGATAGCGGAGCAGGTCGAACGTCTCGGTCGCCGCCGTGCCGAGCGATGCATGACCCCCGGTCCAGACGGCGACCATCGAGATCGTGAGTCCGGTAATGGCCAGCACGGGCACTCGCCAGACCGCGGAGCGCAGCGTGTTCGGATCGTGGCGGACGGTGAAGGCGTCCCGGCTGAGGATCAGCAGCGCGGCGACTCCCCAGGTCAGGATCGTCTCTTCGAAGTCGAGTCCCTTGAGCAGGTTGAACAGCCCGAGCGCGAGCATCAGCGCGATCGCCGTCTCGAGTGCCCGCCGGCGGCGCTTGGCCAGATACGGCGCCACGAGCAGCAGCGCAGCCCCGGCCGGCAGGGCCAGCGCATGGAACAGGCGCATGGCCTCGACCGGCTCGAATTCGAGCAGCAGGTGGCCGCGCCAGCGGATGGTCGGCGTCAGGGCCGAGGCAATGTTGACGAGCCCGACGAGCGCCGCGGCAATCGCCGCGAACGCAGGCACGCGCTTCGTTATCGCTTGTATCGAAAAGCTCATATAGGTGCGGAACGCGGCCGCAGACCGGCCTCCCGCGGGAATTAACGGCGCCGCGGGCTCTTGGTTACGCGACCCGCGCCGGCAATCCTGCCCCGGATGGCGTTTCCCGACTCGCGGCTACCTCGCGCGGCGTGTGCCGCGGGAGCGCGAGCGTGAGTGCCAGCGCCACGAATGGCAGGACGGCAACGGCCTCGAACACCGCGGTCAGGCCGCGCGCGTCGGCCAGCAGGCCGAGCAGCGGCGCGCCCACGCCGCCGAGTCCGATCGACAGTCCGATCGTCACGCCGGCGGAAACGCCGAGCCTGCCCGGCAGGTACTCCTGGCCCATCACGATCGTGACCGCGAACGTGGCGATCGTGGCCGCGCCGGCGAGCGCCGCGAACCCGATCGCGACCACCGGTCCGGACAGCAGGAAGCCGACAACCAGCGGCGGGATCACGAGCATCGAGCCGATGATCACGTTGCGCCGGCCGAACCGGTCGGCCAGCGGCCCACCGGTGAGCGTCCCCGCGGCGCCACCGAGGAGCATCGCGCTCAGCGCGACGCTGCCGAGCGCCTTGCTCGTGTGGAGAACGTTCACGTAGTAGAGCGGGATGAAGGTGACCATCCCGAAGTACACGAACGAGCGGACCGCGATGACGCCGGCGAGGATCGCGAACGGACCCCACGCCTCGTGGTGCTCGCCGCCCTGGACGCGTCCGCCGACAAGGTCCTTGCGGAATGTCTTCAGGTGCGGCAGTTCGTGGACCATGACGGCGGCCATCAACCACGTCGGGATCAGGAGGAAGGCCGTGCCGTGCAGGCCGAACGCGATCACGAGCGGCGTCACCACCACCGGCCCGAGCGCGAAGCCGACGTTGCCGCCGACGCTGAACAGGCTCATGCCGCTCGCTCTGCGCTCTCCCGAGACGTAGTTGGCGAACCGCGATCCCTCGGGGTGGAAGGCGGCGACGCCGAGCCCCGAGAGCAGCACGGCCGCGAACGTGAGCGCGTAGTTGGGGGCAAAGCCGACGCATGCGATCCCGAGGCCGCCCAGCGCGGGGCCGAGCGGCATCAGCCAGGGCAGCGACAGCCGATCGGACACGTAGCCGAATGCCGGCTGGATCACCGACGAGGAGATCGTCGCGGCGAGCACGAGCGCGGACGCCGCCGCGATCGTGATGTGATCGCGCGCGATCAGGAACGGCAGCAGCGCCGGGATCGAGCCCTGCGCGATGTCGGTGAACAGGTGGCAGGCCGACAGAACCGCCATCGCGCGGCGGTCGACGCCCGCGATCGTCCGGGAGCCGGTCACTCCTCGGGCAGCTCGGACAGCCGCTTGTGGATCCGCCGGCGCTTGGCCACGAGCTCCTCCTCGAGCTGGCCGAGCGCCTGCCGGCGCATGCGCACGAGCTCGAGCTGGGTGCCGATGTGGGTCAGCGCCTCCTCGAGGAGCCCTCGGATCTTGTCCGGATCCGCGGTGTGCTCGAGCTCGCGCCGGAGCGCGGCGCGTGCGGTCTCGGCGTCGAGCAGGACCGCGAGCTGGTCGAGCGAGAGGCCAAGCAGATCGCGCAGCCGGATGATCTCGCGGACGCGTTCGACGTCGGCCTCGCTGTACGCCCGATGCTTGCCCTGGGCGCGGTCGTCGGCGCCCGGGAGCAGGCCGATCTCCTCGTAGTAGCGGATCGTCCGGGGCGTCACGCCGGTGAGCTCCGCGACCTCTCCGATCCGGAGCGGCTTGGTTGCGGTCGTGCTCATGCCGCCACCTCCGCGTGCGGGGCCTGCGCCTCCTCGAGGCGCCGGCTCTCGACCAGGTCGGCCTCGGCCTTCAGGTGCGACGGGCGCGCCGCGCTGATCGCGGCGCCGAGCAGCGAGATCCCGGCCAAGCACCACAGCGCGGTGTGCATGTTCGACATGAACGGCACGAGCTGTGCGTTGGTGATGTGGTTGGCGAGGCCGCTGAACACCGCGAACAGGACGCTCTTCGGCACGCTCGAGGTGACGACCGCGAGCACGAACGCGATCGATATCACCGCGCCCGTGTTCTGGACGAGCACCCGGGCGCCGGCGGCGATGCCGCGGCGGTGCGGCGGAACCGTGCCCATCATCGCCGCCGTGTTGGGGGAGTTGAACATGCCCGAGCCCACGCCGACGATGAACATATACGCGCCGGGGGCCAGATATGCGGTGTCCCGCTGGAGCGTGGTCATCAGGGCGAGGCCGGCGGCCTGGACGAGCATCCCCGCCACCGCCATCCCGCGCGACCCACGACGGTCGGCCCAGATCCCGGCGAGCGGCGACGCGATCAGCATCCCGAGCGCCAGCGGCGCGAGCTTGATCCCGGCCACGATCGGCGAGTTGCCCTGCACGCCCTGGAAGTAGAAGACGAACACGAACATCAGCGCGAACCGCGCCAGCCCGTTCGTGAACGCCGCGAGTGAAGCCGCCGAGAACAGGCGGTTCTTGAAGATCGACAGGTCGAGCATGGGTGAGGAGACGCGGCTCTCGATCAACACGAATCCGGGGAGGAACACCGCGGCGGCGAGCAAGCTCACGATCACGCCGGTGTTGCTCCACCCGGAGATGCCGCCCTTGGAGATGCCGTAGACAAGCCCGGTCAGCCCGATCAGGAACGTGATCGTGCCGAGGGCGTCGAAGCTTCGGTCCTCAGAGCGTCCCGAGACCTCGTGGAGGATCGCCCACGCCCACGCGCTACCGGCGAGCGCGAACGGCACGTTGAACCAGAACACCCAGTGCCACGAGATCGCCACCAGGGCGCCACCGAGCACCGGTCCGATCACCAGCCCGACGGCCGCGACCATCGTGTTCGTGCCCATCGCGAGGCCGAGCTGCTCACGCGGGAAGGCGTCGGTGACGATCGCGGCGGCGTTCGCGAACAGGAACGACCCGCCGACCCCCTGGGCGATTCGCCACAGGATCAGCTCCGTGCCGCTCCCGGCGAAACCGGCACCGAGCGACGCGAGCGCGAACAGCACGAACCCACCGATGTAGGCCTGCTTTCGCCCAAACTGGTCAGACAGCCTGCCGGCGCTCAGCACGAGCACGGTCGAGGCGATCATGTAGACGAGAATTACCCATACGAGCTCGAGCAGGCTGGTGTGCAGGCTCCGCTCGAGGTCCGGCAACGCGATGATCAGCGTCCCCGAGTTGATCGTCGCCAGCAGCATCCCCAGGCTGGTACACGACAGCGCCCACCACTTGTAATTGTCGTGCCCGGCGTGGACGCCGATGCGACGGGCGCGAGTTGACTGGACTGCTGACATGATCCTCCGAATCTGATTCTTACGTAAACGTCAATTTAGCAGATTCGGTGGCGCGGCGGGGGTCGGTTTTGTTGCGGGGCGGCGACGGCTTCGTTCCAACTCAGCGGAAAACGCCCGGCCGGCGGTAGCGAGGGCTAATACTGGGCACCCGTGGGCCCCGAAATACCTGCACCATCCGGCATTCGAGGCGAATTTTCCGGACCGTGCCGTGTGGTGCAGGTGGGGCGTGCACCACACGGCACGGTCACGTCGAAACGGCTCGAGTGACGCGTGATGCAGGTCGTGGAGCACGCAATCGCCCGAATCGCCCGGCGCCAGGACAACGTGATCACGGGCGATCAGCTACGCGCCGCCGGGCTCAGGCGTGGCGCGATCGTGCATCGCCTCGAAGCGCGCACGATGCAGCGGCTACACAAGAACGTCTTCCTGCTGGGCGCCGCGCCACCGACACCGATGGCCCGTGCCCGGGCGGCGGTCCTCGCCTGCGGAGCGGACGCCGTGGCCAGCCACCGCTCAGCCGCCTGCCTTTTCGGACTCCTCCCCCAGATCGAAGGCGCCGACGTCCACGTCACCGTCGCCGGGCGCAATCCAGGCGACCACCCGGGCATCCGCCTGCACCGGGTCAAGAAGCTCGAACCCGCCGACGCCACCACCATCAACGGCCTCAAACTCACCTCAATCGCGCGGACGATCTGCGACCTGGCCGCCACCGAATCCGCCCGCGACACCGAGCGGGCCTTCCAGGAAGCGCTCTTCCGCGACAAGACCATCGACCGCGCCGTAGCGGCAGTCCTACAACGCGAACCGAGAAGGCGAGGAGCCCGCGTGATCAGAAGCCTGCTCAACGACCCGCGCCTAACCCGGTCCGAGAGAGAACGCCGCATCCTCAAGCTGATCGCCCAAGCCCAACTCCCGAAACCGCTCACCAACGTCCCCCTCCACGGCTACGTCGCCGACGTGTTCTGGCCGCAGCACAACCTGATCCTCGAGTTCGACGGCTGGCAGGCCCATGGCCACCGCCACGCCTTCGAGAGCAACCGCAAGCGCGATCAGGTCATGCTCGCGGCCGGGCTCCGAACCCTCCGCGCCACCGACCGCCAACTCACGAACGAGCCGATCGCGCTCACGGCCCGAATCGCCCAGAGCATGAGATAGGCACACCAGTCCTCCGCCCCTGCCATGCTTCCCCAACGGCATGCGGTACTGGGACGCACTGTTCGCCTTCCTGGTGGCGATGGCGGTCGCCACCCTGCTGACCCCGCTGACCGCAAGGTTGGCGCGGCGGGTCGGCGCTGTCGCGACCCCGAGCGAGCGCGGTCTGGCGGAAAAGGACACACCGGCGCTGGGCGGCCTCGCGATCCTCGCCGGCGTGCTCGTCGCCGCAGCGTTCTGGCTGCCATCGACGATCAGCCTGCACCACACGGCGGGCACCGCGCCCGGCACCGGTGGCACGGTCCACACGTGGGCGATCCTCGCCGGCGCGTGCCTGATTACGCTCGTGGGCGCGATCGACGACGCCCACCCGCTGCGGCCGCAGTGGAAGCTGCTCGGCCAGGTCACGGCGGCGGTGATCGCGGTGGCCGTCGGCGGCGCGGTCGTGACCGATATCAGGATCCCGTTCGCAGGCACGCTTCAGCTCCCGAACACCGGCGGCGTGCTGACCGTGATCTGGCTGGTCGGCCTGATGAACGTCGTGAACCTCTCCGACGGCGTCGACGGGCTCGCGGCGGGGCTGTGCACGATCGACGGCGTCGCGTTCGCGATCATCGCGTACGACCTGGGCATCACCGGCGCCGCAGTGCTCGCGGCGCTGACCGCCGGGGCGGCGCTCGGTTTCCTGTTCCACAACTTCCCGCCGGCTTCGTCGTTCATGGGCGACGCCGGCGCCAATCTGCTCGGCTACCTGCTCGGCGTGGTCGCGGTCGTCGGCTCGGTGAAGACGGGCGCGGTCGTCGCTTTGATGGTGCCGCTGATCGTCCTCGCGGTGCCGTTCCTCGACACCGGCTTCGTCGTCGCCAAGCGTCTGAAGTACAGACGCAAGCCGTGGGCCGCGGACGCCAACCACTTCCACCACCGGATGGCGCGGATGGGGTACAGCCAGCGACGGACGGTCGCGTACCTGTACGGGTGGACGCTGATGCTCGCCGGCGTCGCGGTGGCCCTTCGGTTCGTCCCGTACTCGGACCACCGTGGGCACTACCACCTCGGATGGGTGCTCGTGATGGTGGCGATCGCGCTGGTCGCCCTCGCGGCCAGCATCTATCTCATCTACGTGCTCGAGATCCTCAAGTTCAAGAACCGGCGGGTGCGCGAACTCCGGACCGCCGATCCCGACACCAGCGAGCACGAGATCGAGGCGCAGGTGCAGCGCGAGGTCGAGACCGGCGAGTTCGAGCGGGTGGGTTAGCTGGCGGCAGGGGCCCGACCCGCAGACGAGCACTTCAGCGGGCTGACCCGGAGGGAGATCGCCGTGCTCGCGGCGATCGCAGCCGTGACCGTGCTGGCCGGGGTGGCGCGGTACGCCCACGGCATATCGCGAATCGTTGCGTTCGTGCTCGCCGCTCTGGCGCTGGCCGGGATGGCCTGGATCGTTGCGCTCGCGACCGAACAGGTGGGCGAACGGCTTGGCCCCGCCGCCACCGGGCTGATGCAGTCGACGGTCGGCAATCTGCCCGAGTTCTTCGTGGTGATCTTCGCCCTTCAGGCCGGCGAGCAGGTAGTAGCCGAGACCGCAATTCTCGGGTCGATCCTGGTCAACGCGTTGCTCGTGCTCGGACTCGTCATCGTCGCCGGCGCGCGACGCGAGCGCGACGGCGTCATGCACTTCAGCCCGAGGCTCCCGAACGACACCGCCACCCTGCTCCTGGTGGCGTCGTTCATCATCATCCTGATCGGCCTCACCCACTCCGAGGGCGATCCGGCCAGCCATCACACGAAGACGATCTCGATCATCGGCGCGGTGGCGATCCTCGTCGTGTACGGGACCTGGCTGCGCCAGTACCTGACCTCGCCCGAGACCGCGGGCATGCGCACCGAGAGCCGACCGCGGATCGCCCTGACCACCAGCATCGCCCTCCTCGTCGTCGCCGGAACGGCTTCCGCGTTCGTCTCAGACTGGTTCGTCAATGCGCTTCAGCCGACGATCGACCAGCTTCACATCTCGCAGGCGTTCGCGGGCCTGGTGATCGTCGCGATCGCCGGCAACGCGGTCGAGAACGTCGCCGGGATCGTGCTCGCCCACAAGGGTCAGTCTGACCTCGCGATCTCGGTGGTCAAGAACTCGGTGGCGCAGATCGCGGCCTTCCTGTATCCGCTGCTCGTGCTCGTGTCGCTGTTGACCGCGACCACGCTCACCTTCTCGCTGGCGCCCGTCTACGTCGGGGCGCTCATCGGGACCTCGGTGATCGTCTGGCAGATCACCGGCGACGGCGAGGCGACGGTGTTTGAGGGGGTGGCGCTGGTGGCGACGTTCGTGATCCTCGCGACGGTCGCCGCGTTCGAGTAATTGGGGCCTCGCTCCGCTCGGCGTCCGTGGGACCACGTACCCCGTCCGGACAGGAGCTGCTGATCTAGACGATCGCGCCGGCGCCGAGCTGCGCGTACAGCGGATACCGGTCGGCGATCGCGGCCGCCCGCTCGCCCAACTCCGCCCGCCGGTCCTCGAAATCCTGAGCGGTGAGCGTCTCGGCGATGATCGAGCCGACCTCGACGAAGTCCTCGAGCTGGAGCCCGCGGGTGGCCAGCGCCGGCGTGCCGATCCGCAGCCCGCTCGACACGGCCGGCGGCCGCGGATCGAACGGGACGGCGTTGCGGTTCACGGTGATCCCGACGCTGTGAAGACGATCCTCGGCCTGCTTGCCGTCGAGTTCGGACTCGCGGAGGTCGCACAGCACGAGGTGAACATCGGTCCCGCCGGTCAGCACGCTCACGCCACCGCCGGTGCCGAGCAGCTCATCGGCGACCGCCTGGGCGCCGGCGACCGTGCGCTCCTGGCGCTCGCGGAACGGCTCGCTCGCGGCGATCCGGAGCGCAACCGCCTTGCCGGCGATGATGTGCTCCAACGGCCCGCCCTGCTGCCCGGGGAACACAGCCGAGTCGATCCGCTTGCCCAATTCCTCACGGCACAGGATCAGTCCGCCGCGGCCGCCGCCGATCGTCTTGTGGATCGTGGTGGTCACGACGTCCGAGTACGGCACAGGGCTCGGGTGCAGCCCGGCCGCGACCAGGCCGGCGAAGTGAGCCATGTCGACGACCATGTAGGCGCCGACGTCGTCGGCGATCGCGCGGAACCGCTCGAAGTCGAGGAACCGCGGGTACGCGGACCAGCCGGCGAGGATCAGCTTGGGCTTCCGCTCGTGGGCGATCCGCTCGACCTCGTCCATGTCGATCCGGCCGGTCTCGCGTGAGACGTGATACGGCGCGATGTCGTACAGACGGCCCGACACGTTGATCCGCATCCCGTGCGTGAGATGGCCGCCGTGGGAGAGCTCGAGTCCCATCACGGTGTCGCCGGGGTTCAGCAGGGCGTGGTAGACGGCGATGTTCGCCTGCGCGCCCGAGTGAGGCTGCACGTTCGCGTGCTGGGCGCCGAACAGGTCGACCGCTCGCTGGATCGCCAGACGCTCGGCGACGTCCACGTGCTCGCAGCCGCCGTAGTACCGCTTGCCCGGATAGCCCTCGGCGTACTTGTTGGTGAGCACCGATCCCTGGCATTCCAGGACAGCCGTCGGGACGAAGTTCTCCGACGCGATCATCTCGAGCGTCCGCTGCTGGCGCTCGAGTTCCAGTGCGAGCACGTCGGCGATCTCCGGATCGACCTCGGCAAGAGGCCTGTTGAAGAAATCGGGCGGTAACTCGCTGGCGCTCACTGGTGCTACGAGCCTAGCAACGGCGGCGGCCGGTGTTGTTGCCGCCGAGAGGTCAGTTTCGCCTCGCCGCGACGACGGCCAGATCCCCCTGCTCCCAGACAACCCGTGGCTCGAGTCCGGCCTCCTCGAGCCACCGCATCTGGGCGGCCAGCGGGCTCGGGTGGTCGTACCCGGGCGTCAGCGGAGTCGTAGCCAGCAACGGGTCGTCGGGCACGACGACGTCACCCATCACGAACAGTCCGCCCGGCGCCAGCACATCTCGCACTCGTCGGAACAGATCGGCTTTCGCCACCCCGGACAGGTGGTGCACGCACAGCGCGCTCGCGACCAGGTCGAACGGTCCCTCCGGGAGCGGATCCTCGATCCGACCGCTCAGCAGCGTGACCCGAGAATCCGGCAACGCCCGACCGGCGACCGCGAGCATCCGCTCGTTCTCGTCGATGCCCACCAGGACCGCTTCCGGGTGGCGCGCGAGCAGGCGACGGGCCGTCTCCCCCGTTCCGGTCCCGAGCTCGAGGATCCGCCGCGCTCCCGAACCACCGGCGCCGGCGACCGCGTCCTGGAGCTCGTCGTACGACGGCAGGTCCGCCCGGATCTCATCGGCATACGAGTCCGCGTCGAAGTGGTACTGCCAGTGGAGCGCCTCGGTCAGCTCGCGCTCGCCCACCGCCCCGGGACGAACCACGCTCCACTCTCCATCGAACTCGTAGCGCCGCAGATCGACGAGCGTCGACGGCGTCCCGGGGAGCTCGCCGCCGTCGACCACGAGATCGACAGCGGCCCGCAGCAGCGCCGGCACCGCCGCGAGCGACCGCGGATCGGCCCCGCCGGCGCGGTTAGCGCTCGACTGCAACACCGGCCGCCGAACCTCGGCCAACAGCGGAAGCCGCGGGACCCGAACGCCCAGCGTCGCCACGTCGTTTCCGCAGGCCAGTCCGAACCGCCCGGCCGGATTCGGCACGAGCACGCCGACCGCACCGGGCAGCAGCCGCGTCATCGCAGCGCGCGTGCGCTCGCCCAGCTCGGGCAGCGCCGCGAACGCTCGCTCGAGGCTGAAGAACATCACCGCCGAGGGCTTGTCGAGGCTCCGGCGCTTGAGCAGATAGAGCCGCTCGACCGCGAACCGGTCCTCGGGATCGCACGCGAGCCCGTAGACCGTGTCGGACGGGAACAGCACGAGGCCGCCGGCCGCGACGCAGCGTTCGAACGCCTCGGCGTCGCTCACCGCCGGCCGACGACCACGCGTTCGTGGCCGGCAAGATCAGGAAGGATCTCCACAGAACTGAATCCCGCCGCGGACACCAACCCCGCCACCGCCTCGCCGAGCCAGACCTCGAGCGCGACCAGCGGAACATCGTCGACCATCGTCAGCAGCCGCCGGATCACGTCCATGCCGTCGGGGCCGCCGAACAGCGCTAGCCGCGGCTCGTAGCGCTCGATCTCGGGCGGCAGACCCGAGCCTTCGGCGACGTACGGGAGGTTCGAAAGCACCGCGTCGAACGGACCCGGGACCCCTTCGAGCAGGTCGGCCCGGAGGAACTCGACGTCCAGCCCGAGCGTTTGCGCGTTCGCCCGCGCCACCGACAACGCGTCGTCGCTGACGTCGGTGCCGATCACCGACAGGTCCGGCCGCTCCTCCTTCAACGCGAGCGCCACCGCCCCGCTCCCGGTCCCGACGTCGGCGACCCGGGCGCCGCGGCCGAGCGACAGCGCCACCTCGACGAGCAGCTCGGTCTCGGGTCGCGGGATCAGCACGCGGCGGTCGACGGCCAGCGAGATCCGCCGGAACGCCTTGCGCCCGAGGATGTAGGCGACCGGCTCGCGCGCCTCGCGCCGCGCTACGAGCTCCTCGAACCGCTCGAGATCACCGCAGTCCAGCTCCGACGACGCGTCGATCACCAACCGCTCGCGTCCCACGCCCAGCACGAACGACAGCAGCAGCTCGGCGTCGAGCCGGGGTGTCTCGCACCCGGCCGCCGTCAGCACTTCCGTAGCCTCGGACAACGCCCGCGAGACCGACTTGCCGGCCCCGACGGCGGTCTTAGGCAACGGCCTTCTCTTCTAAGCGCCGGCGCTTCTCGTCGTCCTGCAGGGCGGCGGTGAGCTCGTCGAGCTCGCCCATCAGGATCGCGTCGAGGTTGTGGACCAGCAGGTTGATCCGGTGGTCCTTGACCCTGCGCTCGCCGTAGTTGTACGTCCGGATCTTCTCGGCGCGCTCGCCCGTGCCGACCTGCGCGGCGCGCGACGCGGCGACCTCGGCCTGCTGCTCGGCCAACGCGCGCTCGTACAGCCGAGCCCGGAGGACACGCATCGCGCGCTCTCGGTTCTGGAGCTGGGACTTCTCGTCCTGCATCGACACCACGATCCCGGAGGGCTTGTGCGTGATCCGGACCGCCGAGTCG
>Ga0335073_10008393_pt1 | contig 14491 bp, 9 predicted proteins | sample Lox_Sample_22_FD_207093 | JGI IMG/M metagenome (GOLD analysis project Ga0335073, IMG submission 207093) | Soil microbial communities from Loxahatchee National Wildlife Refuge, Florida, United States - Lox_Sample_2.2 | ecosystem: Environmental > Terrestrial > Soil > Wetlands | place: USA: Florida... | reverse complement strand
GAGCCGCTTGAAGTCCAGGAACAGCGGGATGATCAGCGCCTGCGCCGGGATCATCTGCACGATGAGCAGCATCACAAGCATGGTCGCGCGCAAGCGGAACCTGTACCTTGCGACTGCGACCGACGCCATCAGCGAGAGCAGCGACGCGACTAGGACCGCGGCCAGGGTGACGGCCAGGCTGTTGCGGAAGAAAAGCCAGACGGAGCCGATGCCGCCGGACACCTGGCCGCTGCTGACGGCGCGGAAGTTGCTGAGAGTCGGATGGGTCGGGATCAGGTTCGGGGTCAGCGAGTAGATCTCGTGCGACGGCTTGAAGGCAGTAGAGATCATCCAGAACAGCGGGAATAGCGTCACCAGCGCTACCAGCAGGCCGAGGAGGTTGACGCCGACGGCCCGCGTCCGCTTAACGGCACGTGCACGGGAAGCGGCCGAGTTGCCGGAACGGGTGGGAGTAGCCGCGGGGATCTGCAGCCCGGCCGCGGGCAGATGGGTGGTGCCGCCGCCGGCGGTCATGTCAGCGCCCCCTGTCGGACGGAGGTCCGCACGTATCCGACGGTCACCACTAGCAGGATGATCGCGAAGATCAGTGCGATCGCGCCGCCGAGACCGTAGCTCGGGATGGTGCTCGCGAATCCCTTGTCGTAGAGGTAAAGAGACAGGTTGTACTCGTTCTGGTTACCGGGGAATCCGGTGATGATGTAGCTCTGGCTGAAGATGTTGAAGTCCCAGATCACCGACAGCAGGAGTAGCACCAGGAAGATCGGCTTCAGCAGGGGGAAGGTCACGTTCCAGAACACCCGCCACGGCGTTGCGCCGTCCACGCGCGCGGCCTCGAGCAGCTCGCCGGGGATGGTCTTCAGCCCCGCGAGGACGGATACCGCGATGAACGGGAACGCCTGCCAGATGACGAGAGCGCCGATCACGATGTACGCCTGGAGCCATCCGTTTGTCGTCCAGTTGTACCCGGCCCACTGGGCGCCGCCGCCAAGCCAGTGCGGCAGCTTGGACAGCGCCCAGTCGACGACTCCGCCGTCCGGGCTGACCAGCCAGTAGAACAGCACGGCCGCGGAGATGGGCGGCGTGGCCCAGGCCATCAGTGCGGCGGTGCTGACGAAAACTGACATCTTCTTGCCGAGGCGGTTCAGGAGCAACCCGACGATCGTCCCGACGATTAGCGTCAGCGGTACGACGACAGCGGCCACGATCACGGTGGTGCGCAGTGACAGCCAGAACTCCGGGTCCTTGAACGTGTTGATGAAGTTCGCTAGCCCCACCCACTGCGTGGGGGCGGCGCCAGTGATCTGCATCAGGCTGTAGTTCTGGAACGAGAAGATGACGACCTGGACAAGCGGCCAGAGCAACACGAGTGCGATGCCCACGAGGGCGGGAGCGAGCATCAGGTAGGGCGCCAGCTTGTGCCGCCGGACGAAGGTGCCGAAGCGGTCCCGTGGTGATCCGGGAACCCGCTGCCCTCGGGTGTGGCGGCGCCCGGCAGCCAGCGCGGCAGGCTGGTGCTCGATCGTTTCGGCCATCTGGCTAGTCGCTCCCCTCTGCCGCCTGGCGTCCTGGTTTGGCGTGGTGGTCTGGCGCACTGGTCTGGTGGCCTGGCCGGCCCGCCCGGTCGCGGGCCGGCCAGGACGATCAGCGATAGATCAGGACTCGCTCCCGGTGTTCAGTACGTTCTGCAGTTCAGTGTTGGCCTTGTTCACCGTGGCGGTGAAGTTGGCGCCCTGCATCAGCGACTTCATCATGTCCGGGATGATCTGGTCAGTCGCGTCAGCCGTGCCCCAGTTCTTGCTGTTGAGCGGCGAGATCTGGGTGTAGCCCGCTGCTTTGGCGAAGCCCGAGAGGATTGGGCTGCTTGAGTAGGTCGGGTTCGACAGCTGCGTGGTGAACTCAGGGAAGAAGCCCTGCGAGTTGGCGAACGTGGTGGCGTTGCTGGGGTTGTCCATCACCGACACCAGGTCCCAGGCGGCCGTCTTGTTCGGGCTCTTCGCCCACACGCCGAGGTCCGAGCCGCCCGCAAAGGCCGGCGCCGGGTTCGGCCCGTTCTCGCTCGGGATCGGGAACGAAGCCCACTGCGACTTGTTCTTGGTGCTCACGGCCTCCAGTGAGGACTCTGCCCATGGTCCGTCGATGTACATGTCGAGGGTGCCCTTGGCGAAGTCCTCGTCACTACCGCCGGACGTCGCACCGGGTGCCCCGAGCTCGGTCTGGCCGATGTACTTGGACGGGGAGACCTTGTCAGTAAGCAGCAGGTCCGCGTAGAACTTGATGCCGGCCTCGGACTGCGGAGAGTTCAGCTGAGCGACCCACTTGCCGCTCTGCTGCACCGCTACTTGGCCGCCAGCGCCCCAGATAAAGCTGACGATCGCGTTGGTGTAGTTGCTCGGCGCGCCGAGGCCGTATGTGCCGGGGTATGCCTTCATCAGGGCCTTGGCGTCGCTGACCAGCTCCGCCCAGGTGGTCGGGGCCGAGGTGATGCCGGCCTTGGCGAACTGGTCCTTGTTGTACCAGATGCCGCGCACGCCGCCGAACCACGGCACAGCGTAGTTCTGACCGCTGACGGTGTCGTTGGCCAGGTTGCCAGCGATGATGTCCGAGCCGTACTTCCAGGCCTTGACGTCGCTGGTGACGTTAGCTAGAGCCCCCTCTGCCGCAATCCCTGGCGTGTCGGTGTTGCCAAGCTCGGTAATGTCGGGGCCGCCCTTGCCGCTGGTCAGAGCGTTCGTCCAGTCGGTGGTCCGGTTGCCCCACGGGATCCAGTCCACGACGACCTTCGTCTTCTTGTACTGGGGGAACTCTGAGTGGAACTGCTTGACCACACCGTTCATCCAGGTCACCTGGGACGCAACGGAGGCGCCCATCCGCCAGACCACGAGCTTGGCGGGGGCTGATGAGGTCGACGATGAGGGACTGCTTGAGCCGCAGCCCGCGATGCCCGCGGCGGTTCCCGCGAGCGCGACGGCCACCCCTAGTGCGGCCGCCGATCTGGTGAAAGTCACTGATCGATCTCCCTTCCCGGCTGTTTGAACGGAAGTGACGTCCTCCGGGCGGACGTCTCCGGCCGGGGTTTGGCCTGGCGGCCGGCCCCTACGCTAGAAGGAAGACGATGGTGTTTCGACCCGTTTCAAGCGCTTGGTGCCTGCCTGGGCTGAGCCCCTATGATTGCTTGCGCTGAAACTAACAGGAAACTTTCCTATAAGATAGACTCCGTTGCCAGATTGAAATGCAGATACTGTTCGCGCAGGTCAAACCCCGCGGAACTGGGCCGCCCGGCCCTAGAGTTCGGGTGATACTGCGCTTCGGGTGAGGCTGCGTTCGGTTGACGGCGAGCCGGAGGAGGGGTGGCGCATGCAGCGACGGCCGGGCACGCCGAGCCTGTTGCGGGAGCTCAACGACAGGTCCGCCCTGGAATTGCTGCTCACCGGCGGGCCGATGACACGGGCGCAGCTGGGCGAGCACACCGGGCTGTCCAAGGTCACTGCTTCCCAGCTGCTGACGAGGCTGGAGGAGCGCGGCATCGTCGCCGTGGCAGGCGAGCTGGCGGGCGGCCGCGGGCCGAACGCAGCGCTGTACGCCGTCGTTCCGTCCACCGCGTATGTAGCCGGGCTTCATGTCGAGCAGGACGAGGTCAGCGCCGGGGTTGCCGATGTTACCGGGAACGTGGTCGCCCGGATCTCGGTCAACCCGAGCGACGCAGAGGATCCGGTGGCTCTTGTCCGCGGCGCGGTTCTCGCCGCCTGCGCGTCGGCGGGCGTACCGCCTGAGTCATTGCGGGCCTTCGTTATCGGCACGCCCGGCGTGCTTGACCCACGCACTGGAGATCCACGCCTGGCGGTCAACCTTCCGGCCTGGCACGAGGGCGTTCTGGATGCGCTGCGCACTGACCTCGGACGGCCGGTGACGCTGGAGAACGACGTGAACCTGGCCGCTATGGCCGAGCGGGCCGTCGGCGCAGCGGTCGGTGTGCCGGACTTCGTGCTGGTCTGGATCGGCGTCGGTCTCGGCCTCGCCACCGTGCTCGGCGGCCGGCTGCACCGCGGCGTCGGCGGCGCCGCTGGCGAGATCGGCTACCTGCCGGTGCCCGGAATGCCGCTGCCCGAAGACGTGACCCACCCCGCGACGGGAGCTTTCCAGCGCCTTGTCGGCGCTCAGGCGGTGCTCCCGCTCGCGGCGTCGTATGGGTTCGCCGAGCCGACGGCTGCCGCGTGCGTGGCCGCTGCGGTCAGCGCGGTCTCCGACGGACAGCAGCGTGGCCACGACTTCCTCTGCGAGCTGGCCGTACGGGTCGCTACCGGTGTTGCCGCGATCTCAGTAGTGCTCGACCCGGGTCTGGTGGTCCTCGGCGGTGACGTCGGGCTGGCAGGCGGGGTTGAGCTGGCCGGGCGCGTGGCGGCCGACGTCGGCCGGTTCTGCCCGGCCAAGCCGACTGTGGTGCCGACGGCGGTTGATGGCTGGCCAGTACTGCGCGGCGCCATCCTGGCCGCAGTCGAGCAGGCGCGGGCCGAGCTGCTAGCGTCGATCGCCGACCCGGCCTGACAAGCGCGGTCTGTGCGTGAACGAGGCTATATAGCCGGCCCAGCCGCTCACGGACGATCCGGACCGCTGAAGACCTGGGTGATTTGTCGGGTAACGCCTGGCTCTGACAGGCGAAACTCTGTTCCAATGTCCTTCTCTTGCCGCGCAGTTACGCTGAGCCTGGCAACCTGGCCGACTGCACCGAGGCGAGTGAGGGAGGGCGCTTCGCGTGATCGTTCTGGACGGGAAGACGCTCACCTGCGCCGATGTCGCAACGGTCGGCAGGTCGCTGGCGCGCGTCGAGATCGGCCCGGACGGACTGCGCCGGGCGAGCGCGGCAGCGCAGACGGCGCGGGCTGTGACGGAGCAGGCTGCCGCGGCTGGGCGTGCCGTTTATGGCCGGACGACGGGCGTCGGCTTCAACCGCAGCATCGAGGTGATTCCCAGCGACGAGCGGGCAGTGGGTTTGCGGCTTGTCCGCAGCCACGCCAGCGGTGCCGGGCCGCTGCTCGCTCCGGAAATCAGCCTCGCCATGCTGGCCGTTCGGGCCAACCAGATCGCGGCCGGCGGATCCGGTGTCGAGCCCGGAGTGCTGAGCGTCCTGGCTGACTGCGTGAACCGCGGATTCCGGCCGCCAGCCCGCCGCTACGGCTCGATCGGCACCGGCGACCTGACGGCGCTCGCCACGACCGCGTTGTGCCTGCTCGGCGACTGCGAGTGGCTGGAGGCCGACAGCACAGCCGAGTCGGCGGAAGGCCAGCCCCGTTTCGCTCTGGATCCGGCCGACATGCTGGCCTTCATGTCCAGCAACGCGGTTACGCTCGCCGAGGCCGCCATCGCCTGCCATGACATGTCCGGGCTGTTGAAGGCGAGCACCGTCATCGCAGCGCTCAGTCACCTGGCCGTGCGAGCGTCGGCCGAGCCTTATGCCGAGGCCGTACAGCTAGCCGGCCGCCACCCTGGCCAGATCCGGGTTGCCAGGAACCTGCGCCAGCTGCTAACGGGCGAAGCCGGAGCTCCCGCGCGGGTGCAGGATCCCTACGGTTACCGTGCGCTGCCCCAAGTGCATGGCGCGGCAGTGGACGCGCTCGGGCGTGCCGACGATGTCCTGGTGCGCGAACTGAACTCAGCCGCTGAGAACCCGCTGATCGACGTCGCCGGGCAGCGAATCTGGCACAACGCGAACTTCCACACCGCTTATCTCTCGCTGGCGCTGGACTCGCTGCGCGCGGCCGTGTGCCAGACCGGTGCCCTGTCTGTGGCCCGGCTCGGCGCGCTGATGGACGACCGCAATACCGGGCTTACCCCGTTCCTCGCCATGGACATTCCGCCAAGCTCAGGGCTGATGATCGTGGAGTACTCGGCGCACTCGGCGCTCGGGGACATGCGTCGGCTGGCGGCTCCGGTCGTTCTCGGCGGCGCGGTGCTTTCGGTTGGCGCAGAGGAGCATGCAGGCTTCGGGGCGCAGGCGACCTGGTCGGCCACCGAGACGGTGCGTGCCTACCGGGTGGTGCTGGCATGCGAGCTGGTCGCCGCGGTCCGCGCGCTGCGGCTGCGCGAGATCCGGCCAGTCGGCCAGGCGCTGGCGCGAGTCTTCGAGCGGGCTGATGTGGCGTTGCCAGCGTCGGTGGCTGACCGGCCGCTCGAAGGCGACCTAGCCGCTGCCGAGGAGCTGCTCGATGCTGCGGCCGCCGCGATCGACGCAGATTGGTGACGGTATCGGTTTGGTCATCGGTGTTGCACTGACGCGCCGCCTGGGCGAGAGTCCAGCCATGGAATACGTCATGTCCAGCCGCTGGTCGCTCATGGAGCACTTCGAAATCACCGATGCGTCGGGCGCCCCGCAGTTCGAGGCCCGTGGCCATCTCGGTGCGCGGATATCGCTGCTCGACGGCAGCGGTCGGGAAGTCGCCGACATCCGCAAGCACCTGATGACCGACACTCACGAGGTGTACGTCGACGGTCAGCGCGTTGCCCAGGTTCGGCACGCGGGCATCTTCGGCGACAAGTACGACATCGAGTCGGCCTTCGGAAGGCTGGAAGCCCGCGGCCACTTCGACGGGGGCGATTACAGCGTCAGCCGCGCCGGCTCGCTGGTCGCCCGGATGGTACGCAAGTTCTCACTGCGCGAGAAGTTCGCGGTCGACGTAGCTGACGACGAGAACCAGGCGTTCCTGCTCGCGATCGTGCTGGCCATCGAGGCGATCCACGACGAGCGTCGGCAGCAGGATCGCGGTGGCCTCGGCATGGGCATGGGCATGGGCGGAGGTTTCGGCGGTGGCGGCGGAATCGCCGGGATGATCGAGCGCGACATCCTGTGATCTTCGTGCGCATGCCGCCAACGCTCATGGCGCGGGGGCCTGGTCGCTGATGCGCGTTGCCGAGGTCGAAACGCCGGCGCTGATGGTCGATGCTGACGCGCTGGCGGAGAACATCGCCACCATGGCGGCAGCCCTGCCTCGCGCGCGGCTGCGACCGCACGTGAAAGCGCACAAGTGCACGAGCCTGGCGCGTCGGCAAGCGGCCGCAGGTCACCACGGCTTCACCTGCGCGACGATCCGCGAGTGCGAGGGCATGGCCGCGGCCGGCCTTGGTGAGGACCTGTTGCTGGCCAACGAGGTTCTGGACGCCAGGCGCCTTGGCAACCTGGTGGCTGCGGGTGCGCGGGTGACGGTAGCCGTGGACTCCGCCGAGACCATTGACGCCGCGGTCGCCGGAGGGGTGCCCGAGGTCATCATCGACGTCAACGTCGGGCTGCCTCGCTGCGGCTGCTCTGCGGCGGACGCCGGGCGGCTTGCCGACCTCGCGCGGCGCCGCGGGCTCGAAGTTCGCGGCGTCATGGGCTACGAGGGCCATGTTGTCGGCGTGCCTGATCCGGTCGCGCGGGCCGAGCGGTGCAAGGTCGCCATGGAGATACTCGTCGCCGCGCATTCCGACGTCGGTGGCGAGCTGGTATCGGCCGGCGGCACCGGCACCTACGCGCTCAATACCTGGGCCACCGAGATTCAGGCCGGGTCCTATCCGCTGATGGACACCGCGTACGGCCGCCTCGGACTGCCGTTCAGGCAGTCGGCGTACGTACTGGCAACTGTCATATCCCGGTCGGATGGGTGGGCGGTCGGCAACGCGGGCCTCAAGGCCTTCGGCATGGATCACGGGAACCCGGAACTGGGCAGCGGGACCGTCATGTTCTGCTCTGACGAGCACGTGACGTTCACACCGGCGCGCCCCGTCGGCGAGCAGGCCTGGCTGGTGCCTGCCCACATCGACCCGACGATGGCATGCCACAAGCGGGTGTATCTCTTCTCAGGCGATGTTGTCACCGACGTCTGGCCGATTGACCTGCGTGGCTGGTGACCTTGCGGCTGGCCACGTGATAGCGGGAACGCTGACCTTCCGGTTCGCGGAGCATGCCGACGTCCCGGCCATCGTCGATCTGGTCGAGTCCGCCTACCGGGGCGACGAAAGCCGAGCCGGCTGGACGACTGAAGCCGACTTGCTGGACGGACAGCGCACCGACGCCGCCGCGGTCGCGGAGATCGTCGCCAGCGATGGCCGCGTCATGTTGCTTGCGGAAGCCGATGGTGTACTCGCCGGTTGCTGCCAGCTCGAGCGGCGGCTGCCCCACGGGGCCTATTTCGGCATGTTCTCGGTCCGGCCGGCCGCGCAGGGCCAGGGCTGGGGCCGGCAGATCCTGGCTGAGGCCGAGCGGCTTGCCCGTGCGGAGTGGGGTGCCGCGACGATGGTGATGACTGTGCTGGAACCGCGGCGGGATCTGATCGGATGGTACGAACGACGCGGTTACCGGCCGACGGGGGAAAGCAGGCCGTTCCCTTACGGAAATGCGAGATACGGCCTCCCGCGGCGACCCGACCTGAGCTTTATCGTGCTCGAGAAGTCGCTCTGAGCGCGGTTGACCGTCAGGTCTGACCGCGGAGGCGCAGGCCGCGCGGAGTCGGCCGGAATCCTGCGGACTCAAGCGCACTGGCTAGCGGCGAGTCGTACACCTCACCGCCGTCCGCGCGCTCTACCGTGAGCCGTCCGAGCGCGCCCGCTCGGACGGCTGCCGCCAGCGCGGCCGCTGCGGGCTCGAGGACGGACGGCTCGCTGGTCCATGAGAGCAGCGTCTTGCCTCCGCGCTCGACATACAGCACCAGCTCACCGTCGGCCAGCACGACGAGTGCGCCGGCCTTGCGGCCGGGCCGGTGTCCGCCAGCCGTCTCGCCGGGCCGTTCTGGCCATGGCAGTGCGGCCCCGTAGGCGTTGGCTGGATCGGCTGCTGCCAGCACTACCACTCGCGGACCCGACGGGCCGCGAGCAGCAGGCCGGGTGTCCCACGGATCGCGGGCGTGGTCGGCGGCGCGCGCTGGCCCGGCGACGTGAGCGGCTTCGGCCATCGCCCGCATCCGGTCGACTGCGCCCGGCAGCGCAAACTGAGCGGCGCCCAGGCCCTCGACAAAATAACCGCGCCGGCACTGACCCGCCTCTTCCAGCGCCCGCAGCACGGGATAGAGGGCTCCGAATCCGCCGCTGACGCGCTCGACGGCAGCGGCACCGCGAATGACAATGCCGTAGCGTTCCAGCAGTGCGAGCGCCTGCGCGTGCAGCCGTCGTGTCGGGTCCTCAGCCCGCGGCGGAAGAGCCGACCACCGGCCGCTCACCGTCGGCGGCCCGCTGTGAGATGGCATGGCGCCCCGACCGAAGCCCGGGCGCCTAGAGATGGCTGCGCCCGGTCGGCTGGTGGCCCGGCTCGGGCTGCCATCGGCGCCAGGCGCGACCGGACGGCCGCTACCCAGGACCGTGCGCAGTGGCGCGAGCGTGTCGTTGGTGATCAGCCCCGCCCAGACCAGGTCCCAGATCGCGACAGCGACCTCACGGTCGGTGGCGGCGAGCGCCCGGGCGGACTGATCGGCGCGGGTCGCCGCGACGCGGTCGGCGATCGTCCGGAAGAACAGTGCCCCGCCGCCCTCCAGCCCAGTCAGGATCGCGGTATGCACAGGCGTGATAGTGATCTCGCCAGGGTCGGGCAGTAGCAACGGCGCGGCCTGGGCCGGCGCGAGGGCGATCCACCCATCGCTGCCCGGCAGCCCGCCTGCCCCTGACCAGATGACCTCGCCCGCGGCCGTCAGCTCGTCCAGCAGCACTGGCGAATAGCCGGGTACCCGCTCCGGCAGCACCAGGGTCTCGAGCGCTGACGCTGGCATGGCGGCGCCCGCTAGCTGATCGATCACGTCGTACACGGCATCTGATCGCGGCGGCCGCGGATGGCCGCCGTTGCCTGACGGCCTGCGAGTCGCGGCCTGGACACGCTGCCAGGCGGGCAGGAACGCCGCGAAGACTGGCGGAGGCGCCGGCTCGACCTCCTTGCGGAGCTTGGCCAGGCAGCGGCGCCGCAGCATGCGCAGCACGCCGGTATCGCACCACTGGATCCCGGCGCCGGGCTGGAAGTCTCCCTCCGTGACAACGCCCTCCGCGGTCAGCCGGTGCAGTGCGCCGATGACGACGGCGACTCCGAGCCCGTAGCGGTCGGCGATATCTTGCGCGCCAAACGGCCCATGCGTTCGCGCGAGCCGCAGGATCAGGTCGCGCAGCGGATCAGCGACCGGCTCGGTGAAGGCGTCTGGCACGCCGAGCGGCAGGGCAACTCCCAGAGCGTCGCGGAGCCGGCCGGCGTCCTCAATCGCTGCCCACCGCTGCTGACCAGCGATGCGCAGCTCAAGCACGCGGCGCTGCGCGGCCAGGCTGGCAAGCCAGGACGGCGCCTGCGCAGGGTCTTCCGAGCGCTGCGCGACCTCCTGCGTGGTCAGTGGCCCGAGGGCGCGCAGCATGTCGGCTACGTCCTCGGCGTTCCGGCAGGCGCGGCCTGGCGCCAGGCGCTGGAGCTCCCGCTCGGTCTCGTCGACTACCAGGGGATCCAGCAGCTCGCGCAGCTCGGCCTGGCCGAGCAGCTCGGCCAGCAGTGCAGAGTCCAGGGCCAGCGCTTGAGCGCGGCGTTCAGCCAGCGGCGCGTCGCCCTCGTACATGAACGCGCCCACGTACCGGAACAGCAGCGACCGGCTAAACGGTGACGGCGTTGGCGTCTCCACCTCGACCAGCCGGATCTGGCGGGTCGCGATGTCGCGCATCAGCCTCGTCAGGCCGGGAACGTCGAACACGTCCTGGAGACACTCGCGCATGGTCTCCAGCACGACCGGGAACGTGCCGTACTGGCTGGCCACCGCGAGTAGCTGCGCGGCACGCTGGCGCTGCTGCCACAGCGGTGAGCGCCTGCCGGGCTGGCGGCGGGGGAGCAGCAAGGACCGGGCGGCGCACTCGCGGAACCGGGACGCGAACAGCGCCGAGGAGCCCAGCTCTGCCGTTACCAGCTGCTCGACTTCGTCCGGGTCGAGCATCGCGATGCCCGCCGGCGGCGGATCGTCGGCGTCCGGAACCCTGATCACGATCCCGTCGTCGGTGTGCAGCGCCTGCACGTCCATGCCGCCGTACCGCTCGCGGAGCCGGGCTGCGATGGCGAGCGCCCAGGGCGCGTGCAACTGCGAGCCGTACGGACTGTGCAGGACCAGCCGCCAGTCACCGAGTTCGTCGCGGAACCGCTCCAGCACCAGGGTGCGATCATCCGGCAGATATCCCGTGGCCTCGCGCTGCTGGTGGAGGTAGGAGACCAGGTTCGCAGCTGCAAGCTCGTCCAGGCCCTGGTCGCGCAGCTTCTGGGTGGCGGCCCTCTCGTTAGCCGAGCCCAGCTCGCGGGTAAAAGCACCGATCGCCGCGCCGAGCTCAGCCGGCCGGCCGGGCGCGTCACCCTTCCAGAATGGAAGCCTGCCCGGCTGGCCAGCCGCGGGCGACACGAGCACCTGGTCCGCAGTGATGTCCTCGATCCGCCAGGACGTCGCGCCGAGTACGAACACGTCACCGACCCGCGACTCGTAGACCATCTCCTCGTCGAGCTCGCCGACCCGGCGCGAATGCCGGCCCGAGCGGTCGGTCTGCCCGCCGGCCAGAAACACGCCAAACAGGCCACGGTCCGGGATGGTCCCGCCGTTGGTTACGGCCAGGCGCTGACTGCCGGGCCTGCCGGACAGCGTCCCGGTCGTCCGGTCCCAGACCAGCCGCGGCCGCAGCCCCGCGAAGTCCTCGCTTGGGTATCGGCCAGCCAGCATGTCGAGCACGGCGTCAAGCACTGGCCGGGTGAGCCCGGTGAACGGCGCTGCCCGCCGCACGGTCCGCTCCAGCAGATCGATATCCCAGTCGTCCATGGCCGTCATGGCGACGATCTGCTGTGCCAGGACGTCGAGCGGATTGCGCGGCATCCGCAGTTCCTCGATCTCCCCGGCCCGCATGCGCTCGGTCACCACGGTGGTCTGGACCAGGTCACCCTGGTACTTCGGGAAGAAGATGCCGCGCGACTCGTCGCCCACGTGGTGACCGGCGCGTCCGGTGCGCTGCAGCCCGCTTGCCACCGACGGCGGCGACTCCACCTGGATGACCAGGTCGACGGCACCCATGTCGATGCCGAGCTCCAGGCTTGAGGTCGCGACGACGGCTGGCAGTGTGCCCGCCTTCAGCGCTTCCTCGATCTGGCTGCGCTCTTGACGTGAGACCGATCCGTGGTGAGCGCGCGCAACGACGGCCGGTGCTCCACCGCCTGCGCCAGCCTCGCCCATAAGCTCCGCAGGAATCCTGGCGTGGTGGTTGCTCACGGCCGCCGGGGGCTCGGCCAGGGCAGCGGCCGTGGCTTCCTGAAGTTCAATGTCTTCCTGCAGGGCTACTCGCTCCGCGGCGAGATCGTTGAGGCGGGCGCAGAGCCGCTCAGCTAGCCGGCGCGAGTTGGCGAACACGATCGTGGACCGGTGACTCTGGATCAGGTCAAGCACGCGCTCCTCAACGTGCGGCCAGATCGAGTGCTGACGGGCCGGGTTGCCGTCGCCTGGCGGCTGACTGCCGCCGCGGTCGGCCATCGTGACCACCCGTCCGTCCGCCATCGGTACCCGGACGGGTGCGACCTGAGCCGACCCTTGCACGTCCGACATGTCCTCGATCGGGACAACTATCTGCAGGTCGAGTCGTTTCTCGCTGCGCGGCGAGATGACCGTAACCGGCAGGGCTCCGCCGAGGAACGCGGCCACCTCGCCTGGCGGCCGGACCGTAGCCGACAGCCCGATCCGCTGCGCAGGCCGGACTGCAGCGGTGCTGTGGTGGCCATTGCGGGGCTGGCTACCACTGGGCTGGCTACCACGGGGCTGGCTACCACGGGGCTGGCTACCACGGGGCTGGCTACCACGGGGCTGGCTACCACGGGCCTCACTGCCATCGGGGCCTGGCTCACTGGTCCGCAGCGCGTCCAGCCGCTCGAGCGACAGCGCCAGGTGCGCCCCGCGCTTGCCGCCGGCCAGCGCGTGCACCTCGTCGACGATCACGGTCTCGACGCCGCGCAGGCCCTCCCTGGCCTGCGACGTCAGCATCAGGAACAGCGATTCCGGCGTAGTGATCAGGATGTCAGGCGGCTTGCTGACGAGTTTGCGCCGCTCATCGGCCGCGGTATCGCCGGTCCGAACTCCGACCGTTATGTCGGGTTCAGCAAGGCCGAGCCGCCGCGCTGCGTGCCGGACGCCGGTCAACGGTGAGCGGAGATTCCGCTCGACGTCGACGGCCAGTGCCTTCAGCGGAGATATGTACAGGACCCGGCAGCGCCGCCTCGGATCGGCTGGAGCAGGCTCGCTGGCCAGCTTGTCGATAGCCCACAGGAATGCCGCGAGGGTCTTGCCCGATCCGGTCGGTGCAATTACCAGCGTGTGCTCGCCCCGGCCGATAGAACTCCAGGCTTGCGCCTGAGCAGGGGTCGGCTCGGCAAAGGCCGACTCGAACCATGCTCTCGTCGCTTCGCTGAAATCAGCAAGCCCGGCGGTGCCGTCGGGTGACATAACTACATCTTGCCTGGCGGTACTGACACCCCGGACCAAGGCGGCGACACTCAAGCCCAGCTAGGCGACGCCCCAGCCCGGCTAGATTGTCCGGGTGCTACCTGTGAGGCTACGCGCGGGCGCGCGCGGGATCATTCTCGACGAAGACGACCGCATCTTGCTGTGCCGGTTTGAGTTCAACCGTGCGGACGGGCGGGCTGTGGTCTGGGCAACGCCGGGCGGCGGAGTCGAACCGGGCGAGAGCCTGCTGGCGGCGCTTCGCCGCGAGCTGCATGAGGAGGTCGGTCTCTCGGTCGACCATGATCCGCCGCACGTCTGGCATCAGGAGGTCGTCCAGCCTGGGCGTATGGAGGGCTATGACGGCGTGACTAACGATTACTTCCTCATCAGGACCGCGGCCTTTACCCCGCGCGGCTCCATGACCGACGCGGAGCTGGCTGGCGAGGGTGTCACCGGCTTCCGGTGGTGGACGATGGCTGAGATCGCCGGATACTCCGGGCCGGACCTGTTCGGGCCGCGCGGACTGCCGCGCGCGCTCGCGGCGCTGCTGGCCGACGGACCACCAGCGGTCCCGTTGCACCTGGGTCAGTGAGCGTTAAGCGCGATGGCTAACGCGGCGGCGGCTGGGCTGCTAGCGAGATCATGCAAGGACGCAACAGGCTGATGACCTGTGCCGGGTCGGCGGTGGCGAGTTCGTCGGTCTTGATGAGGTGCCGGGAGACCGTGATGCCGATGGTGATGGCACTGATGATCGCGGCTCGCAAGTCCGCGTCGTCGGCGGGTATGGCCTGGGCGATCTGCGCCTCGTAGCGGGCGATGCCGGCGCTTGCGGCGCTGGCGGCCTCGGGATTGGTCAGCATCGAGCGCAAGAGGGCCAGCGACGCCACTGGCTCGCTGGCGAGCCGGTCTGCGAGCCCCGCGAGTATCTGCTCGGCTGCCTCCGCCGGCGTGCCGCTGACCTCAGGGACGGGGGCGGCGTCGATCACCCGGCGGTACAGGTTCTGCTTGGACCCGAAGTAATGCATGACCAGACCGGCGTCGACTCCTGCAGC
>Ga0335073_10008392_pt1 | contig 14492 bp, 8 predicted proteins | sample Lox_Sample_22_FD_207093 | JGI IMG/M metagenome (GOLD analysis project Ga0335073, IMG submission 207093) | Soil microbial communities from Loxahatchee National Wildlife Refuge, Florida, United States - Lox_Sample_2.2 | ecosystem: Environmental > Terrestrial > Soil > Wetlands | place: USA: Florida... | reverse complement strand
GATTTGGAATAACCCATCTTCTGCGGATGGGGCCACGTGCAGTGGAACGAAGGATCCTGGATCAGCGGAATGTCACAACAGGACTACGACACCATCACCGCTCCGGATGGGCCAATCTACTTCGCAGGCGATCACACCAGTCACATCGTCGGCTGGCAGGAAGGCGCCGCACTCAGCGGCAAGCGCGCCGTGCAGATGATCAGCGACAAGCTTCGCCCTGAGCGGCTCGAGGGGAAGCATCCTGCACGCGTCTCTGCATAAGCGGCAGGAATAAATGTCAACGCTGGATGAGACAAGGCCCCATCGCGCGGATGGGGCCTTGTCGGGTTGCTCGCCGGGGCTATTGTTAGAAGTTGAGCTTAAGCGAAAGCTCGATCTGGCGGCCTGGATTGGATCCATCCATCAAACCGTAGACGCCGACAGTTCCGTAGCCGCCGCCATTCGGGCCGGTGGTGCGGACGCCGGTGCAATATTCGCACGAGCTGTAGTTGTCGTCCCACGTGTTCGGGATGCTGAAGATGGGCGTGTTGGTGACATTGATGAACTGAGCCATGAAGGTCATGTTGACCCGCTCTGTGACAGGGAATGCTTTGTTCAGGTTCAGGTCTGCGGTCTTCAGGCTGGGCCCGCGCAACGATCCGACCGAGCAGTTGCCGAACTGTCCGTCCGCCTGGTCCTTCACAGCAGACGGGTTGAGATTAACAACGCCGATGCTCGATCCGATCTGCATGGTCTGCTGGCTCTGACCAAAGGCCGTGCCGCCCGTACAATCCGCACGCGGCACATATGACGGCGCGGTGAGACTCGATGCAGAAGCGGGATTGAAGGAGCCCATGTATTGGCCGGCATACGGCGTAACGGCAAAGCCGGAACGAAATGTCGTGTCGAGCGCAACGCTCCATCCGCCGATCACTTCGTCTGTTCCGCGAGAAACTCCGCTGCCAAACGTCTTGCCTTTACCGAACGGCAGATTGTAGATGCCGTAACCGTTGAAGGCCGACGCAGCATCGATGGTGCACTTGCCATAGTCGCCTCTGGGGTCATACTCGTTCTGGAAGAAATTACCGCCGCCTTCGTTCTGCTGCTCGCCCAGGCCCTCTTCGTCTCCGTAGGAACCGAAGTATCCTAGTGAGTTGCTGAGGCACTTGGACCAGGTGTAGTTGAGCTGCAGATCGAGACCGTGGTAGTTCTTCTGCGATACCGTAGCTTCCAGTGCCTCGAACCTCGAGATCGCATTCGAAGCGTTGTAGCGAGCCTGGCCCACGCCTGCTTTCACCAGGTTCTGCATGTAGGGCCCCGGCGCGGTGGCAGGCACCGTGACCAGATTGCCCTGCCCGTCTTTTACCTGCTGCGTGGCGGTGGTCAAAACCTTCTGGTTGTACCAGAAGATGTCCGACATGTGATCATCCTTGTTGCCCACGTAGCCGAGGGAGGCTGTGAAATCGTTGTGGAACTGGTGCTGGATCGTCAGATTCCACTGCTGGTTCATGGCCGGCCGCAGATGTGGATCGGTGGCGTGTGTAACTGCACCATTGAGACAGGCCGCGGAAAACGCCATCAACCCGGCAGTTGTGCAGCCGTTCTGATAAGGCGCATAGCCGTTCGTCAAAGTGTATTGCGGATACAGCAGATTGCTGCCCGCGGTATTGGTTTGGTTGATGGTGATCGAATTGGGCGGATTGATCACGGCCATGTTGCTGATGCCGTTGCCCTCCATGTAACTCGAAATGTCATAAGCGCCGCGAACCACCGTATTCGGCGCAAAGCTTGGCTGCCATGCGAACCCAAAGCGCGGCTGTACATCGCCGATGCCGTAATAGGTGTCGTAGTTCGTCCCGATCTCCGGGTTGCCGGTGATCAGATCGAAGTTGATATTGTTGTTCTGGTTGCGATCGCCGCGCGGCGTGTTCACCTCGTAGCGCACGCCAAGGTTCAGCGTGAGGTTCGGCGTGAAGCGGTAATCATCCTGCACAAAACCGCTGAACAGACTGTTCACCAGGTGGAAGTGAATGGGCTCGCCCACACCCACTCCCTGCGGCAGTCCGAGCAGGAAGTCGGCATATCCCATGCCGTTGGCTGTGCCGTTGCCCGTATATTGGCCGCTGAAGTTCCACGTTCCAGCTTCGCCATTGTTGCCCGCGTAGGTATCGTTCATGGCGTAGTGGAGGAATTGGAATCCGCTGTGAATCGAATGCTTGCCGTGCGTCCAGGTGACGGAGTCTTCGACCTGCTTGGTGGTGTCGTGGAAGATCTCGGGGCCGTCGCTGCCGCCGATGCCCTGGCTTGGACCGTAACCCATATTGATCGAAGGCAGAACGTTCACAGGAACGCCGGGAAGGCCGATCTGCGAATTGATGTTGCCCGAGATTGCGGAGGTATAAATCTGGTCATTGGCCGGAAAGATCTGTGTGCCCAGGCGCAGGTCGTTGATCAGCGTCGGGGTGATGGTGCGCACGTAATCCGCCACGATGTTCTTCAGCGGATATTGCCGCTCGAGATTTGGTGACAACAGGTTTGTGCCGTTGGTCTGCGTCAGGTGGGTATACATCTGCGTGTAGCGGCCGGTGACGTGATCTTTATCAGAAGCCAGCCAGTCGATCTTCAGATCGCCCTGATAATTGTGGGTATAACCGCTCTGATAGTAGTTGAGCGTAGACACTTCACTCTGGAACGAAGACAAGCCGACGAGAGCCTTGGCAACCGGGCTCACTGAGGAGACGGGAATCTGGTTATAAGGAATGATCGGACGGCTGGCAACTGCAGTGCCGGCAGACGGCATGTACAGCTGGCCGCCGCCCACGCACTGGCCGCTCGCATTGAAGGAACCGCCGCTCGACGTGCAGAACCAACCGAGGTCATACACCGACGCACCCGACTTGCCCGTGGCAGGCGTATAGAAGCTCGCGCTGGGCACAAGCGTATTTTGCTGCGCGGTCTTCGGCTGATTGTAGAGCGATGTCTCTTCGTCCGCGAAGAAGAAAAGCTTGTTCCTGAGGATCGGCCCGCCCACCTGACCGCCAAACTCATTCCAATGCACCGCTGGGCGGGGCAGCGTGGTTGCGGGACCGAAACCGGTGATGAACGCGTTAGCCTTGTCCTGCCAGGTATTGGCATCAAGATCGGTATTGCGGACGAACTCGTACACACCGCCGTGGAACGAGTTGGTGCCCGACTTGATCGACTCCACAATCACGCCGCCGGCGTAGTTCCCGAAGTCGGCCGAAGCATTGCTGGTAATGATGTTGAACTCCTGCACCGCGTCGGGAGCAGGCGTATACGAAACCTCGTTGTTGTCCGGCTGGTTCACGTCCATCCCGTCAAGGATGAAGTTGTTGTCCTGCTCGCGGGCCCCATTCACGTACGGGCGGCCGGTCCCAAAGGTGGTCTGCGGCGACTGGAACGCAAAGATATTCGGGCTAAGCACACCAGGAGCCAGCAGAGTGAGCTGGTTGATGTCGCGTGTAGCCAGCGGCAGGCTCGTGGCTGCGGCCGAGTCAATCAATGTCCCCAGCTGGGTCGATCCCGTCTGCAGCAGCGGCGGGACTTCGTTCACCGTTACGGTGGTATTCACGTTGCCCACCGCAAGGCGGAAGTCCACCTTGGCGACCTGGTTGAGGATCAGCGCGAAAGGGCTATGCACCTCTGTGGCGAATCCGGGCGCCTCAACCTTCAGTTCGATCTTGCCTACGGGAATCGCGGGAAACTCATAGAGACCCGCGCTGGTGGTCGTCGTCACCCACTTCGTGTCGCGGTCGACGTCGCGCGCCGTCACGGAAGCATTCGCGATCGCGGCCCCTGAACTATCCGTTACCAGCCCGGTAATCGAACCGCCCGCTTGCTGGGCTCCGGCGGGGGCGATAAAGAGCGTTACGAGTAGAGTGACGATTCCACTGAGAATGAGCAGCGTCCAATTCCGGAATTTCATCGGATCCTCCTTATTTGCCGCAGGACCAACGCAGGTCTCGCTCGTCTGTGTGAGCCTTGTTAAAGCTTTATAGAGCTATATAGCAGATATATTTTGAAGTCAAGGGGAAAAAGAAAAATTAATTCCGGGCATTTCCACAAGACGGCCCTAAACGGAGCTAAGAAGGGTGAGCGACTGGGAGGACCAACGACTGCGCGCTGAGCCTGCCGCATCTTGACTTCCCGCGCAAACCCTTGCACAATAGGGCCGTTTTATGCTGTATCATCGGACCAGGAAAGCTTTGGATCCGGAGCCTCCACTGAGATAAGAGCCGCTCCCCGGGGCGTGAAACCTGCAGCCACGGAGCCAGCGGCGAACGAGAAGTTTTTGCGCAGCTTGGCAGCTATATAGCAGATTTGGAAATTGTTAAAGTGCTCTATAGCTTTACCCTCAATGGCTGATCCGGGCCTTTGAGGTATTTTGGAAGGTGGGCCAGGCAGCATCAATGAAGCAGGACAGCGTGCCTGCGATTGAGGTATTCATGGCGACAGCGGTTCGCAACGGTGCAGAGCCGGCGTATAAGAGGATTCAGAACACAATTCGCGAACGGATCGAGTCTGGCAAGCTTACGCCGGGCGACGTGGTGGATTCTGAACGGGAGTTGGCGAAAGCTTACAGCGTGAGCCTGATGACGGCGCGCCACGCCCTTGCCGATCTTGCCCGGGAGGGAGTTGTCGAGCGCCGCCATGGCGCCGGAACCTTCGTGGCACAGCCTAAGGTCCACTTCAACCGCCTGCTTGGCTACACCGAACAGATGGCCAGCCTCGGCCTTTCTGTCCGGTCACGGATTGTGTCCTCAGGCATCGTGAACCGCGAACACGAAATCTCGGCCCGCCTGGGTTTGTCGCCGAACAGCCGTCTCGTCCGTGTGGAACGCGTTCGTTCGGCAGGGGACGAGCCCGTTGCACATGAGGTTTGCTATCTTTCGGCCGATGAGTTTGGCGCGTTGATGGACGCGCCGCTCGACAAGACTTCCCTCTTCACCAAACTCGAACGCGATTGCGGGGTGGAGCTGGCCTACGCCGATGAGGAAATCGACGCCACCAACGCCGACCACCGTCTCGCCGAGCTTTTGAACATTCCCCGCGGCACGGCGCTGCTGCGCATCCGCCAGCTGATCTTTTCGTCCAAAGGCCGTGCGACGGTCTACGTGATTGGACTCTATCGCTCCGGCCGGCACACGCTGCGGATTCGCCGCTTTCGATGAGGCTGGCCTCGCTGGGGTGGTGAGTTGAGAATCAAGCCGCCGCGAATCGCGAATATTGACGTGCGATGGAAACAACCTCTTCGCCTGAGCGCAAGCTCCTGACCGCCAGTGCTTTGCCGCTGAAGGAGCGGGCTCGGGACCTCCAGCCCGCGTGCTAAAATCGCTGTCACGGAAGAAACATGATCGATGCCGGGGTCGAATACGGCACAACGCCAGAATTGAGCGCCGAGATGGTTCGCGCGCAACTGGATTTGCTGGTGCGGCATGAGATCTTCCGGTCCAGCAAACGCTCCGTCGCCTTTCTCAAGTTCATCGTGGAGCAGACGCTAAACGGCGCGGCCGATCAGATCAAGGAACGCACAATCGGCGTCGAAGTCTTCGAGCGCGATCCTTCCTACGACACGAATCTGGACCATATTGTACGCACCGCCGCCACGGAGCTCCGTAAGCGGCTGGTCACGTATTACGCAGACGACGAACACCGGCTTGAATTGCGCGTAACGCTCGTGCCCGGCTCATACGTTCCCCGGTTCGCATTGCCCGGCCACGGCACCCACGCAGGAAACGATCGCGAACCCGAACCGGGGCTTGCGCACCTGGCCGCTTCCGTGCAATTTGGCTCGGTTGCGTTGCGTGGAAATAAGACCTCATCGGAAGGGGCAACCATTCACGCGCGGCGCGGCCGCTGGCTCGCTGGCATCAGCCTCGCCATCGCCGCTGCTGTCGTTCTTGCTTATGGCTGGCTGCACCGGGCCAGCACTCAGGACCTCTTCTGGAAGCCTGTGCTCGACACGCCCGGCCCTGTGCTGGTAGCCGTCGGCGACCACCCGAATGGTCCGCCGACGCTTCCGGACTCGGCGGAGAGCGGAAGCGCGCCCACCCCGATCCCAGGGTCCGATGCATCGGAGACGGTTCCCTTCGCCGATACCGTGACCATCGCCCGAGTGGTGGGCGCGTTGCAAGCACGCGACAAGCAGGTGCTCATCCGCCGCGGAAATGCCAGCTCGTTTTCCGACCTCCGCGAAGGCGCGGTCGTGCTGATCGGCGCCTTCAACAACGAGTGGAGCCTGCGGCTCACCCGTCAATTGCGCTACAGCCTGGACCTCGATCCCGACCGGCACCTCATCTACATCAAGGACGCAAAGAACCCCGCGTCGCGCACCTGGAGCTGGGCCACTAACCAGCCGCGCGAGCCTCTGGTCGGCGCCAACTCGCCCCGCATCCGCGATTATGCACTCATTTCGCGCATTCGCGACGCGGGCACCGGTCACGTGGTGGTGGTGATCGGCGGGCTCTACACCTACGGCACTCTCGCTGCCGGCGAGTTCCTCACCGACCCTGCGCTCATGCAGGAGGTTGCGCGCGCGGTCAACCTGAGAAAGACCGGCCAAAACCTCCAGATCATCCTCGGGACCACGGTGACCGATGGCATTCCCGGCCCGCCCAGTGTCCTGACCGTCGCAGCAGAGTAGTTTCGGGTCGTCGCGGGGGAAAGATGCGCTAGTTCAGCCCTCGCCGCCAAGCCCCTGAAAACCAAAGGGAAATCCAAGTCCTGACGGTCAGAGACGGTCAGTGTCTACGCGGCTTTGCCTCATTTTCGATACAACCCTGCACGTCAATGGGTATTGCGCTCCGCGAGCTCCAGATGCAACGAGGAGACGTCTGGAAGAAGCGGGAAGGCGCCTTTTTGAGGAGGCACGTCATGAAAAGATCTCTGAGACTGATCGGCAACTTTGTACTGATCTCTGGATTATTGGGGGGCATCGCAGCCAGAGCGCAGGGATATGGGAGCATCAGCGGCACAGTAACCGACACAACGGGCGCCGTAGTTACCGGCGCGGAGGTCACGGCCACGCAGGCAGGTACGGGACTGCAGCTCAAAACTACCGCTTCAGCGTCCGGCACTTACGTATTTCCCACGTTGGCGCCCTCAACCTATAACCTGTCGGTCAGCCATGCCGGCTTTGAGACCTACACCGAAAACGGTCTGCAGTTGCGCGCCGACAACGCTCTTACGGCCAACGTGACTCTCCATGCCGGCAGCACTTCCGAGACGGTGACGGTGAGCGCCGAGACCGCCCAGGTGGACACAACGACCGGAACCCTGCAGCAGGTGATCGGCACTTCGCAGGTGAACGACTTGCCGCTCAACGGGCGCAACGCGGCGCAGCTGACGGAAGAAGTAGCCGGCATTACGATTGCGCCGCCGGCGCAGGCCGATCAGGGCAACACCAAGACCTTCCCCATGGTCATCGCCATCTCGGCCAACGGCACCTTCGTCGGGCAAACGAACTACATGCTTGATGGCGGCAACAACGTGGACGAGTACACCAACGTGAACCTGCCGTTCCCCATGCCGGATGCCGTGCAGGAGTTCAGCATCGAGACCAACAACTACAACGCGCAATACGGACAGAACGCAGGCGGTGTGGTGAACATCATCACCAAAAGCGGCACCAAGCAGTACCACGGTGACCTGTTTGAATATGTGCGCAACGGCGATTTGAACGCGGCCAATTATTTCACTTATAGCGCCGCACTGGGCCACAAGGTGGTGGACCCACTCAAGCGCAATCAGTTTGGCGGCACCATTGGCGGGCCTCTGGAGATCCCGCACCTCCTCCACAGCGACAAGACGTTTGGGTTTTTCGGTTATCAGAAGACGATCAATCACGGCGCCTCCGCGTTTTCTTCGACGATTCTGCCCACGATCGCCCAGGCGGGTGCGAGTGGGTCGGGCACATCGCCGGGGACGAACAACCTGGTGTTTACCGACTGCGTGAAGAACCCACTGATGCCGTCGGCGATCCTCGCGTCGACGATCAGTTGTCCGGCGGGGTCATCGAATACGTGGAGCGCTTCTGCTCTCAGCCCGATATCGGTAAATCTATTAAAGTATCTTCCTTCCCTCACCTCGACTGGGTCGGTTCTCATCACCAAACCCAACGTCTACAGCCAGGCTGAGATCACGGCGCGCGTCGACCAGGAAGTCACACCGAAAGACAAATTGACGCTGCGCTATTTCTCCGACGCTTACGTCCTGCAGGGTGTGCTCAACCTGCAGAACCTGCTCACCTATGCCGACGGCGCGTCGAACCACTACTACAACTCGCTGATTTCGGAGACCCACACCTTCAGCGATCACATCGTGAACAACTTCATCCTCAGCAATCAACTCGACAACGACGGGCGGGGCCCGATTTCGAGCAGCATCAGCGCGGCAGATCTCGGCGTAAATATCTGGCAACCTCCGTACAAACAGATCAACCAGATCCTCGTGAACGGCGGCTACTTTAACATCGGCGACAATCCCCAGGCCTTCTTCCGCCGCGGCAATTACACGCTCACCGATGACATCCACTTCCTGCTTGGCCGGCATAACATCGACGTCGGCTATCACGGGGAAGTATCGAAGATCGATATCAATAATCTCTTTCAGCAGCCCGGCCAGTTCACCTTCAACTCCAACATCAGCGGCGACGCGATCGCCAGCTTCTTGTTCGGATATCTCTACCAGTTCAACCAGGCGTCGGGCCAGTTCTTCAATCCTCGCGGCAAGTTCCAGGGAGCCTACGCGCAAGACAGCTGGAAGGCCAGCCGCAAGCTCACGCTGAACTACGGCGTGCGCTATGAGCCGTTCATGCCCTGGCACGAACTCCAGGGGCGCATGGGTAGCTTCTTTCCCTCTCTGTGGGCTTCGGGCACTCACTCTTCCAGGTACCCGCTTGCTCCTGCGGGCATGCAGTTTGCGGGCGATCCGGGGTTCAACTCGAACGGTGTCGCCTCCGCGTACAACCATTTCATGCCGCGCTTGGGATTTGCGTATGACGTCTTCGGCAACGGAAAGACCAGCGTGCGTGGCGGAACGGGCCTGTTCTTCGACAGCCGCATCAACAGCACGCTCTTCAACATCTACTCGAACCTCGCGCCGTTTATTACGTCGGTCGCTCTTAACTCCAGCAGCACCGTATCGATGAGCTTCGCCAATCCGTATGGAAGCTATGGAACGACGAACCCGTTCCCGGCTCCGCAGCCGCCTCCCTCTACTACACCGATCAATGCGAACCAAAGCTGGCTTACCTATGATCCCTTCAAAGGGTTCCATGATCCGCTTACTTACGATTGGAATCTGGCGCTGGAGCAGCAACTCTTGCCCAGCCTCTTCGCACGCCTTGCCTATGTTGCCGAGCACAGCAGCCACGAGTGGCAGGACCTCGAGCTGAACCCCGTTATCAGCGGAACCCGCATCTACAATCAGCCCGGCTGCTCGACGAACAACAGCTGTTTCCCCGGCACCATCACGGCAGCGAATACCGGGGGCAATACGAATTTCAACTCGATGCAGTTGTCGGTCGAGCAGAGAGTCCGCTATGGTCTCACGCTGCTGTTCAACTACACATGGTCCAAGGCGCTCAACGACCTGCCCTGGAACCAGGCGGCGACCTCGATCGGCAACAACAACTCTTTCGTCTACCCAATCACCGCACCAAATTTCAAGCGACTCGATTACGGCCCGGCAGACTTCGACCATCGCAATGTCGCGGCTCTCTCGTACGTCTACACGGTACCGAAGTTCCTGAATGATGCTCCCGGCGCGGTGCGCTATATCGTAAACAACTGGGAGACGAGCGGTCTCTTCCAATATCGCAGCGGTGATCCTCTCACCGTCTTCTCGGGCCAGGCCAATAACTCCGGCTCAGGACAACAGCGCGATCGTGCCGTGCAGACCGGTGGCGCGTACGGCGGCGCGGCGTGCGCGTCGCCTGTGAACTGCCGTTCTTATCTGAATCCCACGAGCTTCACCAACAACCCCGCCGGCACTTTCGGCACTGTGGTAAAGGGCTCGTTTGTCGGTCCTCACTATGCCGATTGGGACGGCAGCCTTGCACGCAAATTTCCGATCAAGGAACGCACCGTCCTCCGCTTTGAAGCCGATTACTTTAACCTGTTCAATCACACTAACCTCGGCGATCCGACGACGACGCTGGGCTCCACCTTCGGCCGCATCACCAGCACGAGCCCACAGAACTGGGCGGGGACGGCTCCGCAAAACGATCCGCGGATCGCGCAATTGTCCCTGAAGCTGCTCTTCTAAATTCACCAAGGCAGCGCGGCCATGCGGCGGCACTTCCTTCCTCCAGAGCGAATACGCTTCGCCCACCGTGATCGGGCAGCACTCCGATAAGGCCCGGTGCAAGAACTCTCAGTGTCACCTCAACCTGAAGAATGCAACGACGACGGCATGACCAAAACAATTCAAAAGCGATTGGGTAAGTCTTTTCTTGGATTTCTCGTGGTGACGTGCCTTACGCTCGCGGTGGCGCACGCGGCCGCGGAGAACACCTATCGCAACCCGATTCTCTTCGCCGACTACTCCGATCCTGACGTGATCCGCGATGGCGCGAACTACTATCTCATCGCGTCCACCTTCCACTTCGTGCCCGGCATTCCGATTCTGCAATCGCCCGACCTCGTGCATTGGACGATCCTGGGACACGTAGTGCAACGGTTGACCATGGACCCGCGCTACAGCATGGAAGGGGGCAACCGCTATGGCAAAGGCGTATGGGCGCCTTCCATTCGCAAACATCGCGGCCTGTTTTATGTGTACTTCCCCACTCCTACAGAGGGAATCTTCGTGAGTACCGCGCCGAAAATCACTGGGCCGTGGAGCGCTCCTGTCGCGGTCATCGCCGGGGCTGGCCTTGAAGATCCGTGCCCCTTCTGGGACGACGACGGAAGCGCATATCTTGTCCACTCGCGCACCGGCGCCGGCCCGCTCATTCTGCATCGTATGTCGCCCGACGGCAAACGCGTGCTCGACGAAGGCAAGGTGATCGTGCAGGATCCTGAGCATCTTCCCGTACTCGAAGGCCCGAAGCTTTACAAGCGCCACGGCTACTACTACATCTTCGCTCCCTTCGGCGGCGTGGGTTCAGGCGCGGAGGTCGTGCTGCGTTCACGCAACATCTACGGGCCTTATGAGCAGCGCGTCGTGCTCGCACAGGGGCTAACTCGCATCAACGGTCCTCACCAGGGAGCGTATGTAGAAACTCCCGACGGCGAGGGCTGGTTCGTTCATTTCCAGTCCGACGGCGCGCACGGCCGCATCGTTCACCTGGAGCCGGTTTGCTGGCGCGACGATTGGCCCCTCGTCGGCCAGGATCCTCCGAACGAAATTGGTGAGCCGGTGCCCTCCGGCCCGATTCCTGGCCATCCAGGCGCGCTCTCGCACCAGCACCCGCAAACTTCCGACGAGTTCAGTGAGGCAACCCTCGGCCCGCAGTGGGAGTGGAACCACAACCCCGACGATGCCCATTGGTCATTGAGCGCGCGGCCCGGCTATCTGCGTCTCCTTCCTCTGCAGGCGGATAATCTGCTCACCGCGCGCGACACGCTTACCCAATGCATGCAGGACAATGCTTTCGACTTCACGGTTCGGCTCGACGTCTCCGCGATGAAGAACGGTGTCCACGCCGGCCTGGCGATGTTCGAGGTATCCGCCAGCGGCCTCGAAGTGGTGCAAACCGGCAGCGAGCGGCAATTGCGCTTCTTTCACCTGCCGGACTCGGCTGCCGGGCCGATGCTCACACAACCTCTCGTTCAGCTTCGCGTGCACGTCGAAGGCGACCAGGCGCGCTACTCCTACAGTTTCGACGACGGAAAATCCTTCCAGCCGCTCGGAGACGCCACTCCGATCCACTTCAGCTGGTGGAAAGGCTCGCGCCCCGCGCTCTTCGCCTATGCGACGCAGCCGGCCTCTGGCGGGAACATCGACTTCGACTGGGCGCATTACGAGCCGCTCGGGGCTAACCCCTGGTAAGCTGGCAGCGCATGTATACACGGCGCGCTTTTCTCACTACGGGCTCACGCATCGCCGCGGCATCGCTCATCGGCAGTGCCTTTCGTCCGCCATGCTTCGCGCAAACGTCCGGCGCGACCGAGCAGACTGAGGCAAGTTTCGCCGACAGCGCGGCCATCTCCTTCTCGACAACCGATTCCGCCTATCAGAGCCTCTACAACCACGCTCTCGATCTGCTCGCAGCCAATGTACAGAAGATGTACGGCTTCGATAAGCCGGTGTTGATCGAAGGCAGCGTCTATCGCGGAGTCTGGCTCGAGTGTGGCCCGCAGGAAGGACTGGTCTATTCGCTCATCCGGCCTGACGTCGCCCGCAACAATCACCTCCTCTTCTTCGAGTTGCAAAAAGAAGATGGCCAGATCCCATGCAGCGTAAAACCAACCGAAGCGGGATTCGGGCAGATCCAAATGGTGGTTCCCATCGCCGCGACAGCGTGGGAGCTCGCGCAGCAGACGCAGGACACCGAGCTGATCGAGAAGGCATATCGAAGCTGCAGCCAGTGGGACGCATGGCTGCGCCGCTATCGCGACACGCGGCACACGGGGCTCTGCGAAGGCTTCTGCACCTACGACACCGGCCATGACAACAGCCCGCGCTGGGCAGGCATTCCTAACCGCTGCCCCGATGCGGACGCGCGCAAGTGCCCGCCGATTCCCTCTCTGCCGCGGCTCTGCCCTGACCTTTCGGCAACCGTCTACGGTGGACGCGTCGCGTTGGCTGCGATGGCCCGCGCGTTGGGAAAGACAGACGAGGCAGACCGGTGGCTGGAAGATGCAGCAACGATTCGCACTGCCATTGTCGACCGGCTCTACGACTCCGAAGACGCTGCCTTCTACGATCTAGACGCGCAGGATCATTTTGTCCGCATTCGCGGCGATGTCATCACCCGCGTGCTCGGCGAGCGCGTTCCCGATCAAAAGCTCTTCGAGACGATCTATCGCCGGCAGATTCACAACCCCAAAGCGTTCTGGGCGCCCTATCCTCTGCCGTCGATCGCGCTCGACGATTCAACGTTCGTGCGCCCCATCCCGCGCAATTCATGGGGCGGAGCCGCGCAGGCGCTCACCGCCTTGCGCGCTCCGCGGTGGATGGAGCACTACGGCAAGCCCGCAGATCTCGCGTACCTGATGCAGCAGTGGGTCGCCGCTCTCCTCCGTGCGCAGGATTTCCGGCAACAGATGGACCCTTTGACCGGCGAATTCACGATGGCGGACCCGGCAGGCTACTCGCCCGCCGCACTCGTCTTTCTCGATTTCACGTGGAGACTCGCAGGCGTCCGCGCCGTCGATGGCGAGCTCGAATGGAATGTGCGCACTTCGCTGGCCGGCGGCTACACGAGCTTCCGCCTGCGCGTCTCGCCCACCTTAACCGCCGAGATCAAATACGGCTCCAATACGGCCACGCTTCTGCTCAACGGCCGCGTCCTCTGCCGTACCAGCAGCACCGTTCGCCTGCGCACCACGCTGGACGGAGCGCTGCGCAGCGCTGCCGGCATTGCATCGCAACGAACCAGCGTCACTCTGCAGATGGCTTCCGGCAAGCCGCACACTTTTTCGATCGAGCCAAACAGTACGGTTCATCTTTCCTGACAACCCGGCTCCGATAACCCGCGCGAATGCGACGAGTTCCGGAGCGGAAGCATGGCAAGCGCATGAATCAGAAGGCTACGCCACTGAGTGTGTCGGACAGGTTTCGATTGAGCTGTTCGGCAGACCAAATCCGAGCCGAGCGCGGAACCGGATTGGCGGCTTCCACTGCAGGCAGCCTCCTTCCCCAGGCCCGCATCGGATTCGGAAAGGAGTGGAGCAGATGGAAAAATCCGTTGTAGACAAAGTGGCAAAAACCCTTGTGGATCAAGCAGGCAACATCGGCGAGAATGTCCGCAAAGCCTCGCGGTTTACATCTGAGGTCGCGGACAGTGTCCAGGATGGTCTGAGCACGGCGAAGAGCGCCGTCAAAGACGGGCGTGACGCCGTGGAAGATTTCATTGACGATACAGCCCGGCGCGTGAAACGCAGCCCGATTCAATCAATTCTGCTGTCGATGGCGGCGGGCATCGCTGTTGGATTTCTGCTCGGTCGAGCGACAAGCGGAGATTGAGCCGTCTCAACACAGCATCGGTGGGCTTATCCGGCTCGAACGGATCCACTCGCACAGATCGGTCCTTCTTCCCGTTTCCCGCATCCGCTGGCGACACACGCTCAGACTGCAGGAAATGAGAAGAGGGGATGCTCGGGAGAAAGTAGCCTCGCTTGTCCTGGAAAACGGAGGGCTGCTTAGCTGGCGGGCGGTGCTGGGATTCTAAAGGAGATTGGTGGAGCTGAGCGGGATCGAACCGCTGGCCTCCTCGTTGCGAACGAGGCGCTCTCCCAGCTGAGCTACAGCCCCACAACTTACTTAATTTTAGCAGCGCACCGGGAATTCAGGAAGTGCAAATCCCCGGGAGTGGGGGCGACAGG
>Ga0335073_10008390_pt1 | contig 14494 bp, 11 predicted proteins | sample Lox_Sample_22_FD_207093 | JGI IMG/M metagenome (GOLD analysis project Ga0335073, IMG submission 207093) | Soil microbial communities from Loxahatchee National Wildlife Refuge, Florida, United States - Lox_Sample_2.2 | ecosystem: Environmental > Terrestrial > Soil > Wetlands | place: USA... | reverse complement strand
CTGATGCGCATCATGGGACGGGAATCCATCGCGATTCTGCCGGCCGCGCCGGTTCGGCATCGCAACAGCGATGTCGAGTACGCCTATCGCCAGGACAGCGACTTCTTCTACTTGACCGGATTCAGCGAGCCCGAGGCGGTCGCCGTGCTGGTACCCGGGCGTGCGCAGGCCGAGTATGTGCTGTTCGTGCGCGACCGGGATCCGGAGCGCGAGATCTGGGACGGCTACCGCGCCGGCACGGCGGGCGCGACGCGCGACTATGGCGCCGCGGACGCCTTCCCCATCGACGACATCGACGAGATCCTGCCGGGGCTCATGGAGAATCGCGCGCGCGTCTACTACGCCATGGGGACGCACCCGGAGTTCGACCAGCGGGTCGTCGGCTGGCTGAACGGATTGCGCACCCAGGCGCGCAACGGCCGCCACCCACCCCAGGAGATGATCGCGCTCGATCACGTCCTGCACGACATGCGGCTCTACAAGTCGCGCACGGAGCTCAAGCTGATGCGCGAAGCGGCGCGCATCGGCGTCGCGGCGCATCGGCGCGCCATGCGCGCCTGCCGACCGGGGCGCACGGAATACGAGATCGCGGCGGAGATCGTGCACGAGTTCAGCCGCCACCACGCCGACATCTCCTACCTACCGATCGTCGGCGGCGGTGCGAATGCCTGCATCCTGCACTACCGCGAGAACGATCGGCCGCTGCGCGACGGTGACCTGCTCCTCATCGATGCGGGCTGCGAGTACGAGTGCTATGCGTCCGACATCACACGCACCTTCCCGGTGAACGGGCGCTTCACGCCCGAGCAGCGCGCCGTGTACGACGTCGTGCTCGAGGCGAACTTGGCTGCGATCGCCAAGGTGCGTCCGGGGAATTCGTGGAACGAGCCGCACGAGGCCGCGGTCAAAGTCGTCACCCAGGGCCTGGTGAAGCTCGGTCTCCTCAAGGGACGGGCGGCCCGGCTCGAGCGCGACGGGGCGTACCGGCGCTTCTTCATGCACCGCACCGGTCACTGGCTCGGCATGGACGTGCACGATGTCGGGGACTACAAGGTGGGTGACGAGTGGCGGGTGCTCGAGCCCGGCATGGTGCTCACGATCGAGCCGGGGATCTACATCTCCGCGTCGCTGCGTGGTGTGCCGCGCGCCTTCCGCAACATCGGCGTGCGCATCGAGGACGATGTCGCGGTCACGCGCGACGGCGCCGAGGTGCTCACCGCCGGCGCGCCGAAAGACCCGCTCGCAATCGAGAGGCTGATGTCGGCGTCGTGAGAGGCGCGGCGGGCGCTCGCCGCGCGCACGCGCAGGGCGCATACCCGGATGGATAGTTTTGACGTGGCGATCGTCGGCGGCGGCATGGTAGGCGCTAGCCTCGCGCTCGCGCTCGCGCACAGCCGGCTCACCGTCGTGCTGATCGAGGGCGTCGCCCCGGGCTCGCAGGCGCAGCCGAGCTTCGATGAGCGCACGACCGCGTTGGGCAACGCGAGCCGGCGCATCTTCCAGTCCCTCGGAGCGTGGGAGCGCATCGCGCCGGAGGCCTCCGCCATCCGGGCCATTCATGTTTCCGAAGCCGGCCGCTTCGGTTTCGCGCGGCTCGACGCGCGCGAGCAGGGCGTCGAGGCGTTCGGCTACGTCGCGGCGAATCGAGTGATCGGCGCCGCGCTGTGGGAGCGGCTCCGCGCACGCGGGACGGTCGCGCTGCGCGTACCGGCGCGAGTCGAGTCGGTCGAGATCGGCGCCGAGCACGTCGCGCTCGGGCTTCGCGGCGAGTGCGGCGCGGCGCGGATCGCCGCGCGGCTCGCCGTTGCGGCCGACGGCGCCGAATCGCGCGTGCGCCTGGCGGCTGGGATCGACGCGCACGTCAAGGAATACGCGCAGGTGGCGCTGGTGGCGAACGTGGTCGCCGACCGGCCGCACGATGCGATCGCGTACGAGCGGTTCACGCGCTCGGGGCCCCTCGCGATGCTCCCGCTGCACGACGGCAGCTACACGGTCGTGTGGGCGCGCGCGCCCGAGCAGGCAGCCGAGACGCTCGGGCTCACGGAGCCGGCGTTCCTGAGCGAGCTGCAGCGCCACTTCGGCTGGCGCGCGGGACGCTTCGTGCGCGCCGGGCGGCGTGCCGCCTATCCGCTCAAGCTCACCCGCGCGAGTGCGGCCGTCGGTGCCCGCACGGTGCTCATCGGCAACGCCGCGCAGGCGCTGCATCCGGTGGCAGGGCAAGGCTTCAACCTCGGGCTGCGCGATGCGGCAGCGCTCGCCGAGGCGCTCGCGAACGCAGCGGGCGATCCCGGCGCACCGGAGCTGCTCGCGCGCTTCGCCGCGCAGCGCGATGCGGACCGGCGCGGAGTCGTTGGCTTCACCGACGGTCTGGTGAGTGTGTTCGGCGATGCGCGGGGTCCACTCGGCCTCGCGCGTCTCCTCGGATTGCTGCTCTTCGATCTCGCCCCGCCCGCGAAGGGCGCGCTCGCGCGCGTGAGCACGGGCTTCGGCGGCCGCACTCCGCGCCTCGCGCGCGGACTCCCGCTCACGTGAGCGCGGTTGCGGGGAGCGGCGCGCTCGATGTGCTCATCGTGGGCGGCGGGCCGGTCGGCGCCTGCCTGGGCGCGCTGCTGCTGCGTACAGCGGCGCCGCACCCCGCGCGGCTCTCGGTCGCGATCCTCGAGCCGAGCCGCCCGGCGCTGCCGGATGCCGCAGCGCCGCTCGATGCGCGCGTCTCCGCGCTCTCGCGCGCGAGCGAGCGCATCCTCGCCCGCGCGGGGGCGTGGGACCGCATTGCTGGGCCGCGCGTGCAGGCCTACGAGCGGATGCGCGTCTGGCACCGCACGATCCCCTCCTCGAGCCCGGACGTTCTGGTGTTCGATGCCGCTTGCGCGGGCGAGCCCGATCTCGGCCACATCGCCGAGAACCGGCTGGTCCAGGCGGCGCTCCTTGCGGCCTTCGAGGAGCGCGGCGGGCAGTTGATCGCAGGGGAGCTCTCCGGAGTGCGCATCGCGGACGGAGGGGTCGATGTGGAATCCACCGTCGGCGGATTTTCCGCGCGGTTGCTCGTCGGCGCCGACGGTGCCCGGTCCGCGGTGCGCGATGCGGTCGGTCTCACGGCCGAGACGACGAGCTACCGGCAGCGCGCCATCGTCGCGAACGTCGCAACCGAGCGGCCCCACGAGCGCACCGCCTGGCAGCGCTTTCTCGGCACCGGCACGCTCGCGTTCCTGCCGCTCGCCGAGGGGTCGAGCTCGATCGTGTGGTCGGCGGATGAGAGCGCCGCCCACACGCTGCTCGCCGCGACGGGGCCGCAGTTCGAGCAGGCGCTCGAGCACGAATCCGACGCGGCGCTCGGGAGCGTGCGTCTTCTAACCGAGCGCGTGTCCTTCCCGCTGCAGCGACTCGCCGCGCACCGCTATACGGCGCATCGCGCAGCGCTCATCGGCGATGCGGCGCACGTCATCCATCCGCTCGCGGGCCAGGGCGTGAATCTCGGGCTCCTCGATGCGGCCGCGCTCGCGCAGGTGATCGCCCAAGGTGTGCGCGAGCGCGAGGATCCCGGCGCGGAGCGCAACCTGCGGCGCTACGAGCGCTGGCGGAAGAGCGAGACGGAGGTGATGGCGCTCGCGACCCAAGCCTTCGATCGGCTGCTCGCGCACGGCTCCGGCCCGCTCGCGCGGCTCGCCCAGCGCGGCTTGGGCTGGGTCAACCGGAGCGAGGAGCTCAAGCGGATATTCATCGTCCGTGCACTCGGGCTCACCGGAGAGCTCCCCGATGCCGCGCGCGGGTGATCCGATACAGCTCCGATCGCCGCACTTCGATTCGATGCCCGAAGGCCCGGAGTGCCTCACGCGAGCGGGATCGCGTCGATCTTCGCCGCGCAGATGAAGTCGTTCTCCGAGAGCCCGTTGATTGCGTGCGTGGTGAAGGTCACGCGACAGTAGCCATAACCGAGCTCGAGGTCCGGGTGGTGATCCTCGATGTTCGCGACGTGCGCGAGTGCGTTCACGAAGCTCATGGTGCGGAAGAAATCGGGAAACTTGAACTCCCGGTAGAGCCTGCGCGCATCGGCGGAGAGCCGCCAGTCGGAAGCGAGCTCCCCGAGCAGCCGCTCGGCGTCCTGCCGCGCAAGCGCGGGAACGCCGCCTTCGCACGGCTTGCAGCGCCGTTCCGTGAGCGCGCTCATCCGACTTCGCTCTCCGCGGACTTCGCCGCGTAGCTGCGCGCCACGTATTGCTCGACGAGCGCCTGAAATTCCTCCGCGATCCGTTCGCCCTTCAGGGTGACGGTCTTCTCGCCGTCCTCGTAGACGGGCGCCACGGGGCGCTCCCCGGTGCCCGGCAGGCTGATGCCGATGTTCGCGTGCTTGCTCTCGCCCGGGCCGTTGACGACGCAGCCCATCACCGCGACGGTCATGTCCTCGACGCCCTCGTAGCGCCGCCGCCACTCGGGCATGCGGTGGCGGATGTGGGACTGGATGCGCTGCGCGAGCTCCTGGAAATAGGTGCTCGTGGTGCGCCCGCAGCCCGGGCACGCCGTCACGAGCGGGGTGAAGGCGCGCAGCCCCATCGTCTGCAGGATCTCCTGCGCCACGATCACTTCCTGAGTTCGGTCCCCGCCAGGCTCCGGCGTGAGCGACACGCGGATCGTGTCACCGATGCCCTCCTGCAGCAGCACGGCCATGCCCGCGGTGGAGGCGACTACACCCTTCGAGCCCATGCCGGCCTCGGTGAGGCCGAGGTGAAGCGCATACTCGCAGCGCGCCGCCAGGTCGCGGTAGATCGCGATCAGATCCTGCACGCCGCTCACCTTGGCCGAGAGGATGATCCGGTCGCGCGGCAGTCCGAGCTCGACCGCGCGCTCCGCGCTCGTGAGCGCCGAGAGCGCGACCGCGCTGCGCGTCACCTCGCGTGCGTCGAGAGGCTGCTCGAGCTTGGAATTCTCATCCATCAGGCGCGTGAGCAGATCCTGATCGAGGCTCCCCCAGTTCACGCCGATGCGCACGGGCTTCCCGTAGCGGCACGCCGTCTCGATCATCTCGGCGAACTGCGGATCGCGCTTGCTGCCGCGACCGACGTTCCCGGGATTGATGCGGTACTTGGCGAGCGCTTCGGCGCAGGCGGGGTGCTCGCGCAGGAGCTTGTGTCCATTGAAGTGAAAGTCCCCGATGAGCGGCACGGAGATCCCTGCGCGGTCCAGCCGCTCGCGGATCGGTGCCACGGCCGCCGCCGCCTCGCTCGTATTGACCGTGATCCGGACGAGCTCCGAGCCCGCGCGGGCGAGCGACTTGACCTGCTGGGCGGTCGCATCGATATCCGCAGTGTCCGTATTGGTCATCGACTGCACGACGATCGGGTGGGGTCCGCCGACGCGCACGGCTCCGATCGTCACGCACTGGCTCTGGCGCCTGGGGATGGGTGTGAGCATGGGCCCCATTCTACCCGCACGGCGCGGAATCGCCGATGCGCGCGGGCAAGGTGGCCGCGCGCGGCAAGTTGGGCGGCGCCCCGGGGGGGCTGCTATCATTTTGCAGGCTCGCTCGGACGCGGCGGGAGGGTCGATGGCACGGCGGACACCGCTGTACGAGCTGCACCGGGCGCTCGGTGCGCGCATGGTGGACTTCGGCGGCTGGGATATGCCGCTCAGCTACGGCTCGCAGATCGAGGAGCATCACGCGGTGCGGCGCCGCGCCGGCGTATTCGACGTATCCCACATGGGCATCGTGGACCTGCGCGGACCGGACGCCCGGGCCGCGCTCGCCGTGCTGCTCGCGAACGACGTGGGCAAGCTCACCACCCCCGGCAAGGCACTCTACGGCTGCATGCTCGAGAGCTCCGGGGGCGTGCTCGACGATCTGATCGCCTACTTCCTCGGCCCGCAGGCGGGATTTCGGCTGGTGGTGAACGGCGCCACGCGAGATCGCGATCTGGCGTGGCTCAAGGAGCACACGCGCGGCGGCAATCTCGAGATCCTCGAGCGCAGCGACCTCGCACTCCTCGCGATCCAGGGGCCGGAAGCCCGCGAGCGGTTGGTCCGCCAGCTCCCGGCCGAGATGCGGGAGCTCGCGCTCGCGCTCGGGCCCTTTCACGCACGCACCCTCGGGGACTGGTTCGTCGCACGCACCGGCTATACCGGAGAGGATGGCTTCGAGGTGATGCTGCCGGCGGCCGAGGCGCAGGGCCTCTGGCGCGAGCTCAACGCCGTGGGCGTCTCCTCGTGCGGACTCGGAGCGCGCGACACTCTGCGGCTCGAGGCCGGCTTGAATCTCTACGGTCAGGACATGGACACGACCACGCATCCGTTCGAGTCGGCGCTCGGCTGGACCGTGGCGCTCGAGCCGCGCGAGCGCGACTTCATCGGGCGGCGCGCGCTCGAGGCGGTCCTCGAGCACGGCTCCGCGCGCAAGCTCGTGGGGCTGGTGCTCGAGGAGCGCGGCGTGATGCGGGCACATCAGAGCGTGCGTGTCCCGGACGTGGGCGAGGGGCTGGTGACGAGCGGCACGTTCTCCCCCACCCTCGAGCGCTCCATCGCGCTCGCGCGGGTCCCCGCCGCCACCGGTGCAGTGGCGCAGGTGGACGTGCGCGGCAAGCTCCTTCAGGCGCGCGTCGTGCGGCCGCCGTTCGTGCGGCACGGCGCGGATTTGACCCAGTGAGGCGCTCATGAGCGAGATACCCGCGGACCTCAAGTACACCAAGACGCACGAGTGGGTGCGCACGCTCCCCGACGGCACCGTCGAGCTCGGCATCACCGACCACGCGCAGCACGCGCTCGGGGATCTGGTGTTCGTCGAGCTGCCCGAGCTCGGGCGCCGGCTCGCCGCGAGCGAGCCGTATGCGGTGGTCGAGTCGGTCAAGGCGGCCTCGGACGTCTATGCGCCGCTCGCAGGCGAGGTGACGGCGGTGAATACGGCGCTCGCGACGACCCCGGAGCAGATCAATCAGGAGCCGTACGGCACCGGGTGGATGGTGCGCCTGCGGCCGGCTGATTCCGCGGCGCTCACGCGGCTGTTGAGCGCGCAGCAGTACGCCGAGCACGTGGGTCCGGAGGAGAACTGATGGCCTTCATTCCGCATACGGCGGAGGACGTCGAGCAAATGCTCGGCGCGATCGGCGCGCGCAGCATCGAGGAGCTGTTTGATGAGATCCCGGCGGCGGTGCGCGCCGGGCCGCTCGCAGGGATCCCGGAGCCGCTCGGGGAGATGGCGGTCGGGCGGCTGATGATGGAGCGGGCGCTCGCTGACGGCATGAGCTCGGCGTTCATCGGCGCGGGCGCATACGAGCATCACATCCCCGCGGCGGTGTGGCAGCTCGCCACGCGCGGGGAGCTCTACAGCGCCTACACCCCGTACCAGGCCGAGGCGAGCCAGGGGACCCTGCAGATCATCTACGAGTTCCAGACCATGATCGCGAGCCTCACGGGCATGCAGGCTGCGAACGCCTCGCTCTACGACGGGGCATCGGCGTTCGCCGAGGCCGTGCTCATGGCGGTGCGCATCAATCGCAGGAGCCGCTCGCAGCGGATCCTCGTCCCGCGGACCGTCCATCCGCACTACCGCAGCGTCGCGCACGCGATCACGAGCTATCAGGGCATCCGGCTCGAGGAGGTCGAATACGACTCGAGAACCGGCCGCACGCCGCTTGCGGCGCTGGCCGCGTTCGACGGCGAGGACTTGGCCGCGCTCGCGATCCAGCAGCCGAACTTCCTCGGCGTGCTCGAGGACGTCGATGGCTTGAGCGAGTGGGCCCGGGCACGCGCGATTCCGATCATCGCGGTCGTGAATCCGATCTCGCTCGCGCTCCTGAAGCCTCCCGGAGCCTGGCGCGGCGCGGCCGACATCGTTGTCGGGGAGGGCCAGCCGCTCGGGGTGCCGCTCTCCTCGGGGGGGCCGTATTTCGGTTTCATGGCGACGCGCATGGAGCATGTGCGGCAGATGCCGGGCCGCATCGTCGGCCGCACGGTCGATCTCGCGGGGCGCGAAGGTTTCACGCTTACGCTGCAGGCGCGCGAGCAGCACATCCGCCGGGGGCGCGCCACCTCCAACATCTGCACCAATCAGGGGTTGATGGTCACGGCCGCGACCGTCTACCTTGCGCTCATGGGCCCACGCGGGCTCAAGCGGGTGGCAGCGAGCTGCCACGCCCGCGCGCACGAGCTCCTGGATGCGCTCACCGGCATCGCGGGTGTGCGTGCGGCATTCACCTCACCCTACTTCCACGAGGCCGTGCTCAAGCTCGATCGTCCGGCCGGTCCCCTGCTCGCCGCGCTCGCGCGCTGCGACATCGTGGGTGGCCTCGATCTCGCTCCGCACTATCCGGAGCTCGGACACGCGCTGCTCACGTGCGCGACGGAGACCAAGACCAGCGCGGACATCGCCGCGTACGCCGCCGCGCTGCGCGCGGTGCTCCAGGACGCGCAGAGCGCACAGCATGCCCCCGCCGCGTGAGCCGCTCCTCTTCGATCGCTCGCGCCCGGGACGCGGCGCGAGCGACCAGTGGCCGCCGGAGACGGCCGCGCCGACCGCCATCCCCGAGGAGCTGCGCCGCACCGAGCTCCCGCTCCTTCCCGAGCTCGGCGAGCTCGAGGTGGTGCGCCACTTCACGCGGCTCTCGCAGCTCAACTTCTCCATCGATACGCACTTCTATCCGCTCGGCTCCTGCACCATGAAGTACAACCCCAAGGCGTGCAATGCCTTTGCGATGCTGCCGCAGTTCCTCGCGCGCCACCCGCTTGCGCCGGAGTCGCGCGGCCAAGGGGTCCTCGCCTGCCTGTACGAGCTGCAGGAGATGCTCAAGGCCGCAACGGGCATGCGCGCGGTCTCGCTCACGCCGATGGCGGGCGCGCAGGGCGAGTTCGCCGGGGTGGCGATGATCCGCGCGTACCATCGCGCGCGCGGCGATGACGCCCGCAACGAGATCATCGTTCCGGAGGCGGCGCACGGCACCAATCCCGCGACGGCGACACAGTGCGGCTGTGTGGTGCGGGAAATTCCGGTCGGGCCGGACGGCGACGTGAGCATCGAGGCACTGCGCGCGGCGGTCGGTCGGCGCACGGCGGGCATCATGCTCACGAATCCCTCGACGCTCGGGGTCTTCGAGCGGCGAATTCTCGAGGTCGCGGCGATCGTTCACGACGCCGGGGGCCTTCTCTATTACGACGGCGCGAACTTGAACGCGATCCTCGGCAAGGTGCGGCCCGCGGACATGGGGTTCGATGTGATTCACATGAACCTCCACAAGACCTTCTCCACGCCGCACGGCGGCGGTGGACCCGGAGCGGGCGCGGTCGGGGCGGGCGAGCGCCTGGAGCCGTTCCTGCCCGTGCCGCTCGTAGGCAGGGAAGCGGATCGCTACCGCTCACTCGCGGAGCGCGATCGTCCGCGGTCGATCGGCCGGCTATCGGCATTCATGGGCAATGTGGGGGTTCTGCTGCGCGCGTACGTGTACGTGCGCATTCTCGGCGGCGAGGGCCTCGTCGCGGTCTCCGAGCATGCGACGCTCAACGCCAACTATCTGCTCGCGCGGCTCCAGCAAGCCGGGTTCGACGTCGCCTATCCGGGCCGCCGCGCGAGTCACGAGCTCATCGTCACACTGAAGCGCGAGCTGCGCGAGCTCGAGGTCTCGGCGATGGATTTCGCCAAGCGCCTGCTCGATCATGGCATCCACGCGCCGACCACCTACTTTCCACTGCTCGTGCCCGAGTGCCTGCTGATCGAGCCGACCGAGACCGAGACCAAGGAGACGCTCGATGCGTTCGTCGAGGCCATGACGAGCATCGAGCGCGAGGCGCGCGAGGATCCGGAGCACGTGCGCCGCGCGCCGCACACCCTCACGGTGCGCCGGCTGGATGACTTGAGAGCCGCCAAGCAACTGGACCTCACGTGGAAACCGAAGTCTTGAGTCAACAGCCCCCGCGCGATGCCGCGCACGGCGAGCCCGCCGAGCTCGCAGCGCTCACCGCCGCCGCGCCGAGCGGGCGCGAGAAGCCCCGCGGGCTGCGGCGGGTCTTGCTCGCAGGCGTTGCAAGTTGGCGCGGCTTCGCCGGAGCCTTTCGCGAGGAAGCGGCATTTCGCCAGGAACTTGCGTTCGCAGCGCTCGTCATACCCCTGGGGTTCTGGTTGGGCCGTAGCGGCGTCGAGCGGGCGCTGCTCGTCGCGCCCGTCGTCCTGATCCTGATTGTCGAGCTGCTCAACAGCGCGATCGAGGCGACGGTCGATCGTATCGGCTTCGAGCGCCACGCGCTCGCCGGGCTCGCGAAGGACATCGGCTCGGCCGCGGTCTTCCTGACGTTCGTGCTGCTCGGCGCCGTGTGGCTCATCGTGCTGACCGGCCGTTGATCGCGCTCCCGCCCGTGCACCTTCCCGGATATCGTCTCCCATGGCGGCCCGGTCGCCGAGGACAATGCCTCATGAGATTCGCTCGAATTGCGTGGCTCGCGCTGCTGCTGCCGCTCGCCGCGAGCGCGCAGGCGCCTGCGCCGCGCGCGCACACGACGGCCGCGGCGAGCACTGCCGAACAGTCGGCGCCGCCGTCCCCGCCGGCGCCCGGCGAGCGCGAGCCCGGAGCGCCGTCGCATCAGACTCAGGCGCTCGTGCAGCAGGCCGCGGCGGGAGAGGCCAATCCCGACTGGGCCGTCACGCTCGAGCGCATCGCAACCAGCGTGGTCGCGATCAACGTCGACTCGACACGCGCCTTCGACACCGAGTGGAATTCCACGGCCGAGGCGACCGGATTCGTGGTCGATGCCGAGCGCGGGCTCATCCTCACCAACCGCCACGTCGTCACGCCCGGGCCGGTCACGGCCGAGGCGACCTTTCTCGATCGCGAGGAGGTGCCGATCTACCCCGTCTACCGGGATCCGGTGCACGATTTCGGCTTCTATCGCTTCGACCCGCGCAAGCTCCGCTTCATGAAGCCCGCAGCGCTCGCCCTTTATCCCGAGGGCGCGCAGGTCGGCCGCGAGATCCGCGTGGTCGGCAATAACGCAGGCGAGCAGCTGTCGATTCTCGCCGGCACGCTCGCCCGGCTCGACCGCGAGGCGCCCGACTACGGCCTCGGCAAATACAACGACTTCAACACCTTCTATCTCCAGGCCGCCTCGGGGACCTCGGGCGGCTCCTCCGGTTCGCCGGTCATCGACATCCGTGGGCGCGTGGTCGCGCTCAATGCGGGCGGGGCGAGCGGCGCCGCGTCGAGCTTCTATCTGCCGCTCGGCCGCGTGCGCCGCGCGCTGCGTCTGATCGAGGAGGGCAAGCCCGTCACGCGCGGCACGCTCGAGACGATCTTTCTCTATACGCCCTACGATGAGCTCGAGCGGCTCGGACTCACCGCGCACACCGAGGCGCTCGCGCGCAAGGCGTTCCCGAAGTTGACCGGCATGCTGGTCGTGAACGAGGTGCTACCCGGATGTCCGGCGGCGAGCGTGCTGCAGCCGGGCGACATCCTGGTACGCATGAACGGCCGACTGGTGACGCAGTTCGAGCCGCTCGAGGAGCTGCTCGACGACTCCGTGGGCCGTGAGGTCGATCTCGAGCTCGAGCGAGGCGGCAAGCTGATCTCGGCGACGCTGCCGGTCACGGATCTGAACAGCATCACGCCGGCCTCCTACCTCGAGTTCGGCGATGTGGTGATGAACACGCTGTCGTACGAGCAAGCACGGTTCTTCAATGTGCCGGTGCGCGGGGTATTCGTCGCCAACCCGGGCTACACGTTCGGTACCGCGGATATTCCGCGAGGCGCGGTCATCACCGCGGTCAATTCGCATCCGGTCGATAGCGTCGAGGACATGACGAAGGTCATCGACAAGCTCGGCGACCGGGACGAGGCGACGGCGCGCTTCTTCACGATCGAGGAGCCGAACGGGAGCGAGCTGCGCACCTTCCGGATGGACCGCCGCTGGTTTCCGGCCCGCTACTGCAAGCGCGACGACGCGGTCGGCTGGTGGGACTGCCAGGAGTTGCCCGCGGTGCCCCCATCGCAGCCGCCGAAGCCGAGCTCCACGGAATTTCCGAAATTCTCCGATCCGCGCCTCGCGCGCCTCGCGCCCTCGCTCGTGCTCGTGACCTACGACATGCCGTATTCGGTCTCGGGCGTGACCGAGCGCAACTATCATGGCACCGGGCTCATCGTCGATGCGCCGCGCGGTCTGGTGGTAGTCGACCGCAACACCGTGCCCGTCTCCGTCGGCGACGTGACGATCACGTTCGCCGGAACGCTGCAGGTGCCGGGACGCGTCGTCTATATCCATCCGCTGCACAATCTCGCGGTCGTCGCCTACGATCCGAAGCTGATCGGCGACACGCCCGTCCGCTCGGCGAAGCTCGCGCTCGGCCCGCTGCAGGAGGGCGAGCCGGTGTGGGTGGTGGGCTTGAGCAGTGACAGCGAGCTGCACACCCGCGCCACGCAAGTCGCCAGCGTCGATCCGATCGATCTGCCGCTCTCGCGCACGATGCGCTTCCGCGACACGAACGACGAGGTCGCGGACCTGGTGAATCCCCCCTACGACTACGACGGCGTGTTGGCCGACGAGCGCGGCCAAGTGCGCGGACTCTGGTCGAGCTTTGCCTACGAGAACGGGCGCGATCTCTCGCAGACCGAGAAGGGCGTCTCGATCGATCTCGTCGCCGAGATGCTCGATCGGATCAGAAGCGGCCGCGACCTCCACTCCCTGGATGTGGAGCTCGAGCCGATTCCGCTCGCGAGCGCGCGCGAGTTCGGGCTGTCCGACAGCTGGCTCAAGCAGCTCGAGCAGCACAGCTCCGTGAGACGCGAGGCGCTGGTCGCCGAGCGTCTCGTCGGCGGCTCGCCTGCGGCGCGGCTGCTGCAGCAGGGCGACATCCTGCTCGCGATCGACAACAAGGTCGTCACGCGCTTTCGCGACGTGGAGGAGGCGGTCGGCGATCGTGACCGCGTCGCGGTGACGGTGTGGCGCGGCGACGGGGTGCGCACCATCGAAGTTCCCACCGTGCAGCTGGCCGGCGCCGATGTGGACAGGGTGGTTGAATGGGCCGGCGCAACGCTGCAGAAGCCGCACCGGCCGATGAGCGCTCAGCGCGGCATTCCACCGGTTGGGGTGTACGTCGCATACTTCTCCTATGGCTCGCCGTCGGCGCGCTACGGGCTGTACCCGGGCCGCCGGATCGTGCAAGTCGATGAGACGCCGACGCCCGATCTCGATGCGTTCCTCGCGGCGGTCGCCGGGCGCGCGGACCGGTCCTCGGTGAGGCTCAAGACGATCACGTGGAACAACGCGCCCGAGGTGATCACGCTCAAGCTCGATAAGCACTACTGGCCCGGCTACGAGTTGCGCTACACGCCGCAGGGCTGGGTGCGCAGCGCTCTGCCCTAAATCGCGCGTCGCAACTGCGAAGCGCGTCGCAGGCCGCGCGAGAAAACGGAGCCCGGATCCCCCCACCGGGCTTGGTAGAATTCAAGGTATGGTGCGTGTGGTCAGGGCGAGCCAGGTGGAGATCGACGCCGCCGTGCAGGCGCTGCGCGACGGAGATCTCGTCGCCTTCCCGACCGAGACGGTCTACGGCCTCGGCGCCAATGCGCAGAATCCGGCCGCGGTACGCAAGATCTTCGAGGTCAAGGGCCGTCCCGCGAGCCACCCGGTCATCGTGCACCTCGACAGCCCGCGTTTCCTGCACCGCTGGGTGCAGGAGGTCCCGGAAACCGCCCTGCGCCTCGCGGAGCGCTTCTGGCCGGGCCCGCTCACGATCGTCATGGCGCGCGCGGCACACGTGCACGACGTGGTCACGGGTGGGCAGCCGACGATCGCGGTGCGCGTGCCCTCCCATCCCATGGCTCAGCAGCTGCTCACGGCCTTCGGCGGCGGTATCGCTGCGCCTTCGGCGAACCGATACGGACGCTTGAGTCCCACCCGGGCCGAGCACGTGCGCGATGAGCTCGGCGAAGCGGTCCGCATGATCCTCGACGGCGGGGAATGCCAGATCGGTCTCGAGTCGACGATCGTGAGCTGCGAGGGCTCGAACGTGCGGCTGCTGCGGCCGGGCGCCGTGACCGCCTCGCAGCTGCGCGCCACGGTGGGCGATGTGCTGATCGGCGCGGACGCGGAATCCCCGCGCGTGCCCGGGAGCAGCCCCGCACACTACGCGCCCCTCACTCCGATGGAGATCGTGCCCGCCGGGGAGATCGACGCGCGCGCCGATACGCTCTCGCTCGACGGGCGGCGCATCGCGGTGCTCGCGCAGCGCCTGCCGCTCAAGGCGCACAAGTATGTCACCTGGATCAACGCGGGCCGGCGCCCCGAGCAGTACGCGCAGGATCTCTATGCGAATCTGCGCACGCTCGACAAGGCCGGCTGCCAGCAGATCCTGGTGCAGGACGTGCCGCACGATGAGCGCTGGGACGCCGTTCGCGACCGGCTGTTGCGCGCCGCCAGCAACATATCCGATAGTGACGACACGGGGGCAATGGCCGTGCTGCCGTGAAGGCGGGGAGCGAGCGAGGGCGCGTTCCGGCCGACGGCAGCGGGGGACCGCACGCTCCCTCGC